>ERZ1370068.10420-contig-9120_pt1 | contig 40096 bp, 77 predicted proteins | sample MGYA00561227_ERZ1370068 | MGnify/ENA primary metagenome ERZ1370068 (study PRJEB38410, sample SAMEA6850437) | metagenome | study: Metagenomic assessment of the ecological functions of the soil: analysis of the soil microbiota associated with the... | reverse complement strand
GTAATACTTCGTTCCAGTTGCGGTATTGCCCCGATGGCGGAGCCGACATTTCGGGCTGGTGATCTGGACGAGCTCAACATCGCGCTTCGCTATGGTATCTCGACCTGCACGCCGTCGTCGCGGCGCTGCGCCAGCGCCGGGCGGGTCTGCATGTCGTCGTCACCGGCCGCAATGCCAAGCCCGAGCTGACCGAGGCCGCCGATCTCGTCACCGAGATGACGCTGGTGAAGCACCATTTCGCCGCCGGCGTGAAGGCCCAGGCCGGCATCGAGTTCTGATCTTTGGCCGCCCGCGCGCTCATGTTTCAGGGCACGGGCTCGGACGTCGGCAAAGTCGCTCGATGGTTGCCGGCCTCGCCCGGGCGTTTGACGAACCGCGGCCTCACAGGTGCGGCCGTTCAAGCCCCAGAACATGTCCAACAACGCCGCCGTGACCGCGGACGGCGGCGAGATCGGCCGCGCGCAGGCACTGCAGGCGCGCGCCGCCGCGCGCGTCGCTGCCAGCGTTCACATGGATCCGGTGCTGCTCAAGCCGCAGAGCGAGATCGGCGCGCAGATCGTGTGGTGCAGGGGCGCGTTCACGGGACCGCCAAGGCGGCGACGCTTATCAGACGCCTGAAGCCGGATCTGCTGCCGTTCGTGCTCGACAGCTATCGGGCGGCTTGGGCGCGAGGCCGATCTCGTGCTGGTCGAAGGCGCCGGCGGCGCTTCGGAGGTCAATCTGCGCCCAACGATATCGCCAACATGGGTTTCTCGCGCGCGGCCGGACGTGCCTGTCATCCTCGTCGCGGGATATCCGACCGCGGCGGGTGATCGCCAGCCTCGTCGGCACCAAGGCGGTGATCGCGACCCGCGCGACGCCAGCGATGATCCTGCGGCTTTCTCGTCAACAAATTCCGCGGGGATCCGACGCTGTTCATGCCGACGGCATGGCGACGATCGCTGGCGCTGACCGGATGGCAGGCCGCTCGGCTCTGATGCCGTTCTTTCCGGACGCCCGGCTGTTGCCGGCCGAGGACGCGCTCGCGCTCGACGCAGCACGCGCCTGCCAAGCCGAAGGCGCGGATGCACGATCGCCGTCCCGATCCTGCCGCACGTCGCCAACTTCGACGATCTCGATCCTCTCGACGCCGAGCCCGGGGTGGACCTGGTGCGCGTTCGGCCGGGTCATGCCTGCCCGGCGATGCCGAGTCTCGTCGTGCTGCTCGGCGCCAAAGCGACGATCGCCGACCTCGGCATCGCGCGAGGCGGGCTTTCCACATCGACATCAGCCGCGCATGTGCGCCGCGGCGGCAGCGTACTGGGACTGTGCGGCGGCTATCAGATGCTCGGGCGCGCAATCCACGATCCGCGGGGGCTCGAAGGGCCGGCCCGGCACCGCCGAGGGCCTCGGCCTGCTGAACGTGGAGACGGCCTGGCCGCGGACAAGCGGCTCGAGCCGGCGCACGGCGCCACCGGCGACGGCATTCCCGTTCTCGGGTTACGAGATGCATATGGGTGTGACCGAGGGGCCGGACCGGACGCGTCCGTTTGCCTGTCTCGCCGACGGCTCGTCCGAGGGCGCGATTTCACCCGACGGACGTGGTGATCGGAACCTATATTCACGGCCTGTTTGTCGACGACCAGCCAGCGCTCGGCCTGGCTGACGCGCTTTGCCGCCGGGTCGGACCACCATCCGGTACGACGCGTTGGTCGACGAAACGCTGGATCGGCCTGGCGGCGCATCTTGCCGCCCATATCGATCTCGATCTGCTGCTCAAGCCTGTCGCGATGAAGGCAATGGCAAGCATGGCGACGAACGCAATCAGGATACCGTCGGCCCGACGGTAGAGTCCAAGCGCAGCCGGATATCGACTGCGTCGGCGGCGCGGCGCCATCGCCCATGAGCGCATCATCGACCCGGACGCCGCCGTAGTTGCGCGGGCCCGCAAGCGCGAGCCGAGCGCTCCGGCCATCGCCGCTTCAGGATACCGCGTTCGGGGAGCGGTGGCGGCGAGCGTCGCGACACACCGCTTGCCACGCCGCCGCTGCCGAAGCGCTTTTTGTAACCGCTGCGGCTGCAGCGATGATGAGAGCCGAGGTCGCGATGCCGGCAGGTTGACCAGATCGTCAGGCGTGCAGCCGACCACCCGAAAGCCTGGTAACGCGGGGTGCGATGGCCGATCATGCTGTCGGCGCGTGTTGATCGCCTTGTAGACTGCTGCGCCGGGGAAGCCATGCAATGCGGCATCCAGAACGACAGGTGCAACGACGCCGTCGGAGAAGTTCTCCGCCAGGCTCTCGATGGCTGCGCGGGCAACGCCCGCCTCGTCGAGCGCCTCGGTATCGCGACCCACGATGTGCGATACCGCTTCGCGCCCACCCTCGGCGCCCGTTTTCTCGAGCGCGTCGGCAGCATCCGCCACGTGCTCGTGCAAGCTTCGCTGCGCTATCAACGCGCTGGCCAGAATGCCACGCACCGATCGCTCGAACGAGCAGCAGCAGAGGCCGCGTTCGATGACGAATGCCGCCACGGCGACGACAGTGACGACCAGCAGGAGGGTGATGATTCCGAGCGCGCGACGTTGTACAGGTTCCGTGGTGTCGCGAGTTCGCAATACCGCTCCAACGCACCGATCAGACGACCGATCCAGCCGACGGGATGGCCGATTGAGCGCACCAACCGGTCCGGATGGCCGACCACGGCCTCGATCGCAGGCGCGGCAAGGGTGAGCGCAACGGTCATGATCCCTCACCTCGACGCCCCGCCCCTCCAGCATGGCGGCGATCTCGCCATGGCGCGGCGGCTGGTTTCCCGGCGCGCCCCAGCCTTTCATCGACCTGTCAGCCGGGATCAATCCCCTTTCCGTACCCGCTGCCGCCGATTCCCGCCGGCGTGTTCGCGCGATTGCCCGATGCCGAGGGCGCAAACGCGGCTCGCGGGGATCGCCGCACGTGGACAGCTATGGAGCCCCCTTCCGCCGCCCACGTCACGCCGCGCCAGGCACCCGGATTCTGTTGGCGCTGGATTAGCGGCGCTGGCTGCCTGCGGGCCAAGCCGCAATTCTCCGGTCCGACCTACTCCCGAGCATGCGCCGGGCCGCCGCCACTTGCCGGACGCCAGGTCCGCGGAAGCAGCCGATATCGAGCAGCTTCACCGCGCCGATCTGGCCGTCATCACCAATCAAACAATCCGGATGGGCGGGTGATCGCAAAGACCGGTTGCTTGCGCTGGCGCAGGTTTGAAAACCGGGGCGGCTCCTCGTCATGGACGAGGCGTTCATGGATGTCTGCCCCCCGAGGCCAGCCTCGCCGGCGAAGTCGACCGTCGGCAACATCGTCGTGCTGCGGTCGTTCGGCCGATTCTTCGGCCTCGCGGGGTTGCGGCTGGGTTTCGCGCTCGCCGCACCACATCGCCGCCGCGCTGAATGCGAGCCTCGGCCCGTGGGCGGTCTCCGGCCTCTGCGCTCGCGGTTGGCGAGCGCGCGCTGCGCGGACAGCGCGTGGATGGATGCCACACGGAACCGGCTGGCGGACGCGGCGCGGACGCTCGATCGGCTGTTGGCGGAAGCGAACATTGACGGTCGTTGGCGGCACGTCCTTGTTCCGCCTGGCGCAGGTCAACCTGGCGGCCGACACCTTCAAGCGCCTTGGACATGCCGGCATCGTCGTGCGTGTCTTTCCGCGAACAACCAACTTGGCTGCGGTTTGGGCTTCCAAGCGACCAGGATTGGAGTTGCCCGCGGTCGCGACTCGGGACCGTTCGGTCAGCGAGGTCCACCGTAGGCCACGTCATTGCAGCTTTGTGAAATCCGCATGACACCGAAGTGCCCGGTGTCGACGCTTGCAGCTTTGCCGGCCCGCGGCGGCGCCATGTTCTTTCTCGCACGCAAATTTGAACGCTCAGAACTCTGGTTTTGCGACGACGCGATAAGCATTTCAGTGGCCGGGGTGCCACTGATGAAAAATTGAGGATACGCCGCTCAAGGAGGGGACGCCCGATCACGAAGATCAGGAGACCTCACCATGAGCGGGGTTGAGTACCGGCCTGACGAGAACTTCTCCGCCGGTTGTTGAATTTGCTCCGCCGGATATCGCACGTCGCCACATTGCGACATGGAACGGAGTTGCAGACGGATGCGGTCAGAAGTCATCAGGCGCGCGAGCCCTTTACATATGAGTACAAGGCGTCGCGTCATTTGCTGATCATGTGCGAGCGGCGGGCAGAGACGACGGCGAGACGCTGGTTGAGGGTCTGCCGAGATCGACCCTGCACGAGTACGATCTGCAAGCTCAGCTTCGTCCCGGCCGGCCACCAGTTTTCCGGGATGGCGAAGCCCCGCGCGCTGACGCGCGTCACCTATTTCTACATCGATCCCCAAGGGCCCGCTGATCGATCCCGATCTGCATTCTCGCGAGACCGAGTTCAAGCCGCGCCTCTTCTTCTTCGACCAGGACCTGTGGGAAACGGCCCAAAAGCTCAAGGATCAGGCCAAGAGCCCGGACCACGGCAATCGGCGATATGCCGAGGCGCTCAGCGTCGTGATGGCGCACGAACTGCTTGCGCCTCAACAGCGCCGCCGCTCCCGCGCAGCAATCCTTTCGCGGCGGCTTGCCGGCTGGCAGGAGAAAAGATCGCGCAGTATATCGAGGAGCACCTGCTCGAGGACGTTTCACTGGCGACATTGGCGGATGTCGTGAAGTTGAGCTCCTATCATTTCGTGCGCGCTTCAAGCAATCATTCGGCCTGCCGCCACATCGCTATCTGAGCAGCCTTCGCATGCAACGGGCCAAGTCTCTGCTGGCAGATCCGGACATGTCGGTGACGCAGGTCGGCTTCAATCTCGGTTCCAGCGACACCAGTTCCTTCGACCACGTTCCGCAAGCACACCGGACCGGTGACACCAACGGCCTATCGCCGAAACCTTGAATGATCAGGAATCACAACGTCCAAGCCGTGTCCATTCCAATGGAGAAATATCCTTCCCGTTAAATCCTCATAAAGCTTTGGCGCACGCCCTTGTGACCCGCAATCAGCGCAATTCCGTCTCAGAGGCGAGCAACGGCGTGGCCAATCAATCCGCGTTCAAACGTTATGTGTACGGTGCCGGCATCAACCAACCGTACATGGAGAAGTGAGATGAAAATGCTCGTCACCAGGGTCGTGCTCGCGGCTTCGGTCGCGCTCGGCACGCTCGTGGCAGCCAGAGGCTGCCGACGCGGCCCAGAGGTATAACGGCGGCCAGGCCTACGACGCCCAGGCCAATCGAATTATCGCTTCGGTCCGCGCGTGACCGTTCGGCCGGGCGACGTCGTGTCCGGCAACAGCGTGATCGGCCGCGACACCGACCCGTTCATTCGCGATCAACTCCTGCGCGAATACAATTCAGGACGCCAGTTGATCCGACTGCAGTGCGCAAGAGGCCCGGCCTCGTGCCGGGCTTTCGATCGCGCCCGGCCTATCTCTGCCGGTTTCGCAATATTCGCATCATCGTGACGCGGGAGCGGCGATCAGACGTTTCACGCCTCCGCAGGATCTCGCCGATCTCCCATCAGAATCATCTCACGGTTGCGCGACGTGCTCGTCATCAGGGCGACGAGCGACCAGATCGTGCCGATCAGCGCTTCCGGGCCTGATGTCGTCAAGATCGTCAAGGGCGCTACGTTGAAAATTTATCCGGGTGCGCCGCACGGGCTGTGCTCGACCCTGAAGGACCAGGTCAACGCCGACCTCCTGGCATTCATCAGGACGTAGGGGCAGCGCCGCAGGGCGAGCGACCGGGTTGTTCCGATCTAGGTCGCGCCGCCGGCGTGAACCTCAGGCTCAAAATCAGCGGACCCTCGCTCCTCGGCCTCACCCACCAGCCACGTTCGCGCTTCCTGTTCGGATGCGAACATCCGCTTGTCGCTTTGCACGACGGGTTTTCCCTCGACGCGGCCCTCGATGCGATGGGAGGCCCAGACGCGTCGCCCCTTGTCATCGATCCGGCCTTGAAACTTGGCTTGGTCTTGCTGCTCCTCAACAGCATGGTTGCCTCCGGCGTCGCGGCAGCTCAACGCCGCTGCGCCTATGCCGGTTCCCATCGGAACCTGCCGCGCAATTTCACGGAGATCCGCAAGCGCACGCCAAATTTGCGTTCGCCGAGCCTGCGCTTCAGGGGCATCTGGTCGCGGAACGGAGCAGCCGGCCCTGGCGTGCGCGAACGCGCCGAAGGGCCGCCGCTTCAGGAGTTGAACCGCTATTGGGCCGGCTCGAACGGCACCAGCAAGTCGGCCGACTTGTACTGCCGGAGGGTACAAGATCCACTTCACTTGCCTGGCTGTTTGAACTGCTCGACATCGTTGCCTTGGATGCCGCGGTACTGAATGAGCGGGAGCCTCGGCTCCAGCTCCATTCGCCCTTGGCGCCAAACTTGATCTTGCCGGCCACCGTGTCGAAGGTCGCCGACCGCATCGCGGCCGCGAGCTTGCCGTCGTCCAACGAGCTGGCGGAGTTGATCGCAGCTTCTAGAATCTGCATCTCGGCATAGGCGTATGGCGGAATGTACAGACCGAGCGGATCGACACCAGCCGCGCCAGGCGCGTCTCGCGGTAGCGCACCAGGAACTGCTCCACGCCCGGGAATTTCATCGTCGGCTCCGGGCGCATAGGGTCATAGCGACGATATTGTTGAGCAGTGGCCCGAGCTGGGTCTTGAGCGCGGAGAACTGGAGGCCGATCATCCCGCCGCCTACCGATTTTGGCCCCGAGCTTAACCTCGTGAATCGAACGGGGTCATGCCCGCGGAGTCCGGCGGGTAGGACGCGATGAGACGAGATCGGGGCTGGTGGACTGCTATGCTGCGGACGATGGTGCCGAGCTCAACCGTGTTCGGCGGGTATGTGCGGTCGTACACGATGCGAATGCCGTGCTTCTTGGCGTTCTCGCGCGCGCCCTCAATGCGAGCACCGAGAACTCGGCATCGGCCTACGAGGCGCCACGGTCTGCGGCTCTTGGGTTGAGGGCGGCGGCAAGCTCGAAAAAGCCCTTCGAGAATTCGACTTTCGCGTTCGGTCCGTTGGGCTGAAGTTGAAAATAGCGGTCGTAGTCGAACTGGTCGTTCGCCGCGAGCGCAAACAATGACAAGAATACCTTCTTGCGCTGCATGACCGTCGGCATGGCAGCCGCGGTCGGGACGGTGCCGTAGCCGGACAGCACGAGATCGACCTTGTCGACATCGAGCAGCTTCGAGTAGATCGCGGGAACCGTTGCCGGGTTGGACTGGTCGTCGTAGTAGACGAGCTCCACCTTCCGCCCGAGCAATCCGCCGCGCGTGTTACCTCCTCGGCCCAGAGCTGGTACGTCACCAAGCGCCTGTTTCCCTCCCGCGGCGAGACCGCCGGTGAGCGCCATGCCAAATCCGATCTTGATCGGCGGCTGGGCAGGCTGCGTTGCGCCGGGGACCGTGCTCAGCACACATGCGAGCAGTAGCAGTGCTGCGGCGAACAACGAACTCCGTCTGTTCATCAACTCCTCCCAAACTGGCGTGACCCGCGCGTGGACATCCGTCGATCAGCCTTAGGCTGACGAAACAGGATCGATCAGGAAGTAGAACTTTGCCTGGATGCCTTGGATGCGATCGCCACCGCTAAGGGGTTCCTCTGCACGCCCGGCATGAATGTGCGGGCACGGGTCTCGTCGGAACCATCGCATCTGGATCGCGCACCGTGATTGATCGCACCGGATCACATGGGTACTCTCACCCCTTGCGATAACTCCCGACGTGCCAACGCACTGTTTTTGTCAGCCGGGTGAGAAGGAGAACGTCCATGGAAACGCTGTTCAGGCGAGGCTTTTCGCGCGACGACGAGATGAAAAAGCGGGTGGCGCGTTTCAAGGGATCTTCAAGGCTCGGACGGCGGCCTTCCGGACAGCAACATACCGGGTTGCGAGCGTACGTTGTTCAATGTGATCGGTTTTCAGCGCCAAAGGGGCGAAGGCGACTCCGTCACCTCACCTGTCGGCGGCGACGCCTCCCGCGCTGCTGCGATCCCGATCTCAAAGGAGGTTTCAATCTGGGCTACTGCAGGCAAAAGCCCGGTCACGGCCCGATGATGCACAACCATGATACCAACGGACACGTTCATACCCGCGACCGGAAAATGGCGGTGCAGCTGGGAGAACGAGGACGGGCAAGTCGAGTATCTCGACCTCGATCCGCTCGACGTCATTCGCCTTTCCGCCCGGGGCTGATCCGACGCTTCGAGAATGTGACCCCCGGCGACAAGAGCCAGGAGCACATCTTCGATGTTCGTGATCGGCGGCGACGGTCCGCGCGTGCGGAATTCACCGACGATTCCATGAAGGAGCTCGAGCACGCCGGCGTCTGGCCACCGAAAGCGGGCTCGGCGCAAGCCTCGAGCAAACGATGACGGGTTGACAGCTTGCGGTCTCCCGTCGGTCATGAACCGGAGCGGTCGAAGCTCGTCGAGCCGATCCGCCAACCGGTTCAGCTCCCACTCCCGTGCCAGCGTTCGCCGCCCTTCCCACGTCGGGGTCACGATCGCGCAAGGCTGGAAGCGGCGCCGGATGCGTCCATGGTCGCAATCCGGCGATAGAGCCGGGCCGATCGGCCTCGCTCGGAACCCGGCCCGCCGTCAGCGCGGCCTCGAGCGTCCCGTATTTTTCGCAGCAAGGCCGCGGCTCGCCTTTCAGCCCGATGCCCTTGGCACCGGGCAGTTTTGTCCGACGGGTCGCCACGCAATGCGATGAAGTCGGGGACCTGACCGGGGCTCGACACCGTATCGATCGCGCACCTCCGCTTGGGCCGATCGCGCCATCTCCCGCTCTGAGCGGATGAACGATCACCGTGGACGCGGATTGCCACGGCTGGAACGTGTCGCGATCGCCGCTCGCTACAACCGCGGTTTCCGCCCCGCCGCTCCTCGTGCGCCACCGCGGCGGCCAGGAAATCGTCAGCCTCGTAACCCGCAGCCTTGGGCGTTCGGCGAAGCCGCAGGCGGCGACGAACAGCGGTAACAGGTCGAGCTGGACCAGCAGCTCCTTGTCGAAGTGGCGACCGCCCTGGTACGCGGGAAACGCTTTATGCCGGTAGTTCGGGACGTCGAGCGTGTCCCATCCCACCAGTACGGCGCGCGGCCGCTCTTGATCGACCATCCGCAGCAGGAAGTTTGCAGAAGCCAACGATCGCGCCGAGCAGGTTTGCCGCCGACCCCTAGGATCGTCTTCGGCAGACCATGGTAGGCGCGGTGGGCGAAGGGATCGCCATCCCGACGAGCAGGGGACGGCCCGGCACTGCTGCCACCTAGGTGATGGACTTCGACGACCTGACGAGCGGGCTCGCGCCATTTGGACCGAATGCATTGCTGTCGGGAGGCGAACAGCCGGGTAATCCGTCCCTCCGATCGCCGACCACGAAGCGCCCAGTCTGCACAAGGTTTGAGCTGCTGATAAGGCCTCGACTGGAGAGCCCGCTCGCAAGCGCCAGCCGCTTCAGCGCGCCCCGAGCCATGCCACCGCGTCGATCTCCACCAGGCAATCGGGGCGCAGCGCATCAACCGTCATGGTGAGGCCCGCGGGCATCCACGGGCTGCGCAGCCGCCGCCTGAACTGCTCGCCATACGCGTCCAGGAACACCGAGCGATCCTGCCCCGTCGAGGAGGTAGACGGTCGTCTTCACGATGTCATCCATCGTTCCGCCAGCCGCTTCCATGATGAACTGGAGCTGTCGCACGCATTGGTCGGTCCTGGGCACGCAGGTCGCCGACGAAGAGGGTCTGCTGCGCGACGTCGACGGCATCCTGGCCGGCGATGAACAACCAGATCGCCCGCACGCACGCTCTCTGCGCAAACACGCGCGGGGTGCGCCGCGCAAACTTGCTTCCACATACTGTCGGCGACCGCGGGTGGCAACGGCGTAGGAGCGCTGCGCAACACCGGCGCCAAGTGCGGGGCTACCGATGCGGGAATTTGCCGGATACTCGTCGGGCGCATAGATCGGATCCAGCCGCACGGTACGCTCACGTCCATACGCGTCGCGCACGCTTGTGGCCGCCATGTTGCGCAGGAATGCCCAATGGCGGAAGGAATCGCTTCGAGACCCAGACCGGCCGCGCGCAGCACCGCGTCCATGCGCTCGAGCACGATCGTGCTCGGCGTGCCGACGTCTTCGGGCGCATCCACGCTGCCGACAAAGAACACAGCTCGCCCACCCGGATGGCGTGGCAGGCTGCTCCCAGCGGGAGCGGTACGCCTTCAGCCACCACCTGCGCACGGTCGCGATTGGTCGAGGCGACGGCATCCATCCTGACCAGCCGGTCGGGACCCAGGGCGGACACGCCGACGAAGCAGGTCGTGGGGCGCGATCGGGCCGGAACGCTGCCCGGAGCAATCGGCCGATGTCCGGCGCCGCGGCATAGTCCGTGAGCATGACCTGAAGAAACACGAGGTCGTCCGCGCTCTGGCCGACACGCGGCAAGCGCACGGCGGATGTTCTCCAGCGTGCGCTCGGCTTGCGGCACCGCGCGCCGGATGGAAGCTCACCAGGGCCGGCAGCATCCTGCGACACGAAGGTGAGATCGCCGACGCTCGCGCCGACCGCAAAAACCGGGTCTTCCGGGACCAGCCATCGCGCACCGGGGGCCTGGGGCGGCGCCGGAGCGCCGTGCGACGCACGCGCGGAAAGCAATGCGCCGGCGCCAACCGCGCCCGTCGCGCCGCCAGAAACGTACGGCGCGAGAGCCGCGAACAATCAAGCGTAAGGCCAGAGCTCACATGTCCGCGTCCTTCATCTCGCTCCGGACACGTATTCTACGCGAAGCACGACAATGAACGCGACCGCGCAAAGATGGACCCCGCCGGGTGACACAACCGCGCGAGCGGTCAACTGGCGCGCGGCCGCGACGGTGAGGCGGTACCGTGAGATGATGAAGACGCGCTGAGCGCGTTTGCGCTTACCCGCTGGCGGCGTCAGGCACGCCGCTGCGCGCCTCGGCTGGCTGCCGACGCGCGCCGCGGCATGAGATTGGCTCAGGATAGCAGTCGCTTCGCAGCTTGCTGCGTGTCGCCGCACTCAATCCGGCCAACCTGAATCATAGTGACGCAGGAGTTCACCCCGAATGAAGGGGTCGGGATCGCGGCCGATGATACGATTGCCCGAGACGACATCATTCGGTCCCACCTGACGGAGGGACCGAACCCGTAGTTCGGATTCGCCTGGGTATCGTAGGCCAGCGGCGGTGCTGCGTGATGCCTGTGGGTGTAAGCGGCCTCCTGCAAATATCCCTGCGCGTGAGCGGCAGGCCCGACGGCGATCAGCATGGCGAGCGCCAGCGAAGGCAAGATCGCCATCTTGGCGAAAGGTGTACGCATAACACAACTCCTTGATCTTATTGTTCGAACGACGCCCTACTGGGATGTAGGGCGTCGCCTCTGACTGAGTTTGAGTGCTCTTGCGAAGTCTTGCCGGCAATTGTCGTGATCTCGTGTACGCGCCGGTCGGGCTATTGCGGTGGCAGATCCGAACACCAGGAACTCGGGATCGCCTGCGCGGGACGTGACCGCGAGCGTTGCCTCGCCTTCCAGCGCCACGCCATCTCCCGGCGCGCACCGGCTTGCCATTGACCTCGCGCCGGCTCCGCGGATCACCTGCACCCAGCCGTTTCGACCTCCAGCCCAACGCGTGCGTGACGGCGTCGCCGGCATCGAAAGCAGGGCGGCGAAAATTTCCACGTCCTGGTGAATCACGATCGAACCTTCGCGGCCATCTGGCGAACCGATCAGGCGCAGGCGACCCCGCTTTTCGGATTCCGAAAACGTCTTCTGGTCATAGCGGGGCGAAATGCCCTCCCGGTCCGGCAACACCCAGATTTGGAGGAAGTGCACCGGCTCCTGCTTGGAGTGATTGAACTCGCTGTGCCGGATGCCGCTGCCGGCCGACATCACTTGCAGGTCGCCGGGCCGGATCACGGATCCAGTGCCGATGCTGTCTTTATGCTCGAGCGCGCCTTCGAGGACATACGAGATGATCTCCCATGTCGCGGTGGCCGTGGGTATCGAACCCGCACCGGGCCGGACACGGTCCTCATTGATCACGCGCAAGGGACCGAAGCCCATCTGCTGCGGATCGAAATAATGGCCGAACGAGAATGTGTGGCGACTGTCCAGCCATCAGGTTGGCCGACGCCGCGTTCGTCGGAAGGTCTCACAGTGATCATGGCTGACTCCATCGGGCACCCCTGCCCTTTCATCGGCAAAGATCGGCATGCTACGATCCTGCTACAATCACCGATTTCGTAGCTTCTATGTCGATGATTTGAGGACAATTGCCGAGCCGCGGCGGGAGGCCGAATGGACAAAGCTGACCAGCATCAAGGCCTTCACGAGAGTGGTGCAGGACGGCGGCTTTGCCGCTGCGGCGCGGGAGTTGCGCCTGTCGACGCTCGGCCGTAAGCAAATACGTGATCGATCTCGAACGAGACCTCGGGGTGCAATTGCTCGTCCGCACCACGCGCAGCACCAGCCCGACCGAGAACGGGCGAGGCGTATTACGAGCGCTGCGTCGCCATCCTCGCCGACCTGGAAGAAGCCGATCGTGCGGTGACGCGGCTGCAAGCCGAGCCGCGCGGCATGTTGCGCGTCAACGCGCCGATGTCGTTCCGGTACGCTGCACCTCGGGCCCGCCATCGCGGACTTCATGAAGAAATACCCCGCCCTTCACATTCAGCTGATCCTGAGGCGATCAGCAGATCGATGTCGGTGCAGGAGGGTTCGACGTTACGCTTCGCATTGCCGAGCTGGCGTCATCGACGCTGGTTGCGCGCAAGATCGCGCCCGCGCGTCGCGCGATTTGCGCGGCGCCCGCTTATCTGGCGGAGCGCGGCACGCCACAGCATCCCGACGATTTGCGCAATCACGATTGCCTCGCCTACGGTCACCTCGCGACCGGCAACCAATGGAAACTCACCGGTCCCGATGGCGATCACTGGATCCGCATCCCCTGGACACTGTGCAGCAACAACGCGGAAGTGCTGCGCGACGCGGCGGTGCGCGGCCACGGCATCGCCCTCTTGCCGACCTTCATCGCCGGAGCCGATCTGCGGGCGGGAAGCCTGCGCAGCATCCTGACCGATTACAATGCGCCCGCGAGATTTCAATCTATGCGATCTATCCGCAGACGCGTCACCTCTCCGTCAAGGTGCGGGTATTCATCGACTTCCTGATCGATCGCTTCGGCGGCCGGCTCTGTTGGGATCTGGTGGAGTAGCCGTCGGGTCCGCGCACGTCTGTCCGCGCGGGCGAATTGGAGCGCCGCCTCACGAACCCACGCCGGACGCCGACATCGGCTCGATGTCACAGGTCAGGCGGACTTCGCCGGGCTGACCGAACGGGTACTTGTCCTGCCCGAGATACTTCTTCTGCCAGCAGATCGATATGGGCAGCGGCGCCCTCCTCCGTGACACGCCTGACGTGCCCGCGCACCTGGATGTAGCGGTAGGGATTGTCCGGATCCATGATCGCGAGCGCCACGGCGGCGCCGGGTTTCAGGTTGCGTGCCTTGACGCGCCCCTTTGCGGTGTTCACCCGCACGATGCCGTCCTTTGTAGTCAAACCATACCGGCGTGACCTGCGGCGATCCGTCCGGCATGGTCGTGGCAGAGACTTGCGAACGCCTTCTTCTGCTCAAGCAGGTCGAGATACTTTTCGGGAATCGCTGCCATGGCCTGGGTCCCTTGCTGCGGCGGCGGTTCGAACGGGTATCAGGGAATTCTTCAGCCGAACAGAGGGGACCTCAGTTGAGCGCTTTGCCGGCACGGGAGCCGGCAAGCCTGGACGTCCCGGATGTCACGCCAAGCCATTTCGTGAAGCGGGATGTTACGACTTGGCGTCGGATGGGCGAACCTGCACCTTCTTGCCCTCGACCAGATCGACGGGCGGGTTGAGGATCACCTGATCGCCGTCCCTGACGCCGTCGCGCACCTCGATCTGTTTTCCCAGATCACGCGCGATCGATATTTTCCGCAGGTGAACGACGCCGTCTTCGACCACGGCGACCTGCGGTCCATCAGCGTTGAAAATGATCGCGTCGGCCGACACCACGGAGCTCAGGGTCTTGCGCGGAATGTGCAGCTCGATGGTGCAGTAGATTCCAGGCGTCAGTGCCCCGTCAGGATTGGGTATGTCGACTTCCGTGAGCAACGTTCGCGTATCGCGGCTGCAGCGCATCGGCGATACGCGTCACCGTGCCGGGAAAGTGCGATCCGGGATTTCGGGCACATGTACGACCGCGTCCACCCTGGGCGCCAATCCGAAGCGCCTGATCCTGCGGGACAAAGACCTGAGTGCGGATCACGTTGCTCTGCATGATGGTGAACATGAAGGTGCCGCTGACCGCGTCGGCCTGCACGAGCGTACCGACGTCGACGTTGCGCTGGGTGATCACGCCATCAAACGGAGCCACGACGCGCTGATAGGCCTTCTGCTGGGTGAGGACCTGGATCTGCGCCCGCTGCGCCGCTGCATTGGCTTCCGCCACGCCGACGGCCGCTTCCTGCGCCTTCAGGGTCTGGACGTCGATGGTGCCCTGCTGCGGGGTCACCCAGCCCTTGTCGACCAACGGGCTGTCGCGTCCCCAGGTCACCCGCGCGAGCTCCCTGTTCGCCTGCGTCTGCTGCACCGTCGCCTCGAGCTGCGCAAGCGTCGCCTTGGCTTGGGCGATCTGGTGGTCGAGCTCCGGGGCGACGATCTGCACCAGCAACTGCCCTTCCTTCACGTGATCGCCGATATCGACGTTGCGCTTGTCGATATAGCCGCTGGCGCGAGCGAATATGTTGGCGACCGAAAACGCGGAGGTCGTGGCCGGCAGCGTGACCGCCACATACTCCCCGCTCGCCCGCACCGCCTGAACGCGCAGGGTCGGGACGGCATCTCGACGCTGCTGGGTCGCCGCCACTGCCTGCAGATTCTGGGAATATGACCGGTACCCTCCGAAGGCCAGGGCCGCGGCAAGCACGAACAGCACGCCGAGCCCAAGCAGCCAGCCTCGCCATCGGCCCCGCTTCTCCGGCGCATCGGGCGGGTGGCGTTTCGTGTTCGGATAGCAGGATCAGGAGCGGCCTCGCGGCGGAGGTCCGAGTGAACATAGTTCATCTGATGTCCTCACTGAACACGCCCTGGGCCGTCTTGCCGTCGTTGCGCTTCCGCAGCATGGCAAACAGGTATGGAACGACCAGGAGGGTCGTGGGAGTGGCAAACAACAGGCCGCCGATGACGGCGCGCAGCCAGGGCGGCATTCTGCTCCTCGCCCGCGCCGCCGATCGCCATCGGGATCATGCCCAACGATCATCGCAGCCGCCGTCATCAGCACCGGGCCGGATGCGCGTATGCCCGGCCTCGATCGCGGCACTCGAAGGCCGTCTTGCCCGGCCAGCTGCTGTTCGCGCGCGAACGTCACGAGCAGAATGGAGTTCGCCGAAGCGACGCCGACCGCCATGATGGCGCCCATCAGCGAGGGCACGTTGAGCGTCGTGCCGGTGACGAACAGCATCGTCAGGATGCCGCAGAAGCGTCGCCGGCAGCGCCAATATCACCACGAACGGGTCGCCGAAATTCTGATAGTTCACGACCATCAGCAGGTAGACGAACACGGCGGCGAACAATAGTCCGATGCTCGAGATTCCAGAAGGCATCGTTCATGCTCTGGATCTGACCGATCACCTGGATCGTGTTTCCGGGCGAAAGCTCGCTTCTGCAGATCTGCGACGATCTTGCTGATCTCGGTCGGACACGCTGCCGAGGTCGCGCCCCTGAACGCTCGCGTAGACCTCGTAGACCGGCTGTATGTTGGTCTGGTTGGCATTGGTGGGGACGCTGTCGCGCTTGAAGCGTCGCCACGTTGCTCAGCAGGCCCGGCACCGGCACCAGGCACGTCGCCGGAGGCGATCCCGACGATACCGGCGTGTTGCCGAGATCGTTCAAGGAGCTCACGCTGCGCTCCGGCGTCTGGACCGCCAGATAATAGGGAATTCCCGAGGCCGGATCGGTCCAGAAGTTCGGCGTCACCTGCTCCGATGAGCTCAGGCTTACATTGATGTTGGTCGCAACGGTGTTGGCGTTGAGTCCCAGCTGCGCCGCTCGCGTACGATCGATCGTCGCGTAGAACGCCGGGGCGTCGACCTCCTGCTGAAGGTGCGCGTCGACGATTCCCGGAATGGCGGCGATGCGCTGCCGAAGCTCCTTTGCCACCCGCAGGTTGGTCTTCCGGTCATAGCCGACGGTGCGCACGTCGATTTGGGCTGGAAGTCCGAAATTGAGGATCTGGGTGACGATATCGGCGGCCTGGAAATAGAATGTCACCTGCGGGAACGCCGCCGGCAGCACTTCGCGCAGCCGACGCACATACTCGCTGGTCGGAGCATGGCCCTCCTTCAGCGCCACCAGGATGACCGCCGTCATTGACGCCGATGGTCGAGCCGTCGGTGAATGCCAGGTTGTACGAGCCGCGCCGGCAGCCCGATATTGTCGACGATCAGTTCGCCGTTCGCTTTCGGGGATAACCTCGCGGATCTTGTCCTCCACCGCCTGAAAGATGCCCTCCGTGGCTTCGATCCGGGTGCCGGCCGGCGCCCGGACATGGAGTTGGATCTGACCACCGTCGATGGCCGGGAAAGAAATCGCGGCCGACCAGCAGGAACATCGCGGCTGCGAGCGCAAGCACCAGCATGGCGATGATCGGGACAATCCACTTTCGGCGGAGCAGCGAGGTCAGCAGCCGCGCATGACCGCCGCAGGCGCTCGAAGCCGCGCTCAAAGCCGCGGTGAATGCGGGAAAACCAGCCCGAAGATGCCGCATCCGCCGGCTCATGCCGCTCGCTCTTGAGCAGCAGCCCGATCGTGATCGGGGTCAGCGTCCGCGACAGCGCATAGGACGCCAGCATGGCGAAGACCACCGCGAGCCCGAGCGGCGTGAACAGGTATTTGGCGGGCCCATCGAGGAAGACCACCGACGTGAACACGCAGCTGATCGCGAGCGTCGATACCAATGTCGGCACGGCGATTCCGGCGGCCCCGTGAAGCGTCGCCTCCGGCAGCGGCTATCTTCTCTTCGCGTGAGCAGCCGATGGGTATTCTCGATCGTCACCGTCAGATCGTCGACCAGGATGCCGACTGCGAGCGCCAGAGCCGCCGAGCGTCATCGTGTTGAGCGTCTCGCCGAGGAAGTACAGCACGACGAGCGATGTCGAGGATCGGCGAGCGGGATGGAAATCATGACCACCACGGTCGACCGCCACGAGCCCAGGAACAGCAGGATCATCAGCGCGGTGAGGCCGGCCGCAATCGCGCCCTCGCGCAGCACGCCGGTGATCGACTGCGTGACGAAAACCGATTGATCGAACAGCTCGTTGATCTGGAGGCCCGCAGGCGCGGCTGCGCGCGCCGTCTTCAGCGCCTCGTGAACGGCATTGACGACCGCGAGCGTGGACGCATTGCCGTTCTTGATGATGCTCAGCAGGACGGAGCGCCGGCCATCCTCGCGCACGACGTTCTGCTGCACCAGCCAGCCGTCGTGAACCTGGCCGACGTCCTTGACGAACACCGTGGCGCCGTTGACGACCTTGATCGGGATGTTGTTGAGATCGTCGATGGTCGCGGGCGTCGCGTTGGTGCGCACGGTGTATTGCGTATCGCCGATCTTCGCCGTGCCCGACGGCAGCGTCAGGTTCTGCGCATTCACCGCGTTGGCGACATCCAGCGGGGTCAGACCCTTGGCCACGAAGCTTCGCGCGGATCGATATCGACCATGATCTGGCGGTACTTGCCGCCGGCCGGCGTCGGCAGCGTGATGCCCGCGGATCGGGGCGAGCTGCTGGCGCATCCGATAGATGCCGTAGTCGTAGAGCTGCTGCTCGCTGAGCGTGTCGGAGCTCAGGCTGATCTGCAGGACCGGCACGCTGGACGCATTGAACTGCACCACGACCGGCGGCTGGATCCCGGGCGGCATGCAGCGCGCGGATTGCATTGGTGGCGGCGACGATCTGCGCGATGGCGAGGTCGAGATTGACGTCGGGCTGGAAATAGATCTTCTGGACCGACAGACCATTCATGCGTCTGCGCTTCGATGTTCTTGATGCCGTTGACGTTCGCGCTGATCGAGTACTGGCTGTAGGTGGTGACGCGCTGCTCCATCTCGGGCGTGCTGAGGCCAGTATAGCTCCAGATCACCGACACCACCGGGATCCAGTTTCGAGGAAAATATCGGTCGGCGTTGCGCGCATCGCTACGACGCCAGAAAAAGATCAAGGCTGCGAGCACGTAGAACGTGTACTGAAATCTCAGCGCGAACCGAACGATACCCATAATCTAGATGTCCGCGATGACTCAACCGGACGCGTGCAACAGGCGGCGATGCCTTCTCGGTTCATCAGCGCGCGCTCACAAACCAAGTTCGGTCAAGCCGGGATGGCCGGCCCGGCCTCGAGGCCGGTCCGATCCCAGCGATACTTGCGGTCTGATTCCGCTGAATCGGCAGGTCGTTGATGCAGGCGTGGCGCCGCGCATCAAGCCGTTCCTGGTCGAACTCCCAATTCTCGTTGCCATACGAGGCGAAACCAAGAGTTGGGTCGTCGTGCCATTCGTAGGCAAAACGCACCGCGATCCGGTTCTCCTCCCACGCCCACAGTTCCTTGATGGGACGATAATCAAGCTCCTTGACCCACTTGCGCGTTAGAAACTCGACGATCGCCGTGCGTCCCTGAATGAATTCAGCGCGGTTGCGCCAGTAGCTGTCCGACCGTATAGGCGAGAGACACGTTGCTCCGGATTGCGCGTATTCCATGCGTCCTCGGCCCGCCTGACTTTCTGCACCGCGGTCTCGAAGGTGAAGGGCGGCAAAGGCGGCCGGTCAGTGACATCACAGACATCGTCTTCTCCCATCAATGGAATCAATCTTCCGGGCGGCAGATCACGCCACGTCCCCATGGAGTACGCAGACCGAAGGAATGCGTTGGCCGGCGACCATTGGACGAGCGTCCGATCGCAATGGAAATCGACCGGCCGGGGGATCTCATTTCGTGGTCTCCTCTTCCAATTCCAGCAACAAGCCACCATGGCGGCATCGTCCCACACTCCTCCGTCGACGTGAGGCGGATCGGAAGGTTACGGTGTAGCTGCTGAAGTGCCGGAAGACTGAACCACCCGCCGAGTTCAGTTCGCCAATACTGAATGTAGCGATTCCCCCACGGATCGCTTTGCCTCGATTGCCGTGATTGGCGCGGTCTTGCGTCAGCCACCGCCCGCGTGTCGCGCTTGCGGAGAAGCATTCATCGCGCCTGCTTCGGCCCGCTCCCGGCAAACCGCTGCGCTTCCCACCCCGACCCGAACTGTCCATCGCCGGACATGTGCATCCGGCTTCCGGAGGCCTCATCGGAATTGCTTCCGATTAGCCCGATCTTGCGTGAATCTTGTCTCCCCTTGCCTTCGTCATTGTGCGGCGCGAGAGCGCTGGCCGTTGCATTCGCCGCAATTGCGAGCAAGACGCCGCACAAATAGTCAAACCGTCCGAGCTTTGGAAACTATGTGCACTGAAGGGCGACGTGCCAGCACTCACGCCGCGGGTTGTCCGTCACCGGTTACGCAGCCAACCCGGCAAAAGGAGATGAACACTGACGACCAAAATCGTATTGGCGCTTGCTTTGGCCATGACTGCACTGGCCAGCGTTCCCGCTTCGGCCAGCCCGCATCATGACTGGCAGGTGGCGGGCAGTACCAGGAAGACTTGGGTTACGGCCGAACCTCGGGATGGGGCTGCGGCTGACCGCACTACGCCCTCCCGCTCTTCCGCCTTCCACACACTCACTTGAATGGAGAACGACCAGTGAAGACACGTGTCATGGAATATCTGGGCGCCCTCGGATTGGGGGCTGCGCTTGCGCTGAGCGCCGCAACCGCATCGTTTGCCGGGCCGCATGATCGGGCTGCATACCGCAGTACGACAGCTCGGGTGCGCAGATGGCTCCGTATTGCTGAGCGCGTTCGACAAGGCCAGATGACGTGCAAAGAGCCCGGCGACCGGGCTCTTTCCTGTTGAGGCACCCGGAATAACACAAGACACCGGGTGAGAGACTGAACAGAGGCACGAGGCCGCGTTTCTCAAGAACTTGTGAAATGTCGTGACCGGGACAAGGACGCCTAGCCGTTTCGGATCGTCGAGCTTTCTGCGCAAGATGAAACCACCACGGCAAGCCGAAATGTCTCGCACTAGCGTGACCGCCCATGCTCGCGACGGTGTCGCGCGTCTTTTCCGCTCATCGGTCGATCAATAGCTGCGCCCCTCGACGCTTTGCGTGAAGTCCGGCCCGCTAGCCTGCGGGAGCGCGTTCGGGTGTGGCCTGCGAGGTCGGGTTTTCACCCGGCGGCCGCGACCGCGACCGCCGGGTGAGGCGGTCGAGATAGAGAAAGACGACGGGGTCGTGTAGAGCGTCAGGAACTGGCTCAAGGCGAGACCGCCAACGATGGCATACCCGAGCGGCTGCCGGATTTCCGAGCCTGCGCCGCTGCCGAGCATGAGCGGCACGGCGCCCAGCATCGCCGCCATCGTGGTCATGAGGATCGGCCGGAAGCGCAGCACGCAGGCCTGGTAGATCGCCTCTTCGGACGTCAGGCCGTGGTTGCGCTCGGCGTCGCAGCGCGAAATCGATCAGCATGATGCCGTTCTTCTTGACGATGCCGATGAGCAGGATGATGCCGACCATCGCGATCACGCTCAGGTCGAAGTGGAAGGCCATGAGCAGCAACAGCGCGCCGATGCCGGCCGACGGCAGGGTCGAGAAGGATGGTGATCGGGTGGATCACGCTTTCGTAGAGCATGCCGAGGATGAGATAGATGACGAGGAGCGCCGCGGCGATCAGGAGCGGCGTGCTCGACAGCGACGACTGGAAGGCCTGGGCGTTGCCCTGGAAGCTCGTGGTCAGCGAAAGCGGCTTGCCGAGCTCGTTCTCGACCTTCTGGATGGCGCTGACCGCCTGCCCGATCGCGACGCCCGGCGCGAGATTGAACGAGATCGTCACCGACGGGAACTGGCCCTGATGGTTGACGACGAGCGGCGCCACGCGTGACCGCGCTCTTGACCAGGGTCCGCAACGGCACCTGCTGCCCGGTCGACGAGTTGACGTAGATGTCGTTGAGCGCCTCAGGGCCGAACTGGAACTTGGGACTCGACCTCAAGCACCACGTGATACTGGTTGAGCGTGCGTATACATCGTCGAGACGATGCGCTGGCCGAACGCGTCGTCGAGCGTGTTGTCGATGGTCGACGGCAGGATGCCGAAGCTCGAGGCGACCTCGCGCTTGACCGTGATGTCGAGCAACGGCCCGGCATTCTCCTGATCGGTGGCGACATCGGTGATGCCGGGAACAGCCTTGATCTTGTCGAGGAAGAGCGCCGCCCAGCGGTTGAGCTCGCCGGGGTCGGCGTCAGCCAGCGTGTATTGATACTGGGTCTTGGATAGCCGTCCGCCGATGGTGATGTCCTGCGCAGCCTGCATGTAGAGGAGTGATTCCCTGGATGCTGGGCCAGACCGCGTCTGCAGCCGTCGCGATCACCTGGTCCGCAGTGACGTCGCGCTCGTTCGCGGGCTTGAGCGCGATGAAGACGCGGCCGTTGTTGACCGTGGTGGTGCCGCCGCCGGCACCGATCGCCGAGCCGACCGATGCGACCGCCGGATCCTCGCAGCACGGCGTCGATCACGGCTTGCTGACGCTCGGCCATGGCCTGGATAGGAAATGTCCTGCGCCGCCTCGGACAGGCCGATGATCAATCCGGTGTCCTGCTGGGGAAAGAAGCCCTTGGGGATCACGACGTAGAGATATCCGGTCAGCACGATGGTGCCGAGCATCGCCATGAGCGTGAGTGAAGCGGTGTCGCAGCACGACCTTCAGGCCCGCCTCATAGAGATGGAGCAGGCCGTCGAAGCCGCGTTCGGACAACCGGTAGAGCCATCCGTGCTCCTCGCTCTCGCGGCTTGAGCAGTCGAGCGCACATCATCGGCGTGAGCGTCAGCGAAATCAGCAGCGAGAGGACGAGCGCCACGCTGACCGTGACCGCGAATTCGCGGAACAGCAAGCCGACATAGCCGCTCATCAGGAACAGCGGAATGAACACGGCGATCAGCGACAGCGTGATCGACATGATCGGTGAAGCCGATCTCGCCCGCGCCCTTGAGCGCGCGCGTCCAGTGGCGAAGCGCCCTCCTCCAGATGCCGTACGATGTTCTCGATGACGACGACGGCATCGTCGACCACGAAGCCGACGGCGATCGACAACGCCATCAGCGAGAGGTTGTCGAGGCTGTAGCCCAGCTCGTAGAGCACCGCGAAGGTGCCGACCAGCGACAGCGGCACGGTGACGGCCGGGATGATCGGTCGCCCAGAAATTGCGCAGGAACAGGAAGATCACCATGACCACCAGCGCGACCGTCAGCAGCAACGTGAACTGCACGTCGGCGACCGAGGCGCGGATGGTCTCGGTGCGGTCGGAAATGATATTCGACCTTGATCGGCGGACGGGATCGAGGCCTGGAGCACCGGCAACATCGCCTTGACCCGCTCCACGGTCTCGATGACGTTGGCGCCGGGCTGGCGCTGGATTGCCAAGGATGATCGCCCGCTGATGGTTGTACCAGCCGGCGATCAGATCGTTCTCTCGGCCGCACTGATGGCGCGGCCGACATCGCGCGACGCGGACCGGCGATCCGTTGCGATAGGCGATGACCAGATCGGCGTAGTCGTCGGGCTTGAGCAACTGATCGTTGGTATTGAGCGTGTAGGTCTGGCGCGGGCTGTTGAGCGTGCCTTTGGGCAGGTCGACATTGGCCTGGCCGAGCACCGTGCGGACGTCCTCCGAGGCTGATGCCGCGAGCTGCCAGCGCCTGCGGATCGACCTGTACGCGGATGGCCGGCTTCTGCTGACCTCCGATACCCGACGAGGCCGACGCCGGATATCTGCGAGATCTTCTGCAGCAGAATGTTTTCGCGCATAGGCGTCGACCGTGGTCAGCGGCAGGCTGTCCGAGGTCATGCCGAGCACCAGGATCGGCGTGTCCGCCGGATTGACCTTTCGGATCGTGCGGCGGATACGGCAAGGTTCAGCGGCAGCTGTGCGGCCGCGGCGTTGATCGCCGACAGCGTGTCGCTGACCGCCCCGTCGATGCGCGCGACTCAGATCGAACTGCAGGGTGATCTGGGTATAAGCCGAGCGCACTCGCCGACGTCATCTGGGTGAGGCCCGGGATCTGACCGAACTGCAGTTCGAGCGGCGTTGCCACCGAGGATGCCATGGTCTGCGGATCGGCGCCCGGCAGCTGCGCGGTGACCTGCAAGGGTCGGATAGTTGACATTCGGCAGCGCCGCGACCGGCAGCAGCGGATAGGCGACCAGACCCGCCCACCAGCAAGCCCGACCATCAGCAGCGCGGTCGCGATCGGCCGCTGGATGAACGGTGCGGAAATGTTCATGGGATCGGCGCCTGCTGCGCGCTTTGTGCGGCGGCTTCCTCGGCTGCCTTGCCGTGCAGGATCGTGACATGCGTGCCGGGCTGCAGCTTGTATTGTCCGTCGACCACGACCTGCTCGTTGGCCTTGAGGCCGGAATCGATCAGCGCCTGGCCGTCGCTGATCTGCGCGACCGTTGACCGGGCGGATCGCCGACCGTGTTGTCGGGATTGATGACGTAGGCGTAGGCTCCCTTCGGGCCCTGCTGCACGACCGATGCGGGGACGGTCAGGCCGTCATGCCGCGTATCGACGAGCAGCCGCGCATTGACGAGCTCGCCCGGCCAGAGCCGGTGCGCCTTGTTGGGAAAATTCGCCTTGAGCTGGATCGAGCCGGTGGTCTGCAGGATCTCGTTGTTGACGAGGCCGAGCGTGCCTTCATCCAGCTCGATCGTATCGTCCTGGCTGTAGGCGAGAACCGTGAGCGGCCTCTTGGTCTTTCCTGCTGCTGCTGGATTTGCGGCAGAGTCGTCTCCGGAAGCGTGAAGATCAGCGAGATCGGCTCGATCTGCGTGACGACGACGAGGCCGTTCGGAGTCGGTCGGATGAATGATGTTGCCGACGTCGACCTGACGAATGCCGACCACGCCATCGATCGGCGAGGTCAGGCGCGTGTAGCTGAGCTGCACCTTCGCGGCTTCGATCAGCGCCTCGTCGGCTTTGATGGCGGCCTGCAGCTGCGCCACCTGCGCCTTCTGGGTCTCGACCAGTTGCGGAGTGGCCCAGCCCTTGCTCCCCCAGCTGGGTGTAGCGATCGAGATTGGCCTGGGCGTTTGCGAGCTGGGCCTGATCGCGATCGCGCGTGGCGGTGCACCTGGTCGATCTGGGCCTGGTAGGGACGCGGATCGATCTGCGCGAGCAGATCGCCGGCATGCACGGTCTGCCCTTCGGTGAAGTTGATGCTGATGATCTGTCCCTGGATCTGGCTGCGCACGACCGTCGGTGTTGATAGGCGATGACCGTGCCGACGCCGGTCAGATAGATCGGCACGTCATGCTGGGCGACCGTCGCCGGCGACGATCGGCACCGCGGGCGGAGCGGGCGCCGCAGCAGCGACCTCTTCCAGCGCGTGAATATGCGCGAAGTACAACAACCCACCGGCCGCAAGTACGGCGATCAGCGCGGCGGCGGGCACAACGACGTTCCTGTTCATAGCCGTTCTCGCTCGGGGATAACGAATTTTTGTCTAGCAGCCGGTGGCCGAGCTTGCGATCGTCCCTGCGGTCAGACACAGGGAAAAGGTTTTGTTGTCGTAAGGTGAAGTAGTGGGTGGAGCTGCAAGGGGTGGGGATCGTTGGTAGCACCACACTCGGTCCCCACCGTTACCCACAACAGGCGATACCGTCGGCGTTGGCACCGCCGGTTGTTGCTGCTGACTCACAAGATTGCCGATCTCAGTCGAACCAAACGGAATTCCGGTTCGGTTGACGCCTCCAGGCGCGATCGGCGACGTCGATGTTGGGGTCGACGATGCAGCCACGCTGCTTGAGCCCGAGGCCGCACATTCCAGACATTTCCCGCCGTGATCCAACGTTCCTGAGGTGGTCGACACTCCCGACGTGCCCAAGGGTTCGGAAGGAGTTCGAGATCCCCGATGACGCTGACGATCCCGACATTGCCGTGCTGCCCGACATCGCCCCGCTGGCCGTTTCCCGCAGTGGCGGAGCGCTCCGGTTCAATTCCCATTCCCATTCCATTCCGCCGCCATCGAAGCTCGTGGTGGATCCGAACATCGTTGATGGTGACGTTCCCACGGTCGAGCACGCCCGTGCCGCTGCTCGTGCTCGGTATTGCAATTGTGCCGGTCACGCCGGCGGGCGCTGGACTGAGTCCTCCTGAGATGATCTCGGTGGACCCAAGCGGGATTCGGTCGGTCCGACTGACGTACCGGGGCCCGCCCCAAGCGGCGAGGTCACACCAAGTGTGGGCGTCGTCGGCATTGCGCACGCCAACCTGCGCGGTGGCGCCGTTGCAGGCGAAGAGCGCCGGAAGGACTGCAACAATCAGCGCAGATCTCATTGCCATTCCCCTGTTTTGAAACCCGTGACGTCGCGGCGAGAGCAGTCGGTATCAGCGCTTTCCGAAAGCCGCTGCCCGCTTTCGCTTCAACCAGTAAGTGGCTGGCATCCCAATCTGTGCAACTAAATACGCGTTTATTCTCCGACGAAGGCCCGCTTCAGGGTCGGCGCCCGCTCCAAGCCGGCTCTCTCAGCGCTAAACCTTTTTTGAGTGGGCATGTCGCGATCGATGGCGATCGTTCCCGATCTCAGATGGAAATGTCGTTCCGGCTTACCGGAATCGCCTTTCGGCCACACATCGCCGCGATTATGGAGAGCACTAATGAGCGAAGACGATGTCGTAGGCGTCGGCGAATACGAGGGAGCTGCGGCGGGTGGGGCGCTCTGAAAGCCGTGGCAGATGCGGTGCGCGGTCAGATGGCCATTGTAAAGGAGACCGCGGTCTCCTCAGCATGAACCAGCCGCACGGGTTCGATTGCCCGGGCTGCGCCTGGCCCGATCCGAAACATACCTCCTCGTTCGAGTTCTGCGAGAACGGCGCCAAGGCTGTCGCCTGGGAGGCGACGGCCAAACGGACGACGCCGGAATTCTTCGCGAGCGCATACGGTCAGCGAACTCTGGAATTGGTCGGACTTCGACCTCGAGAACGAGGGTCGCCTGACCCATCCGATGGTCTACGACCGGGCAACCGATCAGATACCTGCCGATTTCGTGGGACGAGGCGCTGGCGAGAGATCGGGCGCCGCGCTCCGTGGAGCTGCCGCAGCCCGATATGGCGGAGTTCTATACCTCCGGCCGGGCCTCCAATGAGGCGGCGTTTCTCTATCAGCTGTTTGCGCGGGAATACGGAACCAACAACTTTCCCGATTGCTCGAACATGTGTCACGAGGCGACGAGCGTCGGCCTGCCAGGATCGATCGGTGTCGGCAAGGGAACGGTGACGCTCGAGGATTTCGATCATTGCGACGCGCTGTCTTCTGTATAGGCCACAATCCCGGGACCAATCATCCGCGCATGCTGACGACGCTGCGCGAGGTCTCCAAGCGGGGAGTGCCGATTATCGTGTTCAACCCGCTGCGCGAGCGCGGACTGGAGCGGTTCACGTCGCCGCAGCACCCTGTCGAGATGCTGACGCTGAGCTCGACGCCGATCGCCTCGACCTACTATCTGGTGAAGGTCGGCGGCGATATCGCGGTGCTGAAGGGGATCATGAAGACCCTCGCTGGCGCTCGATGCAAAAAGCCTTGCCGAAGGCGGCTCCGGTGTTCTCGACCGTGACTTCATCAGAGACCATACCACCGGGATCGATGAGCTGCTGGCTGACCTCGATGCGACCTCCTGGGACGCGATCGAGGAGGCCTCGGGTCTGTCGCGATCAGATATCGAGTTCGCCGGCAACATCTATGCCAAGGCGGAGCGGGTCATCATCAATTACGGCATGGGGATCACACAGCATCGCCACGGCACGGGCAATGTGCAGCAGATCGCCAATCTGTTGATGCTCCGCGGCAATATCGGGCGCAAGGGCGCCGGCATTTCTCCGCTGCGCGGCCATTCGAATGTGCAGGGAGACCGCACGGTCGGCATTACCGAGATTCCGAGTGATGAGCTGCTGGACGGAATAGCCCGCGTGTTCGGATTCTGACCCGCCGCGCCACAAGGGCCACAACGCGATCGAAGCTGTCGAGGCGATCCGGGATGGGCGCTCGAAGGCCCTGGTCTGTCTTGGCGGCAATCTCGCCGTTGCGATGTCCGATCCGGAAGTCACGTTCAAGGCGATGAGAAACCTCGATCTCGCGGTGCATATCGCCACCAAGCTCAATCGCTCGCATTTGCTGGTCGCGAAGCAATCCTTCATTCTCCCTGTCTGGGACGCACCGAGATCGATATTCAGGCGACCGGCCGCCAGTCGGTCACCGTGGAAGATTCGATGTCGATGGTCCACGCTTCGCGCGGCGGACTGAAACCGGCGTCCGAGCATCTCAGGTCGGAACCGGCAATCATCGCAGGGATTGCGCTGGCGACATTGCCGGACACGCGGGTCGAATGGGCGGACCTGGTCTCCGATTACGGAAAGATCCGCGATGCATCGAGGCCGGTCTTTCCGGATTTTGCGGATTTCAATGCCCGCATCAAGAAGCCGGGCGGATTTCGGCTGTATGTTGCCGCGTCGGAGCAGAGAGTGGCGTGACAGCCGACCGAAGAAGGCCAACTTTCATCGTCTATCCCGGTCTCGATGAAGATCCTCGCGTCGGCGGACCGTGAAGCTCTCACGCTCACGACGATCAGAAGCCATGATCAGTACAACACGACCATCTACGGCCTGAATGATCGCTATCGCGGAATCACGGGTCGCCGTGACGTCGTGTTCGTCAATGAGCGCGACCTCGCCAGCCGCGGCCTGAAGCACGGCGATCTCGTCGATATCAGCGTGGTGTCCGATGCGGGATCGAAATCGGGCGAGCGCGTTATGCGCAACCTGACCGCGGTCGCCTACAATATCGCGCAGGGCTCGATCGCGACCTATTATCCGGAGGCGAATGTCCTGGTTGCGCTCGATCATTACGACGCCAAATCCGGAACGCCTTCCTACAAGTCGACCCCGGTTCTGCTCCGCGCGTCGCCAACCCACGAGGTGTTGCGCCGATTGGTTGCAGACTGCCAATGCATAAAGCCGGATATGCAACGATCCATGTCGCAGATGACGCCGTCGCCAGGAGGCGGCCGATCAAGCATGAGTTCAGAGGCGGCAACGGCTCGGTCACCGCGTAAGCGTGGAGTGATTGCGAGTCGATATGGGGCAATCAACCGGCGCATAGAAGCCGCCGCGACGTAGGATCGCAGGTGAAGTGCCGGCCTGATCAGTCGGCTCGAACAGACCGGAACCGTTCTCGAACGCTATCTGCAGTCCAAGCCGCAGTTCAGGCCTCAGGCCTGCTGCATCGCCGCCGGCGCCTTTACGGCGAGGTTCCTGGCCGCCTTTCGTACTTTCTCGAACGCGCGCGCCTCGATCTGCCGGATGCGTTCACGCGATACGTTGAATTTCGCCGCGAGGTCTTCCAGCGTCAGTGGCTTCGTCGACCAGATGTCGCGCCTCGAAGATGCGACGTTCGCGGTCGTCCAGTACGTCGATCGCGGCGATCAGCGCCGTGCGCTGGTGATCCTTCTCGTCCTGTTCGACGACGATGGCTTCCGGCGAGGGTGACTGATCAACGAGATGGTCCTGCCATTCGCCGGTTTCGCCGTCATCATGCGATCGGCGCATTGATCGATTTATCACCGGCCGAGGCGTCGATTCATGTCGACGACGTCCTGGTCCGTGACGTCAAGGTTCTTTGCGATCAAGGCGACCTGATCCGGGTCGCAGGTCGCCGCTTTCGAATGCAGCGATCTTGCTTTTCGCCGAGCGCAGCTTGAAGAACAGCTTCTTCTGGTTCGCGGTGGTGCCGATCTTCACAAGTGACCACGAGCGCAGGATGTAATCCTGGATGGAAGCCCTGATCCACCACATCGCGTAGGTGGCAAAGCGAAAGCCTCTTTCGGGCTCGAAGCGATTCAGTGCCTGCATCAGGCCGACATTGCCTTCGGAGATGATTTCCGAAGACCGGCAGACCGTAGCCGCGGTAGCCCATGGCGACTTTGACGGCGAGACGCAGATGACTGGTGACAAGCTGGTTCGCGGCATCACGGTCGCCGTGCTCGCGCCAACGTTTGGCGAGGTTATACTCCTGGTCTCTTTCGAGCATCTCGAAACGCCGGATGTCGTAGAGATAACCTTTACCGCGTCCGCTTCTAACGAACGCTGGTTCACGCCGTGTTCGAACTGTGAGGCCCGCGAATTGTCCCTCAATGCCCATTTCAGTCGCTCCGTCGTGAGAGGCTGGATATATCGTCTGCCGCTTGAAGATCTGAGCCGACTCACCAAATGATAAGCGCAGCGCCCGGGAGAAAGAGTTTCATTAAACTGGCGCTTTTAGGGCACTAAATTCGAGATTCAATCGGGAGCGGGATGCCTCGGGATTGGGTTTGATGCCGCACGGTGCGGCACTCAGGCACTGGGTGACTTGCGTCCGTGAGCGGGCGAGTCCGGCTCGCCAGTTCGGGCGCTGAAGCTCCTTCGATAGCGAAGACGGCGTCTCGGGGCTTCCTGGTCAGCAGCCAGCCGGTCCTCAAATACGTTGCTCCAGGAACCTAGGAAAGTCGTCGACTGGCATGGCGCAGGGTCTCTAGCCACGATCCACATGCGATCGGCGTGTAAAAACCAAAAATCGCTGGCGAACAATCGATCGGACGACGACGGTGCGATCTGCACTGCGTGCTGCGGGGAGGCAGTCTCCCTGGCCTCGCTTCCAGCGAATGAGCTGCACGGATGGGAAGTGCTTTCGGCGCCGAGTGTTTGCCTATGTTTTGTGCTCGCAGCGCAGAGCGTGACATGTAGCGCACCGCAGGTGTGGTAATCGGCGACGAACTTTCCTCACGGCAAGCCGCATCCAACGCGATACTTGGAGGGTCGTGCGTTAGGGAGCCGAAAGCCGACGAGCGCCGTCGAGTGCTGCTGGCGCCGAACGACGCCTCACCGTCGCCCGATTCCCCGACGAGACAATGCCGGCGCGGATCTGAAGGATCCGGGTTGTCGATCAAGCTTGCACACTGGTCGGCAGAATGAATTTTGTATTTAATCGTCAAGCACGCCCGAGCTTCTATCTCTTCCTGTATCGCTCTGGTGTTGCGCATGTCGCAAGCTGCCCTGTGCAACCCACGAGATTCATTCCGATAAGTGCCAGAGCTCCCCAAAACAGGAGCGCTCAGTGCTCGCTGCAACTGAAAGCCACAGCTGCAGGGACGTGCTTGCGGCGGTCGGGCGGTCGATCAATTGCGGGAGTAGCGCAGGAGCCCTGGTAATGACCTTGTTCCATCAGTTCAGCGTATTCGCAGCATCGCGTGGCGAGGGCCTGCATCCGAAGCTCCGGGCCCTACTTGAGCGCGTGGCCGCCTCTCCATTTTCGGAGGTCTCAATGCGCCGTGATGGCATGATCCAGGCTGGACCGTAGTCCGGATCCGGAAGTCGTCTCATCACGCGGTCAACGTGACGCCGTTTTCGCGAGAGCCGGTCTGGCCCCGCTATTGCTGCGCCTGAGCCGGAAATGCAAAAGCTATCGACGGCAAATCCGGAAACGAGACCGTACCGTTTAGTCTACCGCATTGCTCGTGCTCGGCTCTCCGACAACCTCCGGCAGGTTGGTCGGAAACTTGATCTGCGGACCGTGCTCGCAACGCGGTGACGCGCCAATCTTGCATCGCTATGGTCTCCTGCGGTTCTAGCGCCGAACTGTTCTGTGGGCCGCGATTAGTTCATTCCGGGCGCATCCTCTGGAATTGGTGCGAGGCCGACGGCAGAAGCACGGGAGTAGTGTGAAGGCATTCCATTGATGCCGACGCGTGGCAAATTGCGCGGCGCCGCAATTTGCCGGAAGGGCCGCGCGGCTTTGCTTGTTAAGGTACAGCAGACACGGTTCAGAGCTGCATAGGCCTCCGCCAGTGACCAACACGGACATCAGCCCTTTCGCGCGACGCGGCTGCTGAAGTTCGTGCTGTTCACGCCTAAACAAGATTTTAATGGCGACGGTTTGCGCGTCTCCTATCCTGAAAGATGTTCGCACAACAAAGGACACAACCATGAAGCTGATCGGTAATCGCGATCACGATCGGCGTTCGGCGATCGATCACGACGAATGGACCAGCTGTTCTCACTGGGGCATGTTTCCGGTGCCGCGAAAGACCGGACTCGCGTGGCGAGGCATGAGCTAACGTTGGTTTCCCGAGGAAGAGCGCTCAGTCTGCGGTCAGGCACTTCGAACCTGACCCTGGAGCGGACGTTCGGCGATGGCCTTCCAGTACAAGCTAGCCGCGTTCCGGTCAGCTGCTGCTCACGCCAAGTGAGGGAGGCCGATTTTCACGGCCAGACAGGCTGGAGCATGTTTTGCGAATCGCCTGAATGAATCAGATCACCAGCATGTCCCGCCCCCAAGTTTCTGCCTGATAACTTCACTCTATCGCTGATCGGGACGCTCGTCGTAGCGAGCTCTTCCTGCCGTGCCGCGGCGCGGCGGCGGCCACCGTAGATGGTCTCACCAACGTCGTCGATCGCCCCGCTGTTTTTCCTGCATGGGGCAAAGCTCTCGCGCGAAGCCGTGATGGCGGCTGCAAAACCACTGGCGGCTACACGTCCTGGTGCCGTATTGATTACATTCGTCGTGTTTCCGCTGTTCGGCCTTGCGTTCAAGCCGCTCCTGTTTCCGCTCGTGACGCCCACGCTCTACGCCGGTATCCTATTTCTCTGCACCCTGCCGTCCACGGTCCAATCCTCAATCGCCTTCACGGCCATGGCGAAGGGCAACGTCCCGGCAGCGGTCTGCAGCGCCTCGGCCTCAGTATCATCGGCATCTTCGTCACGCCGCTGGTGGTGAGCCTCGTCCTCTCGCGCCATGTCGAATTCGGTTCGGGCTGGCGAACCGTCGGCGAAATCGTGCTGCAGCTGTTCGTGCCCTTCGTCTGTGGGCAACTTCTGCAGCCGTTGATTGGCGGATGGATCCGGCGCAACGGAGCATCGTTAGCGGGGTTGACCAAGGCTCGATCCTGCTCATCGTCTATTCAGCCTTTAGCGAGGCAGTAGGCGAAGCGCCTTTGGCGCCAGGTTCCGCCTTCGGCCTTGGTCGGGCTGGGCTAGTCGCCGACGGCGCCCTTCTGGCGGCCGCGCTGATCACCACCACGCTGGTCAGCAAATGGCTGGGCTTCGAGCGTGCCGACCGGGTTAGCCATCGTCTTCTGCGGCGTCGAAAAAGAGCTTGTCTCAGGGCATCACCATAGCAAAGGTGATCTTCGCTTCACACGCCGTGGGCGCGGCCATCCTCCCCTCCATGCTCTACCATCAGGTCCAGCCTGATGGTCCGCAGCGGCGCTGGCCCAGCGGTGGGGCCGTCGCGCGGAGCACCTTTCCATCCCTGGCTTCGGCGGGATGCGAAATCCCTCCTGCCGCACTCACGAAACTCCCGCCTCTGACTGCGCGGTTCGCCGAGGCTTCTTTTTTAGAAGAAGGTCCTTGCCGACCCTGAGCCGTCCCAACATGGCACCTTTGAGACTTGGCGACTGATCCCCGAGAATGACCGCTATCGGATCGAGGACTGAAATGATCGGCGGGCGATCAGAGCGACGCGAATTTGCCAGGGATTGCAGCGATCGCTGAACCGTCCCCGTCGCTTATCGCTGGCGCACGCAGCCAGCGCGCGCGCGTCCGTGCGCCGATTGTGCGGGCAGCCGGCACAGCCACGCCTTGACGCAGGAGGCCGAGTGCCTCTTCGATGATGGTGCTGGATGGTTGGCGCGCAACGACCGCATTCGGCGCTGCAGACCAAGGCAGCCATAGAGCTGCTTGGCATTTCGCGGCAAGCGACCCGCTGCCGCTCACGGCATTGCGGACGTCGTGATCGCTGAGGACGTTACAGGAGCAAACGATCATTTGAGAGGCGGGTCCGGTTTGTAATGCTGCCCGGACGTCGCTTGCGACATTGAGAAGTTCCGCCAGCTGATCGAAATCTGCGAAAGGCGGCGATTACGATCGCACCGAGCGGCAGCGAGACAAGAGGAACTGCACGAAAGTGGTACATTCACGTCCGGGATGCGCAATCGACGTGCGGCGGCAATCGGTTGCGAGAGGCGAGAACGTCCGAAACTGTCAGCTCAGCTGAACGCGAAAGCCAGCAAGCTCGAGCCCAGCAGCACAAGGCTGGCCGCTGTCAGCGTGAGGAATCCATCGGAAACCAAATCGTGATTGTGCATGACAAACCTGCCGTGTGAGATGCTCGTCCGAATTTACTAAAGCGATCCAAACAGGCCTTCTGAGACGCTGACGGAAATCGACTCCGTCCGCACGGGTCAAAACTTTGCGCCTCGCGGATCTCGGAGGCCTGGGTCAGCGCAGCGCCTTCTGCGTGAAACATGCTCGATTTGCGTGGGTTCTTCCATCACACTTGCGTTCTACGGTATAACCTCTTCTGGTCGTCTGCGATAAAACCTTGGTTTGACCGTCACGACGAAACGGCAGCGAAGTCGGGGAGGGCGCACGAAGTGCACCAGGGATGGCCGCCAGTCATTGAGCCGCCTCGGCCAAGTGTCAGGGCCGTATGATGCTAACCCGGATCGAACATAACCCTTGAGGTCGCTTGGTGCGGATCCTCGACCGTCCGCAATGGTGAGTATGTCCAAAAATTGCTGATCGAATACCCGCAGAACGTGGGCCGGCAGCCGGCGCAGGATTTTGGGCTCACCACCGTCTCAGAAGGGAGCCGCCCGCGCTCACAACGGCGGATCTAGCCTGCCCATGGCAAGCCGCTCCGGGAAATCTAACAGAGAATTTAATGGGACCGACGGATTGCGAACCTACATCAGGATCGTGCCGCTCTCCCTCAGGCAGGCACTCGCTAGTGCGGCCCCAGCGGCTCCCCCGGTCGCTGGGGCCGGACGACCAATCGCCCGCGCACAGCCGATCGGGGACGCTATCGACCTATGGAGAAATCTAAATGCGGAGAGTGAGGAAGGCTGTAGCCACGCCCTACACCGCTCCTGATCGGCGCAGGCCTATTGACCACTTTGTGTGCGTGCCCGCTGATCCACAGATGCTCTCCGGAATGGCGGCAAACCGGCCGCGTTTCGCAAAACCGTTGAAAAACCTCTTCGGACGAGAATGTAATTCTAGCCGCCGATGGCGCGTACGCGCGCAGCGGCGCGCGACGAGCGCGGGCCGGAATTTGTGATCGTTTCTCCGCCGACCTCGCGCAGCGGTGAACGACCATGAACAAATATTTCATTTAAACCGCCGGTCGCTCCACTCATTTCCAAAGCAGACGCCAAAATGTTTTGGCTTCTGTATCCAATGGAGAAACTGAAATGACCAGATTCAAAGTTCTGTCGGCTGGGCTGATCGCCGCAGCCATGCTGACCACGCCCGTGATGGCTCGGGAGTATCGGCACGTCGCCAAGGGGTCCGATGTCAGCGCCCCGCGTGGCGCCCTTGATGGGCGTGACTGCGTCCGCGCTCCGAACGTCGGCGCATATGCGTCGGACCCCTACACCAGACCCCCGTGCGAACCCGCGTCGTTTAATTGATCAGTCGGCGCCGCATCGGGCTGAACGGCCAGGCAACGAACCCGGATCGATAACGGTGTGCCCCTGGCACTGTAATGTGGGAAGCCTGCGAATAGTTCGGGCTGGGAGCGATTTGCCACCAGCCCGAATTCTTTGAACGGCCCCACGCTGCTGCTGAGCTTCAAACCCAGGTTGCGGCGCGTGAGTCCAGTTGTGGCCAGCGCAGGGATTCTCGCTGCGCTGCTGGAATTTGGTCGCGGTCGGGGCATAGCGGACTCTGGCGAGCCGTCCACCCAGCAGACTTATGGGTTCACGGCCTCACATTGCTGCGACGAAAATCGCAGCCAGCGGCTCGCCGCGATCTAAGCAAACGGCTGCGGCAACAAGAAATTCAGACCGCTAAGTCGGAACGCCACCCAAAACGATTGGGGAGGCACAGCGCGGACACGCGGCCCATCCCGGCTTCTGGCTTGGCCCGACCTCACCAACATTTCACCAAGTAGAATCCTGCCGGACGTAGACCCTTCTCGGGCCATTCTAGCCCGTGGCTGAGTTTGGCTGATATTTTCCGCGATAACGCTTGGGATCAGTAGCCTTCCTTGCTGACCGCGCCAGAGACAGAGAGGTCAAGTGTGCACAGAAGCGCATGGAAGAGGCGTGGCGCATCCTGGCGCAGGAACAGGAGGCGATACAAAAGCTGAACATCAAAAAAGCTGCCCTCGAGGCGGCGTTTCTGCCGGAGTTCGATTAAACGAGCGCGTCGTCAGGATCCTTCTCATCGGCCTGATACGCAAATGACTGGCTCACCAGTCATCGTTCTCGAGATAATTTCCACCGCGCCCGTTTCCAGCGAGCGCTGGTTCGCGCCGTGTTCGAATTGCGCGGCCTGCGGATTGTCTCCTCAATGCCTATCAGTCGCACGTCGTGGTAAGCTGGTACCTTCCGCCGCTGAAAGTCGAGCGCATCACCAGATGATGACGCAGCGCGCGGACGATTAATTGCGTCTAGGACATTAAATTCGATTTCAAATGCAAGGTTTTCGGTGCAGGGAAAGTATGCCGCGGCCTGGTTTAAAGTGCCGCTTGATCTGTTTCAACAAGGTGCTGGTTTTCAGTTGCGTCACCGTAGAGCTGGCGTTTTTTGCCAATTCTCCGGAGTCATTAGGAGTTGAAGCTTTATGCGTTCGCGGCTTCCTGGGATCATTCAGTCGCTGTTCAGTAGTCGCAGTAGTACGGAGTAGCCGTGTGTGTACATGACAGCATGGTCGCAACTCTGAGGCCGTAGTCATAATTGCCGCCGCCAGCGAAGCGTGCCGTCCGCCGCCAAAGCGGTCGTGGCGATATGCGCGATGCGATCTGCACCAAAGCCACCGGACGCGCGCCAAAGCCACTCCATGCTCTCCGCCGAAGCAATTCATGTGGCTCCACCAAAGCCAACGCGTGACCGCCGCCAAAGCTGCCGCCCATGTGGCCCGCCAAAGCCGCCGCCATGGCCACCACCATCACCACCACCAACGCTGCGTGGGTTTGGGGCATCAGTAGCAAGTGGAAGCCTTGGGCGAGCACCGCGCTCGGGCCAAAATCATCACTACTCGTCCCATGACATTCTCCTTTGGGATGGTGAACGTCCGCCACAGGTCGTTTCAGACGTCCGGCACTTCCTTTGGGCAAACGAAGAAAAAGTTTACGTGAGTGAAGATGGGGGATGCCACGCCTCGTCTCTATTAAATCTTCGGATTCATCCCACCCAAAGGCCAGACTGCTTCGCTGACGTCGCGCCGAAACGCAGCCAGCCGATTTGCAGACGAACTCGCGCAGAGATCAACGATCGCTGTCGTAGAGCAGGTCGTTTCACCAAAAACGCGGACGACGCACGCCCGCTTCGTGCAGTTAGTGAGGACTGAGGCGTGCGGCGCCGTCCGGACAACCTCATAATATCGCCGCGAGGATGGGCGTGGCTCGGCTGTCTTGAGCACGAACTAGGCTCCGAGAAGAAATTGCGCCATTAAATAGTGGTTTAGTAATCGTTCCACCGTTCCTCCAGACTGGCTGGCGCTTACCGCAGACTGAGCTTGTTTAGTGCGGCTTGATGCTGGCCTCGAATACGGATGCAGTTCCTGGCGGCGGTTAACACCAGGTACCTCGGCACCGGTTCTCGGGCGACCGGAGACGCAGCTCAAAACGGCGCGGTATCGCGACCAGTTGCTGACCAAAGATGGCTCAGCACCGCGCGAGATCACTCGCGTGGCAAGCGCGGAATGGCAACACGACCAGAATCGCAAAACCATGCTCCGAATGCAAACAGAGCAGGACATATCGCCAGAGCAACTGGGTTATGACGAAAGACCTGCAGCAAGGGCAGGATGATCATCGCGGTGAGCGCCGCTAGCAACGCCAATACGCCGGGGACCAGCCGCAGCGCGCCGAGTACGCCACCGATCGCTGCGCTAAATAGCGAGCCGTGCACACCACGCGATGGTTGGGTTGATCGGGACATTCGGCAGATAGACCAGAATTGTCAGTGTCGCCGCGAAAGGCGTGGATTAAGAGTCCCGCCATCTCGGAAATCGAGCCAGGTCATGAGCCGAGCAGCACGGCCATCCAGAGGCAGCGCCGGAGCATATCAGGCGATGCAGTGTGCGCTAAGACTTGAGCATGCAGTCGAGCATTCCGGGTTCACCCTGCGCCAGATTGGCGAGGGAATCCGCCCGCGCGGCGAGCGTCGCGCTCGGATATTCGTTGAACATCGCATCATCGCGCGCAGAGTAGACAAGCGCAGCCCCGGCGTTGACGGTCGTGGCGACCCCCAAAGCTTCCGCAATCTCTTCCCTGGTCGCGCCGCGTTTGATTTGCGGCCTCAGTATGCACCGTAATGCAACCGTCGCAACGCAGCGTGACGGCCACCGCGAGAGCGATGAGCTCGCCGGGACTTTCGCGCCAAGCAGATCCGTCTTCTGGCCAGCCGCGCTGCAGGGCCATGTATCCCTTGATCGTGTCGGGGCCGAGCTGGCCGATTTCTTTCACGCCGTGCCGCCAGTTGTTTGCGATAATCGTTCCAATCGAGCATCGTGTCAGTATCCTTCATAACGAACAGTTCGCAAAGACCATCGACGGGATGGAGACGGATCGGCGACCGCATTGATCCCCTGATACTCTGAATTCCGTCATCATGCCGGTGACCATGTGGTAGAGATTGCGACAGTGCAACGCCCATCGTCCCGGATTGTTCGGCGTCGAAAGCAAGCCGGACGCGGCCCATCGGCATCACCAAAACAGTGTCGCGCACGGCGCCCTGGATCGGTCGCCCATCAATTGCGATCACCTGGAACACGTGGTCGTGCAAATGGATCGGATGCGCCATCATGGTGCGGTTGAGCAGATCGATCTCGACGCGTTGTCACCTTTGTCAGCGCGAGCGGTGACACCTGAGGCCAATACTCGCCGTTCATGGACCAGGCATAAGGCTTCATTCCGCCGCCGAGAACGATGGTCTGGGACGATGTCCGCAGAGCGTGGCGGCAGCGGCTCCACTGCCATAAGCCGGGCCTCCCAGCGACATGGTCGACCGGCAGGCTGCGGCTTGCGCTGCCTCGGCGATCCGCTGGAACCGGGCGCATCTGGCGTTGGCGAGAACGATCCCGGTCTGCCTGACTTTCGCCCTCCAGGCGGCGCAAGGATCGAAACGCCCCGGCGCCGCGGTAATCGATCTGGATGTCGAGGCGCTGGGCCATCGCGAGCGCGGAAACGGTCTGCCCCGCCACCGGATGAACGAGATGGCCGTCGGTCGCAGACCACGACGGTCGACGAGTTCACACAAGGTCGATCCAAAACTGACCCGATGACGCACCGTTGATGACCCGGAGGCGGATGTGACCGCCGGTTCAACGCGCACGATCTGCGGATCGGCGAAGGGGTCTGATCATCTGCAAGGAAGGCGTCGTAGTGAACATCATTCAAATCCATGTGCATTTGCATGCCGCCCGGTCACTGACATGGTGCATTCCCGGCATGGCCGTGCCTGGCAGATGGGCAGCCATTCCCACGATGCGGTGGTTTGGGTATACCGGCGTCGTCGCTTGTCAGCCAGGCTCCTCGGACTTCGCGCCATGGCCTGTGCAGCGGGCTACACTCATTGCCAGTGAGACCCGGCGAGCACCTCTTCCGGCGTTCGGAAGGTGAAGTCGTGCAGCGTGAGGACGACTTCCGACGGTCTTCATGAAGCTCGGCGGCGCTACGGACGATAAGGGGCGCGGGGGTCATCAGGCTCTGTCTCCTGCATGTCGTGATGCGAGTGCATCCAGTACGTGCCGGGAATCGAAGCATAGTCATAAGGTTGAACAGCGCCGTTCGCGATCGGTCAGGTCTGCAGGTCAGGGAAGCCGTCCTGCGTCCAAGGTGGAAGCTGCCCATGCCAGTGGACAAAGGTTCGTGCGCCGGGATTCGTTGACGAGATCCACGCGGAATCGTTCGCCTGCAGCAAGGCGGAATGCCGGACGCCTCGTCCGGACCTCGTCAGCCCGAAGACCTTGGCTGGTCGGCCGTGTCACGCCCAGCACGCGCGTTCCCGGCGATAAGACGCTTGGGAGCAGGCGTGAGTCCACGCGCGGCATCGGGTAAGATGGGCAGTACGCTTGCAGCAAGCGCAGTGTGCAGAAATCGGCGGCGAGAAGTAGGGCTTTGCTCACGACCTCGCTCCTTCGTCGTCAGCGCGGGGACGACTGGAGAACAGCAGCACCGCCAGTCCAATGCTCAAGCCCAGGGTCGCGACGACGTCGATCGCGTACGCGACATAACTCTGGCGATCCAAACTGCTATCCGCGATTTCATTGGAGATGGTGGCGCGGGTCACGATAGCCACGACCAGTAATGCGAGCAGCGTGGCAGCAACGCCAATCACATCGTGGGTGCGTGACGATCCACTGGCGTCTCTCGAAGAGCTTTGCCGCAGTCCAGATCCCTATGTGATTTTGCGATGGTGGACGAAGTTCGGGATTCATGCGTTTCCCAATAGGCGGCGACAGTCGTCGATGTGCCGCCCTTCTGGGATGCAACCTCACGACCATCGTCTTGCGACGCGGGCACCGGGTCTTCGAACCAAGGACCATGCGGCTTCCAGCACCGGTGCTCGACTAACGGGTGTTATCGAAGCTACTTGTGCGCCGCGCAGGCGCACACTGTTGATTTCCATGCCAACCTGCACTTCAACGATCTTCGGTGCTTTCCAGGCCATTTGGACACTCCTTGCACGTCCGCGGCGCGATTGCCGCCGTCATCACGTCCTTTTTAGCGACGCGCTGGGGGTTCCCAAGTAAATTGGCGTTTGTGTTGTGAGTAAGTGAGATGAATCGAGGCTCTTCTCAACAGCGCGTCATGCATGCCGGGGATTCAGTGCAATACGTAAATCAACTGAAGTACAA
>ERZ1370068.10000-contig-8735_pt1 | contig 40099 bp, 65 predicted proteins | sample MGYA00561227_ERZ1370068 | MGnify/ENA primary metagenome ERZ1370068 (study PRJEB38410, sample SAMEA6850437) | metagenome | study: Metagenomic assessment of the ecological functions of the soil: analysis of the soil microbiota associated with the... | reverse complement strand
CTTTTCGCTGGCTGTTCAACCGCGCGTGGGTTGGCGAAGAACACCGCCCAGCTTCCCGCGCGGCGTAGACCTGAACCAGGTACCAGTCGAAGCCGCACTGGCTGGCTGGCCCGCCATGAAATCGTCAGCAACGACGCGGATACTTCCGGCCAGGCTGCCAGCCGACCGGCTTCATGAAGAAGCCGTCCACGCCCAGCTTCGCCCGCGCCCTCCTGTGTAGGAGTCGCTCCACGGCCGGCGAGATACCGAGCGCCAAGCTTCCACAACGGCGGCGTTGAGATGGGTCGACGTGCTTCGCATTCCGGCCGTCGAGATCCGCGATGTAGAGATCGTCGAGATGGGCCGGATCGTCCGTCGCGTGGCGAGCCGGCGGCCAGCCCGTTTGTCGGCGATATCGGCGTGGCAGAAAATGTGTGATCCCCCTGATGGCGGCCGCCCGCCGCGACGCCAGATCGGCACCTGGAAGATCTGTGACGCCGACCAGCCGGTTTCGAGCACAGCGCACTTGCCGTTTTCGGCCCAGCGGAGTGCCGCCAGGACGGCAACGGGTCCCGAGGTTGTCCACGGCCGACTTGACGCGCGCGCCGATCCGCCGACGCGGCCAGCCAGACTAACCGGCGCGGGCTTCTCCGGAACCGGAGAGCTGACGAAGGCGATGGTCTCGCCCGTCGGGCGACCAGCGCGGGGAGTTGTCGCCGGTCACGTGATCGGAAAATCTTCATGATCAGCTGACCGCCAGCCCCGGCGTCGATGACCCAGACGTCGGTGTTGAGTCCCCTCGTCGTGAACGCCTTTCCCGGTGCGGTCGTGAAACGAACGCACCCCCGCGCCGGCCGCCGGGCGACCACCGGGGATCGGTGTCGCACCCAGTCCTCATGCCGGAGGTGATCTGTGGGCGTGCGCGCCCTGACGCGGTGTCCACGAACCCGTGATGTGCGATCGCTTGTCGTCAGAACCAGCCGCCAAGTCGTTGAACTGCGGTAGTTCGAGTTCGCAGGTAGTGGCGAACGTCGCTGCGACTTGCCCGTCGCTCGGCCCGCTCCTGCTGGAGGATCGAGCTGGAAGGCAGCCGTCAGTAACCACCGAAAGCTCGGTCACGCCGTTCGGCAGGCTGGCGATCACGCCGCGCGTCTCGCCGCCGCTGGCCGCGGCAGGCTTAGCCAGATCTGCGCTCGGCCGCCGCCGGCGTCGCCGGCCTCGCGCCAGCGCCTGGCGTGCGCGACAGGAACGCCGAGGACTTCCGTCCGGCTCCATCGCGGGCTGTTCGTGGATGACCCCGAGCCGATGCAGACGTCGGGCGCGACGGGAGGACGCGAACCGTCCGCGGGAACGGTGTGGATCTCGCTGCGGCGGCGATTCTGCTTCTGGGGTCAACCGTCGTGACGACGAAGGCGATCGTCGCGCCATCCGGCGAAAGCGTGCGATCGCCCAGCCACTCTGCAACCGAGCGGTAGTTCCGGCGGCGGTGACGCCGCGGCTCTGTCCGGCAGCGCTACCGACGTCCAGGCCCCCGCGCCAATGCCACCGTCGCCAGGATTTTCTTCATCGTGTTCTCCGTAAGACCTTGCCGCACCGGAAGAGGTCAGCCGGTCAGCGCTTCGACGCCGCGAGCCCATGTCCTTGCGCGAGCTTTCTGCGCCGATCGCCGACGTTTCGATCCGCCACTTCGCCAATCGAGTGCCGATCGCGCCGCTTGCATAAGCCGTTGTCGCGCGTTCAGTATCGGCGCATGCGACCGTAATCCTGCTCCAGCCACTGCGTCATGTCGCTGGTCGCGCGGCGAAGCGCGTCCTCAGCGTGCGCCGCCGAGAGGCCGTCACCAGTCATCAGGTGGGTGGGCGACTCGACGCGCGCAGCAGCGACAGTAGTGCTTCGCCCGGACGACGCTGACCGTGAATCTCGACGTCCATCGACGTCTCGAGCGCATTGCCCGTTCAGTTCGCCGTCACCCTGCGCCGCATGTCCGTCGCCCACGAGCACGCAGTGCCCGGCTGCCCGACGGGAAGATACACCGTCGTCCCTCGACGATCTCGGTTGAAATCCGATGTTGTGCCGCCGAACGGGCCGGCGCCGGCGCCGCCGGAGGCTGCGCGGCGCTTTCGGGCGCCACGGCGACGCATCCCGGCATCAGTCGGGTGGAATGGTGAACGAGCCGGAGCTTTTGCCGCTCGGTGCTCTGGCGAGGCGACGCCCCGCCGCGATCGAGCTTCCAGCGGACGCCCTTCCCGACATCCTTCAATCTTGACGGCGAGCGCGTCCGGCCCGCCCTACCAGCGCATCGTCGCTGATCGCCCAGCGTCGCGATTGAGGCGGACGCGGCTGAGCGTCACCGCCAGCACGTCTCCGGGCATGGGCGGTCTCGACGTGAAGGGTCCGGTCTGCGGATTGCCGCCGAGCTAACCCGAGTGACGCTTTTTTCATCCGTGCCTCCGGCGTCTGACCGTCGTCGTGTGAACGGAAATCGCCCGGCCAGATGCGGCGGACGGGTTCGACCGATGCCGAAAACACCCGATGGAAGGTCGTCGGGACGGGTTCGTGGCGGGCGGGCGTAAACTCGTCCCAGCGCCGGAGTCCCGCCAGTGCGGTCCACGTGTAGCGCGTCGGTAGTTCCGGCTCGATCGAGGCTGCGCATGGACCACGGTTCCCGACAAGCCGTTGTTTGTCGAACGTGGCGTCGAATTCGTCTGACGAGTCGTCGCCGCGTCTCGTGAAAATGCACGTTGCGGGCGTTCACGGTTCCGGCGATCGTCTCGCGCTGGCCGATCGTCCCGGAGATCGCCAGTGCCGTCACGATCTTGATCGTGAGGCGACGATAGAGCGCGTGTTGCCGTAGAGAGATCCTGGGCGAACTGCCAGTCGCCGGCCGGACGGCGTCCGAGCCGTGCGCACGGAATGGCCGAGAGGCAAAACAGCGTGGCCGATATCGTCAGGACCGCCAAGAACCGCGTAGCCGTGCGCTTCATCGTCGCTCTTCTGGATCCAGGCGCTGCTTGCGTTTCGCTGCCGGCATTCGCGCGAGACCGGCGTGCCGGCGCCGGTTTCCTTCTTCCGCGCTGATCGGAACAGAGGAATCTCTTGCGCAGTGCGCTGCGTCCATGGTGAGCTGGACGACCGGGCGGCGCCTCGACCGGCGCGACGATCCGCGTCCTCGATCTTCGCGTCGATGATCTCGCGCAGGCCGACCTGGTAGTCGTCGCGGTAGGTGTCGAAGTCCACGCTCGCCCTCGAACGTCGCCGATCACCTGCTGCGCGAGCCTCACTTCGTCCGGCTTGACGCTTCGCCGGCATGTCGCGCGAGCTCGTCGATCGCGTCCATGCTGCGGATCTCGTTCGCGTGCCGCAGCGGTAGTATGATCAGGCCCTGCTCGCGCGGCTGGACCTTAATCAAGTATTCGCGGCCGTAGAGCGCGACCTTGCCGATGCCCGCCTTGCCCTTCATGCCCTCGCGGATGACCGCGAACGCTTCCTTGCGCGACCGGCCCGTCGGGCGCGAGGTAGTACGGCCGCTCGAGATAGATCGGATCGATCGCGGTGTCGTCGGTGAACTTCTCGAGGTTGATCACGCGGGTCGATTCGACGCGCACCTTCTCGATGTCCTCTTCGTCCGATCACGACGTAGCGGCCCTTCTCGAACTCGAAGCCCTTGACGATGATCGGTGTTCGGGACTTCCCGCTCGCAGTGCGGGCACCAGCGCTTCTGCTGGATCCGCGTCTGGCACTCGGCGTGGAGCTGGTTGAAGCTCAGGGTCGCGCCGGCGTCGGTCGCCGGGAACACCTTGATCGGGATGTTGACGAAGGCTCGAGCTCGGAGGTAACCCTTCCAAGTCGGTCGTGCTGGCAGTGAGTCTATTGTTTGATGGGTCCGAGCCTTTCGTCCACTGTCACCTTGAACTGGCGTGAATTTCCCCGACCTCCTCTGCCATGGCGATCGGGTCAAGCCGGTCGGGGCGGCGATGCACGCGTCGATTCTTGAGTAGAATTCAGGTCACGATCGGGCGAACAGGAGTGGTACATGCAGGTCAGCAGTCGGTCCGGTTCTGGCTGCGTGGTCGGCTTGGTCGGCGTCGGAACCGTGGGTCTTCTGCTGAGCGAAGAGCGATCGTCGACGGCGATGGCCACCGCCGCGACGAAGTTCGTGGCCAGCCTCACCGCGGAACAGAAGCAGAAAGCGTCCTTCGCGTTCGACGCCGACGAGCGGATGCGGTGGCATTTCATTCCACCGGCCCGGCGCCGATGTTTCCGAGAAACGGGCTGACGATCGGCGACATGACCGAGGGGCAGCGCAAGCTCGCCCACGATCTGCTGAAGTCCGGCCTCAGTCAGCGCGCCACCTGACCGCCTCGTCGATCACGGACCTCGGAGCGGTGCTGGCGCTCGAAGCCGCCCAGCGCGCGGCCGTGCCTGCCGCCGGCGCCAGGCGCTGCCCGCCGCGAAACGCGCCGATCGTCCGACGATTCGTGGCGCGCTATTTTCTCGATCTTCGGCACGCCGTCGCCGAAGGACACCTGGGGCTGCAGCGGGTCGAAGGCCATCATGTGTCGCTGCATCACCCTGGTCAACGGGGCGATGGTCGCGGCCTCGCCAACCTATCTTCGGACCCAATCCGGCGGAAGTTCGCGAGAAGGCTGCAGGTGCCTGCGCATTCTCGCTGGCGCCGAAGAAGACGCGGCGCGCGCACTGCTGCTGTCGCTCGACGGGTCGCAGCGCGAGAAGGCGATCTACGACAAGACCGCACCGCGCCCGGCGACATGCTGACAATGGCGAACGTGTGGACATCAAGCCGCTGTCGCCCGGCCGGGGTGATGGCCGAGGCGATGACGACCCCGCGGCCCAGCGCGATCAGCTGATGAAGCTCTCGACGTCCATCGGCTTCATGCCGGCTGATGTCGCCGCCGAACGGCTGGCGCGCGTCAAGAAAGCGGGCGTCGAAAAGATCGGCTTCGCGTGGGCGGGCGACGTCGAAGCGGCAGGAAGCACTACTACCGCGGTCCAGGGTCCGACATTTCTGATCGAGTACGACAACACCCAGAACGACGGCAATCACATCCACTCGGTCTGGCGCGACTTCAACGGCGACTTCGGCCGCGACCCTCCTGCGCGAGCACTTGAAGAGCGTCGCTCACTGACACCACTGGGCGCAGGAATGCAGGTGCACGAAATGCAGGAATGCCAGGAATGCAGAAATGCAAGTGGCACTCGGATGCGACATCCCCGATTGAAAAATCTGCTTAGCGCGTGACACGCATTTGGGCAAGAACTGCGCGTTGCAGCCGTGGGTTTTGGCCGTGCGGTCGATCTGTTTCAACCGTTGAATAGCAGAGGAGCCGCCGCCCGCGCGATCGGTTTTCAATTGCTTCGGGCGGGCACGTCAGTCGGCGCCAACTACGAGGAGTAAGCGGCCGGCCAGACCAAGGCGGACTTCATCGCCAAGCTGCGGTGGCTCGAAAAGAGTCACGCGAGAGTCTGTTCTGGTTGCGGCTCATCGCCGAGAAGTGCCTGCTCGATCCGGCATTGATTGAGGACGATATCGCCGAAGCACCGCCGGTTGACGGCAATCTTCCGCGCGATCATCGAAAAAGCGCGCTCATCAAGAACCGGCGCGGCTAAATCGTCTGCATTCTTGCATTCTTGCATTTCTAACATTCTGAACGAGCCAGCGCTAGCGACGTTCCGAGGACGATGATGGCGCGCGTGTGCACGCGCAGCCTGATCGCGGCGCCACGCGGCGAGCATCGTCCGCAAGCTGTGCGGGCCCGATGCTCGGGGCCCTTGAGCCTTCAGGGGCCTCGAGTCGGTCGCGGACGGCCAGTTCGAGATCGGCCATGCCGCGTCCGGGCTCGAGCGCCAGAAAACGCGCGGTTGCCGCTCAGAGGGATGATATCGACGCCGGGAAGTCGTCTCCGGAAGCGCGCTGTTGACGACGATCAGAAATTGCCGCTGCGCGATGCCGACGAGTTCGGCGGCGTTCGACTGAAGCGCCCGCTTGTCCACGGCAGTCCGCTTCTCGAACAGGGCGTGACAACGGCCCACGCCAGGTCAGGGTGCAGTTTCCCGAGCCCGCGAATCGTGGCTTCTGGAAGCAGTCAGCGCCACAACCCCGGCTCGGCCGTCCGAACTTCGGCGGCCGCCCTCGCTTCGTTCGGCCAGGCATCAGAAGGTGATGCCGAGGCCAAGGCCGGCGCGACTGACGTTGAAGCCGCCCTCGGTGAAGATCCGGTCGTAGCGATACTGAAAATCGACAACCAGGCGCTCCCACGCCGGCCAGGCTCACGCCGCCGCCAAGCGTCAGCATCGGCTTGGTCACTGTTCCAGACAGATCGGTACCGAGCGTCACGTATTGGGAAATGGCGTTCGTGGCATCCGTGCCGGCCAGCTGAAACGTGACGTCGTTCTTCACCCGTGCCGCGCCAAAGCCACCGAGCGCGTAGGGGCGCACCTTCGAGTCATTGACGACGACGGGATAACGGACACCGCCGCCATAGAACGTCACCGGCTGCTTCACCGAATAGGTGACGGGCGCAGGCTGGAGCGTCGCGAGCGCGCCGGCGATGAGCTGCGCGTTCTGACTGATTCCTTCAGTGGCCACGTTCCCCATGTGCCCAAACTGCCCGAACAGCTGCATGGTCTGCCAGATGGTGAAACCGACCTCGGCGCCGCATGCGACTGGCTCGTGACGTTGCCGAAAGTCGCCTGGGCGATGCCCTCGACATAGCCTTGCGCCTTCGGCAGCGCCCGGCGTCTGGGCGAAGAGCGGGACACCGACGCCCAGCGCGCGCGCGCCGACGAGCACTGCGGAGCACGTGACGCAGAGAATCGGTCGGGAAAGCACGCGTGGTCTCCTCATCGCTTCGTGGTGCGCACAACACTGGTGGAACCGAGGCTGGTGTCGCGCCACGGCTGAACGATGACGTTCGAACGTTCGTCGACGGTGCGCTTCACCGGGCCGTTCCGCGCGACCGAGAGGACACCATGAAGCCGACGAGCTCGCCGACTCTTGGCACCCAGTTGCTGAATGGCGGACCGAAGCCGGAGTCGGGACCGATCATGCGCGTCCCCCTGACCGGCCTTGCAGCTCGACGCACCGCGGTAAATCCATTCGCCGGCGCCGCCGTACACACGCCGTTGATCTTGGCGAAATACCCACTGATTGGCGTAGACGCCGAAGTTGTCGACGTTGTCAAACGGCCAGTCCGAGTCCGGCCAGCCCGGATCGGTGATGCTGCATGCAGACGGGTCCTTCTCCGCCGCCGTCCTGTTCCACCAGTGTCAGCGTCGCCGTCCTCGGCCAGTTCGCGACATTTGGGCTGTTCAGGTACCGACCTTGCTCAGGTCGATGGCCAGCGAAGTGACGAAGGATCCAGTTGCGGGCGTCCCGCTGACGCCGTTCGCGTTGTCGATGACCGTCACCCGCCAGTAGAGCGTCACTTCGGCGGGAAGCTCGGTCGGCGACTGATAGCTGGTCCGGCCAAATCCCTCCGGCACCGACGCGCTGAGGGCGAGCGGCGAGAAACCGGGCGATGTCGAGACTTCGAACTTGTAGAGGAGCGCTCCGACCGGCCCGAGATGCGTGGCGTTCGTGACGCTGAGGAGCGGCAGTGAGCCGGTCGCGGCGTTCGTCGCCGGACTGTCCAGCCGCGGCGAGCCGATGGTGATGTCCGGTCCAACGGTGAACTTGCTGGCGGCGCTGGCGGGTCGGCGGTGCCGCCGCCTTCCGCGTGCGCCCGCCAGTAGTGCTGGGCGCCCGGGCCGATCCGATCGATGGTCAGGCTGGTCTGCCCGTTCGCGCCGGCGGCCACGCCAGCTTTGGAGAACACCTTGTTGACGAAGGCGGTGTCGGTGGCGACCTCGAACGTGTAGGTCGACGCGCTGCCCTGGGTGACCACCGCGTTAGCGACCACGAGCGTCACCGGCTGGTCGACGTTCCGGATCAGAACGTTCGGCGCCGGCGCAACCGGCCTCGGCATGGTGACCGACGAAGTCGTGCCCGCGTCCGATGGCTGTGTCGGGGTGCTCTTGCTGCAGGCAGTCGCACCGACACCGATCGCGATCAACGTGCCGAGAAGCTGCCCGTTCATCGGATTGCCTGCCGAGAAGTTCCTGAAGATTTCGCGCAATGGGTGGCACACGGTAGCGTGTAGGCCGGCTCGTCGTCAAATTAATTACGATTAAGTTATATTTTCTCGCAGAGTAATTATTGCCGAGGTGAACGTCTGCAGTCGCTAGTCAAATAGTCGCATGACTACCGACTGGCGACGGCTACCGGCTGATTTCGAGAGTGACGGCGTCGGCGACGTCCCGGGTGCTGGCCGAGCCGCCGAGGTCTGGTGTGAGCGTCTGTCCGGTGGCGACCACGCGTTCGATGGCGCCGAGGATCCGGTCGTGAAGATCCCGCCGGCCGAGGTGACCAATCATCAGCGCGCCCGCCCAGATGGCGCCGATCGGATTGGCGATGCCTTTGCCCGCGATGTCCGGCGCCGAACCGTGAATCGGCTCGAACATCGACGGATGCGTGCGCTCGGGGTTGATGTTGGCGCCTGGCGCGATGCCGAGACTGCCCGAGATCGCCGACCCGATGTCGGTGAGGATGTCGCCGAAGAGATTCGACGTGACCATGACGTCCAGCGTCTGCGGGTGCGTCACCATCCGCGCCGCCAGCGCATCGACGTGATACTTTCGGTACTCAACCGCGGGATAGTCCTTGCGCACGACGTCGGCGACTTCGTCCCACAGCACCATCGAGTAGGTCAGCGCGTTGGATTTCGTGGCGCTCGCCAGCAGCCGGCGCGGCCGCGCCGCCGCCAGCTCGAAGCCGAAGCGCAGGATCCGTTCGATGCCGGCGCGCGTGAACACGCCGGTCTGCTGCGCCACCTCGCGCGGGGTGCCGACGTGAATCCGGCCGCCGACGCCGGCGTACTCGCCCTCGGAGTTCTCGCGCACGCAGATCATGTCGATATCGGCCGGGCCGCGGCCGGCCAGCGGCGACGCCAGGCCCTTCAGCAGTCGCATCGGGCGCAGGTTCACGTACTGATCGAAGCGCTGCCGGATGGCGAGAATCATGCCGGCGGACACGCCGTCCGGCACGCCCGGCGATCCGATGGCGCCGAGGTAGATGGCGTCGTAGTAGGCGAGCCGCTCGAACGCGTCGGCCGGCATCATGCGGCCGTGCTCCCGGAAGTAATCGCTGCCCCACGGAAGCTCGTCGAATGACAACGAGACGTCGGTACCGCCGATCGCGGCTTCGAGCGCCGCGCGGCCCGCGGGAATGACTTCGCGGCCGATGCCGTCCCCGGCGATCACCGCGATTCGATAGGCGCTGCTGGTCACGGGTGCCGTCCTCCGAAAGAGTGCCGCCGCGAATCGTCGCAATCCACGCGGCGATGGCCGCGATCAGTCCCGCCAGTGCCGGCGTCACGAACGACCAGCCTCGACCGCCGGTGGCGGCCTGAAGCGCGAGCATCGCCACGACGCCGGTCCCGATCGACGCCACCGCCGCGCGGCTGTCGGTGCGCGCGACGAACAAGCCGCCGACGATCGGCACGAACAGGCTGACCGTCAGCAGCGTGTAGAAGATTGTAAGGGCATCGACGACGCTGCCGAGGACCATGGCGAGGACGACGCCGACGGTCGCCGCCACGACGCTGGTCCATCGCGACACCCTCAGGACACTGGCGATCGTTCGCGGCGGGATTCACGAACCGCTTGTAGAGATCCTGCGACAGCGACGTCGTCAGCATGAACAGCACGGCATCGGAGGCGCTGATCTCCGCGGAGAACACCGCCGCCAGTCCGATCGCGCCGACCACCGGCGGCAGCGCGTGCATCAGGACCATCGGCAGCGCGGCGTTCGAGGTCGCGGCGAGATCGGGAAACTGCCGGCGGGCGACGATGCCAAGGACGACCGGAACGCCGGCGTAGAGCAGCAGCCCGAGCGCGTTGAAGCCGACGCCGAGTCGTACCGCGCGGTCGTCGCGCGCGCCGAACACTTTCTGAAGCAGCCCCGGCGAGAGGAAGAACGACGGCCCGAGGAGGGCCAGGTCATCAGGCCCGGCGGCCCGGGGCGCCAGAACGACCAGTACGCCGGGTCGTCGGGGCGGACGGTGGCGAGCATGTCCCACCCGCCGATCGATCCGACTGCAATCGGCAATGCGATCGCGAAGCCGCCGAGCTTCACGGCCAGCTGCACGACGTTGACCCGCGCCGAGGTCAGCAGTCCCCGGCCGCGAAGTACACCATGATCACCACGCCGCCGATGGCGTAGCCGGCGACGGCGGGAATGCCGCGCGACCGTTTCGAGAATCGATCCAATCGCGACCAGTTGTCCCGAAAGGATGAAGATGGCTCCGATCCAGAGCAGTCCGGCGATGATGCCGCGCACGGTCGCGTCGTAGCGGTACTCGAGGTAGTCGCCGACGGTCCGCAGATCCTGTTCGGCGGCGACGCGACGGATGGCCGGGCCGATCCAGAACGCCAGCACCAGCGACCCGAATGCCGCCGATCCCACCCACCACCACGCCGCCACGCCGGACTGGTAGCCAATCGACGTCGCACCGACGGTCGAACCGGCCCCGATATTCGCGGCCAGCATCGTCGAGAAAATCAGCCCTGGCCCGAGCTGACGGCCGGCGACGAAGAAATCGGACGCGCCGCGAACGCGGCGGCCGTACCAGAGGCCGAGCGCCATCAGCCCCAGCGAGTAGCCGCTGAGGACGACGAGGTGGAGGTTCACTTGAGATCGCGGGCGGCAGGATATCCGGGAATGCCGGTCGCCTGTGTCGCGGCGCGGATGATGGCGTCGGCCATGACCTTGGCGGCGAGCGTGCCGATGCGGCTGACGTCGGCGTCGCCGGCGCGAGTGCCGGTTGCGAGCGCGAAGATCGTGTCGCCGTCGCCCATCGTGTGGCTCGGGAAGATCGCGCGCGCGTAGCCGTCGTGCGCCATTTCGGCGACCTTCGTCACCTGCGTCTTCGTCAGCGTGGCATTCGTCGCAACGACACCGATGGTCGTGTTCTCGCCAGGACTCGCGGGAACGATCGATCCCTGCGTCAGCAGCACGCGGGCATCGGCCAGGCCCTTTCCGTCAGCCGTTCGTGCTCCCGCCACGACCTTGCCGGTCGCCGGATCGATCACATCACCCGCCGCGTTGACGGCGACGATGGCCGCGACGATGAGGCCGTCGGGCATCTGATGATGGCGGCGCTGCCGAGGCCGCCTTTCATGGCCCGTCGCGGCCGGCGGCCTTGCCGAGGGTCGCGCCGGCGCCGGCACCGACGTTGCCCTCCGTCACCGGCGCAGTGCTGGCGGCCTGAGCGGCCCGATAGCCGCAGTCGGCCGTTGGCCGTATCTTCGGACTGCCGCCGACGTTGAGGTCGATGAGGCTGGCGGCCGGAACGATCGGCACGTTGACGTTGCCAAACGCCTTGAAGCCGACATTCTTCTCGTCCAGGTAGCGCATGACGCCGGACCGGCTGTCGAGACCGAAGGCGCTGCCGCCGGACAGCACTGATCCCGTGCACCTGCTGCACGAGGTTGACCGGCTTCAGTAAATCGGTCTCCGCGGTGGCCGGAGCGGCGCCGCGCACATCGACGCCGGCCGTCGCGCCTGCCTCGACGAGAATCACGGTGCAGCCGGTGGGCCGCTCGCTGAGGGTGAAGTGCCCGACCTTCAACCCGGGCACGGCCGTCAACGTGGCGTTGCTGCCGGCGGCCTCCCCGAGCGCGGCCGCGGCGCCGACGAGCGTGAGCGCGGCCATCCCCGCGGCAGCAAGCGTCCTTCGCATTGGAGTATTTTAGAACGCCCAGCGCGCATGCCGTCGTCTTCTCACGCGATCGATCACGTGCTCGCCCAGGTCGAGGCCGCCGCCGACGAAATCGTGCGGTTTACCCAGGATCTCGTTCGCATTCCCACCATCAACCCGCCGGGCGACGAGTACGAGGCGTGCGCGGCGTTCATCGGGAACGACCTGTCCCGCCGCGGCTACGACGTCGAGTACATCGTGGCCCAGGATCGCCCGGAGCACACCCTTCGCCATCCGCGGGTCAACGTGATCGGGTCGCGCCGCGGCTCGAGCGGCGGGCCGGTCGTGCACTTGAACGGCCACTTCGACGTCGTCCCCGCGGGCAGCGGCTGGACCGTCGATCCCTTCGCGGCGATTGTCCGCGACGGCCGCATCTTCGGCCGCGGCGTCTGCGACATGAAGGCCGGCATCGCCGCGGCGGTGTTTGCGGCGGAGGCGATCGCGCGCGCCGGCGTCACGCTGCCCGGGGTGATTGAAATCAGCGGCACCGTGGACGAGGAGAGCGGCGGCTTTGCCGGCGTCGCGCACCTCGCGCGGGTCGGACGCATTTCGAGCGCGCGCACCGATTTCGTGATCATCCCCGAGCCGTTGAACGTCGATCGCGTGTGCATCGGACATCGCGGCGTCTACTGGTCCGAGCTGACGACGTTCGGCCGCATCGCCCACGGCAGCATGCCGTTTCTGGGCGTCAGCGCCATCGACGCGATGGCCGCCGTGCTCGCCGCGATCCGCGGCGAGCTGCAGCCGCGCCTCGCCGACGCGGGTCACCGGCGATGCCGGTCGTCCCGGACGGCGCCCGCTCCGCCACGATCAACGTCAACGGCATCGACGGCGGCCAGCCGGTCGACGGCATCCAGACGCCGTGCGTCGCGGACCGCTGCCGCGCCGTGTTCGATCGCCGCTTTCTCATCGAGGAGAGCTTCGAGTCCGTGCGCGGGGAGATGGTGGACCTGGTCGCACGGACGCTGGCATCGGCGAAGGGCGTCGAGTTCAAGCTGCGCGATCTGATGGTGGTGGATCCGGTGCAGACGCCGGACGATTCGCCGCTCATCGGCTCGCTCGAAACCGCCATCCACCGGGTCCTCGGCAGCAGCCCGCCGCGGTCGCCAGCCCCGGCACCTACGATCACAAGCACATCGCGAGGATTGCCGGCGTGCCGCACTGCGTGGCCTACGGTCCGGGCGAGCTCGAGCTGGCTCACCAGCCCGATGAATCGTGCGCCATCGAGGACATCGTGAACGCCGCGAAGGTCATCGCGCTGGCGACGCTCGACCTGATGGGCGTCGGGAGATAGACTGAAAACGATGATTCAATCCGCTCGGCCGGGCCTCTCACGCCGCGGCGTCGTCTCGCTCCCGCTCCGTCCGGCGCTCTTTGCGGCGGTGGGTCTCGGTCTCCTGGCGGCGTCGGCGTGCTCGCCCGAAACGACGCCGGCCCCGCCGCCGCCATCCGTCTCCGGGCACGTGCCGCTCGGCCGGCTGCCGGACGTCGACACCGGCGCGCTCCTCCAGCACACGCGCGTGTTGTCCTCGGACGCCTACGAGGGGCGTGCGCCAGGCACCGAAAGGCGAGGACCTGACGGTTCGTTACCTCCAGGATCAGTTCACCAAGGCCGGACTCAAACCGGGCAACACCGACGGAAGCTACGTCCAGAAAGTGCCGCTCGTCGGCATCACGCCGACGCCGGCGTCGCTTATCCTGACCAAGGGCGATCAGCACACCACGCTCAAGTGGAAAGACGACGTCGTGGCCTGGACGAAGCACGTGGCGCCGACGGCGTCGATCGAGAACTCGGAGCTGGTCTTCGTCGGCTACGGCGTCCGTCGCGCCGGAATTCAACTGGGACGACTACAAGGACGTGGACGTCAAGGGCAAGACGCTCGTGATGCTCGTCAACGATCCGGCCGTTCCGGATCCCGCCAATGCCGAAGCCCTCGACCCCAAGACCTTCGGCGGCAAGGCGATGACCTATTACGGCCGCTGGACCTACAAGTGCGAGATCGGCGGCAGCAGAAAGGCGCGGCCGGCGTGCTCATCGTCCACGAGACCGGACCCGCCGGTTATGGCTTCAACGTCATCCAGGGAAAGACCGGCGAGCAGTTCGATCTCGTGACGCCGGACAAGAACATGGCGCGGCCGTCGATCGAGGGTTGGATCACGCTCGAGCAGGCGAAGGCGCTGTTCAGTCGGGCGGCCAGGATTTCGACGCGCTGAAGGCGCAGGCGGCGACTCGCGAATTCAAGCCGGTGCCCCTCGGGGTCACGGCGTCGATGACGATCACGAACACGCTGCGCACCATCAACTCGCGAAACGTCATCGCCAGGCTCGAAGGGTCCGATCCGAGCGTGAACTCCGAGTACGTGGTCTACACCGCCCACTGGGATCATTTCGGCAAGAACGCCGACGGCATCTTTCACGGCGCCGAGGACGATGCGCTGGGTTGTGCGGCGCTGATCGAGGTGGCGCGAGCCTTCACGAAGCTGCCGACGCCGCCGCGGCGCGTCGATTCTGTTCCTCGCCGTCACCGGTGAGGAACAGGGCCTGCTCGGCTCCCAGTACACTCGGTCACGCCGGTGTATCCGCTGGCGAAGACCGTTGCGAACATCAACATGGACAGCTGGAACGTCCACGGCCGGACCAGGGACCTGACGCTCGTCGGCTACGGCGCGTCGGAGCTCGACGACTACGCCGCGCGCCGCCGCGGCGAGCAGGGCCGCGTGGTCCACGCCGACGCCGAACCGGAGAAGGGCTTCTACTACCGATCCGATCACTTCAACTTCGCCAAGCAGGGCGTGCCGGCGCTCGATCCCGAGGCCGGCGTGGAATACATCGGCCAGCCCCGCGGACTACGCCCGGAAGGCGCAGAGAGGAGTGGAACACCGAGCGCTATCACACGCCGAAGGACGTGGTCCTGCCAGACTGGAACATGGACGGGCGCGCACGAGGACCTGAAGGTGCTGCTTGGCGGTCGGTTACCGCGTCGCCCAGGCCGACGCCTTTCCGCAGTGGAAGCCGGGCAGCGAGTTCAAGGCGAAGCGCGACGCGATGCTGAAAGAGGAAATGAGCGGAAACGCGAAATGCAGCCACGAAAACACGAAAGCTCGCCACGAATTTCCGGTTTTTCGTGGCTGAAAGCATATAGTTTCGGGTTTTCGTGGTGAACGAGCACGAGGTTTGACATGACGATCGAAACGGCGCCGAAAACGATGAGCGGCGAGGAAATGGTGGCGCTGTCGAAGAAGCACACGCTCTTCGAATGGTCGGCGCAGTCGAAAGTCGATCCGATTCCGGTCGCGCGCGCGAAGGGCATCTACTTCTGGACGCCGGAAGGCAAGCGCTTCATCGACTTCAACAGCCAGCTGATGTGCGTGAACATCGGTCACGGCGACGAGCGCGTGCTCGCGCGCGATTCGCGAGCAGGCGGCGACGCTGGCCTACGCCAACCCGTTCATGGCCACCGAGCCGCGGGCGCGGCTCGGCGCGAAGCTGGCGGAGATCACGCCCGGCGACATCGACGTCTTCTTCTTCACCAACGGCGGCGCCGAGGCGAACGAGAACGCGATCAAGCTCGCGCGGCTGGCCACCGGCCGCCACAAGATCCTGGCGCGCTACCGCTCGTATCACGGCGCCACCGCGGGCAGCATCACGCTGACCGGCGATCCGCGCCGGTGGGCCGCCGAGCCGGGCATGCCCGGCGTCGTTCACGTGCTCGATCCGTATCACGGCATCGAGCGCGGCTGGGACACCGCCGAGCGAATCGCTGGCGATGCTCGAGGAAGTCATTCAGCTCGAGGGTCCGCAGACGATCGCCGCGCTTCATCCTCGAAACGGTGACCGGCACCAACGGCGTGCTCGTGCCGCCCGACGGCTACATGCAGGGCGTGCGGCGAGCTGTGCGACAGGCACGGCATCCTGATGATCTGCGACGAGGTGATGGCCGGCTTCGGACGCACCGGCGAATGGTTCGCCATCAACCACTGGAACGTCGTGCCCGACATCATCACGATGGCGAAAGGGCTGACCGCGGCCTACGTGCAGCTCGGCGCCGTCGGCATGCGCCGCGAGATCGCCGATCAATTCAAGGACAAGGTGTTCTACGGCGGGCTCACCTACAACAGCCACCCGCTCGCGCTGCGCGGCGGCGCTGGCGGCGATTCGCGTCTACGAAGAGGACCAGCTGCTCGAGAACGCGCAGGCGGATGGGCGCCGTGATGACCGACCTGCTGGCCGACCTGCGGCGCCAGCCATCCGTCGGTCGGCGCGGCGCGCTCGATCGGCCTCTTCGGGCTCGTCGAGCTGGTCCGCGACGCGGCCGAAGAAGGTGCCGATGGCGCCGTTCAACGGCACGTCCGACGAGATGACGGCGCTCGGCAAGTTCTTCCGGCAGGAAGGGCTCTACACCTTCGTCCGCTGGAACACGTTCTTCACCAACCCGCCGCTGTGCATCACCGAGGCGCAGATGCGCGAGGCATTCGCGATCATCGACAAGGGCCTCGAGATCACCGATCCGGGCGGTGGCGTAGGGGACCACCTCCCCCTACTTCGGCGGATCGGCGTCGGCCCAGAACGCTTCGGCAGCGTCTTCTGCACCGGCCAGATCTGATTCAGCGTGTCTCCTTCGTAGATCTCGCCGTTCTTCATCACGTAGCGAATCGAATTCGTGTTGCGGATGTCGTCGAGCGGATTGCGGTCGAGCACCAGCAGATCCGCGAGCTTGCCCGCCTCGAGCGAGCCGACGTCCTGCTGCAGGCCGATCGCTTCGGCGCCGAACATGGTGACGACCGCGAAGCGTCTCGTGCGGTGTCAGCCCGCCTGATCCGCAGGTTCCACGGTTTCCCAATGCGCGCCGAGGCCCTGCATCTGTCCGTGGCTGCCGAGCGCCGGCGCGGCCCGCCGGCGTGCACGACATCGGCGACGACCTGCTGCGCGATCCTGCGTGTGGCCGTACTCCTCCGGCAGGAACCACTGCCCGCGCCGCCGCACCATCGTGTCGAGCAGCTCGCTCGGCATCGAAGCGCCGCAGCTTGGCGTTCTTGTCCGGGTTGCTCGTTCTCGAACCAGTAGTTCTCAGATCCACGGCGCGCCGTAGGCCACGAGGATCGTCGGCGTGTAGAACGTCTTCGTGCGCGACGACGAACTGCACGACGTCCTTGTAGAGCGGCATGATCGGCAGGCTGTGCTCCTGGCCGGAGTAGCCGTCGCGCCATCTGCGTCAGGTTCAGCTTCAGATCGAGCGAGCCCTCGATCGTGGCCGTGATGCCGTACTCCTTGCACGCCTCGATGATCCACTGTCGGACGATGCGATCGCCGGCGACGTACTGCTTGAGCGTGTTGGTCTGCATACGCGTCCTTGTAGCGCTTGATGTAGCTGAACGCGGCGTCGCGATCTTCGATGCCCGATGCTCGAGAACACGCCGGGACCGGTCGCGTAGATGCGCGGACCGGGAATCATGCCGGCGTCGACCATGTCCGCGTACGCGAACACGTCCGGCGTCGACGTCTGCGGATCTCGCGTGCGTCGTCACGCCGTAGGCGAGGTTGGACATGTACTGCCAGACCTCGGTCTGGTGCAGCCCGCGCGGCGGCCACATGTGCGGAGTGCGCGTCGACCAGGCCGGGCATGATCGTCTTGCCGGCGACGTCGATCGGTGCGCGCGCCGGCGGGAGCCTTGACCGCGCCCTGCGCGCCGATGGCGGCGATGCGGTTGTCGGGTGACCAGAACGTCGCCGCTCGCGATCACCTCGTCGCCTTTCATCGTGATGATCCGGGCGCCGGTGAGGAGCACCGACCCCGACGGCGTCGCGCGCGGCTGCTCGACGACCACCTCCAGTCTTCTGCGGCTCCGATGCGTCGAGCGGCTGGCGGAAGAACTGCGCGCCGAGCGCCCACGTCACTGCCGAGCCGTCTCTGGTCCACGCGATGTAGTCGCCGCCCTCGCGCGGACATCCTCCTGATCGGCACGACGGAGCTGTCGGCGCGCTCCCTGAATCTCGGATTTCGACGGTCTCGCGTCCGGCCCGCGGCGCCGACGCGAGATAGTGCTTGCCTTGCAGGTTGACGAACACCCGCGATGCCGTCCGGCGAGAGGCGGATTTCATCGGCCGAGGCGGGTTGTTGCCGGGACCGGAGCCGTTCGATCCGCAGCAGCGTCCGCCGATCGAAGCCGCTGATGTCGATCGACTGGAGACCGCGAGCCGACCGTGAGGTAGATCCGCGACGAGTCGTTGCGCGCGAAATGCGGGTTCGCGTCCGTCCTGTGTCGACGCGATCAGCGTCGCCGGCCGCCGGCGGCCGGCATCCACCGCAGCTCGAGGGTGTTGGGCGGATTGATGCCGCCGATCTCGCCGCGAGCATCTTCTTCCTCCGGATGCTCGTCCTCCGGCGCCATGTTCATCATGATGGCGTAGAGCTGATCGGCCGCTGCGCCGGAGACGAACACGACTTTCGCCCCGTCGGGCGTGTAGGCGGGATCGAGGTAGTAGCCCTCGAAGCGCGTCATCGTCTCGGCCTGGCCGCCGCCGGCGGCGACTCGCTTGATATGACCACCGTGTGTGGTCCACGTGACGTAGACGATCGAACGGCCGTCGGGTGACCAGCTCGGCATGAACTCGCCCTCGCCGTGTCCGGCGCGGAGGTCAGGGGGCGCGGGTGTGCCGCCCGGCAAAGTCCATCGCGTAGAGCCGGTTCATCGCACTGAACACGAGCTTGGTTCCGTCGGGGAGAGCACCGGCCATCGAATCAATCGCGCGCCGCACCGTTCGGTCCATCGTCCACGCGCACCGGCGTGTAGACGCGTGCGCGATCTCGGCTTTCACCGGAACGGTCATCGGGATGACGCGCGTGCGCGCCGGTTGCGAAGTCCACGCGCTGAAGCTTGCCGCCGATGGGCACGACCAGCGACTGGCCATCGGGCAGTGAAGGCGTAGCCAGGCAGCGTGTCGCGGCTGGCGCGCGATTCCTGATCGTCACGCGTGATGGGATACACCAGCCAGCGCTCGGTGCCGGTCTCGAGATTCCGCACCCGAAGTCCCGTCTCGGTCTTGTAGCGGGTCCCGTAAACGATCGACTTGCCGTCGGGCGACAGCACCGGACGCATGGCGCTGCCTTGCGCGTTGGTAATCTGGGCGACGTCACCGGTGTCGCGATCGTGCCGATAGATCTGCCAGAGTGGGAATCGCGCGTTGTAGGTGAAGGTGCCGGACCGCTGCGCGTAGTAGATGAAGCGCCCGTCGGGCGAGACGACCGCGCCCATGCGGTTCGGCGGCCGGTGGCGGCGGCGGACCGGTGGCGTCGGGCGACGGCTGCGGTGGCGGCGCGCGCGCCGACGCGGATGCCGTTGCCGCCGTCGCGGTCGATACATGAACAGCCAGAGCGTGCCCGGATCCGGCGGCCGCGACCTCGACACGACGATGGAAGCGCCCGTCCGGCGTCCACGAGGCGACACCATCGATCTGCGGGCGATCGTGCGTCAAACCATCCTTGCTGACGGCGCGCGCATTCGAGCCGTCGACGTTGGCGATCCACAGGTTCTCGACGCCGGTGCGATCGCTCAGGAACGCCAGTTGTTTGCCGTCCGGCGAAAACACCGGCTGACTTTCGAACGACAGCCCGCCGATGACGCGCGTGGCGGTGCCACCGTCGATCGGCAGCGTGTAAATGTCACCCAACACGTCGAACGCGATGGTGCGGCCGTCGGGCGATACCGTCACCGAGGGCCAGGTCGACTTCGTCGGTGGAGAACTCCAGCGTCTGGGCGGCTTTGAGCGCCAGTTCCGCGGGTCTTCGCGGGCGCCGCCGGCTCACTGACTGCCGATCCGGAATCGACTGTGCGGCGATCAGGACCGCCGATGTGAGGCCGCACCGGATCAGCAACGATCTCGTCGTCATGGCTTTTCTTCCCAACGGACTTCCAGATACGTGAGCGTGCTGTCGAGGTCCCTTGTACCAGTGCGGCTCGCCCGCCTGGATCAGGACCACGTCCCCGGGTCCGACCTTCCGGCTGACGCCGTTCTGAATCGTCGCGACGCTTCCCGCCCCCGTCGGACGCACGAGGGTGCCGCCCGTGACCAGCGTTCCTGTGCCGGACACGATGTGGTGAAGCTCCATCGCGCCGTCGTGGGCGACGGCCCCCGCGCCTTTCGTCCGCCGGACGACGTTGACGCGGTGGCGGCCGTCGATCGACACGGGCGACGTCAGCAGGTCGGCGTTGCCGGGGCCGGCGGCGAGCGCCGCGACGAGCTCTTTCTCTGTGTCTTGTAGATGGCCGCCGGGCCATCGGCGGCGACCGGAGCCGCGACGACGAGAAGGACGACTGGAATGACGAACCGCATGCCGACTCCCTTTTGATGGATTGGCGGAGCCTCGAAGACGCGGAGCATACAACGACGGGAATCTTTGCGAAAAGCCGGGCCGGACGGCATGATCGGCACGCCCAGCCATGCACACGGAGGATGCCCGTATGTACGTCACTGTTCGAGCGGCTCTCGCGGCGGTCGTCGCCGCGCCTCGCGGGAATCGCTCTGACCCCGGCGGCGCGGATGGCCGCGCAGGGACCGGCGGCGGTCGAACCGCTGCATTTCCATCACGTTCACCTGAATTCCGTGGATCCGGCCGCGGCCGCGGCGTACTATCCCAGGCCGTTCGCGCAGTACCGCGGTCGAAGACCACCTTCAATGGCTTCGAAGCGGTCAAGACCGGCAACATCTACATCCTCTTTACGAAAGTGCCGTCGCCGCCGCAAAACGAACTGACCGGACCGCAGACGTCGGTCTGGCACTTCGGCTGGAACACGCCGAACTCGCGCGAGTATCAACGAAAAGTTCCGCGCCATGGGCCTGCAGATCGCCCAGATGTGGGATGCCGCTGACGGCAAGCTCGTCGACATGTCGAGCGACACGCTGCCCGGCCTGCCGACGCAGGAGCAGATCCTCGAGCTGCGCGCCAAGGGCGTCGCAGCCGACATCGCCAGGGCGGCTTCGGCTACCTGCGCGGCCCCGACGGCGCGATGATCGAGAACGCGCAGGCCGGAACCGTCGAGCGCTTCAACCACGTGCACATGTATCACGAGCACCCGCGATGCGCGATGGAATGGTACGCGGCGCATCTCGGCGCGCGGATGCCGCAGGGTCGCGGTGCGCCGCGCCGACGCCGCCGGGCGGCGATTGCCACACGACGATGTACGGTCCGCCGACGTGGCCGTCGTTCGCCAAGACCGGGTTCGTCCGCGAGCCGTCGGGCGCGGTGCTCTTCGACGATATCCAGATCCTGATTCGCCCGTGGCCGGGCGGCGGGCTCGTGAGCACTCGCGGCAAGCTCGTCGATCACTGGGCGGTGAGCACGGCGAATCTGGATGCCGACCGTCGCGCGCTTGAAGGCCGAGAACGTCAAGTTCCTCGAAGAGATTCACGCGTGGGGCAACTCGCGGGCGGCGATGATCGAGGGGCCGGACCGCATCGCGATCGAGATCGTCGAAATCAAGTTAAGGTCCCGGTGGGTCGGGTAGGCCCAGGTGGGTCGAGGTGGGTCGAGTAGGTCGGATAAGGTTAGTCGGAGCGCGAAGGCTTTAGCCGAGCGACGCGCGCCATCATCAGGAGACAGGTATGGAAATCAGTCGCGCTGTTCTCGGCCGTCACCATCATCCTGATCGTCGGCATCGATGCGCGCGGACGGCCCCGCGGATCCGCGATCGTGGGACCTCGGAGCGGCGGCCGCCTACCTCGATGGCCGCGCCGAATGGTGGAGCACGTGGCCGAACGCCGCCCGCGATCACGGCACCTTCTGCGTCTCCCTGTCACACCGCCGCGCCGTACGCCCTCGGCCGACCCTCCGCTTCGTCGTCAACTGGGCGAAGCCGACCGCAGCGCCCCCGAAAACCGCCTCGTCGACAACGTCGTCAAGCGCGTGACGATGTGGAAGGACGTCGCGCCGTTCTATCCGGACCAGACCCGCGGTCTGCCGAAGTCGAGCGAGTCGCGCGGAACCGAAGCGATCCTGAACGCCCTCGTGATCTCGAGCCGCGACGCCGAGCGAGGAGCACCTCAGCACGGAGGGGCGCGCCGCTTTGGCCAACATGTGGGCGCTGCAGATGAAGACCGAGTCGCTCTCCGGTGCCTGGGCCTGGCTCAACTTCCACTACGAGCCGTGGGAATCCGGCGACGCGCCTTACTTCGAGGCCAGCCTCGCCGCGCTCGCGATCGGGCAGGCTCCTGACGCCTACGCTGACAGCGCCGAGATCCAGGACAGCCTGAAGCTGCTCGCACGTATTTCCAACGTGAGTACGAGCGACAGCCTTTGTTCAACAAAGTGATGGCGCTCTGGGCCTCCTCGGGCTGAAGGGTGTCCTGCAGCCCGAGCAGCGCAAAGCGATCGTCGACGCGGTTTTCGCGAAGCAGCAGCCCGACGGCGGCTGGACGACGGCACGTCGCTGGGCAGCTGGAAGCGAATCGATGGCGCAGCGCACTCGAGACCCGAAGCGACGGTTATGCAACCGGCCTCGTGACCCTGGCACTGCTGCGCGCCGGTGTGCCGCGGACCACGGCGCAGCTGGTCAAGGGCTTGGACTGGCTGCGCGCGAATCAGGATCGAACCACCGGCCAGTGGCCGGCCTCGTCGCTCAACAAGCAGCGCGACCCGGCGAGCGATGTCCGGCAGAGTTCATGAGCGATGCCGCGACGGCCTACGCGGTCATGGCCCTCTCGCAACCTTAGATATTGCGGATTGCGGATTACGCGGATTGAGGTGCATTCAATGAGTCGCAAATCTGTTGTCGCCCTTGCCGTTTTCGTCTTCCTGCTCGCGCGGACCGAGGCGCCAGAGACAATCCGCAAGCGACGAGCGGCAGCTGGCGGCCGACCATCGTCGCGCAGCACGGGATGGTCGCGGCCGGTCATCCGCTCGCGGCCGAAGCCGGCATGCGGATCCTCAAGGCCGGCGGCAACGCCGATCGACGCGGCGATCGCGACCTGGGCGGTGCAGGGCGAAGTCGAGCCCGGCATGACCGGCCTCGGCGCCGACATGTTCGTCCTCTACTACAACGCGAAGACGCGGCGAGGTGAAGTTCATCAACGGCACCGGGCTTCGCGCGCGCAGGCGGCGACGATCGACTTCTACAAGTCGAAGGGCGGCATTCCGGACGAAGGGTCCGCTGTCGATCGCGGTGCCGGGCGCCGTCGAGCGGCGCGGCCTACGCGGTCAAGAACTACGGGACCAAGCCGCTGGCGCGAGGTCCTGCGCGCCGGCGATCGAGATCGCCGACGGCGGCTTCCCGATCACCGAGGCGCTCGCGCACGGCCTCGAAGAGCGGCAAAGCCAAGCTCGCGAAGTATCCCGTCGTCGCACGAAGATCTGGTTCAGGCGACGGCAAGCCGCTGGCGATGGGCGACGTCATCACGCAATCCCGGATCTGGCGCGGACGCTGCGCGCGATCGCGGCGCAGGGGCCCGACGCGTTCTACCAGCGGCGACATCGCGAAGAACACCGCCGCGTTCCTGAAAGCGAACGGCGGCATCATCACCGAAGCCGGACCTCGCGCCAGCTAGCAGCCGTTCGAGGATGCGCCGGTCCACGTCAACTACCGCGGCGTCGACGTCTACGAGTGCCCGCCGAACTCGCAGGGCTTCGTGATGCTCGAGGCGCTCAACATCCTCGAGGGCTTCAAGCTGCAGCGAGATGGGGCGCAACAGCGCGTCCGTATCTGCACGCCGTCACCGAGGCGCTGAAGCTGTCGTTCGCGGACCGCAACGCCTTCGTCGGCGATCCGAAGTTCGTGCCGAACATCCCGATGGCGGCAGCTGCTGTCGAAGGAATACGCGGCGGCCCGACGCGCGCAGATCGATCCCGAACCGCGCCATCGTCGGCGAGCCGGCGCCCGGCGATCCGCGTCGCGATGAAGCCGACGGCGGCGGGCAGGCGAGCTATGCCGCGCCGCAGCCGTCGCCGACGACGGTGAAGCCGTTCGACCCGGACGAGATCCTGAACCTGACGACCTACCTGGCGGTCGTGGACAAGGACCACAACATGGTGTCGATCACGTCGAGCCTGCTGAGCGGCTTCGGCAGCGGCGTCGTGGTCGACAAGGGCGGCTTCTTCATGAACGACCGGATGCGCTACTTCTATCTCGACCCGAAGGACGTGAACTCGCTGCAGCCGGGCAAGCGCGTCGCGCCAGACGATCAATCCGGCGATGGCGCTCAAGGACGGCAAGCCGTGGATCGCGTTCGGGACGCCCGGCTCCGACACGCAGCCGCAGACGCAGCTGCAGTTCTTCCTCAACGTCGCCGAGTTCGGCATGAACGTGCAGGAGGCGCTCGAACAGCCGACCGTGATCAGCAACAGCTTCCGCGATTCGTATCAGCCGCACGACGTGAAGGGCAAGCTGCTGACGCCGGCGCTGCTGCCGGAAGCCGTGCAGGACGCGCTGGCCGCGAAAGGGCACCGGCTCGACATCCGCGACGTGAAGGGCGTCGGATCGGTGAAGGCGATCCTGATCGATCCGCGCACCGGCGTCCTCATGGGCGGCGTGAGCCCGACCGGCGACAGCTACGTGATGGCGTGGTAGCTGAAATGGCGTATAGCAGAGGGCAGATTGCAGAAGGCAGATTGCAGCCGGATGCTGCAAAGGGCGAAGTGACTGACTACAAGACTCGCAATTCGCGTTGCGGCCCCTGTCGTTCGGCACCGTCACCGGCGTCATCGCCGTCACGGGCCACTCGCCGGGAGCGGCCGAGCAGCACGGCGTGGTTCGGTACGCCGGGACGCCGGCGCCGCTCAGCGATCCGCGCAAAGCCGATCATGAAAGTACGACGATCGCGTTTGCCCCGTTGCCGACGCAGCTTCACTCATCGGCCCGGGCAAGTCCGACGAGCTGCTCGACGGCGCGGCGCTGAAGAGCGGATCAGCAGAAGGATCGTCGGCTTCTCGCTCGGAGAGCCTCGGCGCCGGCGACAAGGTGTGGGGCCGCCGGGCGGCGACGCCGGCCTTCATGCACACGATCGAATGGACCGTGAACGAGTTCAAGGCGGCCGGGCTGAAGGACGCGAAGGTCGAGACCTACGCCGGTCCCGGCGCCGATGTGGGTGCCGCACGTCGTGGCGAGCTGCAGCTGGTCGGCGATCCGGCGTTTGGCGCCGGCACTGCAGACGGTGACGCTGCAGTCCGCGTTTCCGCAGCCGGGCGGCGCGACGATTCCCGGCGGCAGCCTCACCGCGCCGTTGGTCTTCGTCGGACACGGCACCGACGCCGATCTCGCGGGACGCGACGTGAAGGGCAAGATCGCCGTCGTGCACGTCCGTCCCGGAGCCGTCGCTCTTCGGATCGGCGGAGCAGGGCGTCGCGGCGCAGGCTGGTGGAGAAAGGCGCGGTCGGCGTCGATCAACGCGATCGAAGGTCCCGGCAACGCGCAGTACATCGATCCGCGCTTCGCCTGCGGCAAGAGCGCCGTGCTTCATGGTCGGCGGGCAGGACGGCTGGTTCCTCGCAGCAGGTGATCGGCAAGGCGGCGAACGCCGGCGTGCTCGACAAGCTGAAGGTGAGCGATGAGTCCTGCGCCTCGGAAGAAGCAGCCGGCCTGACGTCGGCGAACGGCATCGCGACGATTCCCGGTCAGTCGCGCGAAGCGGATCATCATCAACGCGCACGCCGACGGCTACTTCCAGGCGCGGCGACGACAACGCCAGCGGTCTCGCGGTGCTGGTCGGCCTCGCGCAGCTATTTCGCGAAGCAGCCGCAAGCCGAAGCACACGCTGATGTTCGTCGCCAGCGGCGGCCACCACGGACCGGGCAACGGACCGGGCGCGCTCGTCGCGGCGCATCCCGAACTGAAGGACAGCACGCTGCTGATCCTGAACCTCGAGCACGTCGCCTACGCCGACGTCGTCCGCGGCAAGACGCGCGCGCCGAACAACACCGGGATGACCTGGGAGCTGAGCGTGACCGAGGCGGCGAAGGCGGTCGGCGTCACCAACGAGTCGCCGTTCCTGATCGATCTGTGGCAGCAGGCGTCGCGCTGCTACGGCGTCGCGACCTATCAGTCGGCCGGCCCGACGGTGTCCGGCGATCTCGGCGGATACCGGCCGCTCGGCGTGCCGATGACGCAGATGATCCAGTCCGGCACCTTCTATCACTCGTCCGGCGACGTCTACGAGGCGGTGCCGGCCGAAGGCATCGAGCGCGCCGCGCGGCTTCCACGCGTTCCTCATCGAACAGGCCGATCAGGCGCCAGAGGCATCTGATCGTCCGGCAGGGCAAAGGCACGCCGTACAGTCGGCGCTCTGAAGGGCTGTCAGTGACCAGTTCAGAATTGCAGATGTTCAGAGCTTCAGGATTTCTCGTGTCGTCCGCTGTGCTCGGCCGTACTCGTCCGTCAGGGCGCGGCGCAGAATGCCGGCGTTCACCTACCAGCAAGGTGATGATGCCGGTGCGTGACGGCATCAAGCTCGAGACGGTGATCCTCGACGCCGACCAACGCCCGCGGGCCCGCTGCCGATCCTGTTCCGCCGGACGCCGTACGGCGTGCCGGCAAGCGCGCAGCGGCATGCCGTCGAGGATCGCCAGCGCGCTGGCGAAGGACGGCTACATCTTCGTCGTCCAGAATCTTCGCGGCAGGTTCGGATCGGAAGGCACCTTCGAGCTGTCGTCGAGGCCGACCTCGAGAATCCGAAAGCGACCAGCGAGACGCACCGATGCCTACGACTCGATCGACTGGCTGGTCGAAGAACGTGCCCAACAACAACGGCAAGGTCGGCATGTTCGGCGTGTCGCTACGACGGCCTCACCTCGGCGATGACGCTGCTGCGGCCGCACCCGGCGCTGAAGGCGATCTCGGAGCAGGCGTCGCCCGGCCGATCAGTGGATGAACGACGACGACCATCGCTACGGCGCGCTGCGCGAGAGCTACGCGTTCGAATATGCCGTCCTCGAGCAGGCCGACAAGAACGCCAACACGCACTTCAACTTCGAGACCTACGACACCTATTCCTGGTATCTCGACCTGGGTCCGCTGTCGAACATCAACGCCAAGTACCTGCACGGATCGATTCCGTACTGGAACTCGATCGTCGAGCATCCCGACTACGACGCGTTCTGGAAGGACGAGGCCTGGGTGACGCAGATTAAGGGCGCGTTCGTGCCGAATCTGAACGTCGCCGGCTTCTGGGACCAGGAAGATCCGTGGGGTCCATGGGAGATCTATCGCCGTTCCGAGACCGAGCGATCCCAACCGCTACAACTTCATCGTCGCCGGCCCGTGGTTTCACGGGCAGTGGCACAACCCGAAGGCCGAGTCGATCGGACAGATCTCGTTTCGGCGGTCACGACACCGCCACCGAGTTCCGCGAACGAAGATCGAGGCGCCGTGGTTCCGCTACTGGCTGCACGGCAAGGGCGAGAAGTTTCCGTGGAAGGCGTCGACGTTCCAGACCGGCTCGAATTCGTGGCGCACCTACGCGACGTGGCCGCCGCAGTCGACCGCGACCACGAAGCTGTATCTGCACGCGCAACGGCATGCTGTCGTTCGACGCGCCGCCGCCGGGCGACAGTTCCGTGCAGTACAGCTCCGATCCCGCGCGATCCCGTGCCCGTACCGGCCGCGTCCGATTTCGCCGACCTATCCGGCCGGCGACTGGCGGCGCTGGGAAGTCGCCGATCAGCGGTTCGTGGACGAACCGTCCCGACGTGGCGACGTGGGTCAGCGCGTCCGCTCGATCGCCGACCTGACGGTGACCGGCGAGCTGGCCGCCGACCTGTACGCGTCGACGATCGGGCACGGACAGCGATTTCGTCGTGAAGCTGATCGACGTGTATCCGGAAAACGCGCAGGCGAACGCGTGGGACGCCGACGCCGGTCCGGCGCCTGGCGCAGTACGCGCAGTCGCTGAACGGCTACGAGCTGCCGATTGCGATGGAGGTGCGCCGCGGGCGCTACAACAAGAGCTACGAACAGCCCGCAGCCGCTGGTGGCCGAACCAGCCGACAGCAGTTCGCCATTCCGCTCCGCAGCCACGATCACGTGTTCCTGAAGGGACACAAGATCATGGTGCAGGTGCAGTCGACCTGGTTCCCGCTGATCGACCGGAATCCGCAGAAGTTCGTGCCGAGCATCTACGAAGCGAAGGCCGAGGACTTCGTCATCGCGACCCAGCGCATCTACACGTCGCCGGCGAAGCCGTCAGCCATCATCTTGCCGGTCATGAGTAGTCAATGAAATTAGGAATTCAGAATTGAGAATTGCTGAATTCATTCCTAATTCTCAATCTCTAATTCCCCATTCCTTTCAGCGGCGGTGAGACGACTTTGCCGCGGAACAGCGTCAGCTCGCCAGCGCAGGTTGCGAAGATCGTCCACCGGAACGGAGTACATGTTCCGATCCCAGACGGCGATGTCCGCGTCCTTGCCGACTTCGATGGAGCCGACACGATCCTCGAGAAAATCTGGTGCGCCGCCCACACGGTGTAGGAGCGAAGCGCGGTCCGTCACATCGACGGCTTCCGCCGTTCCGAACGGCGTCGAACCGTACGTCGCGTTCAGCGTTTTTCTCGTGACCGACGCCCAGATGCCGTAGCGCGCCGGATACGGCGTGACCGCCGTAGTCGGACCCGCCCGCCCACCGGATGCCCTTTTCCGGACGTAGGTCCGGAACGGGTTCAGGCGGAGGCGCGCGCTCGGGCCTCGAGGTTTGCGGCGTAGGTGTCGCCGATCCACCACGCGAAGCTCGGCCTGCGACTCCGGATAGCCGGCGTCGTAGTGCCCGCTGCAGACGCGCCATCACGTCGATCGCGTGATCCGTCGGCGTGTTGTCGTGGATGATGCCGTGGCGCAGGCCGCGGGTCGGCTTTCGCTTCGAGGGCCGCCTTCGTAGCGTGTCGACCACCCAGTCGATCGGCGCGGTCGCCGATCGCGTGGGTGCTCACGTGGATGCCCGGCGTCGTGAGAGCGCGACGATCTGACGGTCCGATACGCATCGGGTGCGCATTGCCGGATAGCCCGTATTACCGGTGTCCTTCTCGCTGAGTTCCGGTTCCAGTCCTCGTGCATCCACGCGGTGCGGGCGCCGCCGCTGCCGTCCATGAACATCTTGACGCCGCCGGAGAACAGCACGCCGTCGCCGAGCGACGCCGGCGGCTTCGGATGGGCCGCTGACGTCGCGCGATGAGCTGCGCGCTGGCCATCGATGCCGCGCGGACCGGACCACAGGGCGAACATCCGCACGGTCAGCTGGCCATCACGGAGCAACTCGTGCCGTGACAGATCCCACTTGCCTGGATCGATTCCCGGATCTTTCGCCCGGTCATGCCCTCCGCGTTGAAGTCGGCTACGATGTCGAACGAGTCCTGTCGCGCTCCTGCGTCGACCGTGTAAGGCGGAACCAGGCGGGTGATGAGCGCCTGCGCCGATTCCTTCACGACACGCCGGTCGGAACGCCGCTGCGCATCTCGATCGATCGTGCCGGCGGTCGGATCAGGAGTGTCCTTCCGTGACTTCCGCCATCTTCAGCGCGTAGCTGTTCGCCACGCCGTAGTGTCCGGTCGTCTGGCTCGAGCCAGACCGGGTTGTTCGGGGCCACCCGGTCGAGATCCGCGGCGGTGATGTAGCGCCGCTCGGCGAGCTTGCCCTCGTCCCAGCCGCGCCCTCGAACCCAGTCGCCGGGCTTGGTCCTCGCCACCTGCGCCGCCACCAGCCGCAGGACATCGTCCATCCTGGTGACAGTCGCATGCGCCGAGATCGATGGAGTAGAGCGCGTCGACTTCCGAAAAGTGCACGTGCGTGTCGATGAGGCCTGGCGTCGCGGTCCGGCCGCGCAAGTCGATCACTTCGGTCGAGGCGCCAATCCATGAGCGGATGTCCGCGGTCGTCCCGACGGCAAGGATGCGTCCACGCCGATCGCCACCGCTTCCGCGACCGCATCGTTCGCGTCAACCGTCAGCACCTGGCCGTTGATGAGCACGCGATCCGGCGAAGGCGTCTGCCGGACTTGCGCACCGTGAGGCCAGATCGCCAGCGCCGCGACGACGACGGAAGGCCGTAAATTCTCCATTCATCATTCTCAATTCTTAATTCTTAATTCTTAATTTCACTGTCGCTTACTGCGCACCGCGCCAGTTCCAGTGTTCGGTCGCCCGCTGCAACACGTCGGCGACGTCTTCGGACAGCGGAAGATCGCGCTGGCGCCACCAGCGCGAGGGTCGCGGCAGTGACACTTGCCGACGTAGTCGCTCGCGGCTCGCTGTACGCGTTCCTCGCGACCGACCGCCGCGGATCGCCCGTGCGTATCGCGGTCGGCCCTGCGTGCTGCGCGAACGGGATGTGCGATCCGATCTCGCCGGCCAGCCGATCGGGCGCGCCGATCGACGCGGTCGCGATAGTTCCACCCGCCTGCGTCGCCAGCGGCACCGGCGATGTCGGGCAGACGGATGCCGGCGCGCACGTTGCCGTCGGCGTCGACCGCCGGCACGCTGACCGACGAACGGCTTGCCGATCTCCGGGCGGCTCGACGCTGACGATGCCCTTCGACCAGTCCGGGCCGAAGTTCAGATGGAAACGCGCGCAGCGGCTGCTGCGGCAGCGCGAAGCCGGGCACCGCCGGCCACCCGGCGCGGTCCGGCGGCGTCAGCGTCCCGTCGGCGAGGTCGCGGATACGCGCTCGGCGGCGGCGCTGACCTCCTCGGCGACCCAGCGATCGAGCGCGCGGAAGAGCGCGCGCACGGCGGGCGAGTAGTTGAGCGGGTTCAGCGCGGCGCGGCCGACCATGCCGCCGCCGCGATTCGAGCGCCGGCGGAAACGGCCCGGGCCCGTGCGGCGCCGACGCGATCATGCAGACGCGTGTGTTCGCGCGGCAGCTCGGCGTCCCTGGTCCCGGTCGGATCGGTGTGGACGAGCGAGCCGGCGCGGTTGAAGTACTCCGAGTTGGTCAGCAGGTGAAAGACCTTCGGCGCGGTGCCGGTGCGCTCGGCGCGCGCGAGCAGGCTGTCGGTCGCGCCAGTCTTCCGGGATCGGTTTCCGGTCCGTCGGTGAACGGAAACAGATCGACCGGAAACAGGATGTTGAAGAACTGCAGCGCGTCGCGCGACGCCTGGCCGAAGCGGTGGTTGAACGATCCGCGGCCGGCGCCGCCGACCTGATCGAAGACGCCGTCGAACACGCTTGCCGTCCCTGCTCGTCCTCGTTGAAGCCCTGATAGAGGAAGTGGCGCAGGAACCGTGCCGCTCTGCGACACGCCCCAGCCGATCGCGATGCGCAGCCCGGGCATCGGGTTCTCGCGGCGAGGTGTCGTACTTCAGGAAGCTGACGAGGTCGCGCGTGCCGGCGAGACCGCAGCCGAGGACGCGCGGATCGGCGCTGCGATAGACGACGTCGTAGATGCGGCCCGGCTCGAAGCCGCCGTCGAGCGCGACGGTGCCGCCGTCGACGAAGCGCCAGCGCGCTCGCGGAATGACCTGTCCCTTCGCGACCGGATCGTCGCGCACGGTCATCACGTTGTCGGCGCTGTTCGCGATCGAGAACCGGATACGCCTTGTGGTTGCGGTCCGCGAGCGACGCGGTCTCCGACGCGCTCGTTGAGGATGAAGTTGCCGCGCACGAGCCCGGTGATGCGGCTGGCCGTTCTCGGTGGCGATCGGCATCTCCATCCGCATCGTGCCGGGGCGCTCCGGCACGTCCCACTGCCATCCCATCCAGAGCAGCGTGAAGCCCTGGCGCATCAGCGCGCCGTCGCCGAACTCGCGCCTCGGTCGCGGGATCGGGCGAGCCGGCCGCCTTCTGAAACGTCGACGAGCATCGCCTTGCCGCCGCGGTTGCCGACTTCGTAGAAGAGCCGTCCGTTGCCGCTGCGCGGGTCGACCGGCTTCCAGCATGTAGAAGTCGGCGCTCGATTCGACCTGCCCGCGCATTCTCGGCGCCAGCTTCAGGTCCACGACGATGTCGTTGGCGCGGAAGGCTGGGATCGAAGGTCGAAGTCGACCTTGCCAATCAGCTTCTCGTACGGCCCGGCGGCGCCAAGGCCCGCCTGCCCAGGACGACCTCCGTCGCCGTTCGATCCGAAGCCGGGCGACGCCGGCGCTGGCTGGCGTGGCCGCGACGGACAAGAGGACGGGACGGCGATGGTCAGTCGAATCATGGCGTCTCTTCCGAAGCCCGCAGTGTAGCCGAGTCGCGCGTCTCCATGCGTCGCGGTCCACGTCTACTGAAAGGTCTCACGAACCCGCCGCGATCGCGCCAGTACGCCAGCCAGAACCCGTGATAGAGCAGCGGAGGCCGCGACGTAGAAGGGGGTATCGCCGGGTGGACGATTGTTCGGATAGAAGGACGTCGTCAGGATGAAGCGAGGTCGCACGCCGCGGAGAGGAGCAGCGCGGACATCGCGAGCCTGACCGCGGCAGGAGCACCGATTGGTCAGCGCCAGTCCGGCCGCGACGTTGACGCCGGTGACGCGATGACGCGAACGGCAATCGCGACCGGAGACCTTCGAGCCGCGAGTCGGGGCATGAATTCAACGCCGCTGACGCCGAGAGCGCGAGGCTCAGGGGTTAGTAGACCAGCAGGAGACGGCACAGCACGACTCAGCCCGCCAGCCGATCGGGCCGCGGTGTTTCTGTCCATGGGGGATACTGAGCACGCGATGGTACGTCGGATGGGGGCCAGCCGGGTTTATCTGGTCCACCATGGAGAAGCGGGTCGGTTCTGAAATCGACCCGGTGGCAGGCCGTTGTCGGCATCGGGCCGCGCGGCCGTCGAACGGCTGGCGCAAGCGGCGCGCGCGCGCAGTGCACAGCCGACCGTCGTCTGGCACAGCGCCAAGCTCCGGGCCAAGCAGGACGGCCGAGGAATTCTGGCGGCAGTGAACGCGCTGGCGGAGTTTGGGGCGACGCGCGATCTCCAGCCCGACGACCCGCCCCACTGATCCGCGACCGACTGCGCGGGGAGACTCCGCGACATCCTGATTGCGGGCACTTCCCGCATCTTCCCCGGCTGCATGCTCGATGCTGGGCATCGATGCGATCGGCGGCGATTTCCCCTGCACGGAATCGTGGCGCTCGAATCGATCGACGGCGGCGACACGTGGACCGAACTCCGAGGCTGGATCCATCTTTGATTTCATAGGTCCTCGACACTCAACTCTCGGCAGTCTCAGTGCCCCCGATCTCGCACGCCGATTTGTGGAAAGCCGTCTGGCTGTCGGCGTTGGTGGCCGCGCCCTCGGCGCGATCAGGCATTTGATTCACTTCCGCAGGGTCTTCGCGCCGAGTATTTCACCAACGCGACATGGCTGCCGCGCCAGGCCGGCGGCGATGACGGGAATCGATCGTCGCCCGTCGACGGTCCGGTTCCTCGACGCGCGGGAGCGGCGCTCCGCCCGAAGCATTCAGCGCCGTGTGGAGCGGTTCTCTCGTCGCGCCGCGGCCAGGTCACTACACCCTCGCCACCGATTCCGACGACGGATCGTTGGTCTTCACCTTGATGGACGGCTGGTGGTGGACAACGGCGGGCGCCATCCGCGCAGACTGGTTTCCGGGAGTCCATTGACCTTGCTCGCGGTCCGCACGCACTCTACGTGCTGTATTTCCAGGATCGCGGCGAGCTCCATTTCGACTCTGCGCTGGCGCGCGACGGCGCTCCGCTCGAGACCGTGCCGGCGTGGGCGTTGCGGGCTCGCCGGACCGGCAGCCTCGTTCGGGGCGGATGGTCAGCCTGGTTCTGAACGTGGCGTTCGAAGCCGCGCGCGGCTGGCAGCGATCGCGCTCTTTCATCGCGGCCGGCTTCGTGGCGACGTGCCGGAAGATCATTGGCACGTTGCAGCGTGTGACTCTGGCGCCAGCTGCGATGGGTTCTTGCGGGATCGGTAGTGCTCAACGTCGCGGGCATCGGCCGGGGGTTGCTGCGGCCACCTGGGCGGCAAAATCGAAACGCTTCCCGTCTATGTTCTTTTGTCCGCCTCTCCATGCACTTCTGTACTGGTTGGTTCGGTAAGGCCCACCCGCCGCTCCACTACTACCCAAGCTGGCGCTGGCCGGAAGCCCGGTCCTGCTTCTGCATTCACCGACCCGGCTGAGTTGTACTCGCCCGGCGCGGTGCCCGCCACGCTCCTGTTGATATCTACCGGGTGGTGAGCGCGCTCCTCGCCCTGGGGACGATCGTCGCCGTCGCGTTGACCGGATTGCAAGCGTTCGAAAGCGAGCGGCGCTTTTTGCCGCGGCAACTGCCGCGCTCGTCGCCCCGCGTTTGTCTACTTTCACTCGAAGACCGCGAATGTGGATGTGCCTTGCCGTTTTCTACTCGCTATCGCTGTTGTTTTACGTCCGGCTTCTCCAGTCAACGCGCGGCTGCGCGACTCACCTCCTGTTCGCCATGACGGCGACGTTCGCGTTCGTACGAAGCGCCGACCAGGTACGCCCTTACCTGACCGTGCCGTTTGTCGCGGTGCTCGAGCTGTGGCGTGAAAAAAGCTCGCGAAGGCATGTCGCACCCGCTGCTTCTTCGAGCGATGGTCGATCACCGACTTATCGCTTTCTGCGGCGCTGGCAGCCGCCATCACCTTCGTCGTCGTTCTGTAATCTGTTGTTCAACTACGCCGGCTTCATGACCCACGCGCGAACCGCTAACCGGCGCGGCGGCGGGAGCATCGGCACCTTCGAGCCAACGCCCGACGGTCGGTGGCGCCTGCTCACGACGACCTTGTGGCTGACGCGGATTTCGATGGGCTGGCCGTTGTTCGTGGCGAGCGCGGCAGGCCTGGTGATTGGAATGGCCAACAATCCACGTTCTCGACACCTCAGCACCGCGCTGGCGGTCGCCCTTCCCGCCTACTACTTCGGGCCGATCAACGCGTCGTCCTCTTACAACTACGACCGGTTCATGCTGCCGGTGTGCGTGGTGCTGGCGCTGTTCTGGCGGCTCCGGCGTGGATCGACTGGTCTCATCGCGCGCGAAGCGAAAGGTGGGCGCTGGCGCCAGATTGCGGCTCGCCTCGGTGTTCGCCTACTCAATCAGCACGCGGTGCGTCGGTCGATGCGCTCATGATCGCCGATTCGCGCTATACGGTCGAACGATGGATGGACGCGCACATCGATCGGTGACGCCGCGGTGGGCGCGCTGGGGCCGCACGAGAACCTCCCGGCGCTCGACGGCTTGCCATTATCGCGGACTTCGCGTGTCCACTGACGAACCCCCTGCGCGAGCGTCCGGACCATTTCGTCCTCAATGCCGACTACGTGGCGCCAGCGCGGCGCCGCCGGGCAGCGAGTGGGAGCAACCTCGTCAACGGCGTGCAGAGCGGACGGCTGGGGTATCGGACTGAGATACCGGTCTCCGGGCGAAGGACACCGCCTCAGCTTCCCGCCCGGGGCCCATCCCGGGGATCTCGTTGGCGCTCGCGAGGACACAGTCGTCTTCACCATCCTCAGCAAACATCAACCCGCAGGACGATCGAGATCTTCGAACGGCCAAGGCGCGGACCACCGGCAGGAGCGCGAAATGGAGAGTAGCTCGGATCCCGTCGCGTCACGCGATCAGGCGCTCTTGTCGATCATCGTGCCGGTCTACAACGAAGCGGCCACAGTTGTGAGCGCGTCATCGATCGCCTCCAGTCGCTCGATCTCCCGCTTCTCTCGAGAGATCATCGTGGTCGACGACGGGTCGACCGACGGCACGGGCGACCTGCCTCGCGCACCCGAAGCCAGGTCCCCGTGCCTCCGCATCCTGCGCACCGAGTACAACCAGGCGCAAGGGCGCCGCGATTCGGCGCGGTCTCAGCGAGGCCAGAGGGTCGATTCTCGCCATCCAGGACGTGCCGACCTCGAGCTCGATCTCGGCCCAATTGTCTGGGCTCGTCGCGCCGATTCTCGCGGGCGAAACTGCGGTCGTGCATGGGATCCCGCTTCATCGCCGGCCGGCCCGGATATGCCTCGAGCGGCTTACCTTTGCCAACCGGACTCTCACCGCGTTGACCAACCTGCGTACCGCTCGCAGCTGACCGGACATGGAGACCTGCCGCTAGCGGTGATGCGCATCGACGTCGCCCGATCGCTCGACCTTGAAGGCGATGCGGTTCGAAATCGAACCGGAGGTGACGGCAAAGCTGCTCAGGAAGGGCTGCTACAACGTCCTCGAGCGGCCGAGCCCAGTCTTCAGTCCCGCGATCGCGGGCGCGAGCGAAAGAAGATCGGCTGGCGGGACGCGATTCACGCAGCGGTGGTGCTCGTGCCGCTGCCGATTCGGAAAATCATGAAAGAAGAATGAGCGGGCGAAGCCGCTCGCCCGCCCATTCTTTGTGGCGCTAGCGCAGGACGACGCCGCCGCTGATTCGCCAGAAGCGCAGGTTGTTGTCCCCGTTCAGATCGAGGACCCGGGATTGCCGGTCGCAAGGTTTTCGAATCCGGGCGAATATAGCGGATGTCGCCGCGCAGGCCGACGTGCTCGTTGAAGTAGCCCATCACGCCGCCGCCGGCGTCCCAGCCCCACTGGTTGTTCGATGACGACGCTGGCGAGCGTTCCGCCGTCAATCTGGCTGCGAGAGCGCCGACGCCGCCGGTCACGAACGGCGGACCGCCGCGACGCCCGTGCCGCCGATTGGAATGCCCACGATCACGTTGCCCAGTCAGATCGATCACGGTGTTGTGGCCGAAATCGCCCGTCGTGCCGAAGAAGCTCGGCCGTAGCCGAAGATCACTTCGCCGCCGAAGATGCCAGGGTTCGCCCATCCCTCCGGCGGCGACGCCGAACGCGGCGCGTCCGTTGCTGATCTCGCTGCCCCAGCTGGCGCCGACCTCACGGTGTGGCTACAGCCTTCCGCGCATCGCGCTCGAGTCGGCGCGACGGCGAGACCGATTGCGGCCGTGAGAATGAACGCTTTCAGTGCCCTTCGGGTATTTGACCTCATGCTCCTTGTTCTGCCGCGCGAGCCCATGCGGCGAGTGACCAGAACGGAGCAAAGTGCAAGCGATGTGCCCTGATATCGCTGAGGTATTTCGCCGGAAATGTCGAGAGGGATCGGACTCCCCGTCTGATACTCAGAGTCCGATCCTCGGCAACCCGACGGTCGAGGTAGTCTAGCGTTGATGAGTTGAGGCGTACTCGACCACGAAGGTCTTCAAGAAGACCTGGGGTTGCGAATTCAGCCCCGAGCTTGCGCGCGGCCTCGGTGCCAGCCTTCTCGACGTCCCATTTGTCCACGACCATCCGCTTGATCATCCACATCGCCGCCGCGCGGTTGGCCTGCGCAATGGACGAACGCGGGCGTGTTTCGGTCTTGGTAACGGCAATCACGAACGCATCGGCGACCGCTGGATCCGGCGAGGCAGTGTTGAAGGGGATGTGGACGTAGTTGATGCCCGCCGCCTTCGCCGCCGCCGCTTGCCTTCGACGTTGGCCCCTGGTTCAGTCGCGCCAGCCTCAGGTTGATGATCGACTTGTAGCCATCTCTTTCGGCGCCGGCACCGCCTCCGGCGTGCGTGGCGCCGGCGCAGGCGATGGTCGTTCGAGCTTCGAGAAATTGGTGACGCCGGCGACGGTCGGTTTCACGTGACCTGCTGAGCCGCGGCGGACCGTGGGGCTGATGAAGGCGCACAGAACCGCGACGGGGATACCGAGCGCGCGAATCGTCTGCATAAACGCTCCCTTGAAAACGGACCCCATCTTACGAAGGTGCGGCGCCGTCCACCAGCGCAAAACTGCCGGGACCGATGGCGCCCTGCTCAGGGTGAAGGAAAGTTCGCGCCCCTGCGCGTTATCGCTCGACGGTGACGGTTACGGGCGAGAGGATGCGTGGGGTGAGCGATGTTCCGGCCGGCAGCACGACCGTGCTCCGCTCGCTCGCGGCCGCCGCCGCAGTGCCCGCTCCGGCTCCCGCGGTCGCGCCGATGGCTGCGCCTTTGGCCCCGCCCAGGATGGCGCCGAGGATGGCGCCGCCGGACCGCCGCCGCCGATCTTGGCCGCCGATCCATTGCCGGGCGCTTCGCCGAGCCCTCACGATCGTCTCGGTCGAAATCGGGATGCTCTGTGCCGTCGGCGAACGCGATGGTGTGGAAACGAATGCCGAGGCGCGCCTGCTCCTGAACTTCCGCCACGGTCGACCTGGGTCACGGTGCCGATGACGCGAGCGCCGGACGGCGCGCGACGCGATCGCCGACCTTGACGTCTCGCGTCACGCGCCATCCGCGCGATCTTCGACCTTCGCCCGTTTCGCCTCGACACGCGCGTATCGGTCTGCAGTCCGATGACCGCATCGCGCGCGATGACGGGATCCTCGAACACCGGTTTCGGCGGGTCAGGAACGCCGGGCGCTTCTGCGCGTGCTCGTCCGCTCTGCGGGGCATCGATGGCCGGGGGCGGAGGCACCTGCGGGGCGGGCGTCTGTGCCGCGCTCGACGGCCGAATGCTGGCGAGCGGCGGGGTCTGCTGCGACCTGGCGCCTGCGCCTGGCGTGCTGGCGCAGGCCGTGCCGGCTCGCCACGGCGCTTCGATTCTGGCGGCGTCGTTCGACGTCGCCGCGCCCGACGACGATGGCTTCTGGCGGTGACGATGGCCTCGGTCTCCTGAACGGCGACCGGTGCCGATGCTGAGCTGTCCGGTGATGAGGTCTGCGAGGCGCGCGACCATCAGGCCCGCCTGCGCCGCTGCCGGCGCAGGAATCGTGTTCTGCCGTGTGGCCAGATATCCGCCAGCAGCCGCCGCTGCGATGCAGGCCGCGGCGACAGCGGCAAACAGGTGTCGATTCGACACGACAGCCTCTCTTTGACCTCGACCAACCGATTGAGGCAAGGCGATAGCCCGACGGCCGGATGCAGAGAACTCGCTAAGTCCCTATAAAACGACAGCTTACCAGCAGTCCACCCCGACACGGCGAAGTGTCCATTTCGCGTGAATGTGTCCTGAGCCGAGAGCACTTGCGCGTTAGAATTCCCTTTGTTTTTCGAGTGCTCACTGGCCAATGCGTTGCGAGGATTTTCTCGACGTGCGCCGCTTCTTCACTACGCCTCGGGCTCGCCGCGTTCGTGATCGCGATGGCGACCTCGGCGAAGGTGTCCGCAGTCACGGTCGAGTCGGAGATCGTGTCGCTCTCCAGAGCCCGGCGTTTCCAGCCCAGGTCATCCTGGCGCTTTGCTCGATCGCGATCGCAATGTGCTCAGCATCGATCCCGAGCGGCTCGTCGCGCTGAAACGCGACGGACTCAGCGACGCTCTCATCACGGCGGATGCTCAGGAACGGGCGGCAGGAGGGTGACGAGGCCGCGCGCGCCGCGGCCGCGGAGCTGCGCGGGCCGACGTGCTGGCATCGCTTTCAGCGACGCCTGATGTCTGCAGTCGTCGGCCATGGTCCGGAGCGATCCCAATACCGCCCACACCGAGGACTGGGTGACTGCCGGGATTCGCGACGGCGTTCGTCTCCCCGCTGCCATTCCCTACGGTTCGCCCTACGCCATCCCGCACGCCTCGGCCTACGGCGCGTTTCCGATCGGCGCGCGGCGCGGTTCCGTATTCCTCGCGGGCTCAAGGCCCCGTCGAATGTGGCCCGACGGAACCGCGCGGCGCTCTGCCGTCGCCCAGGTCAGCTACCGCCAAGGGCGCAGGGGCCGTCAGCAAGTCACACCGAACGTCCCGCGGTCATGCAGCGGGCGTTGCCGGACGCGGTGACGCTCGGCCAGAGCCTTCGCGCTCCCAGGTCACGCGGTGCCATCCGGGTCTCGTCGCAAGCCTTCGCGCTCCTCCGGGTTTCCCAGATACGATTGCAGATCGATTTCGAAGGAGATCTTGCGTGAAGACTCGTCTCGCGGCATGCGTCGCGCCGCGCGCGGCGTCGATCCTGGGTTCCCAACGTCGCTTCCACGTCGCTCTCCGCGCAAGCCAGGAAGGCGGCTCCCAGAAGAACGATGGGGAGTACACCAGGCTCATCAGAGGAGCGCGCAGGATCGCGAATCACGACCGAGCTCGTGGACCACCTTCCGGCATCGGACACCGTCCCGACGCCGCTGAAATTTCTCGGCCGCGCCGTCGGCACGCCCGGCGAGCTGACCTACGCCAAAGACATCTATCGCTACTACGAAGCGCTCGCAAGGCGGCGCCCGGCGCGCCAAATACTGGAAGATCGGCACCATCGTCGGAAGAAGGCCGCGAGATCGTCATGCTGGCGATTGCGGACGAGGCGACGCTGAAGTCGCTCGACAAGTATCGCGATCATGCTCGAGGCGCTGACCGATCCCAGGAAGGACGACCGAAGCGCAGGCGCAGCGGCTGTCAAGACCGCGAAACCGATCTACTACGCGATCAGCGGGATGCACTCCCCGGAAACCGGAGCAATACGTAACTGAACGAAGTACATC
>ERZ1370068.4210-contig-3293_pt1 | contig 40110 bp, 52 predicted proteins | sample MGYA00561227_ERZ1370068 | MGnify/ENA primary metagenome ERZ1370068 (study PRJEB38410, sample SAMEA6850437) | metagenome | study: Metagenomic assessment of the ecological functions of the soil: analysis of the soil microbiota associated with the... | reverse complement strand
TTATTACTTCGTTCAGTTGTGTGCTTCTTGTGAGCGCGCTTTGATCTGCCGCCCCATGCTGCAGGATCGAAGCAAACATCTTGTGGAACGCAGGCAAGCGCATCGGGCTTAGCTTTCCAAGGTATGGCCACATCTTGTCGCGACGGCGTGAGAAGAGGCCAGCAAGCTCGCCATCGGATTGGTCGGCGGCGTGGATGTCATCAGGCTGCACGTTGAAGCTTGGCGTCTGATTGGGGTCAGGTGTCGGCCAGAATTTGAGAGCATCCCGAACGGTGCCGCGTACATGCGGCGGTTAGGGTCGGCCATTGTCGCTCCTATCGTGGCGGCGGGATCATGTTATCGGCCCAGCCCACGATGATGGCGCGCGCGCCTGATGGTCCGTCGCCCTTCTCGGGATGCTCGGCACGCCAGCGGGCTTTCGCCTGCTCTGGCGGTCTCTGTCAGGTCTCGCCAGATCAGGAGCACGGCGTTGGCCGTTGCCGGCGGCCTCCAGCTTGTCGAGTTCGGCTTGCGATGCTCATGGGCGGTTTCCAGTGGAGCGCCGTTCTGGAATCGCCGACGCTTCATCAAAGATGGCGTGCAGTTCCGGCTACCGAAAAGTCGGGGCTGTACCGATCGGCCAGGGCGGGGTCGACCATCCAAGGTCGTTCCGTATGTGCGCGTGCAGTTCGTCATCGGTGAGCTTTTCGAGCGCGCGAGCTTTGGGCGATTTGCCGTGATCCAAGCGACAGATGCGCCGACACTGGCGGGTGCATGCGTCGTCTCCCTGCAGGTTGGTCATTTGGGGTCTCACCATCGTTGCGCATGATGATGATGAGGGTGTTGTCGTCATCTACCGGCGGCGGTTCGTCGAGGATGCGCCGCACCACCGCGCGATTGCGACAGCGACGGGCTCATCCTCGTTTCACGCGTCCATGGTGACGACGCGGCGGTCAGCGACCGAGCGGCCAGAGTCCAGCCGATCAAGGCGGCGGCTGATGTCGCGCAAGGTCATGCCACGGCCCCTTCTGCTGCCCGTTGCGGAGACAGTTCCGCCACGAAATCGTCGTCCGCTCATGGCGTAGGCCGCTCGCAGCTCGTCCGGCTCTCGTCAGGCAGGAAGAGTACGCGGGCGTTCACCGTGGGCAATCTTGCGCCATAGCTCCCTGTCGTACCGGCGCGCGGTTGCGGGCGGCGGCGGTTCCAAAGGCTCACGCGGCATACGGCCGGTGCTGCCGGCGGCCTGCCATTCGTCCTCCCGGGCCTTCTGTCGAGCGCCACGCCATATCAAGCGAATCGGCGAACGCTCGCCATTGGCGACGCAGCGTCGCTCAATCTCGAAAGGCGCTTGTTCAAAGAGTCGATCGTCATTTCCGCTCCTGTTCCAGCGCCGAGAGGCGCGCTCCAGATCCACTGTCTCAATGGCCTTGCGCTTGGCCTCCAGGATCGACGCCACGGCCTGGCCCTCGTCCGGAGTGATGTCACCAGCACCCACGGCATCAGCCACAGCGCCGACCGCCGCGACGACATCGGAAGCCGATTGAATGGCGGGCAGCGTCAATGCGATCGGCCGCGACTTGCGGGCAGGCCAGATCCGCTGGGAAGCACCAGTTCAGCCGCGGCGCAGACAAGGTGTCGCCCGATTCGGCCAATGCCTAACCATCGCCGTCTGCAGGATGTCCTGCGCCCGCATCGTCCGCGATCTTGTCGAGCGCAATCGGTCGCCTTGTTGCAGACTGCCCGCAGGGCGCCCAGGTCCGCCGGGGTGTCCGGGCTGGAACTGCGTGGCCTCGCTGCCCTTTTTCTCGTGCCATTTTTAGCCGGGGTGTTGTCGGTCATTGAGCACGCCTGGTCATTTGGTTAACGCTGCAGCTCTCAGCGTCGCCGCGCGTTCTGCAGCTCGCCCAAAGCCATGGCGTAGCGCTCCTTCGCACAGCAAGTGCTGCCAGAGGAGTTTCGCGGCGAGCCGTCCGAGGATACCGCCTTCACCCCGGCGCAGGCGCCGCGCAACCTGCCGCTTGGACGATGGGCGACGTCGTCGCCCGTGTCGGCGGCTTCCCTGCTCATGGCAGCCCCTGCCGCTCGCTGCCGTCGTCGGTGATCGTGTAGCGGCCCGATCGGCTTCGTTCCAGATGCCGCGGATCTGGCCCGGCCGGCCGATCTCAGCAGTGATACCGGCTCTGGCGACCATGATGCTGGTCGGCAGGTCCCGGGTTCGGCGCCTTCGCGCCAGATCCACCATGCGAGCCGAGGTCTGTTGTACCAGTAGTGCGCTGTCGGCAATGTCGTACGAGGGCTCGGGCAGGGTATATTTGCCGTCCTGCTTGCGCTGCATCTTCGCCGGGTGCGCGACCACGATGATGTGGACGCGGTGAAGCTTGGCGAAGCGCTTCAAGGCGCGAATTGCCCAGCCGGTGTGTACTTCCCGGTCTGCGTCATATCCCGCGGCCGGACGCGTGCTCAGCTCAGTTCCCGGGGATCGACGACGCAGACGTGCGGGTCGAACCGATGGACCGCGGCAGCCATCGTCTCCAGCAGCCATTGTCGAGGCTGGTCTCCGGTCTCCTCGTTGGGGACCAGAGCCGGAAGTTGCTGCTCGATGAACGCATCGGCGGCATTACCGTTCTGCCGCCGTCGTCGAGATGTTTCGAACTTCTGGCCGTGGAAGGTCCAAGAAGCGCGCTGGCGAGTGATCGGGCGACCGGCCGCTGCTCGAAGGACCCGAAGATGGTCCGCCAGCCGTAAGCGACTGGCGCGAGCCGGCAGACGACTTCGTTGACGAACGAGGTCTTGCCGTGGCCAGGGATGCCCGTGACGACCGTCGTGATCCCCGCGGCGCACATGCGGAAGTGCAGCCCCTTTTTGAGGCCCGACGATGCCGGTGCGTCCAACGCCGGGTTCTCTGGCGGCTCGGGCAGCTCTGACATGGCGTAGATGTCCGGCACGGCCCAGCCACTGCGCCCGGCGGATGGTCTCCTGGACGCCACACGCACGAACTGCCGCAGCGCCTGGCAGTTCAGGTCGCGGCAGACCCTTCGGATACCTGAACCCACTTTGCAGCGGCTCTTGCCGAGAAGACTGTCGCGATGTCTCGCGCAAGCGTGTTGCCAGCGTCGTCGTCGTAGGTGCACAGGATGATTTCGCGCACGTCCCGCCACACGTGACGGCTCGCTGGGCACCGACGGCTGGGAGCTGGCGGCGCCCGCAGTCGGCAGACGCGATCGGGATGCCGACCGATCGCGGGAAGCTCCTGCGACCAGTGGCGGCCCAGCAGGCCTGGCTCACCCTCAGCGACGATCCAACGGCTCGTTCGCCAGCTCAGGCGTCGTTGAGGCAGTTCAGGTTGTAAGAAGATCCCGCCTGGCGCCGAACTGCTTGGCCTGCCCGAAGCCGGCCACGCCTAGCCCCGATCGCCCGGACCTTCACGCCGACGACGTTGCGGCCGTCGTAGAACGGGATCGCCAGCGCCCCCGCCTGCTGACGGGACTCGCCCACGCCCAGGTCGAGTTTCAGGAAGGCTCTGCGTCGAAGCCGCAAGCGCCTCCCAGGGCAGCCAGCAGCTCGCCGGGCGTCATGGGCCCGATGGATCACTGCCGCCTGCATCATGGCTGCGCCTGCCAGCCGTCCGCTCCCCGACGCTACAGGCGGCGCGCACCCGCTCGCCCAGTCATCGATCGCGGGTGCCACTCGCGGACCTCGCGAAATTTCCCGCCTTCAAGAACCAGCGTCGAGGCGACCAGCCTGTCATCGCTCGTCCCGGATCGAAGCGCGGGCTTCGGCCTTTGCCCAGCGCGGCCACGAAACCCTCACAGACCATCTGCATCACGGGTAATACGGCGCTCGCATGGGGCAGTACGGCGCCGGCTTGGGCTCAGGTTTTGAGCCTTCGGCCATCGTGGATGGCAGCAGCCTCGTTCCGGCGTTGAAGGCTTCGGGGATCTGAGGGCTTCAGGCGGAACTCCGCCGGCGGTCGTGTTTGTGTTCGTGAGATGTGTTCGTGAGGTCTGAGTCTGAGTGTGGAGTTTTTAGTCCTTTTCGGACCCATAAACCGGTTCGGAACCCTATCGAAACCGTTTCGATACCGTTCCGAAACGCTATCGAGGAAAGTGGGCGATTATACCCTTGTCGTCGGCCATGACGACCAACGCCGAATGCGCATGCGATCATCCGGCCGTAGAACGGCACCTCGATCCCACGAGCCTGGCTTCGATTTTGTTTCTCGACCGCCTTGCCTACGTTCCGGTGGGGATCGGTTGTGCTCAAAGGAAACTGATGATCATGTCCAGCCGGATTACCTCATCACGTTCGGCCGATCTCGGACGATCTCCGAAACCGTTTGGAGTAACCGTTTCGATACCCTTTCCCCCAAGGTCGTCGCAAGAGAGGGTAGGCCATGGGAAGGCGAAAGCAACCTAGAGCAGAATCCGCTCAGCTGGAGCATATCCAGCGGCTTGAAGTAATTGGCACATTCTTTCGGGAGGTAAAGTCTTCGATCAATTGACCGATGCGTTGCCAGAGAGGCTTCGGTGGAGCGCTCGGCGGCGCGCCTGAGACCGGCCTTGAGTTTTGCGAAGGCGTTTTCGATCGGATTGAGGTCAGGGGAGTATTTGGGCAAGTAGAGCAGGCTGGCACCGGCGGCTTCGATGGCCTGTCGGATTTTGTCGCTCCTGTGGGAGCCGAGATTGTCGAGAACGACGATGTCGCCAGCCTTGAGGGTTGGACACAGGACCTGCTCGACATAGGCCAGGAACCAGGTCCCGTCGATCGGCCCATCCAGCACCATGGGCGCCGTCATCTCATCGATGGCGCAGAGCGGCGAGGAAAGTGGTGGTCTGCCAGCGCGCAAGCGGGATCTTGTCGATCAGCCGTTGGCCGCTCGGGCAGCGGCCGTACAGGCGGGTCATGTTGTCCTTGGCCCACGTCTCGTCGATGAACACCAGCTGTTCAGCTGGCAGCTCCGGCTGTTGGCTCACGCCATGCCGTTCGAGCTTCGGCGACGTCAGGCCGATCTTGCTGGGCGGCGCGCAGGCTTTTTTATAGGTCTGCTTCTCGCGATCGCAGAACCGCCACACCGAACCATAGCCCACCTTAAGGCCCCGCTGGTCGGCCAGCTCGCGCCGCATCTCCTCCAAGGTGAGGTCCGGCTGGGCGCTTGATCCGTGCCAACAGCCACTCCCGGTCCGCCCCTCTCGATCCGCGTGCCCCGACTACCGCCCATCGGCCTGGCTGATACGCTGCCCGTCTGTTCCTGTCGCTGCGCCCAGCGGATCACGCTGCTCGCGCCGACGCTGAATACTTCTGCCGCCTGCCGACGGCTCAGGCCTTCCTCGACGGCCGCCACCGCGCGACGTCGAAGATCTTCCGAATAGGGTCGGCTCATCCAGGCTGGCCTCCCGCCCAGCCAGCAGTCTTGAATCACAATTCCCTTTCGAGGGAATCCTCCGATTCACTCAGCGTGGATAACGCTCCTGGGGAATTGCCGTGCGGCGATGTCGGCAGGTAAAGCGCCAGCTCGCGCTCCTCGCATTCAAGCCTTGCGCTTGGCCCATTCCCGAAGCGGACACACGAACGACACCCATGGTCTCTCATGCCGCCACCTGCAGGTCTGACAGGGGATTGACTGCTCTTAAGCGTACCGGGCGTGGTGGCCGGCGTAGGGAGACCTGCATGTATCTCGTGATCGTGGCGACGTCGATGCCGCAGCGACGGGGGCACGTAGTGGACCAGCGCGCGGACCCGGTGTGTCGGCGATGCAGCCGTAGTCACCAGCCGATAGCAGATGGGACGAAGCATTCCTCCCGGCCGGCCAGCACCGTGGATCTGCAGCGAGCCGTTGGCACCGTGCACAGCAGATCGCGCGGTCATGGGTGCAATCCACACCCGCCAGCAGAAGCCTCGACAACGGCAGGATGGCGTGCCCTCGCGATGGCGCTTCAACGCACGAGGGCTGCCAGCCAGTTTGTCGAACGCCTTCCCGCCGAGTTTCTGTCGGTCTTGAGTTTAGTCGGAAGCGATTACGCTGGCGCTCTTGCTGCTGTCGTAATCATCGCCGCCGTTCCGGGAAACCACGCCCGGGCGGCGGTTATCGGTAGGCCATGGCTCATGCCGCCTATTGAGCATCGGGGCGACTCGCGCACCGGTGCTTGACGACGAAGACTCCAGCCAACGGCGCGCGCGCCGGGAACTTTCTTGGGAGCTGGAAAATCGCCGGCACGATCAGCCAGTGAATGGTAGTTCGGGATAGGCCCGTACGCGACTTCACTTCCGGAAAGCGAAGGTAGAAATCGGCGTCGGGTCATCGCTCAGTACAGTGGTGGGCATTCGCAGGGGTCCATATGCGATTAGTCCGCACACGGTGCGGCCTGATAGCTAAGGGTGTCTCACGAACGCAGATCTGCCCACAATTTTGGCCATTCGGGCCAATCTGGCCGGCCAAAAAACTTTTCGCCCGATTAGGCCGCTGTAGCGGCCGCGCGATGCGCACTAAGAGCTTCCGGAGCTTTTTACTCCACTCTCTTTTGCCAGGATGCGGGGCAATTCGCCTGCGACTGTCTCGCACCAGATGTCTCAAGCCTCGACCATCTAGGCCTTTTGTGGCTGGAAAAATTAAGGAGCATCTATTTCATCGTCGTCCTCGACGCGGCGGCAAACGGCACCCGCAGGATGGTTGTCAACGCGGTCGCGATACCATGCGTCTATTTCTTCGCTTGTCGGCTTACGCGGTCGTTTTCCCTCTGCCGAGTATCTTCTTTCGGTATTACTCCAGCGGGTTTTGATACCGTCGCCGTGAGATGTGCGGCCGGCAGCCCGGACGCCAGGAGAAGCGGCGCGGGGACCGGTGCTCTGCGCTACGTCGCTCGTCAGGCGGGACCGCTGGCGGAAGGCAGCGGTAGCCTAGCTGTAGAAGCTGTTGTCGCCGTGGTCGATCGTGAACCGCTCCCCGAAAATGTCGCGATCACCGGCACGCGCCCCCGCAGAGTCGAGGCCGGTCACAGTCACATCAGGGTGAGCGAGCCACCACGCTAGGCTGTCCTCCCGGCTGCAGGTCGGCCACGATATCGACAGGCGCACGCTTCCCGCTTCTAGGAAGCTTGCCGGCCGGGGCCAGTGCGCGACGTGCCATCGGCCATGATGGCTGCCCACCCAATACTCCCCGATCGCGTCGACCGAGGTCGCGGCCACACCATCTCGCTGAGAATATGGCGAAGTCGCCAGCGCCATCTATCCAGAAGGATAGCGGGATATGCTGGGCATCGGTCTCGGGTAACGCCAATTCAGGCCCTTCTCAGTAACCTCTCGAACAGCCAAACGCCCACGGGCGGGAATTGATCGTTAACCAGCGCGGCGTTTAGCAGGTGCCTTGCCTCAAACGCGCCCGGAGCTACGGCCTCCGCCATCGCGCCATAGGCAGCTCGACGAAAGGATCGAGGGGGCCACGCACAAGGTCAAATCCTTTGCGTGCGTATCCATGCCGCCGCTTGGGGGGACCGTCCACCATTCGCGTTGTAATCATGTGCTGCCTTTCTCCTGGTGCATCCACAGGGAAGGCGTGAGCGATCCGTGCGGACAGGATTTTTTGGGGGCGCTAAAGCTCACGCCAGCAACGGTCTAGTCCAGTACCCGTGGCGATACCAAGGCGGTGTCGATCATGTCGGCCCAGCCTGCGGCATCTTGCGCCGCAGTTCCACTCTCGTGAGTGGTCGTAGGAGCGCCGGCTCGTTCCGGTCACTGTGGGATGGCTGCAGCTCTGATCAATGCGCGGTCGTCTGAGCTTTATGCGCCTCCTCGCGCGAAGGATGGTCTGCCGCGGTCGCCCTGAAGCCGTGCGGGCTGAACTTTGCCGGGCGCAGCCGGCTCCTCTTCTGGAGCAAAGACACACGGCCGATCGTGCCGCCCGCCACCGCATCGGCAGGCTTCGGCGCACATTCGGGAACAGGTGACGCGGACTGTTCCCCGCGAGCGCGCGCAGCTCCTTGAGCAGCGTCGCATGGCTTGCCAGGCCAATAGGGGAACGGCGGTGCCGCGCGCTTTGCGCGCCTTCATCCGCTCCGGGCCAGAAGCGCATTTCAGCGCGGGCCAGGTCAACGTCCGTCCACCATGCCGTCCGCAGCACCGACCGTCCGGAGCATCGTCAATAGAGCAGCAGCCGGATGGCGATCTCAGTCGGGACGGCTTGGCCGGCCTGCGCGCCACGGCAAGCCGTCAGGAACGGCCCGATCCTGGCTCCGTCTCAAGGCCAGCGGCGGGTGATGCTTCGTCTGCATCTTGGCGAGAGCGCCCGCGCAGGGCCGGGCGGTCGGATCCGTGGCCGCCTCTGCGGGTCGCGATGGCGAAGCGCCAGAGCTTCGCGCCCGAGAGAGACGCTGGTGCGGGCCCGGGGTGCGCGACGCTGGAGCGCGCCTCCCGGTCGGCCACTGCCTGCAGGATGGGAAGCAGGTGCGCGGTCTCCAGGCCGGCGATCGGGACGTCGCCCAGGCTGGGGTAACAGTCCCCCTCCAGGAACCGGACAGCGTGGCGGCGGCGGTACGAGGGTCCCCAGTGCCCGCCCCGTCTTCTGCGACAAATTCCTCCGCCACGGCCCGGAACGTCGTCGCGGCGGATTGAGCGGCCAGGGGAGGCGTCCGGTTGCCTCACGGCGCACGGCATGGCCCCGGCGCACATAAACACGCCGAAAATCACACGGGCCCTGGCGAGCTTCGGCCAAGGTGAGGCGGCCGGCGTCACGGCGGGCCGCCAGCTTCCGCGGCCGTCCCGCCTGTCGGTGTCCTGGCACCATCTTCGCCGGCGGCAAATAGAGGTTCTCCCGCTGCCCGAGTCGGTTTGCCTTGGCGTACCTCGCCAGACCTGCGCGAAAGCCTCTCCTTCGGGCCTAGCCGTTTGCCTCTTCCTGCGGCGGTATTTCGATGGAAAGGCCGTGATGAGGTCCGTCATACTTGGCAGCGCCGGGTTCTATAGATTGGCGCATTGCGGATCTTCACGTCTGTAAGAGCCACGCCCCCTCCCCGCACCCTCTCGTTTCGCGCCCGTTCCCGCAACCTAATTTGTACGCCGCTTCCGACCGGGATTGCGATGAAACGAGTTGGCGCACCGCGAAACGAGCACGTGGAGAAGAAAGCTAGCAACTGCGCGGGCTTTGGACCCCTTATGGAATACGTGGTGAAACAGCACTCCGGCTTTGGCTGCACTACGTGCGCCTCCGGAGGCGGCTTGTTAGGGTGCCCTCGAACCCGCCAATTCGAGCCGAAAGAGTTCCCCTGAATGGCCGATCGACCGCCACGCTGGACCGACAACGAAACCGGCAAGTCCTACGAAATGCCGATCATCCACGGCACCATCGGGCCGCGTCTGGTCGATATCCGCAAGTTCTACGGCGATCCGGGATGTTCACCTACGATCCCGGGCTTCACCTCGACCGGCTCGTGCGGCTCCAAGATCACCTACATCGACGGCGACGAAGGCGTCCTGCTCTATCGCGGCTACAACATCGCCGAGCTCGCCGAGCAGAGCGACTTCATGGAAGTGCTGCTACCTGCTGATGAAGGGCGAGCTGCCGAACAAGGCGCAGAAGGAAAAGTTCGTCAGCGGACATCACCATACCACACGATGGTGCACGAGCAGCTCAGCCAGTTCTATCGCGGCTTCCGCCGCGACGCCCATCCGATGGCGGTGATGCTGCGGCGTGGTCGGCGCGCTGTCGGCCTTCTATCACGACTCGCTCGACATCCACGATCCGCACCAGCGCATGATCGCCTCGCTACCGGCTGGTCGCCAAGATGCCGACGATCGCCGCGATGGCCTACAAGTATTCGGTCGGCCAGCCGTTCGTCTATCCGCGCAACGACCTCTCCTACGCCGGCCAACTTCCTGCGCATGATGTTCTGCGGTGCCGGCCGAGGAATACGAGGTCAACCCGGTCGTCGAGAAGGCGATGGACCGCATCCTGATGCTCCACGCCGACCACGAGCAGAACGCCTCGACCTCGACCGTGCGCCTCGCCGGCTCGTCCGGCGCCAACCCGTTCGCCTGCATCGCCGCCGGCATCGCCTCGCTGTGGGGCCCGAGCCACGGCGGCGCCAACGAAGCCGTGCATCAACATGCTGAACGAGATCGGCGGCAAGCAGAACATCCCGGGCTTCCTGTCGCGCGTGAAGGACAAGCAGGACCACACCCGCCTGATGGGCTTCGGCCACCGCGTCTACAAGAACTACGATCCGCGCGCCAAGGTGATGCGCCAGACCTGCCACGAGGTGCTGACCGCGCTCGGCATCGAGCACGATCCGCTGCTCGAGCTCGCCATGGAGCTGGAGCAGATCGCGCTCAAGGACGACTACTTCATCTCGCAGCAAGCTCTATCCCAACGTCGACTTCTACTCGGGCATCATCTTCCGGGCGATCGGCATCCCGACCTCGATGTTCACCGTGCTGTTCGCCGTCGCGCGCACCGTCGGCTGGATCGCGCAGTGGAACGAGATGATCGAGGATCCGGACCAGAAGATCGGCCGGCCGCGCCAGCTCTACAACGGCCAGACCGAGCGGCCCTACAAGCCGCTGCACTGCAATGCGGGGATCAATTCGCTATCCGGGGAAAGCGAGAGTACATGGCAAGATCGTCGCACGGACCGCGCCTGGCGACGACCTGGGCGGTCGCGCGAAGCCGAGGCCGATGCCGCGCGATCGTGCGGCTCGGCCGGCCGGCCAACGACAATTCCGCCGGCCGCGGCGCTGCATGCGTGCTGGCATGTTCGTCGTCGGCGCTGGCGGCGGCGCTGGCGCTGGCTGCCGCTGCTCAACTGGCGCGCTGATCTAGGCCGGCGCTACTTCCGCTCGATCAGCTCGATCTTGTAGCCGTCGGGATCCTCGACGAAGGCGATCACCGTGGTGCCGAACTTCACCGGGCCGGGCGCGCGCGTGACCTTGCCGCCGGCCTTGGTGACCTGCTCGCACATGCCGTAGACGTCGGGCACGCCGACGGCGAGATGGCCGAAGCCGCGTGCCGAGTTCGTAGGGCTTCGCCTGGTCCCAGTTGTAGGTCAGCTCGACCACGCAGTGCTCGCTCTCGTCGCCGTAGCCGACGAAGGCCAGCGTGTACTTGCCGTCCGGCACCTCGCGCTTGCGCAGCAGCTTCATGCCCATCGGCGCCGGTATAGAAGGCGAGCGACTTGTCGAGATCCTGCACGCGGATCATCGTGTGCAGCATGCGGTAGTTGGCGGCGGTGTCGGGCATCTGCTCCCTCCCTACTGCCTGTCGCGGATCATGGCGGCGAAGGTCGCCTCGGCGGCGACCTTGCCCTCGACCATCGCCTTGCCGTCGAACTTCCAGACGTTGGCGCGGCTCTGCACCTTCTCGACATGCAGTTCGAGGCGGTCGCCCGGCACCACCGGCCGGCGGAAGCGCACGCCGTCGATCGACATGAAATAGACCAGCTTGCCCTCCGACTCCGCGCCGAAGGTGGCCACGACCAGCACGGCGGCGGTCTGCGCCATCGCCTCGACGATCAGCACGCCCGGCATCACCGGCTCGGACGGGAAGTGGCCCTGGAAGAACGGCTCGTTGATGCTGACGTTCTTGATGCCGACCGCGCTGTGGTCGAGCTGCATGCTCGATCACGCGGTCGACCATCAGCATCGGATAGCGGTGCGGGATCATCTGCAGGATCCGCTTGATATCCACCGCTGTCGCCGTCGTGCGCCAGGCTGGTCTTGTCGGTCTGGATGTTCATGTCGGCGCCGCCGTCCCGTCAGAAGCGCGTGCCGAAGCTGAAGCGGAAGTTCTCGGTCTTGTCCCACGGCTCCTGAACTGCAGCGGGAATGGCGTAGTCTATACGGATCGGCCCGAACGGCGATATCCATTGGACGCCGAGGCCGGTCGACACGCGCATCGTGTTGCTGTCGAGGACGCTGACGCTGCCGGACTCGCCGGCCGCCTGACCCCACAGCGAACCGACATCGACGAACGCCTTGCCGAGAATGCCGATCTCCTTGGGCAGGCCGAGCGGGAAGCTGAGTTCGGCCGTGCCGGTGTAGAAGTACGGTGCCGCCCAGCGCGTCGGTCGGTGATCGGCATCGCGCGGCCCGATGCCGCCGACCGCGAAGCCGCGCAACGTGTCGCCGCCGATGAAGAAGCAGGTTGTTCAGGCGCAGCGATAGATGCCGTTGTACGGCGGATCACGCGCCGACCGAGCCGCCGATCGAGGCGACGACATCCTCGAAGATGCTCTGGTAGTATGACGGCGTCGGCCGTCGTGCGGAAGTACTGCTCGGTGCCGATCAGGCCGGCCACCGCCACCGTGTTGCGCAGCAGCCAGGCCCTTGGTCGTGTTGAGCGCGCGTATCGCGGGTATCCCAGGCGATGGTCTCGGCGACCTCCGACACCACCGACGAGCCGGCCTGCAGCTGGACGATCGTGCGAGGCCCAGGGCTGGACGTTGTAGATCTCGGTCTGGCGCAGCGTGTAGCGCACGATCTGCGCGCGTGTGCTCGGTGTAGGCCCAGCCGGCGCGCAGCGCGAAGCCGAGGCTGCGGTCGCTGTAGGAGGCGACTGCCTGGCGGTCGTTCGACGTCCGGAAGATGTCGAAGCCCGCCGCCATCGCGCGGTCCAGGAAGTAGGGCTCGGTGAAGCTGAGATCGATCAGGGTGCTCAAGGTGCCGAGCGACAGGCCGAGCCGCAGTTCCTGGCCCTTGCCCAGGCAGGTTGCGCTCCTGATCGAGATGTCGCCCAGGATGCCCGACGTCGTCGAGATAGCCGGCGCCGAAGGAGATATCGCCGGTGCTCTGCTCGACCACCTGGACCTCGAGGTTGGTCTTGTCGGGCGCCGAGCCGGGCGCCGCCGGAAACGTCGACCTTCTCGAAGAAGCCGAGGTTGCTGCAGGCGCTCCTGGCTGCGGCGCACCTTGGCGGTGCTGAAGGCGTCGCCCTCGGCGAGGCGGAACTCGCGGCGGATCACCTTGTCGAGCGTACGCGTGTTGCCGGAGATGTTGATGCGCTCGACATAGACGCGCGGACCTTCCTGGATGTCGAAGGTCACGTCGACCGTCGAGGTTGTCCTTGTTGCGCCGGATGTTGGGGCGGACGTCGACGAAGGCGTAGCCCAGCGTGCCGACGGCATCCGACAGCGCCGTCACGGTCTTCTCGACCTCGTCGGCGTCGTACCAGTCGCCCTCGCCCATCGTCAGGTAGCTCTTCAGGACGTCGACATCGAGGCCCTGGAAGCGGGTCGACACGTCGACCTTGCCGAACTTGTAGCGCTCGCCCTCGTTGATCGTGAAGGTGATGAAGAAGCCCTCGCGGTTCGGCGCCAGCTCGGCGACCGCCGACACGACGCGGAAGTCGGCGTAGCCCTCCGACAGGTAGAACTTGCGCAGCAGCTCGCGGTCGAGGTTGAGACGGTCGGGATCGAAGCGGTCGTCCGACGACAGGAAGCGCCACCAGGCGCTCTCGCGTGGTGCGGATCTTGCCGCGCAGCGTGCCGTCGCTGAAATGCTCGTTGCCGACGAAGCTGATGCGCTTGATGCCGGTGACGTCGCCTTCGTTGATCTCGAAGACGAGGTCGACGCGGCCCTGCTCGAGCTGGATGATCTTGGGCTCGACCGACGGCGTTGTAGCGGCCGCTGCGGCGGTAGATGGTCAGGATGCGCTCGACGTCGGACTGCACGCGCGCGCGGGTGAAGACCTGGCGCGGCTTCGACTGCACTTCGTCGCGCAGCTTGTCGTCCTCGATCTTGCGTGTTACCCTCGAAGGCGACGCGATTGATGATCGGGTTCTCGGTGACCTTCACGACCAGGGTCGAGCCCTGCATGTCGATCACGACGTCGGAGAACAGCCCGGTCGCGAACAGCGCCTTCAGCGAGCGGTCGGCCGCCGCCGCGATCGTAGGGCTGGCCTTCCTTGAGCTGCAGGTAGGAGCGGATCGTCTCGGGCTCGGCGCGGACGTTGCCCTGGATCTGCATGGCGGTGATCGTGCCGCCGCCGGCGGCGCGCGCCGGCGCTCGCGCGCGCTGGGCATGCGCCGTCGCAGGCCGAAGGCGAGAACTGCGGCAATGGCCAGAACGGCCCAACGAACGATCAAACTCACCCCCGGCACCTTCCAGACCTGCCGATGGCCAGTTTCAGGAACGCCGCTTCATAGACCGGCATCAGGGACTTAGCCACCCTTTTGTCCCCCGACTTCGAATCCCCGCCGCATCGCGTCAACTCAGCGCAGCAGCGAAGCTTGATGTCGTTGAAGGTTGCGATCAGCGCCATGCCGATCACCAGGGCGAAACCGACCTTCAGGCCGAGCTCCTGCACCTTGAGGCTGAGCGGCTTGCCGCGCACCGCCTCGTAGAGATACATCGCGAGATGACCGCCATCGAGCATCGGCACCGGCAGGAGGTTGAACACGCCCAGCACGACCGAAAGCGCGATGACGAGATTGAGGATGCCGATCCAGCCGGCGTACGACGCCTCGCCCGCCGCCTTGGCGATGCGGATCGGTCCGCCCAGCTCGTCGACCGGGCGGCGTCGCCGTCAGGATCTGGGCCATCGACGTGTAGAACATCGTCGTCATGCTCCAGACGTGCGCGCACGCCCGCGCCCATCGCGCCGATGACGCCGTGGCTGCGGAACTCGGTGACGCCGGCCGGACGGACGCGCAGCCGGCCGACCGTGTGCTCCTTGCCGGTGCAGTCGGCGACCTTGTCGGCCATCCGGCGTCACGGTGGTCTCGTCAGCGCCGGCCGTCGCGATCGTACTTCACCGTCACCGGCTGGCCGGCGCGGCCGCCGATCAGCTCGGGAATGTGCGTGAAATGGTCGACCGGCTTGCCGTCGATCTCGAGCAGCAGGTCGCCGACCTTCAGGCCCGCCGCCTCGGCCGGGCTGTTGTGCGGTGAAGCCGCCGACCACCGGGCGGACGAGCTGGTCGATGCCGAGCTCGCCGTAGCGCAGCGTGTTGTTGTAGCGTGTCGGTGCGCTCGCAGAATTGCGGCACGATCTCGCCGTTGCAGCAGCTGGCCGCCGCGCCGGTACTCGACCGCCATCGGCTTGGCCCAGTAGAGGAACTGCGAGTCCTGGATGTCCTCGTAGCGGTCGATGCGCTTGTCGGCGAGGCGCACGATCTCGTCGCCGGTGCGCAGGCCGGCCTTGGCGGCCGGACCGTCGGCCTGCACCGCGACGGTCGCCGGCGAATAGGGCTCGCCCGCGACGTAGAACACGGCCGGTCAGCAGGAGGAAGGCGAACAGCAGGTTCGCCGCCGGCCCGCCCAGCACGACAGCCGCGCGGGCATAGCAGCGGCTGGGTGAAGAAGCGCGCCGGCGCTGCTGCTCGGGCGACAGCGGCTCGTCCGATGGCGTGGCGCTGGTGGCGTCGCTGTCGCCGAGGAACTTCACGTAGCCGCCCAGCGGGATGGCCGAGACCTTCCAGCGCGTGCCGCTGCGGTCGGTCCAGCCGAACAGTTCGGGCCCGAAGCCGATCGAAAACACCTCGGCGTGGATGCCGAAGCGGCGGCCGACCCAGTAGTGGCCGAACTCGTGCACGAACACGAGCAGCGTCAGCACCAGGACGAAGTACGGCAGGTAGGTCGTGAACAGGCTGACGATGCTGTGCATGGTTCATTACACCACGAATTGTCGTTCTACTTCAATTGCTTAGCGCGTGGCTCTGACAGCCTCTTCGGCCCGCCGCCGGGCTTCCAGATCGGCCGCCTGGACCTGCTGCAGCGGACTCGACCGGAGCCGCCAGTGCGCCGCTCGCCGACCATCACGTCCTCGACGATGCGCGCGATGTCGAGGAAGCCGATGCGCCGCGCCAGGAACGCCGCAACAGCCACCTCGTTGGCCGCATTCAGCACGATCGGTGCAAATCCGCCCAGCACCAGGGCCTCGCGCGCCAAGACGTAGCGACGGAAAGCGGCCGGGATCGGGCCGCTCGAAGGTGAGCGGCGCGAGGTTGGCGAAATCGAGGCGCGCCGCCGGTCCGTCGATGCGCGACGGCCAGCCCAGCGCATGGGCGATCGGCACGCGCATGTCCGGGCGTGCCGAGCTGGGCCAGCACCGAGCCGTCGCGATAGGCGACCATCGAGTGGATGACCGATTGCGGATGGACGACGATCTCGATCTGCTCGGCCGGCAGGCCGAACAGCAGGTGCGCCTCGATGAGCTCGAGGCCCTTGTTCATCATGGTCGCCGAGATCGATCGAGATCTTGGCGCCCATGTCCCAGTTGGGATGGGCCAGCGCCTGCTCCGGCGTGGCCTCGGCCATGTCGGCCAGCGACCAGTTGCGGAACGGCCCGCCGGATGCGGTCAGGATCAGCCGATCGATCGGCGTCGACGCTGGCTCGGCTCGAACACCTGGAAGATCGCGTTGTGCTCCGGATCGACCGGCAGCAGGACGCCGCCCGCGTCCTCGATGGCATCGATCAGCAGCCGGCCGGCGCAGACCAGCGCCTCCTTGTTGGCCAGCGCCACGATGGCGCCGCGCGCGCGGCCGCGAGCGGTCGGCGCAAGGCCGGCAAAGCCCACGACCGCCGCCATCACCCATTCGGCCGGCCGCGACGCCGCCTCGCACACCGCCTCGGGCCCGGCCGCCGACCTCGATCGACGTGCCGGCCAGCGCATCGCTTCAGCGCGCGGTAGCGCTGCGGATTGGCGACCACGGCGAGTCGTCGCGCTGCAGCCGGCGCGCCTGCTCGGCCAGCAGCTCGACCGACGTGCCGGCGACCAGCGCCTCGACGCGATAGCTCTCGGGGTCGCGGCGCGATCAGGTCGACCGTGCTCTGGCCGACCGAGCCGGTCGAGCCGAGGATCGTCACGCTGCGCGGCCGATCGTGCGACGGCGCGGTCCAGCGCATCATGTCCATGGCCAGGTCCTCCACCGACGCCAGTCGCACCAGCGCCACGACCACGAGAACGGCGATCAGGCCGTCGACGCGGTCGAGCAGGCCACCATGGCCGGGATCAGCGTGCCGCTGTCCTTCACGCCGGCGCTGCGCTTGGCCGCCGATTCGACGCAGGTCGCCGACCTGCCCGACCACGGCGAGGCCGGCGCCGATCGCGGCCAGCGGCGATCGTCTCGCCCAGGCCGAAGGCGTAGCCGCACGGCGGCGCTGGCCACGGCCGCCCAGGCCATGCCGCCGACCAGTCCCGACCAGGTCTTGCTCGGACTGATGCGCGGCGCGAGCTTGGCGCCGCCGGCCGAGCGGCCGACGACATAGGCGCCGATGTCGGTCGCCCAGATGCAGAGCGACGATCCAGATGATCAGTCTCGCGGCCCAGCGCCGGCTGATGGCGCAGCCAGAGCAGCGCCACGAGCGCGGCCGAGCGCATAGACAATGGCGACAGGTCGCGCGATCAGCGGCCGGCCGCGCGTCAGGCCGGAGCCACTCCGCAGACCATGAGCGGCGCGCCGAGCGCCGCCACCAGGTCGATCCAGGGAAAGCCGAACCAGATCGCCGCGAGCAGCAGCGGTCCCAGGACGACCGCCGACAGGATCCGCAGCAGCAGGCCTCGATGCCGCTCTGGTCGCCCGGCGGGGCGTCAGCCGCCGACGCCGCCATAGCGCCGCTCACGCCGGCGGAACTCGGCGATCGCCTGTTCCAGATGCTCCTTGCCGAAGTCCGGCCACAGCGTGTCGACGAACACCAGCTCGGCGTAGGCACACTGCCAGAGCAGGAAATTGCTGATGCGCTGCTCGCCGCTGGTGCGGATCAGCAGGTCGGGATCGGGCACGCCGGCGGTCAGCAGCTCGCGCTCGAAGCAGATCCTCGTCGATGCGATCGGCCGACAGCTCGCCGGCCGCGACCTGCGCGCGGCGAGGCTGCGGGTGGCCTGCAGGATCTCGTCGCGCGCGCCATAGTTGATGCAGATGTTGACGTCGATGCGGCGTGTTGCCGCGCGTCATGCGTCTCGGCGTCGGCGATGTCGCGCACGATGTCGGGCGCCAGGCCGCTCGCGATTGCCGATGACGCGCAGCCGGGCGCCGTTCTTGTGCAGCTCCTCGAGCTCGTTGCGCAGATAGTGGCGCAGCAGGCCCATCAGGTCGCTCGACCTCGTCGGCCGGCCGCGTCCAGTTCTCGGTCGAGAAGGCGAACAGCGTCGAGCACCGGAATGCCGAGCTCGCCCGCGCCGCGCGACCACGCGCGCACCGCGTCGGCGCCGCGCCGGTGGCCCGGCCACCCGCGGCAGCCCGCGCGCCTTCGCCCAGCGCCCGTTGCCATCCATGATGATGGCGACGTGGTCGGGACCCGGCGTCGGGTCCGGATTGGCGGGCAGAGGCGCAGTCGACATCAGACCGTCTTGATCTCCTTTTCCTTGTTGCGCGAGCGCCTCGTCGACCTGCTTGACGTAGCGGTCGGTGAGCTTCTGCACCTCGTCGGACTTCTGGCGATGCTCGTCCTGCGAGATCTTGTGGTCCTTCTCCGGCCTTCTTCAGCGCTTCCATGCCGTCGCGCCGCACGTTGCGCACCGCGACGCGGCCGTGCTCGGCGTATTTGTGCGCGAGCTTGGCGAGCTCGGTGCGCCGCTCGGTGGTGAGCTCGGGAATCGGAATGCGGATCATCTGGCCGTCGGGCGCCGGATTGAGGCCGAGGCCGGCGTCGCGGATCGCCTTGGCAGTCGGCGACGACCAGGCCCTTGTCCCAGACGTTGACCGTGAGCAGGCGCGGCTCGGGCGCGCTCACCGTGCCGACCTGGTTCAGCGGCATGCGCTGGCCGTAGGCCTCGACCATGACCGGGTCGAGCAGGTTGACCGAGGCGCGGCCGGTCCTGCAGGCCGCCGAATTCCTTCTTCAGCGCGTCCATGGCGCCCGTGCATGCGCTTCTCGAGTTCCTTGAGATCCGCGCTCATCTTCAGCCCTCGTCCTTGATGATGGTGAAGGTCCCTTGCCCGCGCATCGTCGTCGGCGAACGCGCCGGGCTTGTGGATGTCGAACACGATGATCGGGATGCGATTCTCGCGGGCCAGCGAGATCGCCGAGGCGTCCATCACCTGCAGGTCGCGCGACAGCACGTCCATGTAGGTGAGCGTGTCGTAGCGCTTGGCGTTCTTGTCCTTGCGCGGATCGGCCGAGTAGACGCCGTCGACCTGCGTGCCCTTGAGCATCGCATCGACGCTCATCTCGGCGGCGCGCAGCGCGGCGGCGGTGTCGGTGGTGAAGAACGGATTGCCGGTGCCGGCGGCGAAGATCACCACCCGGCCCTTCTCCATGTGGCGCGCGGCGCGGCGGCGGATGTAGGGCTCGCAGACCGTGGTCATCGGAATGGCCGACTGGACGCGGGTCTGCAGCCCCTGGCGCTCCAGGGCGCTCTTGCATGGCCAGTGAATTGATGACGGTGGCCAGCATGCCCATGTAGTCGCCGCTGGCGCGGTCCATGCCCGGACGCGGCGGCCGAGACGCCGCGGAAGATGTTGCCGCCGCCGATCACCAGGCAAACCTGCACGCCCATGTCGTGCACGGCCTTGACCTCCTGCGCGACCATGGAGACCATGGCGGGATCGAGCCCGTATTCGCGATTCCCCATCAGTCCCTCGCCCGAGAGCTTCAACAGGACGCGGCGATAGCGGGGAGCCGACGGCATCAGATGCCTCTGAATGACGGTTTCTTGGGCGGCGCGGGCCTGCCGCCCGCGCGCCGGTGCCGGATTTCATACTACTTCTTGAGCTGGGCAGCCACCTCGGCCGCGAAATCCTCCGACTTCTTCTCGATGCCCTCGCCCAGTGCGAAGCGCAGGAAGCCCGCCAGCCGGACCGGCGCGCCGACCTGCTTGGCGGCCTCGTCGACCACCTTGGCGACCTGGCTCTTGCCGTCGATGACGAAGAGCTGCTCGAGCAGCACCACCTCCTGGTGGAACTTGCGCAGGCCGCCCTCGACCATCTTGGCGATGATGTCGGCGGCCTTGCCGCTCTGGCCGGCCTTCTCGGCCAGCACCGCGCGCTCGCGCTCGATCGCCGCCTTGTCGAGGTCGGCCGACGGTCAGCGACTGCGGATTGGCGGCGGCCACGTGCATGGCGAGCTGCTTGGCGAGCGCCGCGAGCTTGGCCTTGTCGCCGGTCGACTCGAGCGCCACCAGCACGCCGATCTTGCCGAGGTCGGGCGCCGACCGCGTTGTGCATGTAGGCCAGCGACGACGCCGTCGGACACCGACAGCGACGGCGGCGCGGCGCAGCGACATGTTCTCGCCGATGGTGGCGATCATGTTGGTGAGCTCGCCCTGCACGTCGCGGCCGCGTGCCGGGGAACGGCGCAGCGGCGATCTTGGTCATGTCGCCGCCGGTGTCGAGCGCGATGCTGGGCCGACGGCGGCCGACGAACTTCTGGAAGCTGCTCGTTGCGGCCGACGAAGTCGGTCTCGGCGTTGACCTCGACGACGGCGCCGCGGTTGCCGCTCGGCGGCCACGCCGACCAGGCCTTCGGCGGCGACGCGGCCGGCCTTCTTGGCGGCGGCCGACAGGCCCTTGGTGCGCAGCCAGTCGACGCGCCTTCTCGAGGTCGCCCTGGATCTCGCCCAGCGCCTTCTTGCAATCCATCATGCCGGCGCCGGTCTTCTCGCGCAGTTCCTTGACCAGGGAAGCGGTGATCTCAGCCATGTCTCGCTCCGTTCGTGCACTCAGTGCAGTGGGGCCGGTCTTCGCGACCGGCCCCGTTCATTCGAGTCAGAGGGGCCGGCTTACTCGGCCGGCGCCGCCTCGGCGCCAGCGCCGTCGGCCTCGGCGGCAGGAACTTCCTCGGCCGGCGGCTCGCTCGAGCTCGCCCACGTCGCCGCCCGAAGCCGCGATCTCGGCGCGGATGCCGTCGAGCACGGCGCCCGACATCAGATCGCAGTAGAGCGACACGGCGCGGATGGCGTCGTCGTTGCCCGGGATCGGATAGTCGATGCCGTCGGGATCGGAGTTGCTGTCGAGCGACCGCCACGATCGGGATGCCGCGCTTGCGCGCTTCCAGGACCGCGATCGCCTCCTTGTTGGTGTCGATGATGAACAGCATGTCGGGCGTGCCGCCCATCTCCTTGATGCCGCCCAGCGACCGCTCGAGCTTGTCGCGCTCGCGCGTGAGGTCGAGCTGCTCCTTCTTGGTGAGACCCACGACGTCGCCCTTGAGGCGCTCGTCGAGCTCGCGCAGGCGCTTGATCGAGGCAGAGATGGTCTGCCAGTTGGTGATCATGCCGCCCAGCCAGCGGTGGTTGACGTAGTACTGGCCGCAGCGCTTGGCGGCGTCGGCGATGCGCTCCGCGGCGGCCGCCTTGGTGCCGACGAACAGCACGCGGCCGCCGTTGGACACGACCTGGCGGACCTGCTGCAGCGCCTGCTCGAGCAGCGGCACGGTCTTGGTGAGATCGATGATGTGAACCCCGTTGCGCACCCCGAACAGGTACGGCTTCATCTTGGGGTTCCAACGCCGGGTGTGGTGACCGAAATGGACACCCGCTTCCAGCAACTGACGCATCGTGAATGTCGGCATAGCCATGCCGTATCTCCTTTTCCGGTTGGGCCTCCGCGGGCGTCGTCCTCCTCGCTCATGAGCTTGGAGGACACCGGAGCGAGCGGCGGGATGTCTCCCCGTCGACCGCAAACCCGCGTGCGAAGTGGGCGTGGTTCTAAAGGCTTCGCGCCTCGGATTGCAAGTGCCAATAAAATCAAGTGGTTTAGGCCAGCAGTTCTGGCGATTTCCTCGGCCAGTTTGAGGAGCGACAGGGGCGCGCTGCCCTCGGCCTTGTTGTTGGCCGTGATCCAGACCTTGCGCCTGGCCTTGAAGGCGTCGGCGGCCATGCGGGCCAGGATCCGCCGGGTTTCGGGGTCCTCGTCGACCAGCCTGTCGAACGGCTCGTAGCGCTGCTTGGCGGCCTGGTAGAGGAAGCCGCGGTGCAGGTTCCAGCGCACCACGAGCGGCGCCCGGCGTGTCGCCGTCCAGAGCGCCTCGAGCGCCGCCTCCTGGCGCTCGACCTCGGGCATGCGGTCGTGCAGGCCGACGCAGTAGCGCACGCCGGCGCCGCCAGCATCTTCATCAGGCGCGGCGTCAGCAGCTCGGCATTGCGCAGCTCCAGGCGCGTAGAGCGGCCGGTGCTTGCCGAGCTCCTGCGGCAGGGCGGCGAAGAACGCCGCCAGGCGCTCGATCAGCGTGGCCGCCTCTTCGACCAGGCCGCGCGGCAGCGGCGAGACCTGGAAGACCAGCGGACCCGCCTTGGCGCCGAGGCCCTTCGAGGCAGGGCACGACGAACTCGCGCGCGGCGATGGCGGCATCGAGGAAGTGCGGGTTGGGCACCTTGCCCCGCCCTCCTCGTCGCGCATCACGGCATCGCAGACCAGCGCCGGCGCCTTCACCACGAAGCTGAAATGATCCGGCACCTGCATGGGCGTAGCGCTGCGTATTCGACGGTCGTGATCGGCGCGTAGAAGGTGCGGTCGAGGCTGACCGTGCGCAGCAGCGGGATCTCGCGCATAGGCCGCCAGGCCCTTGCGTGCTCAGCGCCACCTGCGGATGGACGCCGTCGTAGACGAGGCCGCGCCAGCCGGGAAAGAACCACGACGACGTGCCGAGCCTGATGTCGGCCGGCAGCACCGGCGCCTGCAGCAGCGGCGATCCCAGGCCGGCCTGACCTCGCCCGCCGCGGCTGCGCGCCGCTTGGGCGGCGCTCGATTGTTCGAACAGGCCGGGCTGGCGGCTCAAATCTCCTCCACCTGCGCGATGCCCGGCAGGCCGCCGATGGCGTCGCGCAGGCCGCCGGCGATGGAGTAGGTGCCGGGCAAGGTGACCTCGGCCTCGGCGTCGTCCGGCCATCGGCACGACCAGCGTGACCCGGCCGCGGCCGCGCTTGCCGTCCAGCGTCTTGCGCAGCGCCTCCAGCGCGGCGGGATCGGACGAGCACGATGCGCAGGCCCGGCGGCGGCGTTGGCGACGGCGTCCTCGAGCTTCTCGATCGATCTGCGCCGTCAGCTTCACCTGCTCGCCGTCGAGCCGCCCGTCGGCCGAGACCAGCACGCGCCTGCCCGGCTCCAGGAGATTGCGCTTTGCTGCCCAGAAGCTCGCTGAACACGGTGAGCTCGAAGGCGCCCGGACTGGTCGGAGCACTGCACGAAGGCGAAGCGGTTGCCCTTGGCCGAGGTGCGCTCCTGCCGGTCGATGACGGTGCCGGCGAGCTTGATGCGGCCCGGCGCGCCGCGCGCCAGCAGCGCCGGCAGGTCGGCGGCGCGCGTCACGCCCAGCCGCTGCAGGCTGCGCTCGTAGGCCGCCAGCGGATGCGAGGAGAGATAGAAGCCGATCGCGGCGAACTCGTTCTGCAGCCGCTCCATCGGCGCCCAGTCCGGCACCTTGGGCAGCGGCGGCCGGCGCTGCGCGGTGTCGTCGCCGAACAGGCTGTTCTGGTTGCTGCCGCGCGACTCGTGCGTGGCCTGGCGAATGGCGCGACAGCGCCTCGACGGCGCCGAAGGTCTGGGCGCGGTTCTTGTTGAGCGATCTGAAGGCGCCGGCCTTCACCAGGCTCTCGAGCAGGCGCTTGTTGATCACGCGCTGGTCGAGCCGCTCGGCGACGTCGAACAGGTCCTTGAACGGGCCGTTGGCTCTGCGCGCTCCTCGGCCAGCCGGCTCATGGCGTCGCGGCCGACGCCCTTGATGGCCGCCAGCGCGTAGCGCACGCCCTTCTTGCCCTCGGCCGTCGTCTCGACCGCGAACTCCGCCATCGACCTGTTGACGTCGGGCGGCAGCAGCGGGATCTGCAGCCGCTCGAGCTCGCGGCGGAAATTGCCGATCTTGTCGGCGTTGCCCATGTCGAGCGTCATCGACGCGGCGAAGAACTCGACCGGATAGTTGGCCTTGAGATAGGCCGTCTGGTAGGCGACCAGCGCGTAGGCGCGCGGCGTGGCACTTGTTGAAGCCGTAGCCCGCGAACTTCGCCACCTGGTCGAAGATCATCGACGGCGCGCGCTTGCTCGACGTTGTTCTTGGCCGCGCCCTCGACGAAGCTCGCGCGCTGGGCATCCATCTCCGACTGGATCTTCTTGCCCATGGCGCGGCGCAGCAGGTCGGCGCCGCCCAGCGAGTAGCCGGACAGCACCTGGGCGATCTGCATCACCTGCTCCTGGTAGACCATGATGCCGTAGGTCTCCTTCGAGGATGCCCTTCAGCGAGGGATGCAGGTAGTCGCGGCTTCTCCTGGCCGTTCTTGACGCTGATGTAGGTCGGGATGTTGTCCATCGGGCCGGGCCGGTAGAGCGCCACCAGCGCGATCGATGTCCTCGAAGCGGTCGGGCTTCAGCTTGCGCAGGATGTCGCGCATGCCGCTGCCTTCCAGCTGGAAGACCCCGATCGGCATCGCCGCGTTGCCAGCATGCCTGAAGGTCGGCTCGTCGTCGAGCGGCATGCTTGGCGATGTCGATCTTGTCGCGCGCCGATCAGGCTCGCACGGCCTTCTCGATCACGGTCAGCGTCTTCAGGCCCGAGGAAGTCGAACTTCACCAGGCCCGGCCGTCTCGACCCACTTCATGTTGAACTGGGTGGCCGGCAGCGATCCGCGTCGTCGGTATCGCGATAGAGCGGCACCAGCTCGGTCGAGCGGCCGGTCGCCGATCACCACGCCGGCGGCGTGGGTCGAGGCGTTGCGGTAGAGGCCCTCGAGCTGCAGCGCGAGGTCGATCAGCCGCTTGATCGCCTCGTCGCGCCGCGTACTGCTCCTTCAGGAGCGTGCTCGCTCTCCAGCGCCTGGGCCAGCGTCACCGGCTTGGCCGGGTTGTTGGGCACCAGCTTGCAGATGCGGTCGACCTGGCCGTAGGGCATGCCGCAGCACGCGGCCGACGTCGCGCAGCACGGCGCGCGCCTGCAGCTTGCCGAAGGTGATGATCTGGCGCCACCCGGTCGCGGCCGTACTCGTCGCTGCACGTAGCGGATCACCTCGGTCGCGCCTGTCCTGGCAGAAGTCGATGTCGAAGTCCGGCATCGACACGCGCTCGGGATTGAGGAAGCGCTCGAACAGCAGGCCCCAGCGCAGCGGGTCGAGGTCGGTGATGCTCGAGCGACCAGGCGACCAGCGAGCCCGCGCCCGAGCCGCGGCCCGGCCCGACCGGAATGCCGTTGTCCTTCGCCCATTGGATGAAGTCGGCGACGATCAGGAAGTAGCCGGAGAAGCCCATCTTCTCGATCATGTCGAGCTCGTAGGCGAGCCGGTCCTGGTAGGTCTTGAAGTCGATGTCGCGCGCCAGCCGGCCGCTCGCCTGCAGCGCCATCGAGGCCGCTCTCGGCCATCTCCTGCAGCGCATCCTTCTCGGCGCGGCCGCCGAGCTTGGTGTAGCGCGGCAGGATCGGCTTGCGCGGCACGGGCATGTAGGCGCAGCGCTGGGCGATCACCAGGGTGTTGTCGCAGGCCTCGGGCAGGTCGGCGAAGAGCCTCGCGCATCTCGCGCGGCCGACTTGAAGTAGTGCTCGGGCGTCAGCCGGCGGCGGTTGGGATCCTCGATATGCGCGCCCTGCTCGATGCACAGCAGCACGTCGTGCGCCTCGTACATCGAGGCCTTGGGGAAATGCACGTCGTTGGTCGCGACCAGCGGCAGGCCGCGCTGGATAGGCGAGATCGAGCAGCGGACCCTCGATGCGCCGTTCGCCATCCTCGCCGTGGCGCTGCAGCTCGATATAGAGCCGGCCGTCGAACAGCGCCTGCAGGCGCTCGAGCTGATGGCGTCGCGGCGCGGCACCTGGCCGCCGCCAGCAGCGCGGCCGACGCGCCGCTGCCATGCTGCCGACCAGCGCCAGCAGGCCCGTCGGTATTGCCCTCCAGCTCGGCGAGCGGCAGGGCCGCCAGCGAGCCGGTCTTGAACTCGAGATGGGCGCGGCTCACCAGCCGCATCAGGTTGAGGTAGCCCGTCTCGTTCTGCACCAGCAGGGTCAGCCAGTCGGCCGGCGGGAGCTTTGCCCGCCGGTGGCGATGCCGCCCTCCTCCTCGCGGCGGATGCCGAGATCGCAGCCGATGATCGGCTGGATGCCGGCCTTGGCGGCGTACTGGGCGAATTCCAGCGCGCCGAACAGGTTGTTCGCGGTCGGTGACGGCGACCGGCCGGCATCGCGTTCGCCTTGGCGAGCGACACGACTGTCTCGACCTTGTTCGCCCCTTCGGTGAGCGAATAGGCGGACCTGACTTTGAGATGGATGAAATCGGCGATGGCCACGGCGCACTATTGCGCGCTCATCTTGTGGAAAACGAGGCGAAATCTAGTCGTCGAGCGTAGCGAAGACCTCATCGCCGCTTGCCACGGCATGAGTCCCGCTCGCAGGATGACGGTAGCCCGTCAGACCCATCCTTCAGCGTCACCGTGCGGTCCATGCGCGCGGCCAGGTCGGGATTGTGGGTGGCGACCAGCGCCGCCATGCCGGTCTCCCGCACCAGCGCCAGGAGCTGGCGGAACACCGCGTCGGCGGTCGACGAATCGAGGTTGCCGGTCGGCTCGTCGGCCAGCAGCACGCGCGGCGCGTTGGCGACGGCACGCGCGATCGCCACGCGCTGCTGCTCGCCGCCCGACAGCCGGCCCGGCCGATGGTCGGCGCGATCCTTGAGCTGCACCATCGCCAGAAGCTCGGCGGCGCGGCGCGCGCGCCTCGCCGCGCGACCGCCCGTTCAGCATCTGCGGCAGCATCACGTTCTCGATCGCCGAGAACTCCGGCAGCAGGTGGTGGTACTGGTAGACGAAGCCCAGGAACCGGCGGCGCAACGCCGTGCGCTCGCGGTCGCCGGCCGCGCCGGCCGACTTGCCGTCGACGACGACGTCGCCGCTCGTCCGGCCGCTCCAGCAGGCCGGCGATGTGCAGCAGGGTCGACTTGCCGCTGCCCGACTGGCCGACCAGGGCGACGATCTCGCCCGGCCGGAGGTCGAGCGTGATGCCCCGCAGCACTTCGAGGCGGCGGTCGCCCTGCACGAAGGTGCGCTTGATGTCGCGCAGGGACAGCGGAAATGCCTGATCACTCATGACGCAGTCCTTCGACCGGTTCGACTCTGGTGCTGCGCCAGGCCGGATAGGCCGCCGCCGCCAGCGACAGCACGATCGCCACGACGATGATCGATCGCCACTTCGACCGCCTGCACCCGCACCGGCATGGAGGTGATGAAATCGACCTCGGCCGAGCCGCCGCCCGCCGCGCCGGTGATCGCACGACAGCAGCGCGCCGATCGACGGCATGTTGGCGCAGACCAGCAGGCCGAGCGCGGTGCCGACGGCGGTGCCGACCAGCCCGACCGCGGCGGCCGACAGGAAGAAGGCGCGCACGATGGTGCGCGGCGACGCGCCCATGGTGCGCAGGATGGCGATGCTGCCGCGCTTGACCCGCACCAGCATGGTGAAGCTCGCCACCACGTTCATCGCCGCCACCACCACGATCAGGGTGAGGATGATGAACATCATCACCCGCTCGACCTGCAGGGCGCCCACGAAGCGGGCATTGAGGCCGAGCCAGTCGGCGACCTTGAGGTCGTCGCGGCCCAGAGCGCCTTGCGCAGCTCATCGGCCACGCGCGGCGCCGCCGCCGGATCGGCGATGTCGAGGTCGATCGAGCTCACCGCCTGGTTGCCGTATTCGAGGTCGTCCTGCAGCATCGGCAGCGGCATGAAGACCAGGCGCGCCGTCGAACTCGTAGCGGCGCGTCAGGAAGCTCGCCAGCAGCTCGTAGTCGGTGTAGCGCGGCGCGATCGTGCCGTTCTCGTTCAGCTGGTGCGTGACGAGCGTGACCTTGTCGCCGGCGCGGACGTTCAGCGCCTGGCGCAGGCGCTCGCCCATGACGATGCCCGGTCGCGTGCCGAAGGCGCCGAGATCGCCATGGACGATGTTCCTGGTCACGATCTCGCGCGACATGCAGGTCTTCCGGGCCGCACGCCGCGCAGCAGCGCGCCGCGCGTCTGGCCGTTGGCGGCGACCAGCGCCTGGCGCTCGAGCGTGAGGCGGACGGCCTGCGACGCCGGGAAAGCCTTGAGCTTGGCCAGCAGCTCGGGCGTCGCCTGCACCATGCCGTCGCGCGGCGGTGATCACGATGTGGCCGTTCATGCCGATGATGCGGCCGAGAAGCTGCTGGCGAAAGCCGCCCATCACCGACAGCACGACGATCAGGGTCGCCACGCCCAGCGCCACGCCGATCAGCGAGAAGATCGCGATGAAGGAGACGAAGCCCTCGCGCTGGCGGGTCGCGAGATAGCGCCAGGCGAGCCAGCGTTCGACGGCGGGCGCCGCGTCACTCACGGCGCAGGCCCTTCCACCGGATCGAGCCGCGCCGCCCGCGCCGCCGGATAGAGCGAGGCGAGCAGCGCGAAGACCAGCGCCATGCCGGCGATCACCGCGACCTCCGTCCATTCGATGCGCGAGGGCAGCTCGGCCAGCAGGTAGAGCGTCTCGTCGAACAGCACGATGTCGAAGGTGCTGCTGCAGCCATTGGCGGATCGCCTCGATGTTGCGCGCAAAGGCCAGGCCCAGCACGACGCCCGAGCAGCGTGCCCGACGCCGCCGATCGCCAGGCCGTCGAGCAGGAAGACGCGCAGGATGGCGCCGCGGCTCGCGCCCATGGTGCGCAGGATGGCGATGTCGGCGGTCTTGGTGCGGACCAGCATGACCAGGCTGGAGACGATGTTGAAGGCGGCCACCAGCACGATCATGGTCAGCACCAGGAACATCACGTTGGTCTGGGCCTGGATGGCCGAGAAGAAGCCGATATTGGCCTGCAGCCAGTCGAACACCCAGCCCTGCATGCCGACGACCTGCGAGACCAGCCGGCGCGTGGTCCGCGACCGAGGCGTCGTCGCGCCACGAAGACCTCGATGCCGGTGACCTTGTCGCCGAGATCGAGCAGGCGCTGGACGTCGGCGAGCGGCGCGTAGACGAAATTGGCGTCGTAGTCGTACATGCCGGCGCAGAAGATCGCCGCCACCCGCGCCGCCGCCGAGCGCGGCATGACGCCGAGCGGCGTGGCGACTGGAGACCGGCGAGACGAGCTGCAGGCTGTCGCCGCACCTTCACGCCCAGCAGGTCGGCCAGCCGGCGGCCGATCGCGACCGAGAAATCGTCGCCGAAGCCCTTCAGCGTGCCCCAGTCGATGGGCTTGTCGTCCTCGCCGCGGCACAGGGCCCGATAGCGGTCGCGCACCTCCGGCGGTCCCTCGATCGCGGCGGCAAGCGGCGTGCGCGCCCGGAAGTCGTCGGGCTGCATGCCGCGCAGCACCACGCCGCGCACGCGATCGCCGGCCACGGCCATGACCTGGCCCTCGACCGCCGGCGTGCGCCGTCATCACGCCGGGCACGGCCCTGATCCGCGCCAGCAGATCGGGCGTGGCGTCCAGCCCGTCGCGGCTGCCCTGGACGCCGAGCTGGCCGCTGATGCTCGACATCTGGCGCAGCATCTCGACGCGAAAGCCGTTCATCACCGCCATGACCACGATCAGGGTGCCGACGCCCGAGCGTGATGCCGACCAGCGAGAAGCCGGCGATGACCGAGATGAAGCCCTCCTCGCGGCGGGCGCGCAGGTAGCGGAAGGCGATGAGGCGCTCGACGGCGGCAAAGGCCATGATGCGCCCGTGTCCCGGCTCAGCCGAACCGCTGGGCGACCTGGTCGAACGGCAGCTTCCTCGCGCTGCGCCGGTCTTGCGGTTCTTGAGCTCGGCCTTGCCGGCCGCCACGCCCCTTGGGCCCGACGATCACCTGCCAGGGCGTGCCGATCAGGTCCATGTCGGCGAACTTGGCGCCGGGCCGCAGGTCGCGGTCGTCGTGCAGCACCTCGATGCCCTTGGCCGCGAGCCCGTCATAGAGCTTCTGGCAGGCGCCGGAGACGGCGCCGTCGTCGGGCTTGAGGTTGACGATCGCCACCCTGAAGGGCGCCACCGACTCCGGCCAGACGATGCCGGCGTCGTCGTGGCTCGCCTCGATGATGCCGCCGACCAGGCGCGACACGCCGATGCCGTAGGAGCCCATCTCGACCGTGATCTGCTCGCCGCCGGGGCCGGCCACGACCGCCTTCATCGGCTCGGAATACTTGGTGCCGAAGTAGAAAATATGGCCGACTTCGATGCCTCGCGCGGCAAGCCGCTCGCCTTCGGGGATCTTCTCGAAGGCCGCCTTGTCGTGCATCTCGTCGGTCGCGGCGTAGAGCGACGTCCACTCGTTCACGATCGGCTGCAGGTCGGCGTCGTAGTCGATCTTGCGGCTCAGGATGTCCTTGTCGACCAGCCCCTTGTGGCAGAACACGGCGCTCTCGCCGGTGTCGGCCAGGACGATGAACTCGTGGCTGAGGTCGCCGCCGATCGGGCCGGTATCGGCGCGCATCGGGATCGCCTTCAGGCCCATGCGCGCGAAGGTGCGCAGGTAGGCCACGAACATCTTGTTGTAGGAGTGCGTGGCGCCCGCCTTGTCGACGTCGAAGGAGTAGTTGTCCTTCATCAGGAACTCGCGGCCGCGCATCACGCCGAAGCGCGGCCGCACCTCGTCGCGGAACTTCCACTGGATGTGATAGAGGTTCCTGGGCAGGTCGCGGTAGCTCTTCACGCCGTCGCGGAAGAGCACGGTGATCATCTCCTCGTTGGTCGGGCCGTAGAGCATGTCGCGGTCGTGGCGGTCCTTGATGCGCAGCATCTCGGGGCCATAGGCGTCGTAGCGGCCGCTCTCGCGCCACAGGTCGGCCGACTGGATGGTCGGCATCAGCACTTCCTGGGCGCCCGAGGCGTCCTGCTCCTCGCGCACGATGCGCTCGATGTTCTTCAGCACGCGAAAGCCGAGCGGCAGCCAGGCATAGATGCCGGCGCTGGTCTGGCGGACCAGGCCGGCGCGCAGCATCAGGCGGTGCGAGACGATCTGCGCCTCTGCCGGATTCTCCTTCAGGGTCGGCAGAAAGTACTGGCTCATCCGCATTCTGGCTCGGATCCTTGCTCGGCGGCGTCCGGGGTGGCCGCGGACTGTAGGAAACGGGGCTTGCAAAGGCAAACACAGCGCCGGCCGCGACTGGTTTTGCACAGGGCAATGCCCGCACACTCGACGCGACAACCGGGGAGAACGACGAATGCTCGAGCAGCTCTTCAAGCTCAGCGAGAACAAGACCAACGTCCGGACCGAGATCGTGGCCGGGATCACGACCTTCCTGACCATGGCCTACATCATCTTCGTCAACCCGGCGATCCTGGGCGCCGCCAAGATGCCGTTCGGCGCGGTGTTCGCGGCGACCTGCGTGGCCGCCGCCATCGGCTGCTTCCTGATGGCTTTCCTCGCCAACTACCCGATCGCGCTGGCGCCGGGCATGGGGCTGAACGCCTACTTCGCCTTCGCGCGTGGTCGGCGGCATGGGCTACAGCTGGCAGGTGGCGCTGGGCTGCGTGTTCATCTCGGGCGTCATCTTCTTCATCATCAGCGTGCTGCCGATCCGCGAATGGATCGTCAACGCCATCCCCAAGTCGCTCAAGATGGCGATCGCCGCCGGCATCGGCCTGTTCCTGGCGCTGATCGCGCTCAAGAACGCCGGCATCGTCGTCGGCGACAAGGCGACCCTGGTGACGCACGGCAAGCTCACGAGCTTCCCGGTCGTCATGGCGGCGCTGGGCTTCGCCCTGATCGTGGCGCTCGAATATCGCCGCGTCATGGGCGGCGTCATCATCGGCATCCTGGCGGTGACGGTGATCGCCATCGTCGCCGGCCAGCAGAAGTTCGAGCGGCATCTTCGACGTGCCGCCCTCGATCGCCCCGGTATTCCTGCAGATGGACCTCGCCGGCGCGCTCCAGGTCGGGCTGGTGACGGTGGTGTTCGCCTTCCTGTTCGTCGACCTGTTCGACAACACCGGCACGCTGATCGCGCTCGCCCATCGCGGCGGCTTCATGCGGCCCGACGGCACCGTTCCCCGCCTGAATCGCGCCCTGATGTCGGACAGCGCCGCCGCCATGATCGGCGCCGCGGTCGGCACCTCGACCACGACCAGCTACATCGAGAGCGCGTCGGGCATCAACGCCGGCGGCCGCACCGGCCTCACCGCCGCCACCGTCGGCCTGCTCTTCATCCTGGCGCTGTTCGTGGCGCCGCTGGCCGGCTCGATCCCCGCCTACGCGACGGCGCCGGCGCTGCTCTACGTCGCCTGCCTGATGACGCGCAGCCTCACCGAAGTGGCGTGGGACGATATCACCGAAGCGGCGCCCGCCGTCATCACCGCGCTCGCCATGCCGTTCACCTTCTCGATCGCCGAAGGCATCGCGTTCGGCTTCATCTCGTATGTCGCGCATCAAGCTGGCGACGGGTCGCTATCAGCGACATCCATCCGGCCGTCGGAATTCTCGCTGTGCTGTTCGTGATCAAATACGTGGTCATCGGATGATCACACTGACCATCGCGGACATTTGTTTGTAGTCGAACGACCTCGCGATCGCTAACAATTGTTCGGTCAGCGGCCCGGCGACGGAAAGAAAAGGTCTTGGCAAGGCGCGGGCTTCCGGCTAAACAGCCTACGCCTTGGGCGCAGGCCTGAGTTTAGGGAGGAGAGCGGCGCAAGCCGCCTAGAGACGAGCTTCGGGGTTGAGAGAGCGGCGGGCGAAGAGTCCGCCGTTTCTTTTGATCAATCACTTAGATAAGACTATCCTAAGAAATTGGATTAACTTCATTCGACGCAGCCGGCGGAAGCTGAAAACGTCCGCCTGATGGAGGAAATAGAAGCCGAGCCACAGCACGGCGGCGACGATCGAGGTGATGATCGCCTTGCGGCACGAGGTCGGGCCGCTCAGGCGCGCCGCGGTCCTCGCCCTTGCCGGGATTTTCGACCCGGCGGACGCCGAGCGGCAGGACGGCGAACAGCACCGTCCACCAGATCACCAGATAGACCATGACGCCGGTGGCCCAGCTCATGGCGCAGTCGCCCCTCAGACCTGCTCGAGTTCGATCAGCGTGCCCGTGAAATCCTTGGGATGCAGGAACAGCACCGGCTTGTCGTGGGCGCCGATCTTGGGCTCGCCATCGCCCAGCACCCGCGCGCCCTGGGCCTTGCAGCTTGTCGCGGGCGGCGTAGATGTCCTCGACCTCGTAGCAGACGTGGTGGATGCCGCCGTCGGCATTGCGGGCGAGGAAGTTGGCGATCGGCGACTTCTCGCCCAGCGGATGCAGCAGCTCGATCTTGGTGTTGGGCAGCTCGACGAACACCACCGTGACGCCATGCGCCGGCTGCGCCTTGGGCGCGCTCACCTTGGCGCCCATCACGGTGCGGTAGAGCTCGGCCGCCTTGGCGAGGTCCGGCACGGCGATGGCGATGTGGTTCAGGCGTCCGATCATGAGCTCTCCAACGTCCGACGGCTTAGATGCGGACGATGTGCACGTCCGTCAACGGCTTCTTGCCGAGGTGCGCGCGCACGACGCGCCGCACCGGCCTGGCGGGCCGCCTCCTCGATCCGGCCTGTCGTCGCCGCGCTCGGCGGCGCTGAGATCGGCCAGCATCTCCTTCAGGCCCGCGACGATGGCGCTCGGCCAAGCTCGCCGTCCTCGTCGTCGATGCCGCGCAGCGACACCTGGGCGCGCGCCACGGCCCTGCCCTGCCTGTCGATCACCAGGCGTGGCCGCCGCGCGCGCCGTTCCACAGAAGCTTGCGCCGCTCGCGCAGCGACGCGACCGTCGATCGGCACGACGCCGTCGCCGTCGCGCGCCAGCCGGCCGGCATGGCACGTGATCGATGATCTCGGCCGGACCCGGCGCCAGGCGGACCAGGGTGCCGTTGGGCGCCACGATCGTCTCCGGCACCTGGCAGGCGCGCGCGAGCGCGGCGTGCTCGACCATGTGGCGGACCTCGCCATGGACCGGCAGGGCGATCCTGCGGCCGCACCCACTGATAGACGCGCACCAGCTCGTCGCGCGCCGGATGGCCGGAGACGTGGATATCGGCGTCGCGGTCGGTGATCACCTCGACGCCGCGCGCCATCAGCGCGTTGTGCAGCCGTCCGACCGAGCCGCTCGTTGCCCGGGATGACGCGCGAGGAGAAGATCGCCGTGTCGCCCGGCCTCGAGCACGAGGTCGCGGATGCTCGCCGTTGGCGAGCTTGGCCATCGAGGCGCGCGGCTCGCCCTGGCTGCCGGTGCAGATGAACAGCACCTTGTCGCGCGGCAGGTAGCCCGCCTGCTGCTCGGCGATGCATTGCGGGAAGTCGAGCAGGTAGCCGCACTCCTGCGCGGCCTCGACCATGCGCTGCAGCGCCCGGCCCGACAGCACCGGATGGCGGCCGGCCGCCACCGCGGCCAGCGCCGACGCTCTCGACCGCGCGCCAGGTTGGAGGCGAAGCAGGTGACGGCGACCCGGCACTTGCGCGTCTCTCACCAGCTTCTCGAGGTTGGCGCGCACCGTCGCCTCCGAGCCCGCCTCGCCGTCGACGAAGACGTTGGTGCTGTCGCACACCATGGCGAGCGCGCCCCTCGTCGCCGATGCGCCGCAGCATCGCCTCGTCGGTCACCTCGCCCAGCAGCGGCTCGGGATCGATCTTCCAGTCGCCGGTATGGAACACCGTGCCGAGCCTGGTGCGGATCGCCAGCGCATTGGGCTCGAGGATCGAATGCGTCATGGTGATCAGCTCGAGCTCGAACGGCGGCAGGCTGAACTTGCCGCCGAGCGGGATCTCGGTGACCGGCACCGTATCGACCAGGCCCGCCTCGACGAGCTTGCGCCGCAGCACCGAGGCGGCGAACGGCGTGGCATAGACCGGCGCCTCGAGGCGCGGCCAGAGATCGGCGACGGCGCCCAGGTGATCCTCGTGGGCATGGGTCAGCACGATGCCGACCAGGTCAGTCGCGCCGCTCCTCGATGAAGGCGGGATCGGGCATGATCGACCTCGACGCCGGGCATCGAATCGTCGGCGAAGCCGATGCCGAGATCGACCATCAGCCACTTGCCGGCGTGGCCGTAGAGATTGAGGTTCATGCCGATCTCGCCGGCGCCCGCCCAGGGCGAGGAACAGCAGCTCGTCGTTCGACGGGACGGTCATGCGCGTGCTGCGTCGGAAGATCTCGATCAGGCCGCGCGACGGTGATGTCGGGCACGATCTGCGTCGATCACCGAGGTCGAGCCGTCGAACACGCGGCGCGAGGCCGCCGGTCGAAACCACCTTCATCGGCTCGCCGAACTCGGCCTTGATGCGCGCGACCAGGCCTCTCGATCAGGCCGACATAGCCCCAGAAGACGCCGGACTGCATGCAGGCGACGGTACCTGGTGCCGATCACCTGCTTGGGCTTCTCGACCACGATGCGCGGCAGCTGCGCCGTCGCAGTTGACCAGCGCCTCGATGCTGAGATTGATGCCGGGCGCGATCACGCCGCCGACGATAGCTGCCGTCCTCGTCGACCACGTCGAAGGTCGGTCGGCGGTGCCGAAATCGACCGTGATCAGCACCGGCGTCTTGGGAAACAGCGATGCTGGCGCCGACGGATTGCAGATGCGGTCGGCGCCGGCATCCTGCGGCCCGTCGATCGACCTTGATGCCGTAGACTGCACGTTCGGTTCGCCCAGCAACAGCGGCTCGTCGTTGAAATAGCGTCGCGCACAGGCGGCGCAGGTTGAAGTTCACCTGCGGCACGACGCTCGCCGATGATCGCGTCGGTGATCGACTTGGGATCGATGCCCTGCCATCGCCATGAGCTGGAGTCAGCCAGACCGCGTGCTCGTCGGCGGTGCGCATGGCCGACGGTGTGCAGCGCGCCATTGCGCCGACGATGCGGTCGCCGTCGAACGACGCCGAACTTGATGTTGGTGTTGTTGACATTGATGGCGAGCAGCATCGCTCGATCTCCTCTAGGCCGCGCGGCCCAGCAACTCGCCCGACACGATCTTGCGCGGGCCGGCCGCCGTCTCCAGCAGCAACGCGCCTCGCGGTCGAGCCCGGCGAAGCGGCCGCGCACCAGTTCCTCGCCCAGCTTGACGTCGACCTCGGCGCCGATCGGCCCGGCCTGGCGAGCCACGCCGCGCGCACCGTCTCGAAGCCGTCGCGGCGCCATTCGGCGAGGCGCGCGCGCCAGCGCCGCGGTCAGCTTCTCCAGGGCCGCTTCGACCGAACCGCCGCCCAGCGCCGCGCCGGGATAGCGCATTTCCGGCAGCTGCGGCGCGAAGCCGACATTGACGCCGATGCCCGGCCACGACGTGCTCGCACCTGTCCGGTCTGGCCGACGGCGCTCTCGAGCAGGATGCCGGCGACCTTGCCGCCGTCGACCAGCACGTCGTTGGGCCATTTCACGCGCACCGCGCGGCCGGCCGGCACGATGTCGGCGACGGCCAGGGCCGCGACGAAGCCCAGCTCGGCGGCGCGCGCCGCGGCGCAATCGGGCCGCAGGATCGTCGAGCTGTAGAGATTGCCGACCGGCGAGGCCCATTGGCGGCCGCGGCGGCCCCTGCCGCCGGTCTGCTCGCGCGACCACACGACCGTGCCTTCGGGCGCACCGGCATCGGCCAGGCGCGCGGCCTCGTCGTTGGTGCTGCCGACGCTGTCGAGCGCGACCAGCGTCCACCCGTCCGGCAGGACGGGCGCTGGACTCACGGGAACAGGCCCTCGCCGCCGCGGCGGCGACCAGGCTGAGCGGCTGCGGCGCCAGCGAGAACACCGCCACCAGGATGGCCGCGACGAAGGCCACGGCGCGGTTGACGCCGAAGATCGGCCTGGTCGAGCGCCTCGGCCGGTCTCGTCGAAATACATCACCTTGACGATGCGCAGGTAGTAGTAGGACGCCACGACCGAGGCCAGCACGCCCAGCACGGCCGGCACGTAGAGCCTGGCCTCGACGGCGGCGATGAAGATGTAGAGCTTGCCCCAGAAGCCCGCGAGCGGCGGGATGCCGGCCAGCGAGAACATGAAGAGCAGCAGGGCGAAGGCCATCATCGGCTGGCTGCGCGCCAGGCCCGGCCAGGTCGGAGATGTTCTCGACCATGACGTCGCGGCGCTTCATCATCAGGATGATGGCGAAGACGCCGAGCGTCATGACCATGTAGATCGCGAGGTAGAAGACCACCGCCTGGATGCCCTTCTCGCTGCCGCTGCGCCAGGCCGAGCAGCGACGTAGCCCGACGTTGCCGATCGAGGAATAGGCCATCAGGCGCTTGATGTTCTGCTGGCGCGAGCGCGGCGAAGGCGCCCGAGCGCCATCGACAGCACCGAGGCCACGACGATGATCTGCTGCCACTGCGGCGAACAGCGGCTTGAACGGCCCCATCAGGACCGAGACCAACAGCGACATCGGCGGCGATCTTGGGCGCGACGGCGAACAGCGCGGTCACCGGCGTCGGCGCGCCCTCGTAGACGTCGGGCGTCCACATGTGGAACGGCACGGCCGAGACCTTGAAGGCGAGCCCGGCCACCACGAACACCAGGCCGATGACGGTGCCGATCTCGCCGCGCCTCGCCGTCGAGCAGCGCGCGCGAGATCTGCACGAAGGCCGGTGCCGCCGCAGAAGCCGTAGATCAGCGAGGCGCCGAACAGCAGCATGCCCGAGGCGACCGAGCCCAGGACGAAATATTTCACGCCGGCCTCGGTCGAGCGCAGGCTGTCGCGCTGGAAGGCGGCGACGACGTAGAGCGCCAGCGACTGCAGCTCGAGCCCGACATAGAGCGCCATCAGGTCGTTGGCCGAGATCATCAGCATCATGCCGAGCGTGGCCAGCGCCACCAGCAGCGGATACTCGAAGCGCCAGGCCTTGACCTCGCTCGAAATAGGCGCGCGACATCAGGATGGCGATGGCCGAGCCGACCAGCACCAGCGCCTTCATGGTGGTGGTCAGCCGATCGACGATGAACAGCGTGGCGAAGGCCGTGCCCTCGCGATAGGGCACGAACAGCAGCACCGCCGTCACCAGCAGCGCCAGCGACGTCGCCGACCGACACGAACGGCGTCGCCACCTCGCCGCGCACCACGCCGTAGATCAGCAGCAGCGCCGTGACGACGGCGAGGAAGAGCTCCGGCCGTGCCAGCGTCCAGGATTCGAGACCGAGCGATCATGTCCGTGCACTCCCGGCCGCTCACGGCGCCAACGCCGCGGTGCGGGCGAGCTTGATGGCCGCCTGATAGTCGCCGACCAGCTTGTCGACGGACGGCGCCATCGGATCGAGGAAGGAGTTGGGATAGACGCCCATCCACACGCGTCAGCAGCACCAGCGGCAGGAACACCGCGACCTCGCGCGCGGTTCATGTCGAGGATGGCCTTCAGCGATCCTTGGTGAGCTCGCCGAAGATGATCTTGCGATAGAGCCACAGCGCATAGGCCGCGCCCAGGATCAGCGCCGGTCGCCGCCAGGAACGCCACCCAGGTATTGACCTTGAAGGTGCCGAGCAGGACCAGGAACTCGCCGACGAAGCCCGACAGGCCCGGCAGGCCGACGCTGGCCAGGGTGAAGAACATGAAGACGAAGGCGTAGCGCGGCATGCGGTGGACGAGGCCGCCATAGACCGCGATCTCGCGGGTGTGCATGCGGTCGTAGACCACGCCGACGCAGAGGAAGAGCGCGGCCGAGACGATGCCGTGGCTCAGCATCTGGAACATGCGCGCCCTGGACCGCCCTGCATGTTGATGGCGAAGATGCGCCGATCGTCACGAAGCCCATATGCGCGACCGACGAATAGGCGATCAGCTTCTTCATGTCCTCCTGCACCAGCGCCACCAGCGAGGTGTAGATGACGGCGACGACCGACAGCGCGAAGATCAGCGGCGCGAAGTACTGCGTCGCCTCGGGCAACATCGGCAGCGAGAAGCCGCAGGAAGCCGTAGCCGCCCATCTTCAGCAGCACGCCGGCCAGGATCGACCGAGCCCGCGGTCGGCGCCTCGACGTGGGCGTCGGGCAGCCAGGTGTGGACCGGCCACATCGGCACCTTGACCGCGAACGAGGCGAAGAAGGCGAGCCACAGCCAGCACTGCCAGCTGAACGGCAGGCTGAGCGTCTCCATCGGCGTCGGCGATGTCGGTGGTGCCGAGCTGCCAGTAGATGGCGATGATCGCCAGCAGCATCAGCACCGAGCCGAGCAGCGTGTAGAGGAAGAACTTGAAGGCGGCGTAGACGCGCCGCTGGCCGCCCCACACGCCGATGATCAGGAACATCGGGATCAGCACGCCCTCGAAGAAGACGTAGAACAGCGCGAGATCGAGCGCGCAGAACATGCCGACCATCGAAGGTCTCGAGCACCAGGAAGGCGATCATGTATTCCTTGACGCGGACTCTGGACGGCATCCCAGCTCGCCAGGATGCAGATCGGCGTCAGCAGGGTCGACAGCAGGACGAAGAACAGCGGAGATGCCGTCGATGCCCATGTGGTAGCCGATGTTGAGCGCCGGCATCCAGTCGAGCTTCTCCTCGAACTGGAAGCCCGCCTTGGTCGACGTCGAAACGCGCCCACAGCAGCAGCGAGATCAGGAACGTCACCACGCGAGGTCAGCAGCGCGGCGCTCCTGCAGTTGCGGTCGACGGCCTCCTTCGGCCCGTTCACGACCAGGCAGAACAGCGCGCCCACCAACGGCAGGAACGTGACGAGCGGACAGGATCGGCCAACTCGCCATCGGACTCTACCTCGCCGATCAGCATGAAGTAGGTGACGAGGGCCGCCACGCCGACCAGCATCACGAACGGCATAGTGATAGAGGTAGCCGCTCTGGAAGCGGCATCAGCACGCCCGCCATGTCCTGGGCGCGGGCGGCGATGCTTGTCGGGCCCGAGCCCGTCGATCGTCGCGCCGTCGCCCTTCTTCCAGAACAGGCGGCCGATCGCCAGCGCCGGCTGCACGAACACCGCGTCGTAGATCTCGTCGAAGTACCACTTGTTGTAGAACAGCGCGTAGAGCGCCGGGAAGCGCCGCGCGGTGAGCGCCGGCAGCTCAGGGCCTCACGATGTAATACACGTAGCTCAGCGCAATGCCGGCGAGCGCGAAGACCAGCGGCAGCCAGCGTCACCCACACCGGCACTTCGTGCGCGTGGTGCAGCACCTCGCTCGGTCGACTTCACGGCGATCGAACTGGCCCCAGAAAGCGCTGCCAGCCGTGCGCCGACGAACCAGTCGAAAGGCGACGGCACCGGCCAGCAGCACGCACCGGCGCGCCAGCACGTAGAGCGGGATCAGCATGACCGGCCGGCGATTCGTGGGCGTGATCCCAGGTGTGATGGTCGCCGCGATACTTGCCGTAGAAGGTCAGGAACATCAGCCGGGTCGAGTAGAAGGCCGTCAGGAAGGCG
>ERZ1370068.3520-contig-2629_pt1 | contig 40111 bp, 57 predicted proteins | sample MGYA00561227_ERZ1370068 | MGnify/ENA primary metagenome ERZ1370068 (study PRJEB38410, sample SAMEA6850437) | metagenome | study: Metagenomic assessment of the ecological functions of the soil: analysis of the soil microbiota associated with the... | reverse complement strand
ATATTACTTCGTTCAGTTACGTATTGCTATGTCACTGAAGCGCGCGGGACTCCAAGGGCAGCGGTTTTAGCATGGGAGTCGCCGCCGCATTCGACTATGACAACGACGCGGTACACCGATCTTTCGTCACCGGCTACGGCGGCAATTATCTCTATCGCAACAACAGCAACGGCACGTTTCACCGGACGTGACTAAGAAGGCGGGTGTTGGCGGCGCTGGGTGGTCGACGAGCGCTGCAGGTTGGGTTGACTACGACCGCGACGGCACGGCTCGATCTCTTTGTCGGGGCGCTATGTTGAATGGGACTTCGAGGCCGGCTCAGTTTACTGTGGCGATACTCGCGCCCGGCTATCGAGCCTATTGCCATCCGGACAATTTCAAAGGGCGCGACGAACATCCTCTATCACCAACGCGCCTGATGGATCGTTTGAAGATGTCAGCGCGAAGTCAGGAATTGAAGAGCCGGGCGGCAAGGCCCTGGGCGTTGCCTTGGCCGATCCTGATAACGACGGACTCGTGGACATCTTCGTCGCCAACTGACAGCGTGCGCCAGTCGCTCTATCACAACAAAGGCGACGGCACGTTTGAAGACATCGCTGTTTCCATCCGGCGCCGGCTATGACGAAAATGGCAAGACCTACGCGGGAATGGGAATCGCTGCGGCGGACTATGACAACGACGGCTACCCGACATCTTCATCACCACGCTCTCAAATGAAACCTATCCGCTCTATCACAACGATCGCGATCTTGAGCTTTACCTACGCAACCAACTCCGCCGGCGTCGGCGCAGATCACGCTCCTATATTCCGGATGGGGCGCGCACTTCATCGACGCCGACAATGATGGCCTGCGCGATCTGTTCGTTGCGCAAAGCCACGTGCTCGATACTATTGAGAAGACAAATCCCTACCTGAAATACAAACAGACGCCGTTGTTGATGCTTAACACGGGCAAGGGCTTTGCTAAACGTGTCGGCCTACGGCGGGACCGGCTTTCAGTACGTGACTGGCCGGGCGGGGCGCAGCGTTTGGCGATTTGAACAACGATGGGCTAGACTGACGTGGTGATCGCGACGCTCGATGGTGCGCCGGTAGGTACTGCAGAAACGACGGAGCTAAGAGCGGAGCGAAGAGAACCACTGGCTGGGCTTGTCTCTGGTCGGGTCCAAATCAGATCGCAATGGGATTGGCGCGCCCGCATCACCGTCACCGACAGCGCCGGCAAGAAACAGATATTTGATGCGAACACGTCCGGAAGCTATCTAGCATCGAATGACCCGCGAATTGTTGTGGGTCTGGGAGCAGACCGCGAGTGTGCGAAGAGTTGAAGTGAGCTGGCCCAGTGGAAACGTTCAGGTTGTTACCGAGCCGCAGCTTGATCGGTACCTGGTTATTAATGAAGACAAAGTAGTCTGCATGCAGGTTCAGGTCAACGCCTCTTCACTGGGACCGCGGGCGTCCCGCCCGCACCAACGAGCGTCGTTCAGCGCGAGTTGCATTATGGCCTTGATCAATCACTGGCTGACGAATCACTGTTGCGGGCGGGACGCCAGCGGTCCCGAGCTAGGAAGTAGGTTGACACTGCCATAGGGCCGCGTATTTTCGGTCGAGTTTGCAGGACTCGCCTATCAACCACTGATTCAAGCTCAAAGTGAAAAATAATCGAGTGAGGATCCTTTTGAAAATATCTCTGCCGCGCAGCCTGGCTTCGATCGCTGGCTTTGCCTTTCCTGCTGGCATCGCTTCTGCAGGCTGATTGTTATCGCTCAAACACCACGAAGAAGCCTGAAACCAGGAGCGGCGTCTCCACCGGAGCGCCGGTGAACTATTCGTCGCGCCGCACTAGCCGGGTCACGGATCCGAAAGCGCCGATCGTCTTCGAGGACGTAACAGACAAGACAGCGCTCGCAAACTTCAAACATCGTTCCGGGCAGTGCAGAAAGAATTACATTTTGAAACGACGTCCGGCGGCGTATGCGATCTTTGACTATGACGGAGATGGACGCGCCGGACGTCTATTTGGTTAATGGTTCAACGGTGGCAGCGCTAGAGGGCAAGGGAAAGGCCGCCGCGCGCGCGCTCTTTCGCAATCTCGGCAACTGGAAATTGAAGATGTGACGGCGAAAGCCGGCGTCGCAAACGACCGCTGGGGTTGCGGAGTGGCCGTCGGCGACTACGATAACGATGGTCACCCGGACATGTATGTCTACTAATTTCGGCGTGTCTCGCCTTTACCACAACAACGGCAACGGAACTTTTCTGACGTCGCTGAAAAGCTAGGCGTCGCCCGCAAAGGCTGGAGCACTGGCGCGAGTTGGGGTGATTACGACGGCGACGGAAAACTCGATCTCTTCGTTCCGGGTTACGCCGAGATCGATCTCAACAATTTGCCGCCGAGTCCGAGCGAGGCAGGGAAGCTCGGGCAGCGTAGGACCAAAACTTCTGCCAGTTTCGCGGTGTAGCGGTGATGTGTGGCCCGCGCGGCCTGCCGGGAGAAGGCGACACGCTTTATCATCAAAGCCTGATGGTAGTTTCAAGGATGTAAGTGCCAAGTCCGGCGCAAATGATCCGCAGAAGTATTACGGTTTTAGTTCAGCGTTCATCCATGCAGACGACGACAAGCTGCTCGACTTAATAGTTGTTAACGACTCAACGCCGAAACAACTCTACATAAACAAAGGCGACGGAACGTTTGACGAGATCGGCTACCCCTCGGGCGTGGCGCTTGAATGAGAACGGACGCGAGCAGGCGGGCATGGGTTTGGCGATAGGAGACTATGATAACGACGGGAGAGTCGATTTTCATATTACGAATTTTTCGGACGACTCCAACGTTCTCTATCACAACGATGGTGAAGGAAATTTTACGGACGTAACTTTCCAAGCCGGCCTCGGTGAGGTGTCTATTCCGTTTCTCGGCTGGGGCACGAGCTTCATCGACTATGACAACGACGCCTGGTTGGATCTATTCGTTGTAAACGGACACGTCTACCCGGCAGTAGATGCCAACCAGTGGGGGACGAGTTTCGCCGAGCAGGCGCTGCTCTTCCACAATCTCAAGAACGGGAAATTTGAGCGAGTTGGTGCTGCGCCGGCGAGTGCGCTGAGCGAGCTCCTGGCCGAGCCGCGGGCTGGCCGTTGGCGATCTGGATGGAGATGGCCGCCTTGACCTAGTAATCAATAACATCGATTCGCAAACCGTCGGTCTTGCGGAACGTCGCTGCTGCCAGCCGGACACTGGTTGAATCTGCGACTCGTTGGAACATCCCAGAAGAAGACTCCGAGGGATGCGGTTGGCAGTGCTGCCTACTTGACTAGTGGGTAAGATTAGACAAAGACTCGATCTCGTTAGCGGCGCGGTTTATTGCTCCCAAGAACGACCCGACACTCCATTTCGGTTTGGGCGCCGCGACGAAGGTCGATAAACTGGAAATCCAGTGGGCCAATGGTAGCGTGGAAGCATTTGACGTCCCGGCAATTGATAAAACTATAACGATCATTCAAGGTAAGGGCACCGGCAGTTAAGGGGCGCCGGCTGCGACCCCAGAGGAACCATGGCTCTTTTCCCGACTGGAGCTTTGAAACCTTTGCGACGACTTGATCTAAGAAAAACCCAGGCCGCCCGCCTCAATACCATCCGCGATATCAATCGGCAGATCGTGTTGAATTACATCCGCGAGCGCGAGCCTATTTCGCGGGCTGAAATTCGCGCGCGAAACGGACTTGCAACGCTCAACCATCTCGGCGATCGTCGAAGCGTTGGTGACCGAAGGCCTGGTTGAAGAGGTAGGCGAAGGCGAATCGAACCGGAGGCCGCAGGCCTGACCCTTACTGCGACTCCAGAACGAAAGAGGCAATCGCAATCGGTGTGGCGATCACCCCGAGCTTGTACGACAGTCGCCACGAGCGATCTTGCCGGCCGTATCATCGAGCAAAAGGAATTTCTGACTGATCCTGATCCTGACAAGACTGTGCAGGAAGTAATTGCTCTGGTTCGGGAATTCTCCTTCAGAAACAAAGGTTCGATCGAAGCAGTTGGCGTCAGTCTGCCTGGACTGGTTGATCCCGTCAACCGGTACCGCTGTTTACGTTCCCTACTTCAAGTGGCGAGACATTCCTATCGCCAAGACCATCTCAACTGCGTTCGGACTCCCTGCGATCATAGATAATGATGCCAATGCCGTCGCGCTGGCCGAGCTTTGGTTTGGACGTCCGGAGGTGAGCGATGCACGAGATTTCATCCTGGTGCTCGTTGCGGAAGGCGTAGGCACGGGCATTATTTTTGATGGCCAGGTTTACCGCGGGCAGCGAGGGGCGGCCGGTGAGTTTGGACATATGGTGATCGGAACCCAGGCGCCAGTTCCGTGCTCATGCGGCAACCGCGATTGTTGGGAGCTTTTTCCTCCGAGGCGCTGCTGAAGGCTCGCTACCTCAAGTTGTCTGATGAAAAAAATGTGGCGCCATTTGGTTTTCGCGAACTGGTGGATCGAGCGCTTGGCGGCGAACCAAACGCCAAAGCGGCGCTGATCGAGACTGCTCACTACCTCGGAATTGGAATCTCAAACCTGGTGGTTGGTTTTAGTCCTGAAGCGGTCGTGGTGGGTGGCGAGATAGCGCGCGCCTGGTCATTGGTTGAAAGTGCGCTCACCGAAACGATCGAACACAGCGTTCGCCGCGGGCTGCCGTCAGCAAGGATCCTGCCTTCGACTCTGGGAGAGAAGCCTACTTTAAGAGGTGCGCTGAGTCTGGTGCTCGCGAGCAAGTTTGCTGCTGCATTCGCGGCTTAGACGTCGCCTTTTCGGCATTTGCTGGTTCGAGCGGACTCTGTCGCCCTGTTAAATATCTTTCCAATTGTCTCGAAAAACAGTTGACAGGCCTTATAAACTGTATTAAATACTTCGTTGGCTTAAACAACAAACTGTCAAGAGCTTCATTTCATTAACCGCAGTCGCGCGGAAGCCAGAGTGCAGCCGTATTAGAGCTTTGGCCCTTTAACACAAGCAGGAAGGTAAGACTCGAGCAACTTTTGCCTGGAAACAGGTATGAAGTGCATCTTCATCTTTGACCGCACAAGAGGACTAAACCATGACAAAGCCACGACACGCGGCGCGATTCGTCTCCCTGAGCCTGATGATTTTAGCGTTCTGCATATCGGCCCTGGCCCAGAGTAATAAAGGCACGGTTGTTGGAACGGTCAAAGATCCAAACGACGCGCTGGTTACCACCGCGAAGGTGTACAGTCACAAGTGTTGCAACCAGGAGACTCGAGAGGCAACGACCAACGCCGACGGTACTTATGTTGTTTCCAATCTTGAGCCCGGTCGATACACAGTTACTGTTGAAGCTGCTGGTTTTCAAAATGTTGTTTTTGAAGATGTCGTCGTTGAGACGAGTGCGCGCCTGCCACTCGATGTGAAGTTCACGGCGATCACAGGCGGCGCCGGATCGGTAACAGTAACGGCAGATGACGTCCCGATCACTGAGAGTGAAACCAGTGTTCGCGGCGATGTAATCACCGGCAAACAAGTCACCGATCTGCCGATCGCCCAGCGCAACTTTACCCTGCTGGCTACGCTATCACCGGGCGTGACGCGTCCTATCGTTGGCGTGATTGGTGGCGGCGGAAATTTCGAAGGAGGCGGCGGCAATCCGGTCGGCACCTCAACGGAGTCGACTCGCTTTCGTGAGTCTGGCGGTTCGGTGCTGGTAGTAAATGGCGCGCGCCCAACCAACAATAACTTTTCGCTCGATGGCGTAGATAACAACGAAGGAAATTTCGGACAAATCGGCATCTATCCACCACCCGATGTCGTTGCGGAATTCAAAATCGAGACCAGTGTAGCTCCGGCTGAGGGAGGTCGGGCCGGCGGCGGCATCATCAACGTGACAACCAAGTCTGGCGGCAACCACGTGCACGGCACCTTGTATGAGTTTTACCAGGGTCGCCTCTGGAGCGCGGCGTTAAGCCGGACGGAAAGAAACAAGGCCTACATTCCCAATCGGAATACTCATCAATATGGCGGCACTGATCGGTGGCCCCTCTTCCTGCCCCGGTTTGGTGAAGGTGGCCCATCAATCTGGGACGGACGTAACCGCTCGTTCTGGTTTGCTTACTACGAACAACAGAAGAATTCCACACCTTCGACAACCGGCGATTTCGGCTTCGTCAGTGTGCCGACGGCAAGGATGCGCGTGGGCGACTTCGGCGAGTTGCTTCAGCCTGGCACCACCCAAACGTACCACACAATAAACGGAGATGTGGTTGCGCCGAGAGGCACTGTTTTTTGCCGAACTGGACTCGCTGCAGCCGCAAACGATATCCGCAACTGCGGGCAGATTTTGTCTCCGGCAGGACTCAATGTATTGCAGGCGTACCCGCTCCCAACGGTCACGGGACGAATCTTCGATAACTTCGCCACCAATCGCAAGGAGAAATATAACCGCAAAGCCTACGGCCTGCGCTTCGATCACGCTATCAGCACTGCCGACTCTGTCTTCTTCGCTTACAGCAAAGACAATAGTTCTCGAGCTCGCGACAATAACTTTGCTATCGGCTCGTCCCCTACCGGCAAGGATCTGCCGTCAGGGTTCGGAGCTGGTGATGAGTTCGGCAACTCGCGTGGGATGCGCCTCGGTGAAACGCATTCCTTCTCGCCCACGGTCATCAATGAGCTGCGCGTCGGTGCAACCCGCGTTGAAATTGGTATCTTCAACACCGGGGTTGGTGGTGCGCTGGGCTTCGACCCGCAAATTGCGGCGCAACTCGGCATTCCCAATGCCAACACCTGCGGCGAATGCACCGGCTCGATCTTGCTCGGCATCGAGGAGCCGTTCCAGGGTGGCCGCCAGAATCAGCTTGAGTTTATCGGGGATGGCGGTCCTTTCTACTTCAAGTCAAATAACTTTAGCTTCGCTGACACTCTGACGTGGTCGCGTGGTTCCAGCACGTATAAGTTTGGTGGTGACTTGCGGGTCCGTCAAAACAGTAACTTCGATGCGGGGCGTGCCGGAGCTATCAAGGGACAGTATCAATACGGCACCGGTGCTGGTGGTTTCCTCGCCGGTAACTACAACGGTATCAATATCGGGCCGCGAGACTCCGGTTCAGGCGCCGCAAACTTCCTGCTCGGCTACACTCCGGCTTTCGTTAGCCGCGGTACTCCTGGCACGCCGCCGTTCCTTTCAAACAAAGAAATATCGTTTTTCGGGCAGGACGATTGGAAGGTTAACGAGAACCTAACGCTGAATCTTGGATTGCGCTGGGACCTTTTCACGCAGCCGACCGAGCGCTTCGACAGCATGTCAAATTACAATCCCGCTAACGACACGCTCACGCGCGCTGGCGAAAACGCACCAAACGGCCGCGACCTCGTCAACAGCGATTGGAACAACTTCGGACCTTCCGCCGGCTTTGCGTGGGCAGGGTTCAAGAACGATAAGACGGTCGTAATTCGCGGCGGTTACGCAATCAAGTATTCGGTGGACACTCCAGGCATTCCGGGTATCCTCCAGGCCAACCCGCCCAGCGGCGCTAGCTATAATTGCAGTCTTCAAAATTATGGCACGGCAAATTGTCCCCAGCTTCCAGCCAATTTTAGTCTGGACACTGGCATTCCTTTTCCGTTGGTTACCAACACTATCGCGGCGGGCACTACCTTCCCGGCGCCGGCCGGCTGCCAGTCTGGTGTACGTTATTCCGGACATCAATAACGAGATGTTCCACCAGTTTAACCTGACGGGCCAATGGGAATTCCGTCCTAGTTGGCTGGCCGAGATAGGCTACGTCGGCAGTCTCGGTCGCAACTTGCTGGTGGTTAAGAATATTGGCAACTCCGGAGGCGGCTTCCCAGGTTCGCGTCAGGTAACAACGCACGGCACAGTGCAGACGGTTGATTACTGCAGGCACGTCGTCGTACCACAGTTTCCAGTCCAAGCTCGAGAAGCGTTACACCAAGGGCTTGTCGATAATCTCAACCTACGTTTGGTCGCACGCTATTGACAATTCACCGGGAACTTCTGCACCGGTGGTACCGGCCCGAGCACTTGCGGCTACTCGAATCCGCTGCTACCGGAACTTGATAAGGCGAGTTCTGACTTCGATGTTTCGTCATCGCTTCAGCTTCGCCGCCGTGTGGGACTTACCTTTGGCAAGGGCCGGAAGTACGCCACTGATGCATCGCGCGCCGCAGACCTTTTATCGGCGGTTGGCAACTGAACACAAATATCAACATTCAAAGCGGTCCGCCGTTCTCCGTCCTGGCCAACGGTCAGCGCGTGGATGTTATCGGCAGCGCTGCTGCCTGTACAACCGGAACTGCTAAGACTTTCCAGGGACTGATACTTTGTCCGGCCAGCACGCCCGTGTTTGCCAACGATCCCGGTGGGCCGAAGTTTGGCAATCTTGGCCGGAACGTTTTCCGTGGCGCCCGCCAGGAGTATGTGAATGCTTCGCTCTTCAAGAACCTTCATATTGCTGAAAGCGTGACTGCCCAATTCCGGCTGCAGGCTTACAATTTATTTAATCACTTGAACGGTTTCCGTCCGGTGGCCGATTTGAACAGCGGCAGTTTCGGGCAGGACACGGCCGAGCAGCGTCGGCGCCAACTCGAATTTGGGTTCAGGTTAATCTTCTAAAGGAGACCGTCCAGTCTCCCGGTATTAAGCTGTGGCGGGCGTCTCCTTCGGTGGACGCTCGCCACTTTGATTGTTTGTTTTCACCCGTGTCGGTAACCGTCGAACTCGTGCTTGAACTTGGTGTTGAAAGCAGCTAATTTTGCTAGATTGTTGGACGGTTTCACTCCCCTAAGCAACAGAATCTCGACTGCGCGTAAACGGCTAATCGCGCAAACCCGGCTTGTCGGAAATTAATGATGAGCGCGAGCGCACGAAAGTTGACCCTGAACAAGTTGGTTGTAGCGCTCGGCTTTGCCCTTACGCTGCTGGTGGTCGCTACCTTGAATGCCGCGCGGACGCAGAACGACTCCGTGCCGGCGGTGCAAGTGACCGAGATGATTGCTCGAGTGCGAGCAGCACCTGTCACCCAGGGGCCAACGGCAGGCGCATTGCCGTTGGGACAACGGCTTCTTATCGAAGCCCGTTATGAAGAAGCTTACGAATTATTTGCTGCGCTTCTTGAAAATGGCCAAGAGAACCCGAGGCCCTTTATGGTGCGGCGTTGTCTTCGTTCAACCTCGGCCGTACGGCGGACGCGGAACCACTGGCTCGCGCCGCAGGTGAAATTTATCTGGCGGGAGTTGGCGACCAGGCCGGCCCAAAATCAGGACTGGCGAATCCTGTGATTCGGGGCGCCGATGCGCTGTGTGCTGCTCGCCGTAATTCAGGGAGCACGCGGTGAAGATACTGAGGCTTTGAAGAGCGCCAGGCGTGCTGTCGACCTCGCGCCCGAACATTTCGACGCGCAGTTCATTCTGGGCAGAGCTTCATATGGGGTTGGAGATTCCACGGCTGCCGTAGGAGCTTTCCGTGCCGCTTTGAAACTCAAACCGGATGATGCGCGTTCTCTGTTTTTCTGGCCACAGCGCTTGAGAGTGCAGGTAATTCCGATCGCTGCGCTCGCCGCCTATCGCGAGCTGGTCCGACGACAACCGCTGGCTGCGGAGGGTCACCTCGGTTTGGGCGTCTTGTTGATTAAGCGTGGCGGGTCAGAGGTCGAAAAGGGAATTGAGGAATTGCGAACCGCAGTTCGCATTGATCCGAATCAATATGAAGCACAAGTGACTTTGGGTCGAGCATTGCTGGCCCAGAGACTCGCGGCTGAATCGGTGGAACATCTAAAACGCGCCGCGGAATTAGCGCCAGGTAATCCCGAGCCCCATTATCAACTTGCGCTGGCGTACCGGCGGCTCGGCTTAAACGACAAAGCAGTGGCTGAGACAGCTATCGTCAAACGAATTCACGAAACGCGGCGCGGAGACGGCCCGCAAAACATTACAGCGAGACCGAACCAGTGATGAGAACTTCAGCGGAGCAAGATCACGCTCGCAAGCGTAGAGCTCGGAGGCGCCGGTCCTGCCGGATGGTTCTTGTCTTTATGTTGTTTGCCTCCGTAAACTTCGCTCAATCAAACGCCGCCCAACCCGCAGCTGGTCACGCCCAAAAGCCCAATTCTCAGCTTGGCAATTCGTCTTTGATTCGCGAAGCCGCGACCCTTCTCGAAGCCGGACGACTCGAAGAGGCGGAGGCTGTGGCGCGCCGTGCGGTGGCGGGACAGCCTCGCAGCACGGCAGCTCGCTCGGTGCTGGGAGCGATCCTCGAACAGCGCGGGCGGGCAAAAGAGGCGGAAGCAGAATTTCGCGAAGCTTTGCGACTGGATGCGAATTCAACTGTCGCGCTCACCAACCTGGAGTGCTGCTTGTTCACACCGGCAGAACCGATGAAGCGGTTATGACGTTTGAGCGTGTCCTCCACTTGGCGCCTGGTCATGCCGAGGCGACCTTTAACCTGGCGGCGCTCTACGTAGCTCGCAAGGATTATGTTCGTGCGATTCCCCTGCTCGAGCGCGCGGCGGGCGTGAGTCGCGAGTCGACCCAGCCGAACGATATCGCGCTTATGTTAGCGCTCGCGAATGCTTATGCCCGCGCGAATCGTGGTAAGGATGCGGCGAAGCTCTTTGATCAAATCGAGCGAAATGCTGGTGACGATCCTCGCATCCTCTTTACATTGGGTCTTAACGTGGCCGATGCCGGTGACTACGAGCGGGCCGCGAAGCTATTTGGCCGGACTAATTCTTTGCGGCCTGACACTTATGAGGTGCTCTACAACCTGGGAATAGCCTTTTACAATCTCGATCGGTTGGATGAGGCGCGGGGCGTGCTGCAACAGGCAGCGACGCTCAAGCCTGAGCAAGCGGAAGTTTTTTATCGGCTTGGCCTAATCGCTTCCGCGAAGAGTGAAAGTGAAAATGCGATCGGTCTCATGCAACGCGCCCTGAAACTCCGACAGGTTTATCCCGAAGCGCAGTTTATGATAGCTGAGGAACTGCTGAAGAACGGGCGAGTTGATCGCGCCATTCCTTTTACTGAACAGGCAGCGACGGAGGCGCCGGGAGAACCGATCTACCAAATCCGGCTTGGCGTAGCACACTTTCGCGGACGCGCATATGCGAAGGCCGATGCGACTTTTCGCGCGGCGCTCGCCCACTTCCTGATAGTCCGGTAATTTATTATTTGATCGGCTACACAGCGCGCGCCGAAGGCCTGTATGACGAGGCGGTTGAAGGCCTTCACTCGCTCGCTCGAGTTACAGCCAAAGAATGGCGCGGCGCTCGCCAATCTCGGATTCATTGCGGCGGAGCGCGGCCAGGACGCGGAAGCTGAAAAGCTCCTACGTCGGGCGCTCGAGCTGGAACCGGAAAACTATCCGGCCCATTACGATCTGGGGCGATTGCTCGTGCGCCTTAGGCGATACAGTGAAGCGCTTCCGTTACTCGAACATGGCGCCACCATGAGCAGCGACGACCCTGGCGTTCACTACCAACTCTTCATTACCTATTCTCGTTTGAAGCGCAAGGATGATGCGGATCGCGAGCTTAGTCGATTCAAGACGCTTGAGGAGGCGCGCAAACATAACGACAGCGGTATGACTCAGAAAGACGACCTGCCACCGCCTAAAGTGAACAATAATTAGCGTCGCCGTGGTTCGGGCGCGATACGCTCTTAAGGTTATGCAGTAAGGAAATTGATCTATCGTTGGTAATTAAAACGACCAACTCTGAAATCAAATTGCCGGTAGTTGGACTTCGCAGGTTTCGAAAGTCTGAAAGGAAGAGCTAACCCGACGTGCCCAAAGCCAATTTGCAAAGCCTCGCTCGAAGCGACGCCTTTGCGTTCATTTGCCCAAAGGTCTTAAGGGTCTTCCGGTTTCTTTCTGTCCTCAATCGATTCTTCACGCCGCGGCGACTCCAATTTGATAGGCGATGGTGGCTCTCCGCCGCTGTCTTGGTATTGCTTTGGGCGGCGTTATGCACTGGCCAAACTGTTCTCATCCGTCACGAAGGTTGAACCGCCCTCATGGTGGGCCGGACATACGCTCAACCCGGTCCGACTGCTGGTGCGCGGCCAGAATCTCAATGGCGCTCGCGTTCTGTCCAATAACCGCGCGCTACAAGTTTCTGAGGTGTTCGTTAACCGCGCCGGCACTTATCTCTTTGTAAACGTGAGCATCAACTCCAAAGCTCGACCCGGATCGTATCCCCTGAAGCTAATTACACCACAAGGAAGCGCGACGATTCGCTTTTACAATTGAAGCCTCCTGGCAACGAGCACACATTTTCGGGGTATTACCGCTGACGACGTCATCTACTTGATCATGCCCGGATCGTTTTGCCGACGGTGATCAGGCAAACAACACTCCGGCAAACGCTCCGGCGGCTGCTAATGATCGAAAAATCCACGCGCCTATCATGGCGGCGATCTGCGCGGTGTTATCAATCACCTTTCTCTATCTAAAGGAACTAGGCGTAACCGCATTGTGGCTCAATCCCTGGTAGTGACAACTGGAACGGAGTAAATAACTGCGAAAAGCCCTGGTGTCCGAATCACTTATTATCACGGCTATCACGCGATCGATTATTACACCGTCTGAAGATCGTTTTGGCGATCTGGAGACGTTGCGCGAGTTAGTAGAAAGCGCACGCCCTGGGTTTGAAGATTATTCAGGACCAGGTGGCCAATCATGTCGGCTCGCGACATCCGTGGGTCACTAATCCGCCGCTCGACGATTGGTTTCACGGTACGCTCGCGCAGCATACGAGTCAACCGCTTCAACAATAGTACGTTGCTTTCTCCACATGCGAACCGGGATGAATTTCCGCAATACGCTCGACGGCTGGTTCAGCGACGATTTGCCCGATATGAACCAGGAAGAGCCCGAAGTTGCGCGCTACGAAATACAAAACGCGCTGTGGTGGATCGGCACAACCGGAATTGATGGCATTCGCCAGGATACAATTCAATACATGCCGCGTAGTTTTATTCGCGATCTCTCAAACGCTTTGCGCCGGCAATACCCGAAAATGTGGATGGTAGGAGAAGTCTTCGATCGCGACGCCGCGCATACGTCGTTTTTCATCGGTGGCCACAGTGGCTGGGACGGCATCGACACCAAACTGGATTCAGTTTTTGACTTTCCACTCTGGAATGCTTCGCTGCTGGCGTTCACCGGCAAAGCGCCGCTCAGGAGCGCTGCGGGAACAGTTGAAATCACGATGCGCTCTATCCCGATCCTTCAAAGCTCACCGTATTCGCAAACAATCACGATACAGCACGGTTCATGTCGCTTGATGGCGCGACGCTTGAAGGCGCAATGATGCACCTTGCCTTCACACTCAGCGTTCGCGGCATTCCGCAGTTTTATTACGGCGAAGAGATCGCAATGGAAGGAAGGACGACCCTGATAACCGCCGCGATTTTCCCGGCGGCTTTCCCGGCGATTCTCGCAACGCTTTCGACGCCTCCGGAACGCAAACCGAGAGAGCAAAAGATGTTTGAGTGGACACGTGCCTGGCTTCGTTTGCGGGCAGAACATCCGGCGTTGAGAAGGGGGCAGCTTGATCGATCTCTTCTATGATGACGACATTTACGTGTTTGCGCGCAGGGACCAGAACGAGACGGTGATTGTCGCCTTCAATCGTTCGGAGCAGGAGAAGAAAGTAACCGTGCCTGTCGGTTTAGTTGGAGTGAAGGATGGTGTTGACCTCGGCGCGTTGATCGGAACCACCCCGGGCGCTCAGGTTGTGAAAGGACAAGCGACGCTAACGCTTCCCAGACGGACCGCCGTGGCTTATAAGCTGCGATAATTCGCGAATGCGATTTGCTGGGACCGCGGGCGTCCGGCCCGCAATGAGCGCGAAGCGCGAAAAGCTTGATCACGGTTAGTTGTTCTTGAAGAAAGACTTCGCGCCTATAGCGCGTTTGCGGGCGGGACGCCCGCGGTCCCAGCAAATCACAATCGCGATCGGCAGCAGGTGCTTAGAACTCTAATGAACTTTCATCCAGATCCAGCGGCATTCTGCTTCACCCGACGTCCTTGCCGGGGCCTTTCGGTATAGGAGACCTCGGACCGACGGCGTATGCCTTCGCGGATTTTCTTGAGGCTGCTGGCCAGAGCCTGTGGCAAGTGTTGCCCCTGGGCCCAACAGGTTATGGCGACTCGCCCTACGCTTGTTACTCAGCATTTGCCTGGCAACACCCTGCTCATCAGTCCCGAGCAACTCATTGCAGACGAGATGCTCACCTTAGAAAATCTCGGCGCCATCCCGAGGGTGTAGCCGAACAAATCGATTTCGAAGTCGCTCACAAATACAAAGACCTCAATCCTGCGCACCGCCTTTCGCTTCTTTTAAACGAGCAGGCAATTCAGAACTTGCGCAACGCCTTTGCGAAGTTTTGCGCGCAGCACGCTTCCTGGCTGGATGATTATGCTTTGTTTCGCGCTTTGAAAGATGAGCATGGTGGCGTCGCCTGGAACGAATGGGAGCCGGCCCTGGTTAGAAGAGAAAGTAATGCGCTTGAAACCGCAAAGCAGAAACTCAGTGAAGAGATCGAGGCGCAGATGTTTTATCAGTTTCTCTTCTTTCGCCAATGGTTTGCGCTTAAAGCTGACTGCAATCGACGCGGCATCAAGCTGGTCGGCGACATCCCGATTTTTGTGGCGCACGATTCGGCGGACGTGTGGACAAACCCTGATCAGTTTAAGTTGAATGAAGATGGAACTCCGATTGTCGTGGCGGGTGTGCCTCCCGATTACTTCAGCGCCACGGGCCAGCTCTGGGGAAATCCTCTTTATAACTGGAATCAGATGCAGGTGGACGGTTTCAAATGGTGGATTGACCGCGTCAGCGCGACGCTCGAGACCTTCGACATCGCGCGCATCGATCACTTCCGCGGTTTTGCCGCCTGTTGGGAAATACCTGGCGGCGACAAGACTGCGGAAAGGGGACGTTGGGTTACGGCGCCCGGCAGAGAACTGTTCACTGCCATCAGGGAAGCGCTTGGCCAGGTGCCGATAAATTGCCGAGGACCTGGGCGTGATTACGCCTGACGTCGAGGCTCTGCGCGATGATTTCGGTTTTCCGGGTATGCGCATCCTGCAGTTTGGTTTTAGCAGCGATACAAAGAATATCGATCTACCCCACAACTATCACAAGAACGTTGTTGCGTCTACACCGGCACACACGATAACGATACAGCGGTTGGTTGGTTTAGAAGTGTGGCCGGCGAAGGCTCTACGCGCGATGCGCAACAGATAGAACGTGAAAGAGAGTTTTGCCTGACGTATCTCAACACCGCGGGCGTTGAAATCAATTGGGACTTCATACGCACGGTCCTGGCGTCGGTCGCGAACACGGCGATTGTCCCTTTGCAGGATGTGCTCGGCCTGGGCACTGAAGCGCGCATGAATCTTCCTAACAGTACCGAAGGAAACTGGGCCTGGCGATTCAAAGCCGGTGCGCTGACCGAGGGCTCAGCGAACGACTGCGAGGGTTGACGCAGTTGTATGGAAGAGCGTAAGGACGGTCCATTGAAGAATCTAAGAATTCAAAAGATTTTGCCTCTTTGCTTCTTGTCGGTTGTGGCGCTTTCTTTTCCTGCGCAGCACAAACCACACCGAAGGTCTCAAGGGTTGAGCCACCCAAGCTGGCGGGTCGGAAGTTCCGTCAATCCGGTGCGCTTGCTGGTTCGTGGAAAAAATCTCCAAAACGCCAGGCTTAACACCGTCGGAGGTGGCTGGCGGATCGTAGGTGCGCCAAAATTAACGAGCGTGGAACGTACTTATTCGTTGATATAGCTATCGCTCGGAACGCGAAACCGGGTCCGCGTATGCTGCTAATCAACACGGGGAAAAAGCGTCATCTTTCACCCTTAGCTCGGGGCTCCCTTCGAAATTTCTCCCCGCCGCTCGGACTCGTCGTCGCGCGTCGTTTCCAGGGCTTCTCGCCGGCCGACATCATCGCTACCTGATCATGCTGGATCGCTTCAGCGATGGCGACGCAAGCAACAACGATCCGCTGCAAGTCGCGCGGCATCTACGATCGGCAGAACAAGTTTTTATTACCACGGCGGCGACCTTCAAGGCGTGATTGATCGCTTGCCGTATCTGAAGAGACCTTGGCGTGACCGCAATTTGGCTGACGCCGTGGTATGACAACTACGATCATCCGAACCAGATTGAACTCAAAGACGGCAAGCCGAGCACCGGGTTTCACGGCTACAACCCGCAGGACTTCTACGCGGTTGAGGAACACTTTGGCACGTTTCGGAAATTGCGCGAGCTGATCGATCTCGCGCACCGCTCGGGAATCAAGATCATTCAGGATGAAGTCGTTAACCACACCGGTCCGTATCATCCCTGGGTTGATGATCCGCCCACGCCGACGTGGTTCAACGGCACCAGGGTGAACCACCTGAAAAATGTTTTTCAAACGTGGGTCCTCCACGATCCGCGTCCGGTTGAAGATCTGAAACGCGCAACGATGGAGGGTTGGTTCCTCGACTTCCTGCCCGACCTGAATCAAAAAGACCCTGAAGTCTCGCGTTATCTAATTCAAAATACGCTGTGGTGGATTGGCACCACCGGACTTGACGGGATTCGCATGGATACCTGGCAATACGTGCCGAACAGTTTCTGGCGAGACTGGAACGCGGCTTTGAAGCGGGAGTTCCCGAGTTTCAAAGTAGTCGGTGAAGTTAAAGACGGCGACGCGGTTCATACCTCGTTTTTCCAGGGCGGCAGAGTGCGCTTCGATGGCGTAGATTCCGGCCTCGATTCGTTGCTGGACTTTCCACTGTTCTATCCAATTCGCCATGCGTTTGCCGAAGGACACCAGCTTGATGAGATTCCGAAGACGCTTGCGAGGGATTATCTCTACAACAACTCAGAGCTTCTGGTAACGCTACTGGGCGGTCACGACGATGGCCGCTTCATGAGCGAAGCGGGAGCAACTATCGCGGGTCTGAAGTTGGCAAACGCGTTTCTACTGACGACGCGTGGTGTGCCGCAGCTTTACTATGGCGACGAGATCGCGATGACCGGGCCTGACGAACCAACTACGCGCGGCGATTTTCCCGGCGGGTTTCCCGGAGACAAGCGCAACGCCTTTTCCAGTTCAGGTCGGAGAAAGACGAAGAGGATTTGTTCCAATACATTCGCAAGCTAACCAGATTGCGTAGCGAACATTGAGCCACTGCAGCGCGGACAGCCTACTCAACCTTACCTGTTTCCGATCAGCAGTATGCGCTACGCGCGTAAGACGAAAGACTGCCGCAGTCGTGGTTGTTATTAACAACGAGGCCAGGGCCGTCGAAATTGAGTTTGATATATCGCCTGCCGGTTTCCCGCTAACGGTGTCAGCCTGGTTGACCGCCTGGGCGTGAGCAAAGAAGCGCACGTGTCGGCGGTAAGATGGAAGTGAAGCTGCCGGAACGCTCGGCCGGCAATTTTTGTGCAGCGATGGAAAACCAAAGCGCATGTACATGAGCAAGTTGCGATCGTAACCGGAGGTGGCTCCGGGATCGGACGCGCGTTTGCTGAAGCTCCTGCCTCCGCCGGACGCCAGGTTGTGTGATTGCCTCTCGTCGCACAGACGTCCTGCGCCGCACCGCCGATGAGAAGTCAATGCCGCCCTCGGTTCCGAACTCGTATTCCTTATGAGTTTGATATGCGGACGGGATCAGACGGAAGAGCTCGTCGTCGCCGACGTCTATGGCAGGTGGCAAGCGATTGACGTGTTAGTTTAGCACCAACCTCGGGCTCTGGCGGTTGCAGGAAACAGTCGAAGGAGACGCGATAGACGGTTGAGGACACGGTTATGGACACCAACCTGCGCGAGTCATCGCTAGTACGCGCCACTCCTCCGTTCATGCGGAAAATGACTTCGGCGACATCGTTAACGTTTCATCGCAGGCGGTAAACACGGTTACGCTGACGTGCCGTCATACTGCGCCTCGGAAGTTTGGACTGCTCGGGTATGCCGAGGCACTGCGTGACGATGCGTAAGACTGGCGCGAACATTCGCGTCTTCAATTTTTGTCCGGGACTGGTAGACGTCGAGAACTCGAGGATCGATCAAACCGCCGCGCGAGGGTTTTGTTCACGTTGCCAACATGGCGCGCACTTGATCGCGCTTCACACTGGATCGGAATGTGGTGTTGGAAGACATTAACTTATACGCCAGATAGAACAAGCGCGATACTAGTAGGTTGGTGGGGATTTTGGTTTGAAAGTCTTGCTGCGCGTCTCTGTGACTCTCTGTGTCTCCTGTGGTGAGTTCAGACCACAATAAAGTTCACCGCTAGAGACACAGAGAACACTAAAGGCGCCGAACACAGAGGAAGCTGACAAAGTTCATATCGGGCACGGTTGGTCTGGGGACGGCGCACGATCAGGAGACTAGAAATGAACAAACCACGCTTTGAGCTTCTGGCATAATCTTCAACACGGGCTTCGGCTTCATGGGTATCCAGTTTGGCTGGCGGCTTGCAGCTCGCTAACATGAGCGGCATTTATACCCCACTCCTCGGCGCAGTCCGGATGCGGTGCCGCTGCTGTGGCTCGCCGGACCAATGACCGGACTGCTGGTCCAGCCGATCATCGGTTCAATGAGCGACCGCACGTGGAACCGGCTGGGCCGTCGCCGTCCTTACTTTCTTGTGGGTGCAATCCTGGCCAGCATCGCTCTCTTCTTCATGCCCGATCTCCTCCAGCTCTCGGATGGCTGCCGGGCTTCTACTGGATCCTCGACGCCAGCAGCATTACAGGCTCGGCATGGAACCCTTCCGCGCTTTCGTTGCGGACAAGCTCAACGTTAACCAGCGTCACTCGCCGGCTTCGTGATGCAAAGCTTTTTCATTGGTATTGGCGCCTCCATGGCTAACGGTCTCCCTTACCTGTTTCGCCAGTTAGGCGCTAACCGGCACTACGCAGAGCGGTATTCCTCTAACGGTCCAGTACTCTTTCAAGATCGGCGCAGTGGTTTTTCTTGCTCGCGGTGTTATGGACGTGTATTCACGACCAGCGAGTATCCACCCGATAACATTGAAGAGTTTGAGCGAATGCGACGTCAGACTTACGGAAACGCTAAGGGTCTCGCAAAGATATTCAAGATCATCGCCGAATTGTTGCGTGAGATCTCCAGCGCCTTTCGCCAACATGCCGAAGACAATGAAGCAACTGGCCTTCGTTCAGATTTTTCACCTGGCTGGGGCTGTTCTGCATGTGGATGTTCTTCGGGCTGACAACTCTTATCACGTCTTCGGCGCCAGGAATGCCGGCGATCCGCGCTTTGCGCTGGGACAAGAGTGGGATGGCAACTCCTTCGCCATTTACTCGGTGGTTTGTTTCATCATTGCCTTTCTGCTCTCCGAAGCTTGCGGCCGCCACCAGCCGCAAGACCGTGCACGCAATCTCGCTCATCTGTGGTGGTCTGGGTCTCGTGTCTGTCTACTTCATCCAGGACAAGTGGGTGTTGCTGGTAACGATGGTTGGAGTGGGCATTGCCTGGGCCTCAATTCTTTCGATGCCTTACGCGATCCTCTTTCAGGCGCGCTCCCCGCAGCACGGATGGGGGTCTACATGGGGATCTTTAACTTTTTCATTGTGATCCCTGAGATTGTGGCCTCTCTTTTCTTTGGACGAATTATCAGGGCCATCTTCGGCGAGAACAGCACGGTCGCCCCGCTTTACATGGTTATCGCAGGAGGCGTGTTCATGTTGATTGCTGCTGCCTTAGTTACCTTGGTGACTGATGTAGTGATCGCAATGTGCCGGGAGCAGCCGTGATCGAAGCCGACTCACATGAATTGTTTCAGGTGCCGGAGTTCGTTCAGCCAGTGCCGAGCACTGGATTGATCGATGAGAAGTCATAGTCCAGGGTTGAGAGTTGCGCCAAGTCGCAACTCGAGAGCTTAGGCCGCATTACCGAGGTTGTTAGCGTATGAGAATGATGCAAAGCCTCAACTACTGAAGTTAGCCTTTGCAGGACTAGTCCCATCCATCCTTGCCCAGTGGGTCAGCGTAGCGGCCCAGCAACCGACGCGCGATGTTTCAAAGGAATCTGCTCGCTCCTCCCGCGACTGGGTACACGACGGCGTTGTCTATGAAATTTTTCCGCGCGCGTTTTCAGCCGAGGGAAATTTCAATGGCATCACGGCGCGTCTCGATACTCTCAAAGATCTGGGCATCGACATTCTATGGCTAATGCCAATTCATCCCATCGGCCAGGAGAAGAAGAAGGGAAGCATCGGCAGTCCCTACGCCGTGCGCGACTACTACGGAATAAATCCAGACTACGGAACAAAGGAAGACTTCAAGAGACTAATTGCCGAAGCTCATCGCCGCGGCATGAAGGTGATCATCGACATCGTGGCAAACCACACGTCATGGGACAGTGTGATGATGAAGACACCGGATTTTTATGAACACGATGCCAGGGGACGCATCACCTATCCTCATGATTGGAGCGACGTCGCAGAGCTAAATTACAAAAACCCGCAATTGCGACGATACATGACGGATATGTTGAAGTATTGGGTGCGCGAGTTTGACCTCGACGGCTTTCGTTGTGATGTTGCTGAAGAGGTGCCAACCGATTTCTGGGAAAACGCGCGCGCCGAGTTGGAAAAATCAAACCCGACATCGTGATGCTCGCTGAGGGACACAAGGCCGAGTTGCTGCTCAAGGCGTTTGATTTTGACTACTCCTGGCCACTTCACAGTTCCCTGACCAATGTGCTTCAGGGTCGCGCCAGTGCTGCTGAGCTACATTCGGCGTGGGACAAGGAATTCCGGGAGTGGCCGCGCGGTTCGCTTCACCTGCGCTTTTCCGACAATCATGACGAGCGTCGGGCCATCGCGCGTTTCGGCGAGCCGGGTGCGTTGGCGGCGTCTGCGTTGATGTTTACTCTGGATGGCGTCCCGTTGCTATACAACGGCCAGGAAGTTGGCGATACGGCGGAGTCGGGCGCGCCGGCCTTGTTTGAGAAGCTGCCGATCTTCTGGCCGATAGCAGAGAGGCGTCCGGAGTTTCCGCGTTTCTACAAACAGCTGATGGCCTTGCGACGGTCGAGCAATGCGCTCCGCCGTGGTTCGCTTGATTGGTTGTCAAATTCAGACGAGTCGCGCGTTTTGACTTATGCACGGCGAACAACGAGTGAAGAGATACTGGTGGCGATTAATCTTTCGAACCGTCCCTTCACTGGCTCAGTCGATATCGGCAAGAGAGGAACATTCGTTGACGTTACTCCGGATGTGGATCCCGCCCTTGCCGCCGGATGCTCCGGCGCCTGAACGGACCGCGAGAAAACGGGCGGTCAACCTACCAACACTTTCGCTTGATGCCTGGGGTTATCGAATGTTCCGACGCGAGTTGAAGTGAGGCACACCTGGCAAAAATTATCCTTAAGCGGCTTTTTTCACCCTTAGTTCGGCTGGTTTCTTCGCCAGTCCAGCTAAGCGCATCGCCCGCGCTATCTCCGAGTTGCGCATGAACCAACTCCAGACATTTCCGGTCCTGGCGTTCTCGGCACTCAGAAGAATTATTCCGGCGTTGATGCCAATTACATCGCTGTCCACCCAGCCGGTGTTTGGATTGAACGCGTCGATGAATCCATACTTTCCATAAACCTTTGGGCCATACTTCTCCCTCATCGCGCGAAGCGCTGCGACTGAAAGTTCCGGAGTGAACATCAGGGAGCCACCCGCTGCTGAAGGAACCACAGTGCCATCGATGTCCAGGTCGCGCGGCGGTCCGCCCCAGGCGAGATAACCCTTCGCGCTATCGGAAGCAGTGATGCCCCAAACGTTTGGGCCGTAGGCGGGAAAGTCGTGCGCGAGATTTATGCAGAAAGCGCGATGCGCTAGCGTGGCTTTGATTGAATTTTCAAAGTAGTCAATTCGGTCGCCTTTGGATTCGCGCCAGTTACGGTAGTCGATCCAGGCGTGCGCATACTGATGCATGAAGAGCGGCACGCCAATGGTGGTGAAATACGTGTAACCTTCATAACGATACCGATCGCGCCACAATGCGTACCAGGATGCAGGTGAGATCGGATGCGTCGGTGATCCAATCGCCAGCAAATAGAGAATAGTGTCTTCGCTGTAAGTGTCCCAGCGAGGCTTTAGAAAACCTGTCTCCGGTTTCCAGCCGTGCGACAAGAGTAGTGGCTGGCCGTTCAGCATCCAGTGAAAATCGACTCGTTCGTAGATCTTCGTGGCCAGCTGTCGTATTTCCGGATCATCACGAAAATACTGGCGGGCCGTGAGCACACCGCCCAGCAGTAAAGCCGTGTCGATTGACGAAACTTCGCTGTTCCAGCGCCTTTCTCCCGTTTTCGCGTCGAGCCAATGATAGAACCAACCGTGTTGTTGGAAGGCTTTGTTTGCAAAGAACTGCAGCGTATTACGCGCGCGTTCCTGGGCCTGATTGCGATTGATCCAATTGCGATCGGCGGCGATGCAGAGGGCGGTCAGACCAAAGCCGGTCGCGGCTATGCTCGCCACGTTGCGGTGGTTCTCGTCCAGCGTTGAGCCGTCCATGCGAGCGCGATCGGGGAACGAGCCCGGTATCCGGTCTCCTTCTTCCCAGAAGTATTGAAAGGAACGGTGTTCGAGGTCTTGAAGGAATTCTTCGTCAGTTCTGGTAAGTTTATCAGTAGCCGGAAGTACCCGAAGAGAAGAGTGAACGAGAGTCGGGACTAGATGCCCAGCAACAACTGACGAAAAGACGACTAGCAGGAACAGTACTGTAATGACTGAACGTGAAGTTGAGGACGTAAACCGCTCGACTGAGTTCATTTGATACTGGAACCGGAAGACCGGTGACCTTCGCGTCGACAAGTACACCCTCCTCGCCTCAGAGAGGCGAAATGTTTATAGCCCAGGCTCTTGCTTTATGGCCTCGCTCTGTAGGAGCGAAATGTTTGTTGTCGCGCTAATGCAGAGCGCAACAAACAAATCACAATACGGGCTATAAACATTCGGCTCCTACGGAGCCACAAACCATAGTCTGTAGATCGATAAAAGGTACTTCTTCAGTGACGCTCAACCTCAAACTTTGTCTCGATGAGATCTGTCTGAGTTTGGACCCACCATCACCTTGAACTCTCCCGGCTCAACCACAAAACGCATTTCGCGATTCCAGAATCCCAGATGTTCCGGCCTCAGCACAAACTCCAGGTGTTTCTTTTGACCAGGCTGCAGCGTCACGCGTTGAAATCCTTTTAGCTCCTTAACCGGACGGGTCATGCTCCCGGCCGTGTCGCGAGTATAGAGTTGGACTACTTCATCGCCCGGACGTTTGCCGACGTTCTCAACGTCGACGGTGACGGTTACGCTGCCATCCGTTCGAATTCGCTGAGCGCTGAGTTGCAGGTTGGTGATCTTAAACTGCGTGTAGCTTAACCCGTACCCGAAAGGGAATTGCGGTGTCCAGGGAACATCGAGATACTTGGAAGTGTAGCGGTTGTTGGCGTCCGGCGGGCGGCCGGTGTTCATGTGATTGTAATAGATGGGCACCTGCCCGACGGTACGCGGCCACGTCACCGGCAGCTTGCCACCGGGATTGACGTCACCAAACAAAACATCAGCGATAGCATTACCGGACTCGGTTCCACCCATCCACGCCTCCAATACGGCTGGAACATTTTCCGCTACCCAGCCTATCGTGAGTGGGCGTCCGTTCATAAGGACCACGACGGTGGGCTTACCCGTGGCGTGTATCTCCTTAACCAAATCCATCTGGCGGCCGGGCGAGATCAAGAGAACTTTTCGATGCGGCTTCACCAACGGTCTCCGCCGGCTCGCCCACGAAGACGAGGGCAACATCGCTGTTGCGCGCGGCAGCTACAGCTTCAGCGAAGCCTGCGGTTGAGTCGCCCTGAGTGTCACAACCCTTCGCATAAATCACCTTAGTCTCAGGCGATACCTTCAGCTTGATGCCGGCCAGCGGTGTCACTGTGTCTGCCGGCTTTGCCATCACCGCTCCACCAGCCAAGGGGTGCGCGTTTGTCGTCAGCCAATGGCCCGATAACGGCGATCGAATGGACGGCCTTGCTCAGCGGCAGGGTTTCGCGATCGTTCTTCAGAAGCACCATGGAACGGTCTGCGATCGCGCGCGCGGCAGCTCGATTTTCAGAGGTAAGTAGTGCGCCGCTTTCGAGTGTTTCATCTACATAAGGATGTTCAAACAGTCCCAGCCTGAACTTGATGCGCAAGATGCGTCGCACCGCTTCATCGATTCGTTGCCTGTGTTAGTTGTCCTTCTCGCAACAGCGCGGGACCCTGTTGATTGAAGAGCCGGCTCACCATCTCCATGTCCACGCCGGCATTCAGGGCTGCACGCGCGGCATCTTTGTCGTTGGCGGCCAATCCATGGTTGATCAACTCTTTGACGGACGTGTAATCGCTAACTACGAAGCCCTCAAACTTCCATTCGCCGCGCAGGACCCTCGTTAGCGTGAACGGATTCGCCGATGTGGGCACGCCGTTAAGATCATTAAAGGCGCTCATCACCGTGCCGACGCCGGCATCGACTGCGGCTTTGAACGGCGGAAAGTAGACTTCTCGCAGAGTGTTTTCAGACATGTCAGTCGTATTGTAGTCGCGCCCTCCTTCCGCCGCCCGTAAGCGACCCAATGTTTGGCGCAGGCCAGGACCTTGTTTGGCGCGCTGTAATCGCTTCCCTGAAACCCGCGAACGCGCGCGCGTGCGAAAGCAGCGCCGAGGTATGGATCTTCGCCGGCGCCTTCCGTTATTCGTCCCCAGCGCGGGTCGCGCGCGATGTCTAACATTGGCGCAAATGTCCAACGCAGGCCGGTTGAGTAGGCTTCTCTCGCGGCGATGCTGGTTGATTGTTCGGCCAATGCCGGATCCCAACTACTTGCTTCAGCCAGCGGAATGGGGAAGATGGTGCGGTAACCATGAATCACGTCAAAGCCGAACAAGAGCGGAATCTTCAGCCGAGATTCATCCATGGCCACATGCTGTAGCTGGTTGGTGTTCCTTCGCGCCGCGAACGTTGAGAGTTGATCCCAGCAGGCCCTTGCGTATTAGATCCGGGTGTTCGGGACGGAATGTTCCGTTGCCTTCGCCATCGAGTTGCTGCAGCTGGCCGAGCTTCTCTTCGAGTGTCATCTTTGCCATCAAGGCGTCGATTTGCCGTTCGACGTTTTTCGGCTTTTGCGAGCGCAGGAAGATGCGGGCGCGATTAAGAAAATGAAAAGAAGTACAGGGATAAGTGCCAGGCGGATGAATTTGATGATGTCCATTCTATTTTTCCCGAAGATTCTTCGCCGCATGACGGCGGTCTGAGTTTAGTCCGGCCCTTCAAGGTCGGGAAAGGCGTCCACTTTCAGGCGTCCACTTACGGACGCCGGCAAGGTACCGTAATATGTTCTCACTGGATTTTGCTCAACCAGTCTACGCTATGAACGTCCGTTCCATAACTCGAAGCGCCGGCAGCTCTTTTGATGTCGGCTTTTTGCAGTGCGATCCTAACTGGTGCGACTTCATACAGCCAACGAACAGCGAAGCTCAACGACCAGCCGGTAACAACGCAATCCGAACAAATCAATTTCACAACTGCGCGAAGCAGCCTCGTTACTCGAAAGCGGCCGGACTGCTGAAGCTGAACCACTTCTCCGCCGGGTGCTGGTGGCGAGTCCAAATAACTCTGATGCCCACAATCTACTGGGAATAATCTTAGACCAGGACAGGCAAAACCGCCGAAGCCGAACGTGAATATCGGGCGGCTATTCGGCTCAACCCACGTGGCGTATCACCTTTGGCCAACCTCGGCGTTCTCTTTTGCGCGCACCAATCGCGCTGACGAAGCGATAAAAACTTTTTGCGGCAGTTTTGCGTCTGGCACCCGACCATCCGCAAGCGATGCTAAATCTGGGTCTACGAGTATTCGCAGCGTGGCGACGATGCCAAGGCATTGCCCCTCTTGCAGCGCGCTGTCGCGTTCGGGCTCGATAGCTACGACGTCCGTTACCGCCTGGGATTGAGTTTCTATAACCTGGGCCGTTACGACGAAGCTTTTCCCATGCTTGAATCAGCCTCCGCGCTTTCGCCTAACACAGCTGAGCCGCTTTATTTCCTGGGCCTGATCTGCTGGTCGCGCCAACAGGATGAAACTGGCCGCTCAATTCTGGGACCGCGCCATCCAGTTGCGGCCAAACTTTCCTGAGGTGAACTTCATGTTAGGTGAAGCCCTCAGAAAGAACCGCCGCAGCGAGGCGGCGATTGAGGTTTTACCGGCGCGCCTCGGCCAGGATGCAACCAAGTTTGTCTATTACGCACGGCTTGGCGGCGCTTATCTGCAACTTGGCCAGTTGGATAGGTGCGCTCGAGGTTTTGGTCGCGCTCTGCAACGCTTCCACGCCTGCCCGAGGCCCACTCACTTTGTCGGCATTAGCTGCACGTGCCAGGGCTGATTATGCGCGCGCGGAAACTGAGTTTCGAGAATCGCTGCGGTTGCGGCCGCGGAATGTCGATACCCTCGCGCAACTGGGATTCATCGTTGGCGAGCGCGATCGCTACGCCGAAGCTGAAGAGTTACTGCGACGTGCGATCGCGATAAATGATCCAGCACTTCTACGCAAACCTACGATCTTGGACGCCTGCTCGTGAAATCAAAACGCTACGAGGATTCGTTGGCGATCCTCCACGCATGCCGCAGCTCTCAAACCCAGGAACGCGAGCGTTCACTGCAAATGTTTATTGCCCTGTCACGGTTGAAACGAAAAGAAGAACGCAAGCGGGAACTACGGCAATCTTCAATCAGCTCAACGAAGAGCGCAAAGGCTCAACCGCGTCAGAGCGACGACTCCGAGCTCGAAAATCCTGAACCTGCTTCGCCTCCGCATTAGCGGGACCGACATTCCTGTCCGCTTAAGCTAGAAGCTCAAGCGACCCTGAATCTCAACAACTCGGCCCGCGAGTCCGCGCTCGGCTCGCCCGAAGAGTGCGTCCTGCACCCGTGTGCTCAGGACTGTGTGAAATTGAATGGTTGCAAATTCAGAATATTGAAGACGTTGAAGAAGTTTGCCTTTACTTCGAAGAATTTCCCTTCACCGAAGAGGTCGCCCTAAACCGAACCGCTTACTAACAGCCATGTCGATGTCAAAGTATCGCGGGCCGCGGAACGGAGTTTCTGCCGATGCCGGGCAGTTGGAATCCAACCGGTGCCGCGGTGCTGAAGAAGGCTGAGCCACCGCCCGGAAAGTTGCTGCCGGTGATGAACGCATCGTTTGAGCTGTCAGTGCCGGCGCCGCCGAAGTAAGCGGTTGGTCGTACCGGACGAGATACTCGGGCCGCGTGTGCTGATGCACTCTCAATTACTGGAGTCCAGGAAATCCCTGTGTGTGCGGTAACAATCCCGCTCAACTGCCAACCGCCTAATATGTTACCGATTCCGTCGTGGCGATTCCTGAAAATCGGCAACTCCCAAAGACCGGAGGCAACAAAGTGGTGCCGCACGTCAAAGTCTGACGGGCCCCTTTCCTCACGCACGTCGAGTGGATAAGTGGGATTGGTGTTTGCGGTTGGTCCGTCGTACGAGACGATGTCTTTACTCTTCGAAAAACGATAGATCGCATCAAACTGAAAACCACTAGCGAAGCGCCGATTCAGTCGCGCAATCAAGGCATCGTAGCCCGCAGTCGTATCAGGTGTCGGGAATAGGATGTTTGAGAAGGTTCCTGAGCCCGAGAAGAAAAAAGTTTTCGTTAACCAGGCGTACCAACTTCCAGACTTCGGCTCCCTGATAACCGACGTCTGCAACCAGTTTGCCCGGCAGACTATATTGTCCCTCCAACGAATACGCGTAAACATATGGCGTCGGCACCTTGGCCGGCGCGCCCCAGATCTCAACCGACGCTCCAGGCGGTAGAATGGGGATCCCGTTTGCATTGAAGGTCGCTCGCAAGGCGGGATTGGTAGGGTAGCTAAAGGGAGAGTTGTCCGCACCCAGAGCATAGAGAATCTGACCATTGTTGAAAGGAGTGCTGAAGTCGGAAGCTGATGTTCCGCAGCAGAATCCTGTAACGCGCAAAGAACGGCGGATTTCCGCGAGTATTAGCAAACTCCAGAGGGGAATACGATTGTAGGCGACTGCGAAACCTCCGCGCAGCACAAACTTGTCCGCATTGAGCAGCCCATGAAACTTTTCGCCATAGTTGGGACTGTACGCAAAGCCCACGCGCGGCCCGGAAGTTGTTTCGATCCGACGGGTAGAGTGAGTCGACGATCTCGATTCTGGCCGCGGTTAACTCCTGTCCTGCCGGGCCGAGGATCAGGTTGCTTAGTGTCCCATTCTTTTCACTAATCGGCGCGAAAGTATTCCCAGCGCAGGCCCAGATTAACGAGTCAGGTTGGGCCGCGCTTTCCAGTCGTTCTGCGCGTAGAACGCGGTGGTTGAAGCGCGGAACTGCGCTTTGATTGCGCAGGACCGCCCGTACGAGGGTCGGCATTGATTTGGTAGAACAAGGGCGCGTCGTTCGCAAAGTTGAAGAGGCCGGCGAAAGTGTAGAGCGGTCGCGAACCACCCGACAGGTCATTATTATCCTGCTCCCAGCTACGGTCACCACCAAAAGTCCAAGCCTGGTTTCCTCGCACCCAACTGAACTTCTCACTTAACTGGAAGGTGTTTCAGAGAAAATGCCGGGCGTAGTTTCCGCCCACGGTGCGCCGAAGCGTAGGCGGTCAAAAGGAAGAGCTTTCGATTTCGATCCGCGGGATGCCAAAGTTAGTGTCACTGGATGACTTGATCTCATCGAACGCGAAGCGCGTGGCATTAAAAGCGCAGCTCGTTAGTTTTGTTGGAAGAGATGACGCCCCCAGGTCGACCATGCCGAACAGGTTCTGCGGAGCGGTAACGACATCGCCCATGGGCCGGCTGCGGCCGGCTGCGTCGCCACCGAGACCACGAAAACGCGAAATGTAAGAGCTGAAGGTAAGCGTGTCGTTGCTGGTGACGTTGATATCAATGCGTGGATTAAACTGGATTGCCGCGACTTATTGTCGGGAACCGAGAGTTGGGCAAACTGGATATCCGGAATGCCGTCTGGCCGCCACCGTTTATCCGCTAAGATCGTCAAGAATCGGAGATTATGTTATTGTCCTCCGAATGCAGTATTGGCCTGGCCCCGTAAGGCGACCGATGTCGAGACCGCCTGGGCGATGTTGGCACGCGGAATTGCCGGTTGGAAAAGCCGCGAAGGCGCAAGTGGCGGGAATAACGGAGACAACGCGCGGTGTGATACCTGGGGCGCTCAGGATTCGCGCGGCAATACTATTTGGCCCGCGCGCTTAGTACCGCCTGCCGAAAATCCGGCGTCTCTCATGAATGCATTGACTGTATCGTTGTTGCTGCTGCGCAAGCCTTCATAGGAAAAGAAAAAGAAAGCCCGGTTCTTGCCGTTCAGGTGGAAGGACCGCCCTCACCAAAACGTGGCAAGGTAATCGGTCCGCCAATGCTACCGCCAAACTGGTTAAGGTGCTGATTTACTCGTATTGGTGCGGCGCCGTTGGGACCGCCGTATTTATTGAAAGCGTTTAGCCCGGCACTGTTGTTCTTAAGGAAGAGACTGCCGTGATAGTTGTTAGTTCCATTTTGGGAGACAGTCAAGCACCTGCGCGCCTGAGTTGCGACCGTACTCAGCTGAGTGAGACGTTCGCAATAACACGCACTTCTTTTACCGATTCCTGATTCGGAGTTATTACCGCGGCGCCGCCATTGGTCAAACTATTCACGCTGGTGCCGTCGATCTGGAAGTTGTTGGCGGTGATGCGCTGACCGTTCGCCGATATTTGTGGTTGGTTCTCTGTTTGGAAAATCGATCGAGTTGATCCACCTGGTCCGGCAGTGTTGGGTAAGTTGACCGCGCCACCCGTGCCGCCACGCGCGGCGTCGCCAAACACTCCGGGGTTAAGCGTGGCTAACTCATAAGGGTCTCGGCCAAACTGCGGCAACGCGCGAACCTCGTTGTCCCGTGATCGCTTTGTCAACGTTCGCGTTCTCAGTCTGTAGAATTTGCCCGGTTTCCTCGGTCACGGTAACTGAGGCGCTGACGTCACCAGGTTCGAGATTTACGTCGATTCCCTGAATGGCTTCGGCATTGACTGTTACATCGCCAAACACCGCCTGCTTGTAGCCGGCTTTCTCAACTGTGAGTTTATACTTAGCGGGCGCCAGGCCTGACAGCCTGTAGAAGCCTTCCGTCACTGCTGGTGGTCTCCTGAGTTTTCCAGTCTCAGTGTTAAGAAGCGTTATCTTTGCCTCAGGCACCAGACCGCCGCCGGCATCGGTCACCGTGCCCTGAATGCCGGCCTTGAATTGAGCGTTTGCTGATCCCAGGAACAATAACAGGAAAAGCGCGCAGGTTGTGACGCGGACCACACTGGACATAGTTCGGTTCATTGAAATGGCCCTCCTAAAGGCCGGTACGGAATCTCGGTTAATGACATATATTGACTGAAGCCGATGCCGAAACGAATTGACCTGGGGGCCACTCGGCAGCTTATTGCACCAGCAACTACCGGCAGTGGCTGAATTAACAGAAACTTCGAAAGACTACGCGGGGGAGGGGAGTTTGTATGTGCGCCAGCACTCTTATCGTGAAGGAATTAATAGCACTAAAAACCAAAACTTCAATGGTATTTCCCTCCGAGACTCTGATAAAGCTGAGGGCCTCGAATACGTAATTCCGTAGAGTTCCTGTAATCGCATAACCGATGGGTAGGGTTTCAGGGATGGCGAATCGACGCTGACCGCACGCCGCTGCAATGATTGTGTCATTGCGTCTGAAACACGGACGCTGAATGGTTTCAATTATTTCCGTGATCTTAGTTTCAAATAGTTAGAAGGGAAAGATAACCGATGCAACGAAGAACTTTGCTGCTTTGTCTGCTTGTGCTTGGCCTAATCGCAGGCGCGTGCGTCTCCGGCACGCAACAAACAAATAACGGTCGCGCGGAAAAGAAGGGGTCCACCGAGCAAGTCAAGATTGGTTTTTCGATGGATACTTTGAAGGAGGAGCGCTGGCAGCGGGACAAAGATTTAGTTGAGAAGCGGGCTAAGGAAATCGGCGCCGAAGTCGAACGTCCAGGTGGCAAACAGCAGCGACAGCGAACAGATCAAGCAGTGCTGAGAACATGCTGACGCAAGGCATCGATGTGCTTATCGTGGCCCTACACAACGGTGAGATCGCGGCTTCGATTGTCGAGGCGGCGCACAAACAGGGCGTGCCCGTTATTTCGTACGATCGCCTGATCAAAAACTCAGACGTTGATCTATACATCTCGCATCAGGTGGTAAAGATGGGTGAGATGCAAGCGCAGTATTTGCTCGATCACGTGAACAAGAAGCCGGCAAACTTTGTTATCGTTGGCGGCTCACCAACCGACAACAATGCCTTGCTGTTTGCATCAGGGACAGATGAATGTTTTGAAGCCGGCAGTTGATCGCGGCGACGTAAAAATCGTTGCCGATCAATACGCCAAAGAGTGGCAAGCAAGCGAGGCTCTCAATATCGTCGAGAATGCCCTGACACGAACAAATAATCAGGTTGATGCAATAGTGGCTTCAAATGACGGAACGGCGCGCGGAGCGGTACAGGCACTCGAGGGCCAGCACCTGGCCGGCAAAGTTTTGGTTTCAGGGCAGGATGCGGATCTCGCCTCGTTGAAACTCATTGTCGAAGGCAAACAAACGATGACGATTTACAAACCGATCCAGCCGCTTGCCTATGGAGCTGGTGGATGCAGCCGTAAAGCTGGCGCGCGGCGAAAGCCTGTCGACGACCGAGACCATCGACAATGGCTTCAAGAAAGTGCCGGCAATCCTGCTTGAACCGGGTGCTGTCGACAGAAATAATCTTACCAGCACCATTGTGAAAGACGGCTACCACACGTTGGCGGAGATTTGCGCCGGCCTGCCGCCGGAGAAGTGCCCGAAAGAATAGTCAGGCGAGAGCTCGGCAAGTACAAGGATTCCATTTGTCATTTGACATTTCTCATTTGTCATTTAGGACGCTGGTGGACACATTGAGACCACAAGGGTGATGAGACGCAAGCGAGTCATGAAGCCGGTCACTTTGCGACCGGTTGAATGGCAACATTCAGTACTAAATGACAAATGAGAAATGTCAAATGACAAATGGCAAATCTCCTATGCAAGTGACCAACCTTAACGAAAATGCCCACTGTCGAACTATTCTGGAGATGCGCAACATCACCAAGACCTTCCCGGGTGTTCGTGCGCTTGATGGCGTCAGTCTGGATCTGCAAAGGGTGAGGTTCACGCGCTGGTTGGCGAAAATGGCGCTGGTAAGTCCACCTTGATGAAAATCCTCGGCGGCGTCTATCCACACCCGCAGTATGGTGGTGAAATTTTCATCGAAGGCAGTCTTCAACAGTTCAGCGGAGTTCGCGACGCGGAAAAGCCGGCATTGCGGTTATCTACCAGGAACTTTCCTCGTCAGGGAGATGACCGTCGGCGAAAATATTTTCCTCGGACGTGAACCCCGCAAGTTTGGCATCATTCGCTGGGAAGATCTTTATCGTCGCGCGAGCGAGTTGCTCGCGGACCTGCATCTGTCGATCGACCCGCACACACTCATCCGCAACCTGGGTATCGGCCAGCAACAGTTAGTGGAAATCGCGAAGGCACTTTCACGACGCCCGAATCCTGGTGCTTGATGAACCAACTGCGGCGCTAAACGATGGCGAGGTAGAGACGCTCTTTGTCATTCTCAACAAGCTGCGGGCGCGCGGCGTTGGGATGATCTACATTTCGCATAAGCTCAATGAAGTGTTTCGCATTAGCGATCGCATTACCGTCCTGCGCGACGGCAAAACGGTAGGCACAAATGCCACTGCGGCCTGGACCGAACCACAGATCATCGCACGCATGGTTGGGCGTGAAGTGGGCGACATCTTTCCGGTTATTGACCATGCCCAGGGCGAAACTATCTTTGAAGTGACAAATTTCTCGGTGACTGATCCCGCGGTGGCCGGCAAAAAACTGGTCGATAACGTTAGTTTCTCGGTCAAACATGGGGAAGTGTTGGGGATTGCCGGCTTGATGGGCGCCGGCCGCAGCGACCTGCTGATGGCCATATTCGGGGCGCACAGCGGTCGCGTCTCGGGTGAGATCAAACTGGAAGGCCGGCGGATCGACATCGGCAGTCCGGCTGATGCAATCAAACAGGGCATAGGTTTTGTTACCGAGGATCGGAAGCGATTTGGCCTGGTGTTGGATCAAACGATTCTCAACAACATGACACTCGCCGGGTTGCGACGAATCTCGGGCGCTTCCTTACCAGCGTCGACGCAGAGTCCGCCGCGGGCGAACGCTCGATGAAGGAACTTCGCGTCAAAGCCAACTCCGTCTTTACGATTGCCGGCACCTTGTCAGGGAGGCAATCAGCAAAAGGTTGTGTTAGCGAAGTGGTTGTTGACGAACCCGCGGGTGTTGTTTCTCGACGAACCAACTCGCGGCATTGATGTCGGCGCGAAACAGGAAATCTATGCGCAAATCAACAAGCTCGCGAAAAGCGGACTTGCTATCGTGCTGGTGTCTTCGGAATTGCCGGAAGTACTGGGAATGTCGGACCGTATCCTTGTGCTCCATGAAGGACGCATTACCGGTGAATTTAGCCGGGCCGCCGCTACCCCCGAGAAGGTCATGGCCTGCGCTACCGGACGCGCACAGCAAGCGGCTTGAAAAACAGACAGAATCCACGAGGACACGAACACCGTCAATCGCATCTGCTTGGTTCTGCTACAGGACCGCCGCCTTGAATGCCTATGAACAACGCTGCAGATACAACCCGGACTGAAAAGCTACCGGCACCTTCCAACGCCTGAGCCGTTGCCGGATACTGACGAGACTACGCCGGTCACCAGTATCGGAAAATTCAAGATTCCGACTGAGGTCCTCCGCGCTTACACAATGGTGTTTGCGCTGGTCGCCATCTGGATCTATTTCCACTTCTCAACCAGTCGCATCTTTCTCGATCCGCGAAACTTCTCCAACCTGATGCGACAGACGTCAGTCACCGGAGTGTTGGCGGTGGGAATGTTGATGGTCATTATCACGGCGCAGATCGACCTGTCCGTTGGTTCGGTGGTGGGTCTTGCCGGTGGCATCGCCGCGATTGCGCAAGGTTGGTATGGTTATGGGTTAATACCTTCGTTAGCGGTCGGCGTCGCCATCGCGATTGCGATCGGTGCTCTGCAAGGTTCCCTAACGGCCTACCTGAACATCCCGGCGTTCATTGTCACCCTGGGCGGGTTGCTCGCCTGGCGTGGTGTCATCCTCGGGTTAAGTAAAGGAGAAACAATCCCGCTCCGGCTGCAGAGTTTTAAGGCTATCGGCCAAAACTATGTCGACCGGCGCGCCGGCTGGATACTGGCCGGGTTGGCAATAGCCGCGGTTGTGTGGATGATGATCGCCCGCAATCGAGCCCGGCGCCGGCATGGCCTCGCTAGTGCCGACGTTAGGTTCGACGGTCCTTCGCATCGCCTTTCCTACCGCGGTCATCCTTTGGTTCATTTACACGATGAACACTTACGAGGGGTGCCGATACCGGTAATCATTTTGATCGCCATCGCCCTGGCCGGAGCGTTTCTGACGCAGAACACAACCTTTGGTCGTTATCTTTATGCCATCGGCGGCAACCCTGACGCGGCACGTCTTTCCGGCATAAACATCCGTAAGCACATTCTGGCAGTGTTCTGCATCATGGGCGCGCTCGCCGGCGTGGCGTCAATCATCTACACGGCGCGGGTTGGCAGCGCATCACCTGACGCGGGACAACTGCTCGAGCTGGACGCGATCGCGGCGTGCGTAATCGGTGGCACCAGTTTAATGGGAGGGCGGGGAACTGTTTTCGGCGCGATCCTGGGTGCGCTGATCATGGCGAGTCTCGACAATGGCATGTCGTTGATGCGAGTCGAACCTTACTCGCAAATGATTATTAAAGGCGCGATCCTCGGTCGCTGCCGTTGGTTTGGACTATGGCTGGAGCGCAAACGCGGCTGAAGGATAATTCATAAGGGTTTAGTAGTTGCAGGAGCGGTAGCGACCGCATCCATGCATTTTGTCGTTAGCGGACTTGTCAAACTGCAGGTTGGTCACAGGATCCGTCGCTTCCGGTCCTGTGGCGGGTTTCTCTTCCGGCTTCAACAAAAAGCAAAAGATGTTTCTGACTAATCGTCTTCCTCGACAATCTCGCTTTTTTCCTGCCCAGCTTTGTTTGCACAGGCAACTAACGCCCTCGCCCCGGGTGCGCCCGGCAACGATGCGCATTGGCCGAGCGCCGCGAAAAATGGATTCGGAACCTCAAACACCCCAGCTTCGAAGGTTTGGTTTACGCTGAATAACGGAGTGCTGACCGAGGTCTACTATCCGAGGCTCGATGTGCTCTAATGCCGTTCAGATGCTGCAGTTCGTCTGATAATCGCTGGCAGAGTAGAAACTGAAAGCGGAGGACACGATACCATCGCGTGTGGAGCTCGCTCGATCCGCCGGGCGCTGTCGTTCCGTCAAATCAATACCCGCGAAGAACGGTTACTACACCATAACAAAGACCTACGTAACGGATCCGGCAGCGCAGCATCGATACTTGATTGATGATCGATTATTCCATGCAAAACGCTGGCCCATGCGTTGCGAATGTTTATGTCTACTACGATCCGTCGCTGAACATAACAGCGGCATGCCACGACTCTGCCTGCGACTGAAGGCGATTGCGCTTGCTGTCGCGATGGCGACACAGCATCGGCTCTGATCTCCAGCTCATGGATGCTACTCCGGACGAGTTCTCCAGACCAATGGTCCAGGATTTGATCGAGCTAACAAACCGAGACTCTCGCAATGGCTATCGTGGCGCTAGTGATGAGTCTTACCGAGCTGAGACGGAATCGAACAGCTCAGGTGTTGCCTCTTATCAACGGCCGTCGACGTCAACGTTGTACAGCTCGCGGCTTTGAAGGGCCATCAGCGTTCTCCAGGGCGTTCGTCATGGCGACTCACGCTCGCGCTCGCGTTCGGTAACACAGCCGCGAGCGGCACTCAGCTAATGCGCAGTGCGTCAGTCGGCAAAGGGATTTGCGCGCAGCGCTCGCCGGGCATACGAGGCACGGCTGGCACGCATACCTCAAACCGCTGCAAGCGAGTCGAGCCAAAATATTTCAACAGCCAGTTCCAGACGGCGGCGATGACGCTAAAGGCCCTCGAGGACAAGACCTATCGCGGTGCAATGATCGCTTCGCCATCAGTCCCCTGGGGCGGTGGGCCAAACGCAAACGAACCGACGATTAGTGGTTATCATGCGGTCTGGGCGCGCGATCTTTATCAGGCAGCGACGGCGTTTCTGGCGCTGGGCGATCGTGCCAGTGCCAATCGGGCGCTTGATTATCTCTTCAACGTACAACAAAAAACGGATGGCAGTTTTCCGCAGAATTCCTGGGTCGATGGTCGCCCGATCGGCGGCGGCCTCCAGCTTGATCAAGTGGCATTGCCCCTTGTGCTTGCCTATCAGTTGGAGCGCACTGACAGGTCGACGTGGCTGAGGCACATCAAGCCGGCGGCGGATTTCATTCTTCGCAGAGGTCCCGCAACCGAACAGGACCGTTGGGAAGAGAAATCCGGTTATTCACCCGCCACTATTGCTGCGGAGATTGCAGGCTTAGTCTGCGCCGCTGGAATTGCATCAATTAATGGTGACGAAGGAACCGCAAAACTTTATCTGAAGGTGGCCGACAAGTGGACCCAAAGCGTTGAACGGTGGACGGCAACTAAAGGCCGTCACCGCGACGGACATTATTATCTGCGCATTTCCGAAAACGATGATCCGGACGATGGGGCGAAGATTGAAATAAACAGCAGCAACCAGCTGGTGGATGAACGCGCACTTCTTGATGCCGGCTTCCTCGAGTTAGTCCGGCTCGGAATAAAAGATGCGAACGATCCGTTGATTCGCGATTCACTCGCTCTAGTCGATCAGTTAATCAAAGTGGAAACTCCGGGAGGTTCCGGGTGGTATCGTTACAATCTCGACGCGTATGGCGAGAGACCGGATGGCGATAATTATGATGGCCACCTGGGCGTCGGACGCCTTTGGACCCTGCTCAGCGGCGAACGCGGCGAATACGAGGTCGCGCGTGGTGACCTGACCACCGCGGGCATGCGGCTCGACGCGATGATGGCTTTTGCCAACGACGGAATGATGATTCCGGAGCAGGTGTGGGATCGTAACGAAAGTCCGCGGCCCGAGCTTCGCTTTGGCGAAGGCACGGGCTCAGCCACGCCCCTGGCCTGGTCTATGGCCCAGTTTATTCGTCTCGCAATCAACATCAAACAAGGACATAATGTGGAGACTCCAAACGCAACCACATTACGATACCTGAAAGGTTCAGCAAGTAATTGACTGTAGACGCAACAAATAAGTCTGAGTTGGTTTTCGCTGCGGATCTCGGCGGTACTCATCTTCGTGTGGCCACCGTAGATCGCAACGGCAAGATTTACTGCCGGAAGATGCAGTCGACGCCGCAAGCAGAGAAGCCGAACGAGATCGTGCGCGCGCTGATCAACGCCGCTCATGCGTTTCAGCCCACGGCTGCAGAAAAGGGTAGCGGAATTTCTGCCGTGTCGGTAGTCGTCCCCGGAACTGTGAACGTCGCTGGGGGCGTGGTCGTAAAGCTCCGAACGTCCCCTGCCTCGACGGTTTTCGTTTGGGGGCTGCGTTGGAGAGTGAACTCGAGTGGCCCGTTATCCTGGAGAATGACGCCAACGCGGCCGCGATCGGCGAGCTATGGCAAGGTGCGGGAAAAGGATATCGCACACTTATTTGCGTGACACTCGGCACCGGCGTCGGCGGTGGAATAATTCTTGACGGGAAACTGTGGCGAGGCGTCGATGGCTCGGCTGGGGAGATCGGTCACATCGGTGTCGATCCATTTGCCGGAGTTCCCTGTACCTGTGGCAGCCGCGGGTGCCTCGAAGTCTATGCTTCGGCTACCGCCATTGTGCGGATGACACGCGAGGCAAGGCCTCGTTATCCCAGCTCGATGCTGCATAACACTGAAGATCTAACATCGGAAAAAATTTATCGGGCGGGGATGGCAGGTGATGAACTGGCGATTGAAGTTTTCCGGCGCATGGGAGTTTACCTGGGAATCGGCCTGGCAAGCCTAATCAATGTACTCAATCCCGAGATCGTAGTCATTGGCGGCGGGTTATCAAACGGCTGGGATCTGTTTGAGAAACACATGCACCAGCAGGTTCTTGAACGCGCGTTTCCGATTCCAGCCCGGCGCGTCAAGATCGTGCGCGCTCAATGCGGCGACGACGCCGGGTTACTCGGCGCAGCGCGGCTCGCATTTCAGGACTGACATCGTTGCGGCTTGAGAGTCTGTCAACGAGGGAATTCGAGAATTCAACTAAGAAAGTCTCATGGTCGGGAAGGTGGGCTTGCCCCCGCTTCTTCCCACCATCCATGCAACCTTTATGAAACGCTGCGTTTTAATCTTTTGCTTCATTCTTTGCCCAGTATCTATTGCCAGAGCGCAGGATATTACGAAGCTGGAAAAGATCGGCTCGATCGCAAATTTTACCAAGTCAGAAAAATCCGTTGTCTTCAACTGCCAGGACAACTCGCAAGTCCAGGTGACAATTCTGTCCGCCGATCTGGTGCGCGTTCGCGCGTCCTTCGGCAAACCAATTCCCGCGAAGGATCATTCCTGGGCAATAGCAAAAACCGAATGGGTTACGCCGCGCTGGAGTCTGTCTGAGACAAGCGAGGCAGTTCTGATAACGACTGACGAACTTGAGGTGCTCGTTCGTCGCTCGCCTTTGCTTGTCGAGTTTCGCAATGCAAAGACTCACGCAGTTATCAATTCCGATCAGCAACCAATGGCCTACGATGCCAAAGGCCTGCTGAAAGATATGTTGTTTGATTCACGCGGGACCTTCGTGGCTGCTGCGAAGAAACTTGGCTTCGATGAGCACTTCTACGGGTTAGGAGAAAAGGCAGCCCGCCTCGACAAGCGTCGCAGTTCATTTGTGAACTGGAATTCCGACACGCCGGGCTATCTCGAAGGTAGAGATCCGATTTATCAAACCGTGCCGTTTTACACCGGACTGCAAAACGGCAATGCTTATGGCATCTTTTTCGATAACAGCTATCGGAGTTATTTCGACTTCGGCAAATCGTCGCAACAGCGTGTTTGGTTTGGCGCCGAGGGCGGCGAGTTGAACTATTACTTTTCTACGGACCCTCGCTCAAGAAGATTTTGAATCGCTACGCGGACCTCACCGGGCACATGCCGATGCCGCCATTGTGGGCGCTGGGGAACCAACAAAGTCGCTGGAGCTATTATCCCGACACGATGGTTGAAGAAGTTGTCAGCGAATATCGCAAACACGATCTGCCGCTCGACGTCGTTCATCTTGATATTGATTACATGCAGGGCTATCGCGTGTTCACCTGGGATCGAAATCGTTTCCCTGATCCAAAGGCGCTTAGTGAGAAACTCGCGAGACAGGGCGTCAAGCTTATTACCATTGTTGACCCGGAGTCAAACATCAGCAGGTGGCCAAAAGCACTGCGCAGATTACTTCGATTACGCCGGAACTTGAGCCACAGGATCCGCGCTATTACGTTTTCGAGCAGGGACTACTGAACAACTATTTTCAAAAGCGCGAGAATGGCGATCTGTTTATTCCGAGGGTCTGGCCCGGAGAAAGTGTCTTCGTTGACTACACGCTGCCCGCGGCCCGTGAGTGGTGGGGAGGTTTACATCGGGCCTACACTGACAATGGCGTAGCGGGTATTTGGAACGACATGAACGAGCCGTCCGACTTTGTCGATCAAACCGGCAAGAACCAAATGGATGTCGTCAGCTACGATGAAGGCGAGAAGTCCACGCATGCGAAGAATCGCAATGTGTTCGCGTTGCTGATGGCCCGCGCAACCTACGAGGGTCTGGAACGATTGCGACCAAACCAGCGTCCCTACGTGATCACGCGCGCCGCCTATGCCGGAATTCAAAGATATTCGACCATGTGGACGGGCGATACAAACAGCAG
>ERZ1370068.4597-contig-366_pt1 | contig 40116 bp, 56 predicted proteins | sample MGYA00561227_ERZ1370068 | MGnify/ENA primary metagenome ERZ1370068 (study PRJEB38410, sample SAMEA6850437) | metagenome | study: Metagenomic assessment of the ecological functions of the soil: analysis of the soil microbiota associated with the... | reverse complement strand
GGGTGAGGCCGCGCCTCAATAATTATATCTGGACGCCGACACTAAAACCCTGCGCCACCAGCGATGAGGTGTTGAACACCGGCATCGGACGCTGCGGGCCGTCGGGCACGACCGGCGGGATCAGATTGGGATTGATGGTGGTATCGATCAGGCCCGCCGGCGCGTTGCACGCCGGTCAGTACAGCACGTCGTAACTGGCGACGATCTGCCACTGCGGTGCCACCTGGTAGCCGGCCTTCAGCGAAATCTCCGGCACCGCCGCAAAGCGGAGTTTGCGAGAAATTGCCGATATTGCTGGAGAGCGCCAGCAATCCGCCCGGCGACGTGGTGGCGACTCGCGCCGGCGGTAATGGTCGTTGCGCCATCGATGGATGCGCTGTTGAAATTGGCGCCAAGCGCCACCTTGCCGCGCCATTCCAGCGTCCACGGGCCTTGCCTCCATTCGCCGGCAAGGCCGAGATCGACGCCGTGAAAATTGCTGGTGGCATTGAACGCATCGGTGTCGCTGAGCGTGCCGAACGCCGAAATCCGGGACACGACCGGAACCGACGGTTTGTCGGACGAGCGCGAGATAGCGATAGCCGATCAACGCGCTGACGCGCTGGCCGCTCCACATCCCGATTTCCTGGCGGTAGAGCGCGCGCGGCCCCCAGTAGCCGCGACGATTCGCTCGCCGCTACCGTTCCAGGTGAGGAGGCCGGGAAACCCGACCAGCGCAGCGTCCTGCGGGTTGGTTAAGAGCATTGAAGAACGGCTGTGCCAGGATCGGATGTGCGTTGGAGTCGGTGGCGAAGCGGGTCGGAGGCACTCTGCAGATCGAAGAAGCTGACCTCGATGCCCTTGCCGTGTCGCGGGGTCGAACCAATATCCTGCCCTGCAATCGGCCGCCCGAACGCCAGCCGCCGTTGACGGCCGAAGATCGCCGAACAGCACGGTTGTGCCGGGCGCGCCGAGAACGCCGGCCTGCGCCAGTGGCGTGCCGGCTGGGCTCAGCGGTCACCATCGGCGGAAGCCGGTCGCCCTTCACGGTCCAGCCGAGGGTAATCGATCTCGGCCCAGAACGAGCCGCCGGCATCGGAGGTTTTCGGCGGCGCGCCTGGTGATCGGCAGGTCGGCGGCGGCAACGGTACCTGCGGCCATGCGGCATTGCGGCCGAGCGCGGCGACAAAGGCCCGCCATCGATGCCGTCTTGAGATCTTGCACTGTTCATGTGTGCCCCTGCGCCCGATTGATACACGTATGTCTTGGCGCGGCAAGGTTCGGCAGCAGAGCCGCAGCCGGCGGCGGCAGCGAATTTGCGGGCCTGTTGCCTTGGAGCACCTTTGGAGGGCAGGGATCCCTGGAAGATCTTCTGGTCCGCCGTGATAGCGAAAATCCATGCTAACTGAGGTCGTTTCGCGAAAACGCTAAACGACGAGCAGCCAAAGAACTAGCGCGAGCGTTCGCTCACTGAAGAGTTAGTTGGTGATGATCTCCTATGATCCAGACCCGAATGCGATGGTTCCGTGATTCGATCTGCTGCAGTTGGCACTGACGCTGGCGTCCGACATGAGGGCTGACGAAAGATGATCCTTCCCGACAGCTACTCCGATGTTCCTCCGGCAAGATCGCCGCCGTCGTCACGCATCTGGAGATGACCGAGCGTCCGGTTCTGCCTGCCGATCCTGCGGGTGTCTGGACGCTCCGTCGGGTTGAAACGCCTGATCTCGACTGGTTTCGCGATCTCTATCGCCGGGTCGGCGAGGAATGGCTGTGGTTCTCCCGGATGCGGATGAGGATGCTGAACTCGCCGCGATCATTCATTCGCCGCTGGTTGAGATCTATGCGCAGGTGCACGAGGGCCGCGACGAAGGGTTGCTGGAGCTGGATTTTCGCGACGCTGGCCAATGCGAGCTCGCCTTCTTCGGCGTCACCGCAAGACTGATCCAGCAGCGGCGCCGGCCGCTGGCTGATGAACCGCGCGCTGGAGCTGTCATGGTCGCGGCCGGTCGTGCGGGTCTGGGTGCACCTGCACTTTCGATCACCCGTCGGCGCTGGCGTTCTATCAGCGCGCGGGCTTTCAGTCCGTTCCGGCGGCAGGTCGAGAATCGCGCGACGATCCCAGGCTCGACGGCACCGCGCCGCGCGATGCCGCGCGGCATGTTCCGATCATCGTGTAAGGCGCAGGGCTACTCCTTACCGTCATCACCCGCGAAAGCGGAGTGATCCAGTATTCCAGAGGCTTCAGCGATAGAACCGCAAGGCCGCAGTGTACTGGATACTCCGCTTTCGCGGGTGAATGACGCGGTGTGATTGAGGCTCCGTCAAAACACGTCCTGCTTCGCCCGCGACAGCGAAACGCCGTGGCGGTCGGCATTGAAGCAAGTGACGCCTGTTTGCTCCGACGTGCAGGTAAAGTCCGCCGCGCTGCCAGACCTCGCCGTACGCCAGCACCGGCATGCGCAGCTCCATGACGCGTGTCGCCGTAGCAGAGGCGGGCAGCATGCGCCTTCGATCGCATCTCGAAAGCCTTGGCCCCATTCGAGATCGCAGTCGGCGAGGCCGGCGCGCCGTCACCGTCGCTTCCATGATGTCGCAGCAGAAGCGTGTTCTTTCTCGTAGTCGAAATATTGGCAGGCGATGTTTTTCGACTGCGACTGGAAGCCGGCGGCGCTCGCTTTGGGCATTCCGCGCCGGCGAGGAACAGCGAGGATAGCGCGAGGATATTTTGTGACGAGCGCATGTCGGTTCCTCCGCGGTCTGGGAATGGTGCGCGATGTGGATCGGGATCGGATGACCGTCCGGATCGAGCAGGGCAAGGGGGCGCAAGGATCGGTACGTGCCGCTGTCGAAGCGCCTGCTGCCGCGATTCGCGCAGTACTGGGCGACGGAGCGGCCTCGGCACTGGGTCTTCGAAGGGAGCTCGCCAGATCGCTGCCTTCACATCACGGCGGTCCAGAAGGCTTACACGCTCGCGAAGCTACGTGCCGGCATCCGGAAACACGGTGGCGTGCACGCGCTGCGTCATGCGTACGCGACCCACATGATCGAGTCCGGCGTCGATGTGCTGACCGTGCAGCGCCTGCTCGGCCATCGGAGCGTGTCCACGACGATGCGGTACTTCCATCTTAGCCAGGCCCGGATGGCGATCGTCCGGTCGCCTCTGGACCTGCTGGACGGTCCGCGGCCCTAGCGGGTGCGTCCGGACTGCCGGCACGGCCGGCGGTTTCGACGGCCCGACCTCGCCGACATCGTCCGTGCCGTCGGTGATGAGCTGTCGGTACGACGTCGGTTGACGGGGAGCAGCGAGCCGCACTGGCCGCCATTGCGCGATGCCGCACGCCGGAGCTCGGCGGTCACGTCGAAGTGTGCGTCCGTTGCGGGCATCGACGCGCGGTCTACCGCTCATGCCGAAACCGGCACTGCCCCAAGTGCTCGACCCTCGCCAAGGAGCGCTGGCTGCAAGCGCGTCTGTCCGAGCTGATTCCAGCAGGCTACCTCCACGTCGTCTTCACGCTGCCGCACGCGCTCAACGACCTGGCGCGACGGGAGCCCCGTGTCGTGTACGAGGCGTTGTTTGGCTCGGCTTCAGAGACGCTGCTCACTTTCGCGAGAGATCCTCGCCACCTCGGCGCCCTCCCTGGAATCACCGCGGTCCTTCACACGTGGACCCAGCGCCTCGATCTACACATCCACCTGCATTGCATCGTGACGGCCGGCGGCCTCGATCCGACCGCACGGCGATGGGTCAAGAGTCCCCGTCGTTTCCTCTTCTCGGTGCGCGCCCTCTCTCGTGTATTCCGGGGCAAGTACCTCGAAGCGCTGCGCCGCTTCTCGAGTGCCCCGATCGACGCCGCGCTCCGCGCCGCACTGTATCGACACGAATGGGTCGTTTACGCCAAGGCACCGCCTGCCGGGCCGGCGGCACTGCTCGACTACCTCGCGCGCTATACACACCGCGTCGCGATCGGCAATGAACGGATCCTCGGCTTCAACGGTCGCACCGTGAGGCTGCGTTGGCGCGACTCCCTTCACGGCAATAGAAGCGGCTCCTCACGCTCGACGCTTTGACCTTGCTCTCGCGATTCGTGCAACACGTGCTGCCACGAGGATTCAAACGTGTGCGACACTACGGGCTTCTCGCTCCAGCGGGGAAGGCCAAAGCCCTCGACGCCTGCCGTCGTTACTTCGGCACCGTGGGCCGCACGTCGCGCGCTCACGCTCCAGCCTGACCGTTGCGACCTTCCTCGAGCGCCTCGGACGCAACGTCCAGCGCTGCGAAGCGTGCGGCTCGCACACGCTCAGGATCGAACCGGCGCCGGGAGTGGAACGCCCACAACACCCCCGAGGCCCGCCATGACCGGTCGTTCGAAGCACATCGAGCTGAGGCGATCGACGCTTCCTCGGGCTGTGTGCGCCCCACCGGATTCAGACCGCCCAGCACGCTCACGACGCGATTCGTCCCAACTCTTCTCGGATCTCTCCCGTGCTGCGCAGGCCCCGCGAAAGCCGACAACTCCACGATCAACCGCCACGATAGACGTACAATCCCCAACACCATGACGCTGTACCGGTTTAGTCCAACCGCGATTATCCGGACCGCAGACGCGCTCCGGATGAGTGTCTTCGTTGAGGCAGGCCTAGAAGAGCAGGGAGCAAATGGAAGTGAAAGCGCGCTCCATGAGAGCATCATCACGCCTTTCGTAGCGCCAATGTCGTTGCGCTTGATCGCCGATGCGGCCGTGCCAGTCGGTCATTGCGCTGCATTCCGCCAGATCGGTAATCGCCAACTGTCGACCTGTGGTCGATCTCTTCGCGGCCTGCGTAATGAACTCGAGCTTTCAGTGATCGGCGGCTGGGTAGCTCGCGGGTCAGAAGCTGGCTCACGAACTCGGCAATGTCGTTTGAAGCAATCGGAATCCTCAAGTCCGTTTGTTATTTCGTGATTTTCGTGGCGTTCGCTGCGTGCGTGGGTTCTCAGCGGAACGAGTCGGCCAAGCGTTTTGCCTTGCATGCGCCGTAATACCAGTTGCTCGATGACTTGGGCCCGCACCAAACCGCGACTCAGACAACTGCGTCTCGCGTGGTACTTGGAAAATACCGACCGTGCAGCCACCGGATATCAGCAACCACTCATCTGCCGTCGTGCGCAGGGTTCCGCTAACATCGGCTGTCCAACAACCCGCATCAACGCAGTCGGTCCATCCGGTCACGGCAGCTTGCAAATTGCGCAAGCTGCCGCGCCGCAGTCTGGCCCGCTGCTTATCGCGTGCGTTGAACTAAACCGCCTTTCGGCGGTGGTCTGATCCAACTTCAACCGATCCGCGTCTGAGCGCACCGTGTGCCTTTTCGCGTCCGCAAGCGACGCGCTGGAGGTGCACGATGACCGAGCTTCGGCGTTTGATGCTTCAGGGTATGACGGTTCGTGGGATGTCGCCGCGCACGCAGCGGTCTTACGTGTCCGCGGTGCGTCGATTGGCGAGGCACTATCGGCGTTCACCGGAGGGGCTCACGACCCAAGAGGTGCAGTCCTATCTGGCCCACATGATCGAGGTCGAGGGACTGTCGTGGAGCACCTGCTCGATCGCGGCGAACGCGTTTCGGTTTCTGTATCACGTGACGTTGGGGTTGGCGGAGAGCGATTTCGTGGTGCCGCGGGCGCGGCAGCCGCAGCGACTCCCGGAGATCTTGAGTAGTGAGGAGGTGTCGCGGCTCTTCGATTCGGTTGCGCATGCGAAGCATCGCTTGCTGTTCGAGACGATCTACGCGTGCGGTTTGCGCGTGAGCGAAGCGGTCCAGTTGAAGGTGCGCGATGTGGATCGGGATCGGATGACCGTCCGGATCGAGCAGGGCAAGGGGCGCAAGGATCGGTACGTGCCGCTGTCGAAGCGCCTGCTGCCGCGATTCGCGCAGTACTGGGCGACGGAGCGGCCTCGGCACTGGGTCTTCGAAGGGAGCTCGCCAGATCGCTGCCTTCACATCACGGCGGTCCAGAAGGCTTACACGCTCGCGAAGCTACGTGCCGGCATCCGGAAACACGGTGGCGTGCACGCGCTGCGTCATGCGTACGCGACCCACATGATCGAGTCCGGCGTCGATGTGCTGACCGTGCAGCGCCTGCTCGGCCATCGGAGCGTGTCCACGACGATGCGGTACTTCCATCTTAGCCAGGCCCGGATGGCGATCGTCCGGTCGCCTCTGGACCTGCTGGACGGTCCGCGGCCCTAGCGGGTGCGTCCGGACTGCCGGCACGGCCGGCGGTTTCGACGGCCCGACCTCGCCGACATCGTCCGTGCCGTCGGTGATGAGCTGTCGGTACGACGTCGGTTGACGGGGAGCAGCGAGCCGCACTGGCCGCCATTGCGCGATGCCGCACGCCGGAGCTCGGCGGTCACGTCGAAGTGTGCGTCCGTTGCGGGCATCGACGCGCGGTCTACCGCTCATGCCGAAACCGGCACTGCCCCAAGTGCTCGACCCTCGCCAAGGAGCGCTGGCTGCAAGCGCGTCTGTCCGAGCTGATTCCAGCAGGCTACCTCCACGTCGTCTTCACGCTGCCGCACGCGCTCAACGACCTGGCGCGACGGGAGCCCCGTGTCGTGTACGAGGCGTTGTTTGGCTCGGCTTCAGAGACGCTGCTCACTTTCGCGAGAGATCCTCGCCACCTCGGCGCCCTCCCTGGAATCACCGCGGTCCTTCACACGTGGACCCAGCGCCTCGATCTACACATCCACCTGCATTGCATCGTGACGGCCGGCGGCCTCGATCCGACCGCACGGCGATGGGTCAAGAGTCCCCGTCGTTTCCTCTTCTCGGTGCGCGCCCTCTCTCGTGTATTCCGGGGCAAGTACCTCGAAGCGCTGCGCCGCTTCTCGAGTGCCCCGATCGACGCCGCGCTCCGCGCCGCACTGTATCGACACGAATGGGTCGTTTACGCCAAGGCACCGCCTGCCGGGCCGGCGGCACTGCTCGACTACCTCGCGCGCTATACACACCGCGTCGCGATCGGCAATGAACGGATCCTCGGCTTCAACGGTCGCACCGTGAGGCTGCGTTGGCGCGACTCCCTTCACGGCAATAAGAAGCGGCTCCTCACGCTCGACGCTTTGACCTTGCTCTCGCGATTCGTGCAACACGTGCTGCCACGAGGATTCAAACGTGTGCGACACTACGGGCTTCTCGCTCCAGCGGGGAAGGCCAAAGCCCTCGACGCCTGCCGTCGTTACTTCGGCACCGTGGGCCGCACGTCGCGCGCTCACGCTCCAACCCTGACCGTTGCGACCTTCCTCGAGCGCCTCGGACGCAACGTCCAGCGCTGCGAAGCGTGCGGCTCGCACACGCTCAGGATCGAACCGGCGCCGGGAGTGGAACGCCCACAACACCCCCGAGGCCCGCCATGACCGGTCGTTCGAAGCACATCGAGCTGAGGCGATCGACGCTTCCTCGGAGCTGTGTGCGCCCCACCGGATTCAGACCGCCCAGCACGCTCACGACGCGATTCGTCCCAACTCTTCTCGGATCTTCTCCCCGAGCTGCGCAGGCCCCGCGAAAGCCGACAACTCCACGATCAACCGCCACGATAGACGTACAATCCCCAACACCATGACGCTGTACCGGTTTAGTCCAACCGCGATTATCCGGACCGCAGACGCGCTCCGGATAATTGCTCTTCGTTCGACGGACAAGGACTGAGTCGGAGCAATCATGAAGATGGGCAAGTTCCGTGGTGCGCTTCTTGTCTTCGGGCTTGCTGGTTGGGCGCATGCAATCACGGTTCCTCCCGATCCGACCCTCCCTGGACTCGCCGGGGTGTGGGCTGGTTCCGCGCTGGACGGATGGGAGTTCTATCGACTCGAACTCGAGGAGTCCGGCAGCGGTGTCCTCACGGTGCAGGAACTCCCTGGCGCTCCCATCAAGGCATATTGGGTTCGCGGAACACGAGCGCTCGACCAAGACGAGGCCACGTTCGTGGTGCAATCCGCGGACGGTGAAGCCGAGCCTATCAGCGTTCGCTCCGATGGTATTTTGCCTTGGCGTCTCACGCTCCGCATCACCGCTACGTCTGGAGAATGGAAACGGCAGGCAATGCTCTTTCGACTCAATGTGCTCATGGAGCGAATCGATTCGCTAAACAAGCGAGCGGAGGAACTCCGTAGGGGCAAACAATGAAGCAGCCGTCGAACTACGGCGTCATGCGCGACGGTCCGTCCGGTCACGCCGCTTGCTTGCGCAAGCGATCGCGCCCGGTCGCCCGCGCGATACGCGTTGCGTTAGAAGGCTAAAGGAATCATGAACCAAGCCGTAGTCACGAAGCTCCGATGGCTGGACAGGGTCAAACGCTGTCTGGTGCGCTACTCGTGATCATGATGAGTGTCGGGTGTTCCTCAACGCGGTTAGGTCCGCAGCGTGAATCAATGCAAGCACAGTGCGGCGTTCAGGCGGGCGTACAGGTGAGCCGCGAGCAGGCGGCTGCATCGCAAAACTCGACGGTCTGAAGCAGACCGCTCTCCCATGGAGCATTACCGAATACCACGATCGTGATTTGAACGAGCCCATGTGGTGCGTCACCAGTACTTTTGATCACTCCCATCCCTGAGCACGAACTTGAACGCGAAAAGCATTTACATCAGTCAGCGCGACGGTCGCGTTGTGATGAGGTTGGGTAAGTCTAACGAACCCTGAGGTCGCACTGAGGCAGAACGATGGAGGTACGCCTTCTAACTACCAGATCAAGCCGCCGGTCGTTCCGGTCACGCGCCTTGCTTGCGCAAGGCGCGCGCCCGGCCGCGCCCGCGGCTTATCTAGTGCGTTGATATGACTTCTTCTGTCAAGACCAGAGCCTGAACGCTCTCTTTCTTTACATGGTCTTGTCTCCGTGGAATCCAGGACCTGAACAGAGGCGGGGCCAGTAAATCCGACGGTTGATCCTGCTGATATCCGTGGGTTGGTTACCACCTTACTTGGTTCCGTCGAGCGCCTTCCTCGGTCTAGGCTCGAGGATCGGCCGAAGCCGCCTCATAACGCACACGAGGGTTGCGCCAATACCGGGGCCGCGCCTCTGCCCAGACCCTGGAGTCGAGTGATGCGAGCTACGCGTTGAGCGTCACCTCCTTGGCGATCGCCCACATGAACGCAAGCAGCTCCCGCGCGATCGCCGTGGTGACGATGTTGGCGTGCTTGCCGCGGGCGATCGAGCCGGCGGTAGCGCTTGCAGAGTCGCACCTGCGCCTTCCATCCGATGTCCTGCGCGATCTTGGGGAGCTTGTCGATGCGGCGTTGGATGTGCGCGGAGATCTTCGCGGGATAGCGATAGGCCCACGCGCCTTCGATCAACACGCGGCGCGCCCGACCATTGCCGGTCTTGGTGATGCCTCCCTGTCTGCGCTTGTCGCCGCTGGTGTGCTCCGACGGCGTCAATCCGACGAACGCGGCGAGCTGGACGGGGGTTGTCGAAGCGCGTGAGATCGCCGAGCTCGGCGACGACGGTGAGCGCGACGAGCCACTGCACGCCGCGCAGCGCCTGCAAGCGCTTCAACGACCGGATACAAGCGCCACTTCGGCGCGAGCTCGAGCAACTCCTGCTCCAGACGCGTCGAGCCGCTCGACCTGCTCGTCGACGGCGCGAAGCGATTCCTGGAAGACGATCTGCTGCGCCGGGGTCGGGCAGACGATTTGGGCGAGATAGCGGCGATGAGCCGTCGTTCCAGTCGGCTCGTCCGACATAGTTGAAGCCAAGACGGAGCAGAAACGACTTCAGGCGCAGCTTCGCGGCCTTGAGCGTGACGCGCGTCGCGTCGCGCGCGCGGCAGACATCGCGGATCGCTTCGTCCTCGACGGAGGGCACGTACACGCCCGTCAGGTCCCCGGAGCGAAGCAGCCGCGCAATCTCCACGGCGTCGCGACGATCGGTCTTCACGCGGTCGCCGGGCTTCTTCGGGAATCAAAGACGGCGCGACCACGCGGCAGTCGAGGCCCTTGCCGGTTGTCAACGAACGTGGAAAAGTGGTCCAGGGTGAACGCCGAAAAGTTGACCACCCTGTCGGTTCAGGGGCCCCGCCGGGCTGACCCGAATTTCATAGGCTTCCCCGACGTCCGGCCGCGCGGAGCAGGCCGGCCCGAAGGGGAAGCGATGATCCGACAGGAGGTTTGGATGGACGTGAAGTTGCTTCATCGACAGGGAGCGTCGATCCGCCGGATCGCCCGGACCACGGGGCTGTCGCGGCAATCGGTGCGGCGCATCCTGATGCAGAAGGCTCCGAAGCCATACGGTCCGCGCCGATCGCAGCCGTCGATACTCGACCCCTTCATAGCCAGACTCGAGGAGCTCATCACCGCGCGGCCGCTGGCGCGGGCGACGGTTCTGTTCGAGACGATCGCCCGCGAGGGCTATCCGGGACACTACGAGCGCGTGAAGGTCTGGGTCCGAGCGCGGCGTCGTGAGGAAACGGCGCGTCGCCGGGCCTGCGTACGCTTCGAGACGGCCCCGGCGTTGAGGCGCAATTCGACTGGAAAGGACCGGTCTCGGGTCTGCTGGATTTCGATCCGAGCATCCAGGTGCACTTCTTCCGTTTCCTACTTGCATGGTCGCGGGCGCGCTGGACGCTGGTCGTACTGAGCTTGAAGCTCCCTGCCGTGCTGGCGTCTTTGCGGTGGGGCTTCGAGCGTGCCGGCGGAATCACGGAGCGACTGGTCCTCGACAATCCCAAAACCGCGGTGCTCAAACCGAAGCCGCATCTGGAGCTGCATCCCTTCTTCGCGGAGTTTTGTCGTCACTACGGCTGCGAGCCGGATCCCGCATGGCCGTACCAGCCGGAGCGGAAGGGAAAGACCGAGCGGTCATTCCGCGATCTCGAAGACGCCGGAGTCCTGAGCGGGACGTATCCCAGCATGGCGGCGCTGCAGGCCGCCGTGTCCGCGGTTGACGATGCGCGCATGAGCCGCGTCCACACGACGACCGGCGCACGGCCCATCGAGCGGCTGATGCGTGAGCGGGAAGCCTTGCAGACGCTTCCTGCCGTCGCCTTCGATCCGCGCCTTCCCGAAACGCGTCGGGTGCTCTCCGAGTGCGTGGTGAGCTTCCAGGGTGCGTTTTACTCGGTGCCGCACATCCACGTGGGCTCGCGAGTCACCGTGAAGGCCGATCCTCTGGACGGACGGATTGAAATCTTCGCGGGGGCGGATCACATCGCCGAGCACGCCGTCGCAAAGAAGGGCGAACGCCGCGTCATCGAGGAGCACGTGGCGGCGCTGCGCCGTCCACGCTTCGAGCGCATGCGCCTTCGGGCACCGCACGAGCGGGCCGCTCGCGTGCCGATAACGCCGGCAGCCGCGGAGCTGGTGGCGTGGCCACGTATTCACGTGGATCACCGTCCCATCGAGGAGTACGCACAGATCGTCGGAGGTGCGCGATGAGCCAGCCGACCTACGATCGTTTGGTCACACAGCTCGATCGGCTTGGACTGTGGCGTGCGAAAGATACCCTGCCGGAAGCTCTGAAGGGCGCAGAGAAAGACGACCTCGGCTACGCCGCTTTCCTCGACCGGCTGCTCGAAGAAGAAATCGCTGCTCGTGAAGAGCGGCGCATCAAAACTCGTTGAAGCTGTCGGGCCTTCCATTTCTGAAGAGCCTCGACACCTTCGACTTCGCCTTCCAGCCATCGCTCGATCGAGCGCAGGTCCTGGACCTCGCTTCGCTCACGTTTCTCGCCCGCAAGGAAAACGTCTTGCTCCTCGGGCCGCCCGGTGTGGGCAAGACGCACCTCGCCGTCGCTCTGGCCATCTGCGCCTGCCAGAACGGCTCCTCGGTGTACTTCACCACGCTCGATGCGATGATCCGCGCACTGGCTGCGGCCGATCGCGCCGGCAAGCTCGACGCGAAGCTCCGGACCTACACGACGAAGTCCCAGCTGCTGGTCCTCGACGAAGTCGGCTATCTGCCGCTGTCTCGCGCCGAGGCCAATTACCTCTTCCAGGTAATCTCAAATCGCTACGAGCGCTCCAGCATCATCCTGACGTCCAACAAGTCGGTGACGGAGTGGCCAGAAGTCTTCGGCGACCACGCAATTGCCACCGCGATCCTGGACCGGCTGCTGCACCACAGCCACGTCATGTCGGTCAAAGGCCACAGCTACCGACTGCGCGAACGGGCTATCGCTGCGGCACTGACATCTCAAACGCCGACGGTCAGCCCGGCCTGATCAGCCGATGAAAGGAAGGGAGGTGACGACCGGAACGCCGCGCCCCGCCCCGACCGAGGGGTGGTCAACTTTTCGGCGTTCATCCTGGACCACTTTTCCACGTTCGTTGACACCGGTCAGGTACCGGTGAAGCACGTAGCCGCACGGGCCCGCCTCGTAGGCAAACACCAGGCGTGGCGACAGTGACTTCAGCCGGCGGACCAGCTTGTCGATGTCGCAGTGGCGCGTTCCGATCTGACCGACGAAGTGCGGCGGCGTGGCCGCTCCGCCTGCGGCATGAGCAACGCTGATCGTCTCTTTGTGAACGTCCAGACCGACAAAAACAGGAGTAGTCTTTGGCATGGCTGGCCTCCGGGAGAGAGAGTTCACAAGCGATTGTGAATGCGGCTCTGGTCCCGACGGGACTAACCCGCGATACAACCGGAGGTCAGCCGTGTTGGTGTTCACCAGAAGTCATGGTGTCTAGGCGGATTCGAGAGGGGCTCGATGTGGCGCGAACAGCTTTGGGAAACAGACCTCTCAGTTGAGGCGTGCCTGAGCAAAGTGACAAGCTCCACCGAAAAAGACACGATGTTCCGCGGGTTGGGATTACATCCGACAGGAACGATTTTCAGCTCTATCGAGGGAAACACGTTTCGGCTTGTTGCTAAGGGTGTCCCATTCGTTAGGAACTCGTTCCAACCATACTTCTACGGATCAGTCGCCAAGGCGGGCGAGCGGACACTGATTAGAGGTCGTTTCCGAATGCACCGAAATGTTGAAACGTTCTTCGGAGTGTGGTTCGCTTTTGTGACGGTAATCGGTGGAATCATCACCATCTTCGCTCTGGAGCAGCTAATTACGGGTCGCCGAATACTCGAAGGGAACATGGATGTCAGGGCGGCGGCGGTCACTGCCCCGGGGATGCTGGTCTTTACTGTGGCTCTTGCTTGGCTTGGTTGGTGGTTCGGGCAGGGGCAGCGACAATGCATGGAGCTGTTCATCGAGACCACATTGATGGCTCACCGCCTAACAAGCGCATGAACGCGCCGCACTCCGCCGTCACGGCGCTTGCACCGGGCTGCAAGCGCCGCGCCATCAGGCGCGCGCGTTATGCGCACCGTTAGGCGGACATTCAATGGGTGCCGTCGGCGTCGGGTGCCCACATCAGAGGCAACGGGAATGACAGTCAAGAAGCAAGTCGTAGAAAGCCCCTCGCGTGCCACGCATCGGACCTTACTCGCAGGCGATTCGCGTGGCTGACCTGCTCTTCACGGCGGGGCAACCAGGTATCGATCCGAAGACGGGCACGGTGGTGGGCCCGGGATTCGAAACGCAGGCGCGGCAGGCCTTCGAGAACCTTCGCGCCGTTCTGGAGGATGCGGGTAGCAGCATGGAGCAAGTCGTACGTGTCACGTGCTTCATGGCCGATGGGCTACTGTTCTCGATCGATGCCATCGCGGTAGTAGGACCTGGGCATGGGGCATGAGGGGCCGCCTAACAACCGGCTGAAGCTGGCGGCGCGCGTGAGGTCATCGGCAGAGTCGCCAGCGCGCTCGCGCGCCGCTGAACGGTAGCGTTGTACGGACGACAGAGAAGAATGGGCTTCCTGAACGCAACAACGCCCCGAACCGACTCCCCACGGGCAGCTGGGGCGGGGTCCCGGCTCTGTTTGTTGTTGTCCCCGCATCGCGACCGATCGACTGCATCCACCGTCTGCGTCATCCGCGCTCGACCTCGGGTGCCCTTCGAAAGCCTGTGCAGTCGCGCGGCTGGCGGCACTCGCAGCGTCCACGGGCCACTACCTTTTTAGGCAGCGGGCGGCGGTGCCTCGCGCCGGCTCAACTCCTGGCGCGGTGCCGTCGCAACTGCCGATGCACCCGCGCCGCTGGGTGCCACAGTTCCGGCATACACTTCCTCCAGTGAGCAGACGCCCTTCGGTCGCCAACGGAGATCTATCTGGCGACTGACCGGCGGAACGGTCGACGCTACAGACGCGGCTCGCCCTCGCCGTTGACCGTGATCGTGGGCCCCGGCGGCGCGCTCATCTCGACCACGTGTTCGATGCCGTGGAAATTGTAACGCGACCTGCCAGTACTTCCGGAGGGCCGCTCGGCACCGTCTCGCAGCGTTGCACGTCGCGCGCATACACCTCGTCGCCATGGCGCCCGACGTTGGCACCGATCGCCCCGCCGGCGATCGCGCCGCCCACCGCCGCGGCGTCGTCGTGCTTGCCGCCGACCTGGTGGCCGAGGATCCCGCCTATGATCGCGCCGGCGATGGCGCCGCCGACGTTCGGCTTATCGTGGCTAGGCTCGACGCCTCCTGCCGTTCGATCCAGCAGCGCTGTTCCGGTGGTCCGACGACCGCGCGCACGTACGTCACCGGGGCTTCGTAAAGCCGCTCGCTGGGACGCTGACGGTATTCATAGTTGGGCGAGACCATTCGGGCGGGGACTTCAAGTTGGGATAGGGCGGGCTGAGCCTTGCGCGGATCGTACAGGAGGCCACGTCGTTGAGACCCATCGGGCGCATCGAGTCGTAGCTGCCCCTCTGCAGAATCACGCAGCGGCCCCCCGAAATTCGGCCGCTCGCAAGCCTCCCAAAAGCCCTGATCCACGACCACGGATCCTGCCCGAGCCTCGCATGCGCTCCAAGTCCGAGATCGGTTTGTTCGTGGTGAGCGCGCGTCCGCGGAATCCTTCGCCTTGATAGAGCGTGATCTCCGCCATGGCGCTGGTGGTTGCGATAAGAGCCAAAGCGCCGGCGGCAGTCGCTGGCATGAATCTCATGGATACCTCCTGGGGGTCTCCAGCCGCCCTCGCAGCGGAACTCTCCCCATGGACGAAGGTACCCGGGCGGGCCTCACGGCCCCATAAGGTGTTTCCCGTACGCGGGCTACGGCACGGCGAAAAAGGCCGATGTCAATCGGAAGCCGGCCGCTTCTTGAAGTACTTCTCCGGCTCCCAATCGAGCCATTCCGGACTCCCCGTCGCTCGGTTCCGGCGGCGTCGGCGCGGGCTCCGGCCGCTCGAGCCAAACTCCGCCGTCCTCGATGCGGACCGGATGGACGCGCACGCGCGCCCACTCGCGAACGGGGCATTGGCCGGTCGTCCGGTTGTAGCGCCAGTCGTGCCACGAGCATTGCAGCTCGTCGCCGTACAGTCGGCCGTCGGCGAGCGACGCGCCCATGTGGGGGCAGGTGTCGTCGACCGCGGTCCACGTCGCGCCGTCCCAGAAGACGGCGATGCGGCGTCCGTCGAGATCGAACCTGGCGGCCGCGCCCGTTGACCCACGAGCGCGGCGTCGCCGACCCGGACCCAGCGCCTGCCGGTCACTCGCTGATGCGCAGCGGCTCTTTCGGCGCGGAAGCGACGTACGACGCGCGCTCGACGACGCGCGCCGACCAGGCCGCGAGCAACGGGTAGCGCTTGTCCGGGAGCACGCCCATCGAGCTTCGAGCGACGCGGTGAGCGGCGGGACCAGCGCAACGTCGGCGAGCGAGAACATCGCGCCGCCGAAGTAGGTGCGGCCGGCGAAGCTCGGACTCGAGGCGCGTCAAATGCTCGTGGAGCTTCGCGCGCGAGGATTCGAGGAGCTTGTGGTCGACCTCGTCGGCCTTCTTGCGGATGAGGAACGGCGGCGCGTATTCGAACTGCGCCATGCGGAGCTCGCGCAGCGTCGTGTTCAGACGTACTGGTCGGTCGTGTCTTCGATCATCCGGACGCGCGCCCTTCGTAGCGGCTCTTTAGGGAGCATCGCCGGCTCGGGATAGGCATCTTCGAGGTACTCGTTGATGACGGTCGATTCGTAGATCGTGCCGCCCGCCTTCGAGCTCAGGACCGGGGTGAGGCGGAACGGGTTCAGCTTCAGGAACGCCGGATCCTCGGACTTGTTCTCGGGATCACGAGCTTGTACGGGATCTTCTTTCTCTTCGAGGACCATCCGCACTTTCCAGCTGAACGGTGAGCGATCGAGGTGATGCAGCTTCAGCATGATGTCCTCCGCGTGCGGCGGAGTATACGCCGAAGGCTATCGGACGACAGCGATGAGCCAGTAGCAGACGGCGCCCACGATCGCCGACATCGGGATCGTCAGGACCCAAGCCCAGACGACCCGGCGCGCGATCCCCCATCGGACCGCGGAGAACCGCTGCGCGGTGCCGACGCCGACGATCGCGCCGGTGATGGTGTGGGTCGTGCTGACCGGGAACGCCGAGGTGCTGAGAGAGGAAAAGCGAGACGGCCGCGGCGGTTTCCGGCGCACGCGCCGCCGTAGGGCCGGAGCTTCGTGAGCTTCATCCCCATCGTCTTCACGATGCGCCAGCCGCCGGCCATCGTTCCCGAGCGCGATCGCGAGGTGGCAGACCAGCACGATCCAGAACGGGAACTGGATCTTGCCGGCCTCGAAGAGCGGCTGCTGCGGCGCGCCAGATCGTCGCGTAGAAGAGCGCCGCGATGATCCCCATCGTCTTTGCGCGTCGTTGGTGCCGTGCCCCAGGAGTACGCCGCCGCCGAGCCGAGCTGAACGACGCGGAACCAGCGGTCGACCTTGCTCGCGGCGAACGTTCCAGAACACCCGGATGACGATCGACGACGAGCGCGAGCGCGAGGACGAACCCGATGAGCGGCGCCAGAACGATGAACTCGATGGTCGCGATGACCTTCGCCGTGTGCAGCACGCCGACCGTGGTGCCGGCGTACGCCATCGCGGCGCCGCCGAACCCTCCGAGGAGCGCGTGCGACGAGCTGGTCGGCAGGCCGACGTACCAGGTGAGCAGGTCCCAGACGATCGCGCCGATCAGTCCGGCGAGGATCACGTCGGGGGTGACGAACTCGGGTTGGACCCACTTGGCGACCGTGTTGGCGACCGCGAGCCCGAAGATCCAAGCGGCCGCCAGGTTCCACCAGGCGGCCCACAGCACCGCCGGACCCGGGCGCATGACGCGCGTGCCGACGATCGTGGCGATCGAGTTCGCCGCGTCGTGGAACCCGTTGATGAAATCGAACGCCAGCGCCGCGACGAAGATGAGCGCGACGTACGGGTTCGAGAAGACCGCGTCGAGGTCGTGGAAGAAACCGTGGCTCAAGGGAGGCCTAGCTGTACTTCACGAGGACGGACTCGATGATGTTGGCGACGTCTTCGCACTTGTCGGTCGCGAGCTCGAGGTGCTCGTAGATGTCCTTCCACTTGATGACCTCGAGCGGGTCGCGCGCGCCGCCGTTGAACAGGTCGTTCAAGCGCGTCGCGCATCACCTGGTCGGCGTCGTTTTCGAGCTGGTTGATCTTCGCGCACTGCCTGATGATCGCCTCGGCCTTGGACAGGTCGCGGAGCAGCGCGATCGCCGATCGCGGTTTCCTCGGCGCCGCGCACGATGATCCGGCCGAAGCTCGATCGCGTGGTGCGTGGGCGCGCTGATCTTGAACGTGACGAGGCGCTTGGCGACCGCATCGACGTAGTCGAGCACGTCGTCCAACCGGCTGGTCAGCTCGTGGATGTCCTCGCGATCGAGCGGCGTGATGAAGCTCTTGTTCAGGCGCTCCATCAGCCGGTGGACCAGCTCGTCCCCCTCGTGCTCGACGTCGTGAATGCGCTTCGACGCGAGGTACATGTCGTCGATCGAGCCCTTCGACTCCAGACACTCCTGGAGGAGCTTCGCGCCCTGGACGACGGTGTTCGATTGCTGCTCGAGGAGATCGAAGAACTTCACTTCACGCGGAATGAAACCCATGGACTCGCCCCCCTGAGCCGACGGAGTTTCTATCATTCCCACCGATTCTCTACAAGGCGGGGTGTCGTAGACTCCGCATCATGGCCGCGCCCTTCAAGCGAAGGACCCTGACGCGCGAGGCGATCGTGGTCGGCTGCGGCGTTGTCCGGCCTGTCCACCGCCGTGCGCCTGCTCGAGGCCGGTTTCAAGGTCCGCATCGTCACGCGCGAGCGGACGCCGAACACCACCTCCGACATCGCGGCCGCCGTCTGGTACCCGTTCCGCTGCGGGCCGCCCGACCGCGCGCTGCTCTGGAGCCGCCGCACGTTCCGCGCGCTGCGCGAGCTGGCGCGCGACCCGGCGACCGGGGTCACGATGGTGCCGGGGATCGACCTCCGCGAGAAGGACGACGGCGGCGAGCCGTGGTGGAAGGAGGCGGTGGATTCGCTCGCGCCGCGCGACGCCGTCCGAGCTCCCGACGGGGTTCGCGGCCGGCGACGTGTTCACCGCCCCGGTCGTCGCGATGCCCGTCTACATGAAGTGGCTCGAGGCGAAGGTGGTCGATCTCGGCGGGACGATCGAGACGCGCGGGGTGTCGAGCTCGAGCGCGCTCCTCCTCGAGGCGTCGCTCATCGTCAACTGCACGGGCCTTGCCGCGCGTCGCGCTGACGAAAGACGAGGACCTGCATCCCGATCCGCGGCCAGGTCGTGCGCGTCGGCTCCGGGATCATGCCGACCGCTTCGTGCAGGCCGGCGGGCACCCGGCACCGCTGATCGTACATCATCCCGCGCGCCGACTGCACGGTGCTCGGAGGGACCGGAGGACGTCGGCGCCTGGAGCCAGGACGTCGATCCCGCGACCGCGGACGCGATCCTCGCCCGGTGCCTCAAGCTCGAGCCCGAGCTTCGAACACGCCGAGGTCCTGTCGCACGCGGTGGGCTTGCGCCCCGGCCGCAGCGAGGTGCGGCTCGAGACCGTGAAGCGGCCGGGCGGCATCATCGTCCACAACTACGGCCACGGGGGCGGCGGCGTCACCCTGTCGTGGGGATGCGCGGACGAGGTCGCCCGCCGCGCGATCGCCGCCGAGATCCCGCGGTCCTAGCGGCCCTCTGACAGTCCGCGGCTATCGCTGATCCAATCTCGCGCATGCCCGTGGCCGAACGATCCCGCTCGCGACTCGTCGACGCTGTACAAATCGATCGTCCTGCCCCGGATGATCGAAGAGAAGATGCTGAACCTGCTGCGCCAGGGAAAGCTCTCGAAGTGGTTCTCCGGCATCGGGCAGGAGGCGATCGCGGTCGGCGTGGCATCGGCGCTCGAGCCGACGGACTTCATCCTCCCGATGCACCGGAACCTGGGCGTCTTCACGACCCGCGGCGTCGATCTCGGCCAGCTGTTCCGGCAGCTTCTCGGGAAGGAAGGCGGCTTCACCAAAGGCCGCGACCGGACGTTCCACTTCGGCACGCTCCCGCACCGCATCGTCGGGATGATCTCGCACCTCGGGGCGATGCTCCCGGTCGCCGACGGTCTCGCGCTGGCGGCGCAGCTTCGCGGCGAGAAGCGCGTCGCCGCGGCGTTCACGGGCGACGGCTCGACGAGCGAGGGCGACTTCCACGAGGCCGTCAACCTCGCCGGCGGTCTGGAAGCTCCCCGTCCTGTTCGTCGTCGAGAACAACCAGTACGGCCTCTCGACGCCGACGTCCGAGCAGTACGCGTGCAAGGACATCGCCGACAAGGCGGTGGGCTACGGCATCGAAGGCCGCGTCGTGGACGGCAACGATCTCCTGGCGGTCGTGCGACGCCGTCTCCGAGGCGGCCGGCGCGCGCGCGTCGATGGCTCAGCGGCCCGACCCTGCTCGAGTTCAAGACGTTCAGGATGCGCGGGCACGAAGAGGCCTCCGGCACCGCCTACGTTCCGAAGCGGCTGTTCGAGGAGTGGGCGCAGAAGGACCCGGTCGCACGTTACGCGAAGCATGCTGATCGAGCGCGGGCGTCCTGACGACGCGAGCAGGATGCTAGAGATCCGCGCGGAGCTCAAGAAGACGATCGACGACGCTCGTGGACGCGGCGCTCGCGCTTCCCGATCCCGACTCGACCGCCGAGCGCGAGCTGGCCGACGTGTACGCGCCGTCGCGTCTCGGTTCCCGCCGAGCCGTCCGCCGCCGCGCTCGCGGCGGCGCCCGGAGCGGCGCTACGTCGATGCGGTGCACGATGCGCTGCGCGAGGCGATGGCCGGACGATCCGCGGGTGATCCTCCTCGGCCAGGACATCGCGGAGTACGGCGGCGTCTTCAAGTGCACGGAAGGGCTGGCGGAGGAGTTCGGCAAGGCCGCGTGCGCAACACGCCGATCATCGAGTCGGCGCCGTGGGCGCGGCGATGGGGCTCGCGCTCGACGGCTTCGTGCCGATGCTCGAGATGCAGTTCGGCGACTTCGTCACCTGCGGCTTCAATCAGATCGTCAACAACCTCGCGAAGACGCACTACCGCTGGGGCGCGCGCCTCCCGGTCGTGCTCCGCCTGCCCGGTCGGCGGCGGCGTGGGCGCGGGGCCGTTCCACTCGCAGAACATGGAGGCGTGGTTCACGCAGGTCGCCGGGCTTGAAGGTCGTCGCCCCGGCCACGCCGTTCGACGCGCAAGGGGCTGCTGCTTGCGTCGCTTCGAGGACGGGAACCCCGTGCTCTTCCTCGAGCACAAGGGGCTCTACCGCTCGGCGAAGGGCCCGGTCCCGGACGGCTACTACACGCTTCCGATCGGCAAGGCGCCGGGTCGTCCGCGAAGGCACGGACGCCACGGTCGTGACCTACGGCGTCGGCGTCGTCGTGGGCCGTCCAGGCGGCGGCGACGCTCTAGCCGGCGAAGGGTTCTGCGATCGAGGTCGATCGACCTTCGCACGCTGCTCCCGTGGGACGTCGACGACCGTCGTCGCGTCGGTGCGCAAGACCTCGAAGGCGCTCGTGCTCCACGAGGCGCCGATGACGGGCGGCTTCGGCGCCGAGATCGCGGCGACGCATCGCGCACCAGTGCTTCCGCGATCTCGACGCCCCCGTCGAGAGGGCTCGGAGGTCTCGACATCCCCGTGCCTTTCAGCAAGGCGCTCGAAGAGATCTACATGCCCAAGGCCCGGCTCGTGGACGCCCTGCGGCGCCTGGTCACGAGCTAGCCTCAAGTCCGCCTCGGCTCAGTCTCAGCCGTCGCAGCCCGACGCGCCGGTTCTGCGCTTTGCCTTCCTTCGTCTTGTTGTCGGCGACCGGCTCCGACTCGCCGTACCCCTTCGCGCTCAGCATCGACGGCGGGACACCGTGCGAGATCAGATAGTTCATCACCGACGTCGCCCGCGCCTCCGAGAGCTTCAGGTTGTGCGCGTGCGATCCCGGTGTTGTCGGTATGGCCTGCCACCTGGATCTTCACGTCCGGGAAGTCCTTGAGCGACGCCGCCACCTTGTCGAGGGTGACCGCCGATTCCGGCTTCAGCGTGGCGCTGTCGGTCTCGAAATAGACGCGCTCGAGCACGAGCTCCTTCTTCGCCTCGGGGATGAACACGCGGCGCGGCGGCGGAGGCGGGTGGCGGGCAGCCCTTCGCGTCGACCTGACGCCCGAGGGCGTTCCGGGGCACTGATCGATCCCGTCGCACACCCCGTCGCCGATCGGCGTCCGATCGGGCAGCCGCGCGAGTCGACCCGGCATACCCTTCGAGGTGTGCGCGCAGCGGTCGAGGCCGTCGCAGATGCCGTCGCGCGTCCGCGTCCGCCGGGCAGTCCGTCCGAGTCCGACGACGCAGCCGGTCGACGTATCCGGGCACTTGTCCTTGCCGTCGGCCACGCCGTCGCCGTCCGTGTCGAGTCGGACAGCCTGCGGCGTCGACGGGCCATCCCTGGGGCGTATCCGGGCACTGGTCGATGCCGTCCGGCACGCCGTCGCCGTCGCCGTCCTTGGGACAGCCGACCTCGTCGACGACCGCGCCGTGGGGCGTGTTCGGGCACTTCGTCCTTCTTGTCGAAAACGCCGTCCCCGTCGGTGTCCTTCGGGCGCGGCGCCGATCCCCCACGTCCAGCCGACGACGACCTTGAGCGCCGTGAAGTCCTTGCCGTCCCAGGATGCCGTCGCGCTCGACACGCGTACGGTCGCCGCGAAGCTCCATGCGGAACGCGCCCGGCTGCCAGCCGCGGCCGGACGCCCAAGTCCCGACCGAGGCCGCGGCGCGTCATCGTCGCCGCCGAAGTCCGACTTCAGCTGCTACGCCGCCCGACGCCGAGATTCGACGAAGAACTGCCAGCTCGACCGCGGGTTCAGGTACCACTCGGGTCCGATGCGACCGCGCGTACTCACCCACGTCGCCGAAGAGCGTCGGTTCGCCTGTCGTACGTGACCCACGTGCCTTCTCGAAGCAGGGCACACCGCTATCGGCCGAAATGCCAGCGCGAAGCGGCACTCCGACGAGCGGGTTCGACGTGTCGTGTTGTTGTCGCTTCCGACCAGAGTTCTCGTCGACCAGTCCCGATGCCTGGCGAGGACGCCGATCTCACCCGGGCCGCTCGTCGTCGGAGGTCGCTGACGCCGCTGGCGCGGCAAGCAAGCCGATCGATGAGCGCGGCCGCAGCAATCCACGGAATCAGCGATCGAACGTCGCATGTCGCGTCTCCTGACCTGGTCCGCGACGGCATCACAATCTCAGGCCGCCCTGATCTCGGACGTGCACGCTCGGGCAACGCGTCTGCCTTGCAAGCGGATCTGAGTGAGGCAGTACGGACACGCCTTCGTCGTCGGAGCGGCCGCGGGCGCCTCCTTCTTGAGGCGGTTGACCTGCTTGACGAGGAGGAAGATGACGAACGCGACGATGACGAAGTCGATCACCGAAGTTGATGAACAGTCCGTAGTTGATCGTCGGCGCCCCGGCGTCTCTTGGCCGCCGTCGAGCGACGGCGTAGGCCTGGCCGTTCAGCGCGACGAACAGGTTGCTGAAGTCGAGGTTGCCCATCAGCCTTCCCGATCGGGGGCATCAGGACGTCGCCGACGAGGGAGCTGACGATCTTTCCGAACGCCGCGCCGATGATGATGCCGATCGCCATGTCGAGGACGTTGCCCTTCATCGCAAATTCTTTGAACTCTTTAGCACGTTCCTCCTGGTTGATGCCTGCAACGTGCGGTGAGACCGATCACGCACCGCGGCCGGCCTGGTATTCGTGGATCAGATCGCGGATCGCCAGCGCGTCACCCTTGTAGTGTCCGTCCGAGACGATCGGCGTTGCGCCGCCGGTCGATTCGATCCTGATGGAAGAGAAGATCAGGCCGGTCGATGATCGACGACCGATGCGATCTTGGCAATCGGAATGCTGTCTTCGCGCCTCCCGATCACACTTCGGCTTGATCCGAGCGACGCTTTCGCTGCGTGATCTCGATGCGGGTCGGGAAGATCAGATTTCCCGACGTCAATCGGCTGGCCGTGAACACCCGCGGTTGGCGCATTGGCGCGAGTATATGCGAAGTGGTCAGCGCACGAGGAAATCCACCACGACCGAGAAGTACACGCGGACCGGCCTCCCGTTCATGAGCGCCGGGCGGTACCGCCACCGGCGCACGGCGTCGACGGCCGCGTCGTTGAACATCGGGTTGGTGGAGGAGACCACCTCGACCGATTCGACGCTCCCCGCTCCGCGGCGATCACCGCGCACAGCGTCACGCGCCTGACTTCCAAACTGCGCGACGCGCGACGCGGGCATGATGTCGACCTTCACCACCAGAACTGGCCGAACCACGATGTCACCGGTGAGATCCACGGGACCGACCGCGCCGCCGCCACCACCTCCCCGTGGATCGTCGTCCGTGTGTTTCCCGGGACTTGTTCGATCCGTTGGTGTCGCCGGACGTCCTCTCCATCGCGAGGCGGTCCCGGAATGAGGGGTCGGCAGGCGGCGGAAGAGGCAAGATCCGCACCATCGCGGGAGAAGCCTGAGCCACGCGAGGCGGCGGACCATCATGTCGCGTTCCTGCCTCGTCCGCGCCTTTTTTTCGGCGGGTGGGCGGAGCCGAACTTAAAGTCGTGGTCCGCCGTCGGATCACGGGGGCTGATGATCACCAAATGGTATGGCCTGCGGCGCACCGGGGGCACGATCAGCGCCGCGGGCGCGACGATCGCCGCGCTGAGCACGACGTGCGCAGTGGCGGCGGCAATAACGTGCCGAACCGTCGTGCTCACTTTCGGCAGAGGCTCGGTTTTGAGCTGCGCTTGAAACATGGCGGCCCCTTCCGGAGAGAGCCCCGGTGGAATGGAGATGATATCGGCGCTTTTGTAATAGAGAAGTTCCCTGCTCGCGGTTCTGCGGCGCTCCTCGACCGCAACATCGGCGATTAAAGTGGACGCCAGTGAGTAACTCTCCGCGCCTGCGGCGGCCGCTGTCTTCTCGATCACCTTTCGCGGCTCGCGGCGCACGCCCGTTTGAGCTGGTCCTGCCCATCGGGAAGGCGGAGCGGATCGACGCGACGTCGACTTCCTGAAGCCCCCGGTTCGCGACGGGCCTGCTTCGGCAAAACGACCGTTGCCCGGTGATCAAACGGAAGCCTCGGCTGCGCCTTCCGCCGATCTACGCTTCGGCCGATTCTGATCGGTTTCGCTGAAGGCCGCGTCAAGGTCTTCGGGTGCAGACCTGCATTCAGCTCAAGAGCTCGGGCATCGGCGTCCCCGACATGCTCGATGACCGAAAAGCCGCCGCTAACTGACCCATCGATCGTTCGTCAATTACGAAGGGGCTTTTCTTCGCCATTGATCGAAGCGATAAGCGCCGTTTCGACGCCGACCCCACGGGCTCGTGCGGTGTTCTGACCGATCCTAAGTGGAGCAAGCAACGGTCAAGCCCCGTAGGGCGACGCACCGCGCTTCGACTTCGCCGGGCGGACCTACTTCTTCACTGCCGAGAACAAGGCCACCTTCATGAAGGCGCCCGAGATGTTCGCGCGTGCGAACTACGACAACATCGAGGTTCTGATGCCCTGATGCCTTCCCGATGCCCGCCCGGAACTAGACGAGGCGGTAGCCGGTCCCCGTTCTTCACCAACCGGCCGCTTCGGCACGAGCCGCTCGAGGTGCGCGCGCGCTCTGCAGCTCCCGCAGGAAACCCGGGGCAGTCCGGCTGCACCCGCGTACGCGGCCGCGGCGATCGTCGCGAGGTCGCTGCGGCCGCGGCCGTCCGCGAGCAGCGCCGCGACGATCCCGGCCTGCTCGTCGCGATGCGCGATCGTCGCGGCGAGCGCCTTGCCGGGAAGCGGCGGCCCGTGCGAGGGAAGCACCATCTTCGGGTCGAGCGCGGACGACGCGCCGAAGCGCGTCGAGGTAGGCGTCCATGTCGCCGTCGCGCGAAGCCGACGAGGATCGTCGAGAGGTCCGCTGACGAGATCGCCCGCGATCAGCACGCGCCGCGCGGCGTCGAAGAACGCGAGATGCCCGGCGCGTGGCCGGGCGTGTGGATCGCGCGAAGCGTCGTGCCGTCGAGGTCGAGCGTGTCGCCGTCGCTCAGGGCGCGCGTCGCGACGCCGGCGGGAGCGCGGGGATCCTGCGCGAGCGTTTCCTGCGTGGGCGAGCACCGGGACGCCGAGCGCGGCGGCGATCGGCGCCGCGCCCGAGACGTGGTCGCGGTGGTGGTGCGTCAGGACGACCGCGTCGACCGCGTCGCCCGATCGCGCGACGCGCTTCGCGATGACCGGCGAGGCAGGCGCGCGTTCTCGTCGGGCTCGCCGCTTCCCGGGTCGATCACGACGAAGCGGCGTCCTCCCGGCATCCAGACGTTCGTGCACGACGCCGGCGGGAGCGTGCGCGTCCTCACGGGAAGCACCCAGATGCCGGGGACGAACTCGATCCGCGGGCTCGCGGCTTCCTCGCGCGTTGACGCGCGGCGATGCGTCGCGGCGAGATCGCGACGGCTCGCCGGCGCGCGGCGCCTCGGCATGCGCGCGAAGGATCGGAAGGAGCGGCGGCGGCACGAGAGCGCGGCCGGACTCCCAATCGGCGAGCACGGCGCGCGGGTCGGCGAAGCGCAAGGTCTTCGATCTCCTCGGGCGCCGGAGGCGTCGCCGGGAGCGGTCGCACCGTCGCGCGAGCTCCGCGACGAAGAACAGCGTGCGGAATCGCACGGGGTAGAGCGGGGGCGTCGTGCGCTCCCCGCCGCGCGCCATGCCGAGGCGGAATGTCGAGCCCGGTTTCCTCGCGGAGCCTCGCGCGAGGCGCAGCGCTCGAAGGCGCCGCGCGCGCTCCGGCTCGTCCTCCGGCTCGAGCTTGCCGCCGGGAAACGCGAGGTTCCCGGGCATGAATCGCGCGTGACGCGCGCGCCGCCCGAGCAGCACGTCGAAGCCGCCGTCGCCGCGCCGGCGCAGCGACGATCCCGAGCGCCGAGTCCTTCGGCTCCGGGATCGGCGCCGGCTCGATGCCGTCCGGAAGCTTCGCTCACCGAAATGGCCTCAGGGACAGTCCTCCTTTCTGCAGCTCCCGGATACCGCTTTGTCAGAAAAGGAGCATGCCTCCCAATGGGAGACTGTCCCCTACTTCTTCTCGAGATGGCCGCCGAACGCGAAGCGCATCGCGGACAGCACGCGGTTCTGGAACTCCGCCTCGCCGCGCGAGTCGAACCGCTCGTAGAGCGACGCGGTCAGGACGTGCGCGGGCACGCCCTCGTCGACCGCCGCGAGGATCGTCCAGCGCCCCTCGCCCGAGTCCGACACGCGGCCGGAGAACTCCGCGAGCTCCGGGCTTCCGGCCAGCGCCTCGGCCGTCAGGTCGAGCAGCCAGGACGACGACGACGCTGCCGCGCCGCCACAGCTCGGTCACGTCCGCGAGGTTGAAGTCGTACCGGTAGTACTCGGGGTTCCTCAGCGGCGTCGTCTCGGCGTCGACCTCGCGCCCTGCCTTCCCGACGTTGGCGTGGCGGAGGATGTTCAGCCCCTCGGCGTAGGCGGCCATCAGGCCGTACTCGATGCCGTTGTGGACCATCTTCACGAAGTGGCCCGGCGCCGTGCGGGCCGCAGTGGAGGTAGCCGCGCTCCGCCGTGCCGCCGTCCTCGTCGCGCCCGGGCGTGCGCGGCGATCGAGCCGGCGCCCGGCGCGAGCGTCGCGAAGATCGGATCGAGGCGCTTCACCGTCTCCGGCCTCGCCGCCGATCATCAGGCAGTAGCCGCGCTCGAGGCCCGAACACGCCGCCGATCGTCCCGCAATCGACGTAGTGGATGCCCGCTGCGCGCGAGCGTCTGCGCGCGCGCGATGTCGTCGCGGTAGTACGAGTTGCCGCCGTCGATGACGGTGTCGCCCTTCGCGAGGAGCGGCGTCAGGTCGTCGAGCACGCGATCGACGACCGCCGCGGGAACCATCAGCCAGATCGGCGCGCGGCGCCGCGAGCATCGAGACGAACGTCGGCGAGGTCGGTCGTCCCCGAGCGCACCGTCCTTGACGAGCTCGTCCACCGGGCCCTTCGAGCGGTTGTAGACGACGCACGCGTGTCCGCCGCGCACGAGGCGGCGCGCCATGTTGCCGCCCATCCGGCCGAGACCGATGATGCCGAGCTGCATGAGGGATCCTCCTTCCTTCGACGGAACGAAGCGGCACGCCATGGTAGCCTCAATCCCGTCATGCCCGCCGACGTGGCGATCCATCCCGTCGCAGAGCTAGCGCCGCGCTTCGCCGCGGCTGGTCGAGGAGTCGTCGCGACGCGCGATCGCGCGAGCGCGGTCGTTCTCGATCGCCGTCCCGGCGGCTCCGCGGCCGAGGTGCTCCTCCCCTCGCTGATCCCGGCCGCCGATCGACTGGGCGAAGGTCGCGGTCTTCTGGGTCGACGAGCGCATGGTTCCGCCCGGCGACGCCGACTCCAACTTCCGCGCCGCGCGGATCGCGTGGCTCGACCAGGTCCCCATCCCCGCGGAGCAGATCCATCGCATGCGCGGCGAGGATCCCGCGCCAGGCCGCGCGGCGGACTACGCGCGGCTGCTTCGCGAGCAGCTGGGCGAGCCCGCGCGCATCGATCTCGTCCTTCTGGGGATGGGCGAGCGACGGCCACGTGGCCTCGCTGTTTCCCGGCCACCGCCTGCTGCGCGCCTGGGATCGCGACGTCGCCGTCCTGGACGACGCGCCGAAGCCTCCGCCGCGGCGCATGACGCTGACGCTTGAAGGCGCTCACGGCGGCGCGGCGGATCGTCGTGTTCGCGACCGGCGCGGCCAAGGCCGAGGCGATCGCAGGACGCGCTCGGGAACGAGGATTCGGAGCTCCCCGTCGCGCTCGCGACGATGGGACGCAGGCCCCGTGACGTTCCTGCTGGACCCTGCGGCCGCGTCGAAAATGAGCGCTGAGGCCCTGCTAGAATGCCGCCCTCTTCAAGGAGCCAGCCGCGATGGACGGTGCCATTCAGAAAGCGCTGGGCGACAAGGCCGATTACTACCTGGGGTTTACGACGCCCAAGATCTCGAAGGATCGCCTCCACCTCCCCGGGCCGGATTTCGTCGACAGGATCGTTGCGCGCCTCGGATCGCAACAACCGCGTTCTCGCGAACCTGCAGCGGCTCTTCAGGACCGGGCGCCTCGCGGGGACCGGCTACCTCGTCGATCCTGCCGGTCGACCAGGGGATCGAGCACTCGCGCCGGCGCGTCGTTCGCGAAGAACCCCGACTACTTCGACCCCGAGAACATCGTGAAGCTCGCGATCGAGGGCGGCTGCAACGCGGTCGCATCGACGTTCGGCGTGCTCGGCATGGTCGCGCGCCGGTACGCGCACAAGATCCCGTTCCTCGTGAAGATCAACCACAACGAGCTGCTCACCTACCCGAACAAGGCCGACCAGATCCTGTTCGGGACCGTGAAGGAGGCCGCCGACATGGGCGCGGCCGCCGTGGGCGCGACGATCTACTTCGGCTCGGATCAGAGCGGCGCGGCAGATCGTCGAGGTCGCCCAGGCGTTCCACGCGCGCGCACGAGCTGGGCATGGCGACCGTGCTCTGGTGCTACCTGCGGAACCCGGCGTTCAAGAAGGACAAGGACTACCACGTGTCCGCCGATCTCACCGGCCAGGCCAACCACCTCGGCGTGACGATCCAGGCGGACATCATCAAGCAGAAGCTCCCCGAGAACAACGGCGGCTTCAAGGCGATGGGCACCGGGCGGCTCCAGCTACGGCAAGCTCGACGAGCGGATGTACACCGAGCTGTCGAGCGACCACCCGATCGACCTCTGCCGCTACCAGGTCGCGAACTGCTACATGGGCCGCGCGGGCTCATCAACTCCGGCGGCGCGTCCGGGCGCGAACGACTTCGCCGAGGCGGTCACGACCGCGGTCATCAACAAGCGCGCCGGCGGCATGGGACTCGATCTCGGGCCGCAAGGCGTTCCAGCGGCCGATGGCGGAAGGCGTCGAAGCTCCTGAACGCCATCCAGGACGTCTACCTCTCGAAGGACGTGACGATCGCCGTCGCATTGAGGTCCAGATCCGTCAAGCGTGACGCATGAGCCGTCGCCGCCGCCACAGCGCCATGCGCCGGCTCGGGCCGAACTCCGCGCGGCTCGACCCGCTCGTAGGCCGACGCCAGCTCCACCGAGCGCGGCGCGCCGTGCCGACGCGACTGGACGAGAACGAACGGCGCATCGCTCAGGTCGTTCGCCTCGATCGGGATCACGCGTCGTCCGGTGACGAACGGGACGATCCCGAGGCAGCGTCTCGTCCGCGCCCATCGCGCGGACCGGCTCTCCTTGCGGAAGGATCGCGTCGATCGGGCGCAGGAACGGCGCGAAGTCCTTCGACGGCATCGACCCGGGGACCACGAGCGCGAACGCGCCCACGAGCGCGAGACCCATCGACGCCGCGCCGATCCAGAAGGCGCGCCGCGCGTCGCCGCGTAGCGACCGCGACGGCGAGCGCTCCTGCCGACGACGAGACCGGCCACCAGCAAGCACCGCCGACATCGGCGTGACGCTCCGCGTGCACGACGGCGTAGCGCGACCGCGGGCGCCAGCCCGGCAAGCGCGAGGATCGCGGCTTGGAGCCAATCGCCGGACCGTGCCCACGGCGCCCGGCCGCGGGCCGTCGTCGCTCGGCGTCGCATCCGGTCGAGCGTCGCCGACGCCATCAGCAAGCGCCAGCGGCGGGAGCAGCGGAAGGAGGTAGCACCTCGCGCTTCGACGACGACAGGCTGAGCACGACGAGCGGCCCAGCGGTCATCGCCGCCGCGAAGCGCAGGAGCGCGGCGTCGGCGCGGTCACGCCGCCACAGCGGCCCCTTGACATGGAAGAGCGCGAGGAACGGAACGATCCAGGGCGCGATCGCGGTGGGAAGCGTCCACGCGTAGTAGGCGAACGGAGCCTCGTGTCCGGTCGCGACCGGGTGCACGAACCGCTCGACGTGGTTCACCCAGAACCACGTGCGCAGCGCCGCAGCGCCTCCGGTCGCGGCGATCGCCGCGGCGAGCGCGGCCACGGCCACGACGAGCACCAGCGCGCCCGCGACCGGGCGCAAGGGGCGAGGACGCTGACGCTGCGCGACATCGCGCGCGTACGTCACGAGCCCCGCGGCGATAGAGGACCGGCCCGATCAGGCCCTTCGTCCACAGCGCGAGGACCAGGCCGGCATAGAACAGCGCCAGAAACCCGGGCCCGCCGCTGCGGCCGATCCGCTCCCACGCCGACCAGATCGCGATCGCGCAGAAGAGGAGGAGCACGCGCGTCGATCCGGACCCAGTGCGCGGAGGTCACGAAGGCGACGCTGGTCGCGAGGAGCACGGTCGCGACCGCGGCCGCTTCGACGCAGAGCGCGCGCCACACCCAGGCGAAGACGACGGCGAGCGTGAGCAGCCCCGCGAGCCCGCTGACCGCGCGCGCGGCCGCGGCGGCTCGGGCCCTCCGGCGATGCGGAACGACAACGCCGTCGCCCAGTAGTACAGCGGCGGCTTCTCGATGAACGGTTGGCCGTTCAGCGTCGGGATCACGCCGGGGTCGGTCGTACATCTCCCGGCTGATGCCCGCCTCGCGCGGGCTCGTCCGGGGTCCACAAGCCCGCGCGCGAGGCCGAGAAAGCACGAGCCGCCGAGCAACACGCCGAGGAGAGCGAAGCGTGGCGGGCGCACGCGCGGGAGTCTAGTCGAACTCGTCAGCGCCGCGGAACTTGATCGCCGGGTCGAGGATGGCGTACCGTCTGCCCTTCGCGCCGGAGCTCTCGATGCCGTTCCTGCCGTTCACCCGGCCCACGATCGACGAGGACACCATCCAGGGGTCGCCGAGGTCGCTCCGGTCGGGCTGGATGGCGAGCGGACCCAAGGTCCAGGAGTTCGAGGCGGCGCTCTCCGCGTACCTCGGCGGCCGGACGGTGCGCGCGATGACCTCCGCCACGGAAGCGCTCGAGATCGCGCTTCGCGTGTGCGGCGTCGGTCCCGGCGACGAGGTGATCACGCCGGCGATGAGCTTCGTCGCGACGGCCAACGTGATCTGCCGCGTCGGGGCGCGCGGCCGGTGTTCGTCGACGTCGATCTCGGAGACGCGGAACATCGACCTCGCCAAGGCCGAGGCGGCGATCACCCCGCGCACGAAGGCGCTGATGCCCGTGCACTTCGCCGGGCTTCCGGTCGACATGGACGCGGCTGTACGAGCTGGCCGGGCGCCGCACGGCTGCGGGTCATCGAGGACGCGGCGCACGCGATCGGGAGCCGTCTGGCGCGGACGGCGGATCGGAAGCTTCGGCGACCTCGTCGTGTTCAGCTTCCACCCCAACAAGAACATCACGACGATCGAGGGGGCGCGATCGCGGGTGCGGCGAGGCGACGAGCTGCGCGACATCGAAGCGGCACCGTTTCCACGGCTTGACGAAGGACGCAGACGGCGAGGCCGAGGTCCACTTCCCGGGCGGAAAGTCGAACCTCTCCGACGTCGCCGCCCGGGTCGGCCTCGGGCAGCTGCCGCACCTCGACGCGTGGAACGCGCGCCGGCGGGCGCTCGTCGCCCGCTACTTCGAGCAGCTGAGTCCCGAGCCCGCGATGCTCCTTCCCCGCTCGGTCCGATGAAGGACATAGCTGGCACGTCTTCACGCCGCTGCTCCCGCTCGACCGGTTGACGGTGACGCGCGCGGAGTTCATCCGCGCGATGCACGAGCGCGGCATCGGTGTGGGGGTGCACTATCCGGCGGTGCACCTGTTCGACGCACTACCGGAGCCTGGGGTACCGCGACGGCGACTTCCCGCACGCGGAGCGCATCGGCCGCGAGACCGTGACGCTGCCCCTCTTTCCCGCCATGACGGCGGACGACGTCGATCGCGTTTGCGCTGCGGTCGGCCGCCGTCTTTGCGGCCCATCGCCGGTGACTCCGGCGCTTTCGGTCGTCATCCCGGTCTACAACGAGGAAGCGGTCACTCCCTCGTTGTTCGAGCGCCTGTACCCGGTGCTCGACGCGCTCAACCGGCCCTACGAGGTCGTGTTCGTGGACGACGGCAGCGTCGATCGATCGGTCGCGCTCCTGAGCGAGCCAGCACGATGCGCGCCCGGACGTCACGCGCGTCGTCGTCTTGAACGGGAACTTCGGCCAGCACATGGCGATCCTGGCGGCGTTCCAGCACACGAAGGGAGCAGTGCGTGGTCACGCTCGACGCCGATCTGCAGAACCCGCCCGAGGAGATCCCCGGCTTCTCGATGCGATCGGCGAGGGCGCCGACTACGTCGGAACGATCCGAAGGGACCGGCAGGACGCCGCCTGGCGGCGATGGGCCTCCAAAGGCTTGAACGCGCTGCGCGAGCGCACGACCGGAATCCACATCGGCGATCAGGGCTGCATGCTGCGCGCCTACGACCGCACGATCGTCGATCTCATCAACCAGTGTCCCGAGTCGAACACGTTCGTGCCGGCGCTTGGCCTACTCGTTCGCCCGCGCCCCGCGCGAGATCGAGGTGGCTCACGCCGAACGGGCCGCCGGGATCTCGAAGTACTCGCTGTACCGCCTGATCCGTCTCAACTTCGACCTGATGACCGGGTTCTCGGTCGTCCCTCTTCAGGTGTTCTCGATGGTGGGACTCGCGATCACCGGGCCTGTCGTTCGTCCTCGTGATCGTGCTCGCGCTGCAGACGCTTGATCGTCGGCCCCGAAGTGGAAGGGGTCTTCACGCTGTTCGGGATCGTGTTCTTCCTCGTCGGAATCTGCCTCTTCGGCATCGGACTCCTCGGGGAGTACGTCGTCCGGATCTACCAGGAGGTCCGCCAGCGGCCGCGCTACGTCATCCGCACGATCCTCGGAGCCCGAGGAGCCGAGGCCGTGACGCGTGCGGTCGTGTTCGCCTATCACGACGTCGGCGTGCGCTGCCTCTCGGTCCTGCTGGCGCGCGGCGTCGACGTCGCCGCTCGTCGTCACCCACCACGACGACCCGGGCGAGACGATCTGGTTCGAGAGCGTCGCCGCACTGCGCCCGACGCCACGATCTTCCCGTCGTCACGCCGGCCGACGCCAAGGGCCCGGAGCTCGCGGCCCGCATCGGCGCGATCGACCCCGACTTCCTGTTCTCGTTCTACTACCGGCGGCGTGATCCCCACGTCCGTGCTGCGTCTGGCGCGCCGCGGCGCGCTCAACATGCATGGATCGCTGCTCCCCAAGTACCGCGGCCGGTCGCCGATCAACTGGGCGGTCCTCCACGGCGACACGGAAACCGGCGCGACGCTGCATCAGATGGAGGCGCGTCCCGATGCCGGGCGCCATCGTCGGTCAGGAAGCCGTCGCCATCCTCCCCGACGACCGTGCCCTCGACGTGTTTCGCAAGGTGACCTGCGCCGCCGAGCGCCTTCTCGACCGCACGCTCCCGCCGCTCTCGTCGACGGATCCGCCGTCGCCGTGCCGCAGATCGACGAGCTCGCGACCACGTTCGGCGGCAGGAAACCCGAGGATGGGCTTGATCGACTGGACCCGCGACGCGGCCGCGGTCCACAACCTGGTCCGCGCCGTCGCCCCTCCCTATCCCGGTGCCTTCACGACGCTGCGCGGGCGACGCGTGTTCATCCATCGCACCGTGCTCGACGGCGACGGCCCCTCACCGCGCGACCCCCTCCATCTCCACGGGGACGGCGGACGTTGCTTCGCGGTGTGCGGGGACGGGCGGACCGTGCGCCTCGTGGAAGCCGCCTCGCGCGACGGCTCCCCGTTCGACCTCACGGCGCTGGCGCGCGACATCGAGGGAACGCCCGCAGCCTCTGACCCGTTCCTGACGCGGTGATGAAGCTCGCGCTGAAGATCGACGTCGACACGCTCGCCGGAACGCGAGACGGAGTCCCCGAGCTTCTTCGCGTCCTCGACCGTCACGGCGTCCGCGCCACGTTCCTCTTCAGCCTGGGCCCGGACCACACGGGACGCGCCATACGACGGATCTTCAGGCGGGGCTTCTTCCAGAAGGTGCGACGCACTTCGGTGGTGAGCCACTACGGCTGGCGAACGCTGCTCTACGGAACTCTCCTACCGGGGCCCGACATCGGCCGCCTCGCGGCCGACGTCATGCGCTCGGTCGCCGACAGCCGGCCACGAGGTCGGTGTCCACTGCTTCGATCACGTTCTCTGGCAGGACAACGTCGCCAGCGCGGACGCCGCGTGGACGCGGCGGCAGATCGACCTCGCCTGCGCGCGATTCGCCGAGATCTTCGGCCGCCCTGCCGCGGTGCACGGAGCGGCCGGTTGGCAGATGAACGACGCCGCATACCGCGCCGAGTGGGAAGCGGGGTTCTTCTACGCGTCGGACACGCGGGGACGTTGCCCCACTGGCCGGTGATCGACGGGCTGCCCGTCGCGTGCCTCCAGCTACCGACGACGCTTCCCACGCTGGACGAGCTGATCGGCCGCGACGATCTCCCCGAGGCGTCCCCTGTCGCCGACGTTGACCGCCGCCACCGAACGCGGCGTCGACACGGGACATGTTTTCACGCTCCACGCCGAGATCGAGGGCGGCCTGCTGCGCGACGCGTTCGACCAGCTCCTGTCCACCTGGCGAGCGCAGGGCTACGCGCTGGGCACGCTCGAGGATTCCGTTCTCGCACTCGACCGGGCCAAAGCCCCGAGCTGCCTCGCCGCGCTACGGGACCGTGCCCGGTCGATCGGGACGACTGGCGGTGCAGGGGAGGATACGGGCTGGTGGACGGCGCGCGAAATGTGAAAGTTCCGCGGTTTCTCAGGAGGTAGGGCGATTCTTGGAGGGTTGGAGGCCCTTTCCCACAAGAATCGGCCTCGCAGGATCGGCCAGGATCGACGATCGCGCGGCCTCCCGAGCTACCTGGACGCCGCTGATTAACGAAAGTATGGCGAAGACAGCTACCCGAGCTCCAGATCGTTCCGGCTCAGGTGGTAATCCAGCGTCAGACGGATCGCCGTCCGGAGGTCGGTCGTCGGTTGCCAACCCAGGAGCCGATGCGCGCTGCTCGATCGCGCGGAACGCGCGCGAGGATGTCCTGGTAGGACTTCCCGAAGTACTCCTCGGACGTCACGGGCACGAGCTTCGTGCGCGCCGCGCGCTCCTTGAAGTCCGGGTACTCGCTGAACACCTCGAGGATGAGGCGCGCGCAGCTGCTCGACCGAAACGTCGTTGGCGGGGTTTCCGATGTTGATGATCTGGCGACTGGCGACGCCGTCCTTGTTTTCGATGATGCGCATCAGGCAGTCGATCGCGTCGTCGATGAAGGTGAACGACCGGCGCTGGCGGCCGCCGTCGACGAGCTGCAGCGGCTTCCCGTGGATGACGTTGCTGATGAACTGCGTGAACAGGCGCGAGCTCCCCTCTTTCGGCTCGAGGACGTTGTCCAGGTGCGGTCCCACCCAGTTGAAGGGGCGGAACAGCGTGTAGTCGAGCCCGTCGCGCACGCCGTGCGCGTAGATCACGCGATCGAGCGAGCTGCTTGCTGGCGGCGTAGATCCAGCGCTGCTTTTCGATCGGGCCGTAGACGAGCGTCGAGGTGTGCTCGTCGAGCAACGGGTCGGGGCACATCCCGTAGACCTCGGAGGTCGACGGGAAGAGCAGGCGCTTCTTGTAGGCCACGCAGCGGCGCACGATCTGGAGGTTGGCTTCGAAGTCGAGCTCGAACACGCGCAGCGGATCGAGCCCGTACTGGGTCGGGTTGGCGATCGCGACCAGCGGGAGGACGACGTCGCACTTCTTGATGTTGTACTCGATCCACTCGTGGTTGATCGTGACGTCGCCTTCGACGAAGTGCATGCGCGGGTGATCGACGAGGTCGCCCAGCTTGTGGGCCGACACGTCCATGCCGTAGAGATCCCAGTCCCGCGACGCGAGAACGGCGGAGGCTAGGCTCGTGCCGATGAACCCGTTGACGCCCAGGACGAGAACTTTGAGAGGCGGCTTCGTCATGTGGTCACACTCCCCCAGCGATCCGAAAGCGTATGCGGAAGGCCCAGTTGATCGAGAATGCGCGCGACCGTGTGGTCCACGATGTCGGCGACGGACGCCGGCATCGTGTAGAAGGCGGGCATCGGCGGGAGGATCACCGCGCCGTTCTCGGAAGCGTTGAGCAAGACCTTGAGGTGCCCGCGGTGAAGCGGTGTCTCGCGCACGACGAGGACGAGCTTGCGCCCTTCCTTCAACGTGACGTCCGCCGCGCGCGTCAGCAGGTTGTCGGCCTGGCAGTAGGCGATGGCCGACGCGGTGCGGATCGAGCACGGCGCAACGACCATCCCCATCGTCAGGAACGAGCCGGAAGCGATCGAGGCCCCGATGTCGCCGACGGGATGAACCACCGCGGCGAGGGCGCGCACGCCACCGAGGTCCCAAGACGTCTCCTCGGCGATCGTGCGCTCTGCCGGCTTCGTCAGCACGAGATGCGTCTCGACGTCGGCGCGACCTTCGAGGACCTCGAGCAAGCGGATGCCGTAGATGACGCCCGAGGCGCCGGAGATCCCGATGACGAGCGGCCTTCTCATGCGCGTCCGGCCTGGACGTGCCAGGCAGCCCCGCGCAGCGCCGTCTGATCGTTCAGGATGACGCGCACGGGAATCGCCTCGAGGAAGGCGCGAAACCGGCCCTTGTCGTGGAACGCCTCGAGGAATCCCGGTCGTTTGAGGCGCGGCAGGATCTTCGGCGCGATCCCGCCGCCGACCCAGACTCCCGCGTGGCCTTCATCTTCAGTGCGAGATTCCCCGCTTCGGCTCCGTAGAGGGTGACGAACAGGTCGAGGGCGGACGCGGCGAGCGCGCTCGTCTCGCTCAAAGCCGCCGCAGATATCGCCGCGGCGGGGTCTCCTCACGCATCGCTTCCGCCGAGCTCGGCGGACAACTCGCCGTGCTTGGTCTCGTGCAAGAACGTGAAGATGTTCACGAGCCCCGGCCCCGAGACGACGCGCTCCCAGCTGACGTGGCCATGGCGGCGGTGCAGCCAGCGGAAAAGCTCGATCGTCAGCTCGTCGTAGCGGCGCGAAATCCGCGTGGCCACCCTCCGATGCGAAGGGCAGCAGCCCCGATTCGTGCGCGAAGCACCCGGCCTCGCCAAGGCCGGTCCCGGCGGAGATGATCGCCGCGTTCCCATCGCGCGCGGGGCTCCGGGCGACAGCGTCGCGACGTCGTCGGCGCCCAGGGTGAACACGCCCCAGGCGTTCGCCTCGAGGTCGTTCAGGAGGGAGACGCGCGGCACGTTGAGCTGGGCCCTCAGGGCGGCGGCCTCGATGACCCACGGCAGGTTCGGCGTCTCGACGCGACCATCGCGCACCGGCCCCGCGATCCCGAAGGCCGCGGCTTCGATCGGCTCCGGGATGCGCCGCTGTGAACAGGCGGACGATCTCGGAAAGGCCCGGGTAGCTCCGGCTGGCGTAGCGCCCGCGGCGACGGCCTGAAGGGCGTCTCCCGAGCTTTGAAACAGCGCGAGGCGGGTGGATGTCCCGCCGATATCTCCCGCGAGGATCATCGCATCGACCAGCCTCAGCATCAGCGTCATCGGGGGCTCCGAACATCATCCACGTCCGCTGAATCGTCCAGAACGCCCCGAGCGAGCCGACCGCGTAGCCTGCCGCGACCTCGACGGCGCGCGGCCATCGAATTCCGAGCGCACGGAACGTCCATTTCGGAAGCACCACGAGGGCCACGAAGCCGAGCTGACCGGCTTCGACTCCGACGTTGAAGAACAGGAGCGCGATCGGGATGTCGCCCTCGGGCAGCCCGATCATGGTCAGCCCGCTTGCGAATCCGAATCCGTGCAAAAGCCCGAACGCAAAAGCGACCACCCAGGGATGGCGGATGGTCAGGCTCGCTCTCGCCGCGCTGATATCGAACGATCTCAGGACCGAGAAGGAGAATGCTCGAGCGCTATCGCGGCTTCCACGGGCGGCACGGGGCGCTCGCGTAGCCCAAGGTCGCCACCGCGAGCGTCAGGCTGTGCGCGATCGTGAACGAGGTGATCGTCTTCAGCAACATCCATCGATTCGACACGAGAAGGAGGAGGCCGAGGACGAACAACAAATGGTCGACGCCGAACAGGATGTGTTCCACACCCATGCGGAAGTACGGTCGCCGCCACGCGCCAGCCGTCAGGCGCAGCCGGCACGACGAACGACGGGGCGTCCGGCGTCAGGCGGACGACTTGGCGACCGGCCGTCCAGGCTGCTGAAGCCGCACCAGCACGTCCGTCGTTGACGCGGCGAGGCCGGCGATGTTGATCGTCCCGCCGCCCAGCCCGCCCTTCCGCTTGACGCCGGTAGCGCTCGGTGAAGGCGTCGTTGACGAACGAGCTTCGCGTTGCCGTGAGCTTGACGCAGTCGGCCGGAAGCTCGGCGTAGAGCCCGAGCCGCACGTTCTCTCCACCGCCGGGCACCTTGAAGAGCACGTCGTACGTCTCCGGACCGGTTTGGCGAAGCTCCAGATACGAGGAACGCAGCTCGTGCGCAGATGCACGGCGCGCCAGGGCGGCGAACAACAGGCAAAGAGCCACGATGACTCTTCTCATCGCTCGATGGACACCCGGTACTTCTTCTGCAGTCCTCGATAGAACGCCTCGTTCGCTTCGAGGCGTTGCGCGTTGGCCCACTCGCGGCTGACCCGGTCGCGCACGTCGATAAGCGCCGGATCCGGCCCGGCACGCGAGCGCCGACGTAGACCAGGTGCGCGCCGTAGCCGGATTCGATCGGGCCCTGCCAGCGGCCCAGCGGCAGCTCGCCGAGCTTCGCCGCGAATGTCTCTCCGAACTGTTTCGCGATGACGTCTCCGGGGACCGCGTCGAAGGTGTGGTCCAGGAGGAACCGGTCGCCGACATGTGAGATATCCGCGTCTCGTCCCGAAGCGTTGAGCTCGTCGACGAGCCGCCGCGCATCGGCTCGGCAGAGCTCTGGTGACGCGCGGGGTCGAGGTACACGTGACGAAACGATATGCGCGGCTCCACGCGAAACACATCGGCGTGCGCGGCCAGATAGGCTGTGCAGATCGCTCTCCGTCGGCTCCGGCTCGGTCGCCGCGTCCTCCGAGACGAATTCCATCTTCTGCCGAAGACGGCGCCGGATGACCGGGTCGTCCCTTGTCCAGCCCGAGCGCGATCGCCTCGCGGCAATAGATTTCCTCGCGCACGCGATCCTGGATCAGTCCGTCGAGCTCATCGGCGGTCGGCGGCCGCTGCCAGGTGCGCGCAAACCCCGTCGTCAGCGACTCGATCTGTGCCCGGGTGACGACGATCTTCCCGGCGCCCCGCCGGTGCTCTTCCCGTGAGACCGAACGCGACGAACAGGGCGGCGCCTGAGGACGAGAAAGTGAACCAGCGGCTCTTTGAGCAGGCGCGTCATCTCTGGTCGGCCTCGATGCTCGCGATGATCCGGTCGCGGATGACCGAAAAGAACGGGTTGCTGCGTAATCGCGCCAGGTTCCCCAGCGGCACGACGAGCGTTCCGGCCTCGCCGCGCACCGTCAGCGCACCCAGCGGATACTCCGGTTGACCGTTAGCTTTCGGCGCGAGGCCGTAGACCGGGTCGTCGTCCGCAAACGGCAACGCCACGTGCCCGACCGAAAGCACGCCCCGGGGCCATCGCAGCGGGAGATCGACGCGGGTCGTCTCGCGCGTGCCGGCCTCCCGCGTGTAGGCCGCGATCTCCGCCGACGCCGGATCGCGATTCGCGACGAGCGTCAGCCGGAACGGCAAGCGGGGAGCGGCGCGGATGCGCTCCAGATCGGCGAGAAGCACAGGCTCGATGAGGTCGTGCAACGCTTCGCTCCGGTTGATATCGAATCACGACCAGCTCGTGGCCGCCGGATGGCAGACGAAGCAAGAGCCCGCTGACGACCTCGTGACGGCGAAAGCCAG
>ERZ1370068.5-contig-10000_pt1 | contig 40119 bp, 49 predicted proteins | sample MGYA00561227_ERZ1370068 | MGnify/ENA primary metagenome ERZ1370068 (study PRJEB38410, sample SAMEA6850437) | metagenome | study: Metagenomic assessment of the ecological functions of the soil: analysis of the soil microbiota associated with the... | reverse complement strand
CAGTTGCATTACTCAGGTCGATCATGAAACCGCGCCGCCGCGCTCGAGGCGTCGGTGCGGAACGTCTGCACCGGCTCCGGCACCCACCCCGCGCGCGTCGACGCGACGCTGCCGCTCACGGCGCGCACGGTGTAGGTGCCGATCGGGAGGGCGTTGAAGGAGTAGGCGCCCTGCGCGCTTGGTCGTGTCGGCGCCGAGGAAGCTGCGCCCGAACCGTTGAACAGCTCGACGCCGGACTTCCGGCGACGGAGCTCCCGACGCCGCCACACGGCTGCGGCCCGCGCCGCCGCCGTAGTGTTCGGGTCCTCGAACACCGTGCCCAAGATCGCGTCGACCAGGAACACGTTCGGGCCGAACTCCGAGGTCTGCCCCGAGGGGTCGGTCGCGGTCGCGGTGATCTTGTCGGTGGTCGTCAGCGCGGTGCCGGGGAAGCTGCCCGAGAAGTTGCCATTGAGGTCGGTGGTGATCGCGCCGACGAACTCCGGCCCTCGCCATAGCCGGTGGCGTCGTTGTCGGCGCGGAAGATCTCGACGCGCGAGCCCGCGAACGTCGCCTGTCCCGGAGCGGAGCCCACGTAGCCGGCGACGGTGAGCGTCGAGCCCGTGAGCACGGCGCTCGTGAACACCGGATCGTCCATGTCGTCGTTCGGCGCGTTCAGGTTGCGGGCGCCGTCGTTCGGCGTGACGCCGTCGTCGGCGAGGTCGATGCCCAGTTCCGTGTCGCCGAAGATCGAGTTGCCGAGCACCGTGCTGCCCACGGAGGTCGCGCCGGTGATCGTGACGCCCGCGGCGCCGTTGTAGGCGATCAGGTTGCTCGCGCCCGCGGCCGTGCCGCCGACGATGGCGCCTCGAGGTTGCCTTTGAGGAACACCCCGGAGTAGCCATTCGGGATCGCGGCGTTACCGGCGGCGTTCGTGCCGATGCGGTTGCTCCTGATGACGTTGTCGCTGCCGAGGTTCACGTACACGCCGTTCATGCCCGCGACGTTGTTGCCCGAGATCACGTTGCTCGCCGCCGCGTTCGTGCCGCCGATCGTGTTGTTCGAAGCGCCCGCGAGCACCGCGGACGCCGTGCTGCAGGTTCGGGATCGCGAAGGCGCCGGTGACGTCGACGCCGATGTAGTTGCCGAGCACCTGGTTGCCGGTGGCGCTCGGGCCGGTGGATGGTGAGGCCCGCCTTGCGATTGCCCGAGACGATGTTGCGGTCGGCCGCCGCGAGACCGCCGATCGTGTTGTTCGCGCCCGTGACGTAGACGCCGCTCGGAATTCTGGGACGCGGCGGTGCCGGGGGCGTGGTGCCCAGATAGTTCCCCACGACCGTGCCGCCGTTGCCGCCCAGCACGATCGCGCTGCCGCTCCATGCGTCGATGATGAAACCGCGCACGACGGTGTTGCTCGCGGTGATGGTAGCTGTCGACCGCGCCGGTGTTCGCGCCGCTCAGCTCGATGACTGGCGCGCCCGGACCAACGCGGGTGGGTCGTCGCGTCGAGCACGACTGGGTCGGTGATTGCCGGCACCGCGTTCGAAGGCGCGATCGTCGCGATGCCGCCCGGGAACAGGTTCGCGTAGCCGGTGTGGGTGCCGGGGCGCGCGGTGCTGTCGGCCAGCATGAAGATGCATGGCGCTGTCCTTGCCGGGCGTGCGCCCCGCCTGTGCTTTTCAGCCCCGAGTTCGAGAGCCCGTTCGCGTTGACGGAGGAACTGGACGATGCTGCCCTGGCCCAGTGCCGTTGCGGTTCACGAGATGACGTCGAAGCAGAAGCCGAAGTCCACGCCCGCGACGTCGGCGGCGCTGACGGCGACCGGAGTGCGGAAAGCGACTGCGCCGTGCCCGAGATCCCCGCGATGAACACACCCGTGCTCGGATTGAGCGCCGCCCCCGCGAGCCCCGGAACTCCGCGTCGGCGACGGACGGGTTCTTGCCCGCCCACGTGGGTCCGTGACGTCGACCGGGGCGCCCGAGGAGGCGTCGGTGCGGAACGTCTGACGGAGAGGTGCGTGCCCGCGACGTAGCCCGAGCGCGACGACGACACGGTGGAGTTCACGACGCACGAGGTAGGTGCCCGCGGAGCCCACCGTGAACGAGTAGGCGCCCGAGCCGTCCGTCGTCGTGGCGGGAGAGGTACGCGCCCGCGGCGCTGTGGCAGAGCTCGACCCGCGCGTTGGGGCGTGCGACGCCGCTGCTGCTGGAGCCGCGAGATGCGTCGGCGCCGCCCCCGTAGGTGTGGTCTTCGAACACCGTGCCGGTGATGGCGGCGGCGTGTGCGGAGGTGGCCGCTGCGGCGAGGGTCGTGCAAGCACTGCGAAGCGCGGCGGGCTACCGAGGCGGCGCACGAGAACGCGTGCGATCCATGGCGTAAGCGGTGCGCGAAGGCGTGCGCGACACTCGGTCCAAGGGCTCGACACTCCACACGGGCAGCGGAACGAGGACCGACGCACGCACCAACGCTTGGACGATGCCGGTCCATGGCGGGCGTGCACGAGAACAACGGCGGATCTCCCTCGCCATGGGAAATCCGGACCCAACAGCTCTGCCAGACGACGTATCGTCAGATTTGGCTTGGAAGTTGAGGTGGTTGGGGGGGGGGCGGAGGGGGTTACTGCCTTGCGGGTGTCGCGAAGGAGTAGGCCCGAGAGCGGCGGCCAAGATGAGCCGCGCCCACCTGGACCGATTCGAACGGCTTGGCGCTCTACTTCTTTTCCTTCTTCACGGTCCAGTAGTCCACGTACTCGAGCGTGCGGATCGTCTTGTCGGAATCCCTGTTGACGATCTCGATCTCGCTCGGATGGTCCGTGTCGTCGATCTCGTAGAGGTGGTCGGTGTAGTCGTCGAGGTTCTGAACTCGCGGTCGCAGGTGCGATCGTAGTAGTAGCACCCGCCGGCGGCTCGTTCTCGACATCGACCTCGGCTCCGCGTCCCTTCCTTCCTTGTAGCCTCGGCTCCGTCTTCCCGTTCCTTGTCCCTGTAGACGACCCTCTCCTTGTAGACCACGGACGGGTGAGTCCTGACCGTAGTCGTGATAAGGGTACGGAGGGTAGTAGTAAGGACCTGGGGCGGAACGCCAGGCCGAATCCGAAGCTGACGTAGCTGCGCGGGTAGTAGGTCGGGCCACCGTAGTAGTAGCGCGGTGCGCGGTAGTAACGCGCGCCACCGTAGAAGCCGCGGCCGCCGTACCAGCCTCTGCCGGCGAACCCGCCGTGATTCACGTAGACCCGGTGCGCCGCCCCGGTACCCGTGACCGCCACCGTAGAATCCGCGGCCGCTCCGTAGGCGTGACTGGATGCGGGCGCAAGCAACAGCGTGGCCGCGAGCAGCGTCAAACCGAACGCCAGCGAGGCCACGCGTCTTCCGGGTTCACAATGCCGCTCTCATGACTGCTCCTCTCGCTTGCCGCACCGCCGGGGAGCCGGGCTGGTGCGCCTCAGGGCAGAGGATGCGCCATCGCGCCAAGCTCTTCAAGGGTTTCGATCGACCGATCGTCAAGAAAATCACCAGAAAATGGCTCCCTTCCTCGTGAGCGGTCCGTGAGCGCCTTTCCGACGCGCGGCCGTACCCGAGTCTCGTTTACAATCGGCTGCCGATCGGCGAAGCCGGACGAAATGCTCGATCGTCGCCTTCCGCCGAGCGGCGGGTAGATTGGAGAACCATGCCCAGAAGTAAACGACCGTCATTCTTGACGAAACTCAAGGAGCAGCAACGGCGCACCAAGGCCACCGAGAAGCGCGAAGCACGCCGCGCCCGCCAGAAGGCCAGGACGACCAAGTCCGAGCCGGACCTGGCCGTCGACGATTCGAATTCCGGAGACCCCGGTCGAATAGTATCGGAACGTCGCGCACTTCCGGAGGTGCCATGAACATTTTCGTGGGCAACCTGTCGCGCGACATCACCGATGAAGATCTGCAGGAGGCGTTCGCGCGCCTTCGGAACCATCTCCACGGTGTCGGTCATCAAGGACAAGTTCACCGGCGAGGTCCGTGGCTTCCGGCTTCGTCGAGATGCCGAACAAGGCCGAAGCTGCCGCGGCGATCGCGGCGCTCGACGGCAAGCAGATCAAGGGCCAGCCGATTCGCGTCAACGAGGCGCGTCCCAAGACCAGAGACCGGTCGAGGAGGCGGGGGTCCGCGGCGCGGGGGCGGCCGCTACTAGGCTCGAGCGGCCGGCGAAGGCCACCCAAGGCGCCGAACAGTGCGGGCAGGCACGGAACGGATTCCGGTGGTCATCGCCGACGCGTACGACGACATCGCGCGGCAGATCGGGCGGCGCATCGCCGAGATCGTGCGCGAGCGCGCGTACCGACGGAACGCGGCGCGCGTGCTCGGCCTGGCCACCGGCTCCACGCCGATCGGGATCTACCGCGAGCTGATCCGCCTCCATCGCGAAGAAGGTCTCGACTTCTCGCAGGTCGTGACCTTCAATCTCGACGAGTACGTGCCCGATGTCCCCGGACAGCCTGCACAGCTATCACCGGTTCATGCGCGAGAACTTCTTCCAGCACGTGAACCTCGATCCCCGACACACGCACATCCCGCGTGGCGACCTCCCGCGCGCGGCGATCGAGCGGCACTGTCGCGACTACGAGGAGAAGATCCGCGAAGCCGGAGGCATCGACTTCCAGATCCTCGGCATCGGCCAGACCGGCCACATCGGTTTCAACGAGCCGGGGTCGAGCCCCGACTCGCGCACGCGGCTCGTGGTGCTCGACACGATCACGCGGCGCGACGGCGGCCGCCGACTTCTTCGGCGCCGAGAACGTTCCCGCCGAGGCGATCACGATGGGCGTGGCGACGATCCTCGAGGCGCGCGAGATCGCGCTGATCGCGACCGGTGAGCACAAGGCCGCGATCGTGCGGCGCGCGGTGGAGGACGAGATCGATCCCTCGATCGCGGCGAGCTACCTCCAGCGATCATCCGCACGCCACGGTGTACCTCGACGGACCGCGGCCGCCGAGCTCACGCGCGTGCAAGGCGCCCTGGCTGCTCGGCGAGATCGAGTGGACCCGGCCGCACGAGATCCAGGCGGTGGTCTGGCTGGGCCAGGTCACGGGCAAGTCGATGCTCAAGCTCGACGAGGTCGATTATCGCGAGCACCGGTTGAACGGCCTGCTCGCGCGTCACGAGCTCGGCCTGGGCACTCAACGGGCTGGTGTTCAACGCGCTGAGCGCCAAGATCCGCGGCCGCAGCAAGCTCCCGCGCGGCCGGCGCGTGCTGGTGTTCTCGCCGCATCCCGACGACGACGTGATCTCCGCCGCCGGCATCATGCGCAAGCTCCATCAGAACGAGAACCGGATCGTCGTGGCCTATCAGACCTCGGGCAACATCGCGGTCTTCGATCACGAGGCGCGCCGCTATCTCGACTTCGTGCGCTGGACCGCGATGGACTTCGGGTACGGCACCGAGCGGCTCGAGCGGTTGCTCGCCGACGTCGAGGAGTTCCTCGCGCACAAGGCTCCGGGCGAGGTGGACACCGAAGCCGTGGCGATGCTCAAGCGGCGGATCCGCGAGGTCGAGGCGTTCTCCGCGATCGAGACCCTGGGGTTCTCACGCGACCAGGCGCGATTCCTCAACCTGCCCTTCTACCAGACCGGAAAGGTGCGCAAGGACCCGATCGGAGCGCGCGACGTCGAGATCACGCTCGAGGTGCTCGAGGAGCTGCGTCCGCAGATCGTGCTCGTGGCCGGCGACCTCTCGGATCCGCACGGCACGCATCGCATGTGCATGGAGGCCGTGGATCAGGCGCTCGACCGCTATTCGGGCGACGCGCCCGAGGTCTGGCTCTATCGCGGGGCGTGGCAGGAGTGGTCGGTGACGGAGGCCGACCTCCTGGTTCCGCTCTCCGAGGAGGAGCTGCGGCTCAAGATCAGCGCGATCTTCAAGCATCAGAGCCAGAAGGACCGAGCGCCATTTCCCGGCGTCGACGAGCGCGAGTTCTGGCAGCGCGTCGAAGAACGGAACAAGACCACGGCGGCGATCGTCGACCAGCTCGGGCTGCCCGAGTACTTCGCGATGGAGGCGCTGGTGGTCCGTCCGGGAGGCCGCCGGGTGGGTGGATTCGCGTAGGTCCTGGGCGAGGCCTTCCCAATCGAGTCGCGCGCTGTCGGTTTCGACGACTGAATCTCCGAGCCTCCTCGCTCGAACTCCCGAGCGGACTCTCCTGGGCACCGGTTCCAGCATGCGCAGAACGCGATGCGGCATCGACGGGACCGGGACTTGCGCTGACGAATCGCGACGAGCTTCATCACGTGCTGTCCCCTACCCTGCCCTGGAGCCATCGAATGACGCTCGCTGCACCCTGCCGTGGTCGCATCGCTTGCGCCGCCGCGTTGCTCACGCTCTCGACCTTGGCACTGAGTGCGGGTCGCGCATGGAGCGCGGTCGCCGCCGCGGACACCACCGGGCCCACCGTCGTGGTCACGACTCCCAACGGGGGACAGGTGTGGGAGCACGGGCACGAACCAGTCGATCAAGTGGTCCGCCGTCGACAACGTCGGGGTCGCCTCGGTCGACCTCGGTTACTCGATCACGGGTGGCGCGCCCTGGACGACCATCGCCACCGGCATCGCCAACACCGGCACGTACACCTGGCTCACCCGCAAGCGCCGACCACGACCGCGCGGGTGCGCGTCGTGAGCCCGCGACGCGGCCGCCAATGCCGGGACGGACTCGAGCGATGCGGTGTTCGAGATCCGCGACATCAAGGCGCCGACCATGGCCGTGACCACGCCCAATGGCGGTGAGGTGTGGGACATCGGGACGGCGCGCGTGCTGACCTGGAAGGCCACCGACAACGTCGGGGTGTCGACGATCAAGCTCGAGTATTCGATCGACGGAGGATCGACCTTGAGCCTGATTGCCGCACTGCTGCCCAACTCGCCGAGCTCGTACAAATGGGTGCTGCCGAACCTCGTGACCACGACCGCGCTGGTGCGCGGCACGGCGAAGGACGCTGCCGGGAACACCACCGTGGACGTGAGCAACGCGGTGTTCACGATCCGCGACGCCAAGCCGCCGACGATGGCGGTCACGACACCAAACGGCGGCGGAGCTGGCTCACGGGCGGCTCCTACCGGCTGACGTGGAAGGCCACCGACAACATCGCGGTCGCGACGGTCGACCTCGCGTACTCGATCAACAATGGGACCTCCTGGACGCCGATCGCGGCCGGACTCACGACCACGTCGCCCTCGACCGGCCTCGGCGGCTACTGGTGGACGGTGCCCCCAACGCCGTCGACCCAGTGTCTGGTGCGCGGCACCGCGCGCGACGCGCGCGGGCAATGCGACGTCCGATGTGAGCAATGCCGTCTTCCGGATCCTCGACGCCACCGCCCCGATCGCGAACCTGACCTCGCCGGTGGGCTCGGAGGTGTGGCTGACGTCGTCGTCTCACCCGATCACCTGGACCGCCACCGACAACGTCGGAGTGACCTCGGTGGCCCTGGACTACTCGACCGACGGCGGAGCGACCTGGCACCCCATCGCCTCGGGTCTGGCCAATACCGGGACCTACAACTGGACCACACCGGCCACGCCGATTCCGGCGTGCCGCGTGCGGGCGACCGTCGGCGACGCGGCGCTGAACAACGTGAAGCGGATGTCCGCCGACTTCACGATCCAGGCGCCGCCGGTGCAGCAGCCGACGATCCTGTCGTTCCGCGCCGATTCCGCGACCGGCACGGGACCGTATCCTTCGCGGAGCACAGGGGCCGATCTGGAAGGATCTGCGGGGCTCGCACGACGGCAGCTGCAACCTGTTCGCGGGATGGACGACCAGCGGCTTCACCGGGAACGGAACGTACGCCTCGCCCTACCGTCTCGAGTTCGGCAACGATCTCGAACGCGTGACGATCCCGGCGGGCAGCATTCCCGAGCTGGATGGCGTGCAGCCGATCACCGCCGAGATGTGGTTCAAGACCGGCTGGAACGGCGCGTCCGATCACTGGGACTACCTGCTCGAGTGGCTCGAGATGGGCAACGGGAACGGCGGCATGTCGATCGCGGTCCAGGGCGGCAGGCTGCAGGTCTACCTGAAGCCGTGGGTCGATGTCTGTACGGTCACGGGCGACACTTGGTATCACATCGCGGTGACCAAGGAGCCCGGTCACGTTCGCATCTATCTGAACGGCCAGCGCGTCTACACCGGGACCAATCCCAGCATGGGTCCGCAGGAGACCGAGCTCGCGCTCGGCTGCTTCGGTGTTCCGCATCGCCGAGAACGTCGGCAGCTACTACGACTTCCTGCGCGGCGCGATCGGGAGCTTCGAGCTGCGGCGCGGAGCGCCTCGGCGACGCCGAGGTCCACGACTCGTTCCTCGCCGACAGCGCACGCTACCTGCCTTCGCCGCGGGTCACGCCGCTCGCCAAGCTGGTGACCCTCGAGGCCGACTCGGCCAACGGCTCCGGGTCATTACGCGGTGCCGGGTGCGGCGGGACCGTGGGTCGACCTCACGGGCACCCCGACCAACGCGACGCTCCAGGGCTTCAACGGCAACGCGACCAGCGGCTGGCAGGGCAACGGCACGCCGGGCAATCCGTATCGGCTGCTGTTCGACGGCATCGACGACGTGATCCGGATCCCGGCGGGCGCGGTGACGCAGCTCGAGAACGCCAACGCGTTCACGGCCGAGTTCTGGTTCACCACCGGATCGGATGTCTCGCACACCGACGAGCAGTACCTGCTCGAATGGGTCCAGGACTTTGGGTCGCCCAAGGGACTGTCGATCGCGATCGCGCACGATCACTTCCGCGTCTACACCGCGGCGCCGTTCTGGGCGAACACGTTCCCGTCCTGCCCCACACGTTCTATCACGCCACCGTGGTCAAGGAGCCGGGACAGCTTCGCGTCTACATGAACGGCACGCTGATGTACACGGACCCGTTCCCCAACTTCGGAGTTCCGCACTCCGAGATGCGTGCTCGGCGCGTCGACGTGGAACGGCCCGGGCATCTTCGAGGAATACCTCGCCACCGGCACGTCGATCTCCGGATTCTCGCTGTGGCAGGGCGCGATGTCCGACGCCCAGGTCGCAGCACTCAACGCTCGTAGCGCCACGCTCGAGGCGCGCGGCCGACCGCGACGCTCCCGGCCGATCTCGAGATTCGTCTCGCGGGCTTCCGCCCGAATCCCGCGACCCGGGAGATGAACGTGGCCTTCGCGCTGCCGAACGCGCATCCGGCGACGCTCGAGCTGCTCGACATCAGCGGCCGTCGCGTGGCCGCGCGCGAGGTCGGCTCGCTCGGCCCCGGGAACCACACCCTGAATCTCGGCAACGGCCGGAACGTGCCGGCCGGGATGGTACTGGCTCCGGCTCACGCAGGACCGGCGCGCGGCGACCGCGAAGGCGGCCGTCGTCCGCTGACGGCGCAGCGGCGCGCGCCGAGGATCGCGGCTCCTCAATCCGCTTTCCCGTCCACCCCGCCGCTTCTGATCCCGGATCGCGTCCACCTTGGCGAGCTTCCATCCGTCCGACGTCTGTCGCCAGCGCTCGCGTTGCGTCACCCAGGTCTCGACGTGGTGCACCTGGTTGTCGTTCCGGAGCGCCATGCGGACCACGATGCTGGCGCGTGATCGCGTCGGCTTCTGATCCCCTCCAGCGTCAAGCTGTCGACGTCGAAGCTGATCGAGATCCAGTGGTCGACCCCGTTCAAAGAAGCCTTCGATGTACGTCTTCATCGCGGCGCGATCGTGGAGCTTGCCGTCCGGCGTGATGCTGTGGAAGTCCTCGGTCCGGAGCGCCATCAGCGCGTCGAGATCCTTGGCCAGGAAGGCCGCGCGATTGCGGCGATTGGCCTCGACGATGCCGCGCCGGGCCTCGGCGAGGGCGGGATCGTGAGGCGCATGGGCACAGCCCAGCACGGCCAGCACCAACCCGGCGATGACGAGCAGATTGCGCGCGGCACGCTTCATCATGGGGTCTCCGAGTGCCGCCGGCAGGACGCGTGTCGCGAGATGGTGATGCGGCGGCGGGTTACGAATACTAGGATCGCGTGCCGGGATGTCAACGATGGGAACGGGCGTGGGGTTCCTCCACGGCGCCCGCGGTCTCGTCGAGCCGATGGGGCGCGCCGGGGAGCGTCGGCGGCTTCATCCCGCGTCCTCGCTGAGCTATTGTGCGCCACCGAGCCGCGCGCTCGGGCTCCCTGACGATGACGCGCGCGACGATCATCCAGCGAAAGGAGCACGTCATGGCCGGAATCGAAGTCAAGAACGTGAAGTCCCCCGAGGAGCGTCGCCCGTTCAAGGACAAGGGCCAGGCCGGGGTGGTCAGCATCGGCGGGCATCCGGTCATCTACGGGACCTTCGAGCCGGGCTGGAAGTGGTCCGAGCACGTCAAGCCGATCGCGGGAACCGAGACCCGCCAGGCGCCGCATCTGATCTACTGCATCTCGGGCCGCATGAAGATCGTGATGCAGGATGGCACCGAGGCCGAGATCGGTCCCGGCGACGTCGCCTCGATCGCTCCGGGTCACGACGCGTGGACCGTGGGCAACGAAGCCTGCGTCGCGGTGGACTTCGGCGGCTACGCCCAGTACGCCAAGCGCTAGTCATCGACGGGCGCTCGAATCGGCACCCCTCCGCGGTCGCATCGCTCGATGAACGACCTCGCGATGACCACGTCCACGACCACCCGGCGCCGCTCGCCGCCGTTCCGCGTCCGTGTCGCCGACCGCTCGACGTGGGATACCCGCGTCGCGAGCGATCGCTCACTTCGCGCCGGCGCCGGGCTGCCTCAAGTGAGCGAACGATCCGATCAGGCTCACGAGCCCCGAAGCGGACGCGACCATGGTGGCGAGCAGACCGAGCGACTTGTCGAACGCTCCCCGCTGTGTCGCGAAGAAGAACAGCCCGAGCAGCGATGCGGCCGTGATCATCGGGGTTCTGAGCTTCTGCCACGGGCTCGTGCCGCCTTGCCGCTCCCAGCGCGTGATGACCCTGTTGCGGCTCGGCGGCCACGACGAAGAGGCGGAAGCTCTCGTTCATGATGCGGCAGTTCGGGTCCATGACGACCAGACCGCGACGGACCAGCGGCTTCAGCACCTCGGCGGCGTTGCGGGTTGACGAACCCGTCGGTCGCGACGCGGTAGAGCAGCAGCTTCTCCACGGTGCTGCAGCTCATCCAGATGCGGCGGTAGTGCGCCTGCGCCATGTCCCCGTACGCTTCGTACTCTTGGTTGTCCGTCATCTCCGGTGGCTTCAGCCCGCCAATCACGGCGGAGAGCTGCTTCAGCCACTCGTTCGGCAGTCCCTCCCTTAGGAACGGCCTCGTCTCCGATGCGGGCTGGTCCGCACCGGTCTCCGCGACCGCCTCGGGCGTTGGTTTGCGCGGCGCGTCCTCGCAAGTCCACTTTGTGCGCAGCCGGAGGTAGGGCTGGAGCGCGAAGGCCCAGCGCTCGTAAAGACACTCGTTCCGATCGCCTTCGTTCGAGGCCTCCTCGAGCTGCGCGGCGATGGAGAACAGTGGCTCGATTCCCGACTCGATCACCACCACGTGATCGTCCAGCGTCCACGCGCTCAGCCGCTCGAGCAGCTCGAGCTTCCGCCGGCGAATCGCCGGCTCGCTCAGTCCGTAGTCGAAGCGGCGGAGCAAGATCCTCTTCTTGTCGGAGCGCTTGATGCGCTTGATCAGCTCGGCGGCACTCGTCGCAGTCCGGACCTCGGCGGGATCGATCACGCACCATTGCTTCGTGTCGAGATCCGGCAGGCGAAAGCGCAGCAGGAGGGCACGCCTGTCAACGTGCGATTCGCCGCTCGAGATACGGCGGGCGAGATCAGCGCCCATCGATGAGTCCCGGGGCCTCGATGCCGCTTCGAGGAAGCTCCAGCGAACCGCCGCCCAGACCAGTGCGCAGAGCGCCGCGGCCATGATCGCGGCGAGGAACCAGAACTTCTTCTGGTCGGCCCAGCTGAGCCGCGTGAGCGGTGCGACGCTGCTCAATACTTGGTCGCGTGTTGTCGTCGCCCGATCTCCGACGAACCCGAGCCCCGCAGGGTCGCGGTAGGTGCAGGCGATCTGGCTGTTGGGCGATCGCTTGAAGCTGAAGGCGGTGGTCAGCGGTCGGGTCCACATACTCGCTCAATCACCGGGCGCCCGATGGCTTCGCGAATCGTGGCGAGGAACGGCGGGGAGTGTCATCGGCACGAAAGTCGAATCCGGCGGCGCCTCGCTCCACTCGGGCAGCCGGTAGTAACCCACGCCACCCTCGGCTCCACCGGCGATGTCGGCGGCGATGAGGTCGCGGGCCCTCCCGCCAGAGGAACGGCGGCATAACGAGCGAGCATCTCCTGCTGACGGTGCTTGGTGGCGTCGATGAGGTCGAGTTGTCGCCGCTCGAGCGAGACCACAGTGATCTCGGCGAATGTGGAGCCAAATATCCCCACCGCTGGCATCACCGCGCGTGGCGAAGACGACGGCGATCAAGGCCAGCTTGAACCAAGCGGTGTGGGAGAGGGGCTGACGTAGCTTTTCCCACCAGGCCATCTTCTTTACGTCCGCCGCGGGCGGGGTTGGATCGACCGGTTTCTCCCACTCGCATCGTATCAGCGACCACTCGAAGCCGATCATGACCGCCAGGGGAATCACGATCGAGACGACCGTGCCCACCCAAGGCGGCGCGAGCGCGAGTACCATGAACCAGATCGCGACGGCGATCGGCACCGCGGCCACAGATCTCTGGTAGGTGGTTCGGCACTCCGCCCGCGGCCAGTACCAGAGACGACGCGCTTTCCCCGGGCGCGGTTCTTGCCGCTGAAGATGGAAGACCAGCATGACGAGGAGAAGCACCAGGAAGTAGATGAAATAGCTGCCGAGCGTCACGCCCAGCACCTCGACCAGCCATGCCCGTGACCGATCGCTGTCGGAGAAGATGATCAGCGACCAGGGCGTGCCGGTGAGCTGGCGAGACCCGAACCGCCACCGGTCGCGCCTGATAGGTCGTACGCGTCGTCGTGGTGGTGCGCGTCGCCACCGCGCGCCGCACCGCCTCCTCGGCGCCGAGATCCCGGAACAAGTGCTCGCGAAGGTTGTTGACCCGGTTGGAATGAAACTGGACCAGCCCGTCGCGATCGACGACCGCGAACTCGTAGCCGGGTGGAAAGCGCGGCGCGATCACGCTGCGCAGGCGCGACTCCACGCAGGCGACGGTTGCCCATGCCGTGTCGACCAAACTCAGGCTGGCCAAGAAAGGCCAGACGCGCCGGGAGAGTACCGCGGCCTCCCATCCGGTGGTCTTGGACCGGATGGGCTGGATCACGCGACCACGCTCGAGCGGGCCCCGAATATCGGGCGCCTTCCATAGCGCCCCGCGCAGCGGATCGCGGACGTAGGGGCGGTCCATGAGGTTGATGAACGATGTCGGCACCGCGCGAATGCTCCACTTCGCCTTCTGGGTACCGGAGTTGTCCACCCAGGAAACCATCTCGAAGAAGGGCGAGCAGGCGAGCTCGCTCCTGCGGCCCCTCTCCGAATAGAGCGCCGAATTCGTTCAGGCTCTTCTTGCTCTGACTATCTGACCCCGCGTACAAGAAAAAGTAGTGCCCGGTGGTGACGCTCAGCGTGGTGTCCAAGCTCGACAGCTCGGTGGCGAGGTGTCGGGAAACCTGGCCGGACAGATCGTCGAGATCGTCGTCTGTCGTGCTGGCGAGCCGGCGGCACTGGAGGTAATAGAGAAGCGCGATCGTTCCCAGCGATGCCAGGAGCAGGACCGCCAGAGCGAGCTTCAAGACGTCGAAGCGGCGAAACGCTTCGCAGGGTCCCGCGCTACCGCACTTTGAGGAGCGGCATGATCAGGAGACCGAGGACGATCAGTCCGATTGCGCCGACCACGATGTTGGGGGAGATCTCCATCGTCAGGGCGCGGAACTGCGAGACCGGCATGAAACCGGCCACGAACCACGTCGTCTCGGCGTCCCCGCGAGCGGAGCGATCCTCCGTCAGCGGACGAATCGGCACGGGAAGGCGCAACGGCTGGACGAACATCTTGTACGACTCGCCGGCGAGTTGGACCTGGTTCACCTGAGACCCCGCCGCTCGCGAGAGCACGAGCTCGCTCGTGTCCCGCCCACCGCGCGATCTCAGCGCGATCCGCCGGAGGCGCAGGTGCGACCTCGCCCTCTTGGAGGAGGACCTCTCCACCCGAGCGCGCCAGCACCACACCCTCGAAGGACTCGGTCGGGAACGTCGAGGCCAGCAACTCCGAGAGGCTCGCCCATCGCACGAACTTGCTCCGGGTGGTGGATCCCGAACGAGACCCGACGAGGACGATCCGTGGCTCGCGCCTGGTCGCATCGAGCGCCAGCCCGATGGTCACCGCGCCGGACCCGGGACGGCTCGAAATGCTCGGCGTCGCCCACTGCATGGGATCCACGCCGGCCTCTTCCCGGTAGACATTGAGGTCGGCGATGAGGTTGAGGCGGCTCTCGACAACACTGTCCGAATCGATACCGGCGCTATTTCCGATCACTGCGCTGTCGGGAGAGACGGCGGTGGTGAAGCTGTTGACCAGGCCTTCGAGAGCGTCGGCCGCGTAATCGCTCGTGTGGCGAGCAGCAGCCGTAGGTGATGCTCCGTCTCGGCCTCGGTGCGGCGCTGGATGTAGATGAAGAAGTAGGCGCCGAAGCCGACGACGACGACGAGCATGAGAACCACGAGGCGGCGCAGGGTCGCGCCGAATGCCGATCCGGACGAGAGGGCCATAGAATCTCCCCAGGCTCAATACGGACGTCACGCCGGCGGGCAGGCGATGAGGGTGCCGGAGGGCGGCCATGGAACTCAGGACGTCTGGCGTGACTCAGACTCCCGAACGGGAAACGTGGCCGGAGATTAGGTCCGGGCTGGCCGGAATTCAAGATTGGGCTCGGTCCCGTCCTCGACCCCTTGGGTGGAGGTCTGTCGAGCCGGCCCGCCGTCCCCGCCGGTGGCGGATTGACGACCTGCCCCGGCGTTCAGGAAACTCTGTTCCCGCTTTCGCCGTAATACCGCTTGCGGCGCGGGGCACGACCGAAGAGCTTCGCGGCAAAGCAACTGGGGACCCCTCGGATGGTGATGAAGAAGCGAGTGCTGGTGGATCACCGCGGCCGTGCGTGGTGGCCGCCCTGGTCGGCGTTGGCGTGGTCGCGCGCGGCCGCGGCCACAAGCCGATGGCGGTGTCAGACCGCCAAGGCCGACCGGCAGAAGATCGTGCAGAAGGTCAGCGCCGACCGGAAAGATTCAGCCCAAGACCAAGGTCGACATCAGCGCCGACGTGAGCGGCAAGATCGAGAAGCTCGCGGTCGTCGAGGGGCAATGGGTCGAGAAGGGGCGCATTCCTGGTCGGGCTCGCGCGCGAGCGCTACGTCGCCGCGGTCGAGAGCGCGGTGGCCAACGTCAGCGCCGCTCAGGCCAACGCGCACCCTGGTGCACGAGAACCTGAACCGCACCAAGAACGAGTTCGAGCGCTCGAAGGAGCTGCTCGCGAGCGGCAACGAGTCGAAAGCCGGCGTTCGAGGCCAAGCAGGCCGACTACCTGGTCGAGGTCGGCGCGCTACAAGTCGCGCGCAGGACCAGGTCTCGCAGGCCAACGCCGCGCTCAAGCAGGCGCGCGACGATCTGTCGAAGACCACCATCTACGCGCCGATGGCGGGCACGATCAGCGCGCTCAACAAGGAGCAGGGCGAGATCGCGCTGGGCTCCCAGTTCCAGAAGGACGTCATCCTCGTGATCGGCGACCTGACCCAGATGGAGGCGCAGGTCAACGTCGACGAGAACGACGTCGGCTCGATCGCGATCGGCCAGACGGCCGAGATCAGGTCGACGCGCTGCCCGACCACACGCTGACCGGCGTGGTCTCCGAGATCTCGAACAGCGCGAACACCTGCCGGCAACGGCACCACCGAGCAGAAGACCGAGTTCGCGATCAAGATCACGCATCACGAATCCGCCGCGCGAGCTGCGCCCCGGCATGACGGCGAGCGCCGACATCATCACCAGGACCGAGGACAGGCGCTGAGCGTCCCGATCCAGAGCGTCGTGGTCCGCACCATCGATCAGCTCGCGATGAAGGGCGAGAAGCGCAAGGAGGCCGAGAAGCGCTACCAAGGCCGACAAGGACGGCTTCGCCGAGATCGTCTTCTGCATCGAGAGCGGCAAGGCGGTGGCGAAGCAGGTCAAGACCGGGATCCAGAGCGAGAGCCTGATCCAGATCGTCGACGGCCTGAAGGAAGGCGACGAGATCGTCACCGGCAGCTACCGCGCGATCTCGAAGGACCTGGTGAACGGCTCGACGGTGGCGATCAGCAAGGAGCCGCTCAAAGGACTGCGGAGGAGGCCACGAGTGAGGATGCCGGTCGCTCTTCAGGAGGCGATTCCGATCGCCGTCGGCGCGCTGCGCGCCAACAAGGTGCGCGGCTCGCTGACCACCGCTCGGCATCATCATCGGCATCGTCGCGGTGGTGCTCACGATGACCGCTGCCAACGGGCTGCAGAACAAGTTCCGCGAGGCTTCTCGTCGGTGGGCAGCGACATCATCTACGTCTCGCGCATGCCGTGGGTGGTGATGAACGACTTCTTCAAGTACCGCAACCGGCCCGGCATCGCGCTGCGCGAGGCGCGCGTGCTCGAGGAACGCTTCCGCGGCCGCGCGATCGTCAACCCCACGGTCAACGGCCAGCGCGACGTGAAGTACCGGAACGAGTCGATGGAGGGTGTCATCATCATCGGCACCACCGAGAAGCAGGCGGTGATGTCCAGCGCGCTGCCCCGGACCGGACGGTTCCTGCTGCCGTTCGACGTCGCCTACAAGCGCGACGTCTGCGTCATCGGCGCCGACATCCAGAAGGGCCTGTTCGGCGCCGTCCATCCGGTGAACCAGACGATGAAGATCGGCCGCACCGACTTCCGGGTCATCGGCGTGATGGAGAAGCAGGGGGAAGCTTCATGGGTGGCCCCAACTTCGACCGGCAGATCTTCGTCCCGATCACCTCGTACATGCGCGCGTTCAGCGGCGGCCAGGGGCACGAGGACGTCAACATCGCGGTCAAGGCGCCGCGGCAGGAGGCGCTCGCCGATCTCGAGTACGCGGTGATCGGCGAGATGCGCACCATCCGCCGGCTGCGGCCGGCGGCGCCCGACCGACTTCTCGATCAACAAGCTCGACACCCTGGTCGGGACGTTCGGCAACATGATGGGCGTGCTGCTGCTCGTCGGGCTCGTCATCACGAGCATCTCGCTGTTCGTCGGCGCGGTCGGGGTGATGAACGTCATGTTCGTCACGGTCACCGAGCGGACTCGCGAGATCGGCATCCGCAAGGCGATCGGCGCCACTCGACGCAGCATCCTGCTCCAGTTCCTCTGCGAGTCCTCGGTGATCGGCCTGCTCGGCGGCACCATCGGCCTCGTGCTCGCGGTGATCCTGACCGCGGTGATCAACGCCGTGCTGATGCCGGCTGGCGGTGTCGTGGCCGATCGTCGCGGTGGCGGTCACGGTGTCGGCGGGCGTCCGGCGTGCTCGCCGGCGTGGCGCCACGCCTATCGGGGCGCTCGGCTCGACCCGATCGAAGCGCTCCGGCACGAGTAGTCGAGGTCCACGACGATGCGCGTTCCGGACGTCCTCCAGATGTCGCTCCAGGCGATCGTGGCCAACAAGCTCGCGCTCGACGCTGACGCTGGTCGGCATCGTGGCGGGTGTGGCCTCGATCATCGCCGTGATGACCGGGATCTCCGTGATCCAGGGCGCGATGGAGCGCGAGATGAGCGTGCTCGGCGCGCAGACCTTCCAGGTGCAGAAGTGGCCCGCCGGCGGCTTCGGCGGCGCCGAGGCCCGGCGCAAGGCGATGCGCCGTCCGCCGCTCACGCTCGAGAACGCGAAGGCGATCCGCGAGCAGGTGGCCTGCGTCGACCTCGTGGGCTCCGAGATCTGGGACTTCGGCTACGTCGTCTCCTACAAGGGTCAGATCGACCAACCCGAACGTCTCGATCTGCGGCGGCACGCCGAGTACCCGCAGAACAACACGCACTACGTCGGGCTGGGGCGGAACCTGTCGGCGATGGACATCCAGGCGGCGCGCACGGTGGCGGTGATCGGTTACGCGATCGCCGCAGAAGCTGTTCCCGTTCATCGACCCGATCGGCAAGGAGATCCGACTCGACGGCCGGAAGTATCAGGTGCGTGGGCGTGTTCGACGAGAAGAAGTCGGCGTTCGGCGGCAACTTCGACAACTACGTTCTGATTCCGGTCTCGACCTGCGTCAACACCTACGGGCTCGTCGGACCGCAACGGTTTCCAGCGCTCGGTCAACATCACGGTGCGCGCCAAGACGCCGGCGCTGATCAACGAGGCCATCGAGGCAGACGCGCCAGGTGCTGCGCGGCACGTCCGCGGGCTCGGTCCCCGGGACGAAGACAATTTCGAGTTCTTCAACAGCCAGAGCCTGATCACCCAGTTCAACCAAGTGAGCCGCGGCGTCAAGCTCGGGGCGTTCGTGATCGGCACCGTCGCGCTGGTGGTGGCGGGCATCGGCATCATGAACATCATGCTGGTCGCCGTGACCGAGCGCACGCGCGAGATCGGCATCCGCAAGGCGGTGGGCGCTCCGTCGAGGAGCATCCTGCTCCAGTTCCTGTTCGAGGCCGTGGTGCTCTGCAACATTGGCGGGGTGATCGGCGTCGTCGCCGGCTTCGGGCTCGGGAACCTGGTCACCGTGTTCACGCAGTTCGACGCCAACGTGCCGCTCGAGTGGGCGGTGATCGGTCTCGTGTTCTGCTCGGCGGTGGGCATCGCCTTCGGCTTGCCTGCCGGCGCTGCGCGCCGCGCGGCTCGATCCCATCGAGGCGCTGCGTTACAGTAGGCGCCGGCGGGCCGGCAGTGTTCCGCCGCCCGCCGCGCCATTCCTACCGATCCCGGACGGCGCCTTCGACGTCGCGCCGCGACCGGACCGCGGTTGATCTACTGGCCGAGCAGCACCAGCTTGCGCGCCGCCTTGAATCGCCCGAGGTGACCCGGGCGAAATAGGCGCCGTGCTTCACGAGCTGGCCGCTCCCATCGCGCCCGTCCCAGGACACCAGGGTCTGGCCGGCCGACGCCCTGCCGTTGAAGATGACCGCGAAGCTTCCGGCCCGCGACGTCGAACAGCTCGAGCTTCGCGTCCCCGGACTTCGGGAGGGCGAACGCGAACTTGCCGCCGCGCGAAGAGATCTCACCAACACCACCAGCGTCGTGGCTCCGACGGCGCTCGGGGTCGCCGACCACGCTTCCGAACCGAGCGGCTCCGTCACCGCGCGGCGGGCGTTCAGAAAGCCGTGGCCGCACAGCGGGTCTGCGCTCGCGGCACCTTCGTCGTCCGCGGTCTGCATCAGCTGCGACTTGAGATCGCCGACCGAGATTCCGGGTACTTCTGCTTCACCAGCGCGGCCACGCCCGCCACGTGCGGCGCCGCCATGCTAGGTTCCGTCGGCGAAGAAGTAAGAGCCGGTGCCCGCGCCCGGGCTCAGGATCAAAGTCGAACACCCAGCACGCCGTGGTGACCGACCCCGAGGAATCCGCGGGATCGAGCAGATCGAGCTGGTCGGCGTGTAGATGTCGTCGCCGCCGGGCGCCGCGAGGAAGTTCAGCGAGTGACCGTAGTTGGAGTAGGAAGCGAAGTGACGGAAGTTGGTGGCGCCCGACGGCCAGCCCACCGCGTATCCGACCGGCCCGGTCGCGCCGATGCCGATCGCGGAGCCGGATTGCGCGGGAATCTGGATGTGGGGGCCCAGGTGGTCGAGGTCCTGGCCGGCGTTTCCGGAGGAGACCACGACCAGGACGTTCTTGCTGGCGGCGTAGTTCACCGCCTGGTTCATCGCCGCGACCAGCGCGCCGGCGCCCATGTTGCCGCCGCCCCGCGGGAAAGGCGCGCCGAGGCTCATGTTGATGATGTCGGCGCCCGCTCCGCCTTCCGAGATCTTATCGGAGGCGTACAGGATGGCCTCGATCACCGCGCCGAACGATCCGCTTCCGCCATGCAGGGCCTTGAGGGAGATGATCGTCGCCTTGGGTGCCACGCCGACCGTTCCGATCGCGTTGTCCTCGGCCGCGATGATCCCGGCCACGTGACAGGCGTGCCGGAAGGCGGTCGGGCCGCCGGTGTCGTCGTAGTAGTTGAACCCGGGAACGAAGGAGCGCGACGCAACGTTGTCGATGTTGTCCTTGAGGTCGACGTGGTCTTTGCAGATCCCGCCGTCGATCACGGCCACACGGACCCCGCCGCCGTCATAGCCGGCAGCCCACGCGCCCGGGCCTCGATCGCGGCCATGCTCCATTGCAGGTTGGCGAAGGTCTCGTCGCCGGGTGTGACGGCCTCCTCCGTCAGATCGCCGTCCGCCTGCACCGGTGACCCGGGCTCCACCCACTGCACCATCATGTCCTCGCCGCCGAACCCGAACGCCCCGCTCCGCATCAAGGCCCTGACGAAGTCCGGGTTCCTGGACTCGGCGGTGCCGATGCCGCCGGCGCTGTGACGGTAGATGACGGTGCCTCCCGCGGCGGCCACCGCCTGATCCTGCGCCGCGCCCCAACCGCCGGGCGCCGTCAGCAGGTAGTTGCGGAGCGTCTCGCCGCCGTCGCCGTCGGTGTTCTTCTTGGCGAGCGCGGTCGCGGCGCTCAGCACCAGCAAGCCGGCGACAGCCACCAGGGTGAATCGCGAAGGAAGTCTGAAGATGAAGCTCCGAGCATTGTGCATGGCTGCTCTCCGAGATTGAGGGTGGACCGGAGGTACCGTGAGCAGACCGCGGTGGATGCGGAGTCGAGCGAGAAATCGTTCGAGCGCATCACGACTCGTTTGCGGCAGAGTTCGGAAGGTCGCGTGGGGGCCGCGGTGGGGGCGACCGCCCGCGCGCGATGCGGCACCGCGAGGACAGACGGGGCACCGAAACCCCATGAACGTGATGCGGCCGTGAATGCACGCACCGGCCTTTCGTGAGGGCCCCGACCACTCGGTCATTCGGCGCGGGGGACAGGGGCCGGGAGCACGTCGCATGCGGAGTCGCGTGGAGGTCGTGCGGGGTGGGGACTCGCTCTGCGGTAGGGGCGTGCACGCTACGCGCGGCCCTGATTCGGGTCAACAGAAATCGGCTATCATGAAGTCGGGTGATGCGCGACAACGACATGACCGCGCGATCGAATCGACGTCCATCAGTCGCCAGCGCGCTTTTCGCGTCGGAGGGACGTACTATCGCAACCGAACGACCTTCTGCGTCACCGTCCGCGTCGCCTTCCCGAACTCCGACCAGCGCGCGAACAGCACGCCGCTCGTCACGTCCTTCCCGTCGGCATCGCGCCCGTCCCAGCGTCGCGAGCTTCCCGCCTCGATCGTCCGGGTCCAGAGCAGACGGCCCGCGGTGTCGAACAGCTCGAGGCGGCCATGCGACCGGGACGACGGAGAGAACTCGACCGTCTGGCCGGCGCGCGACGGGTTGGGGGAGACGCGGAGTCGCGGGGAGCCGATGGTCGTCGATTCTACCGACGTCTCCGACAGCGGCCGGATCTGCACGCCGTTCATACCCGATTGGAAATAGCCGCCGGCGCGCCCGGAGTGGAACGCGATGGTGCCACCGCTCGTGTGCACCACGAAGCGCTCGTAGCTGATCCCTTCCTGATGGCTGCCCGGCCAGGCGCCGCCGATCGGCGTGGGGCCGGGCGTGCCGTCATCGACGCGCACGGGGCTCATGAGCGAGGGATCGTTCGGCGTCACGGCGTAGATCAGGACCTCGTAGTCGCCCGCGACGAGGTTCTCGATCCACAGGCACCCGTCCACCGGGTCGTTCATGCTGATCAGCATGTCGTCGATCAGGCCGCCGTCGTCTCCGCTGGTTGCCGGGTCGTCGGACTGTAGGAGCTGGGTGGCGCCGTACATGTAGATCTTCGCGGCGATCGGCGCGCCGGTGACGTCCACGAGGGATGCGCGCGTGTAGGGGGCCAGAACACCGATCGAGTTCCAGCGTCCCGCGCGTCCGGCGGCGGCGTAGGCATCCGCGGGGATCGATCCAGCCCCGAAGTCGACGTTGATCGACTGAGCGGACAGCGTGGAGGCGGTGGACAGCACGATGAGCGCGAGAGTCAGGGAGGACACGAGTCGCGACATGGGATCACCTCCGAGGAAGGTGACGAAATCACTGCGGGAGCGCCTCCGATTGTCAGTCAACCCGGCCGTTGCCTCAATCGGATTGTTTCGTGCCCGCCTCAGAGCGGCGCGGCCGGAACGGATGGAACGCGTCACGCACCCGGAGGAACGGAATCTCGACCGCGTAGCGCAGCGCGGTCGCGGCCGCGAGGCAGGCGACGAACGCCCCGACCGTTTGCGGCAGCGAGAACTCGAGGGCGCCCCACCTCCGGTTGACGAGGCCGATGACGATGAGGTGGAGCAGGTAGAGGCTGTAGGAAATCTCGGCGATGAACTTCATGCCGGGAATCGACGTCCGCGACCATGCGTTCCCGCCGGCGGAGAAGCGGACCAGCCATCCGAACGCCAGCGCGATGACGGTGAAGCCGAAGGCTTCGTAGAATCGCGTCTCCTGCACCTGGCTCAGGATCACGAGCACGACCAGCGCCGCCACGGCTCCGGCGAGCCCCAGCCTCGAGTTCCGTGGCGCCGGGAGGTGGCGAGGAACACGCCCGCGGTGATGCCGTCCAGGTGCGTGTGAGTGCGAAAGTAGATGTCGCGCATCCACTCGAAACCCGGCCCGGCGGCCGCGATCCCGGCCAGCCGCAAGGCCACGGTGGCGGCGAACCCACCGAGCGCGATCGATCGCAACAGCGTGATGCCGGTGACACGCGGCCAGAGGCGGCGAGCCACCAGGATCAGCAGCGGCAGCGCGACGTAGAAGTGTTCCTCGATGCAGAGCGACCACGACCAGGTGAAGTGGGTGAGCGGCGTGGTGTAGTTCTGCGTGAACAGGAAATAGTCCGGAACGAAATCGGACCACGATGCGCCAGGGCCCAGGGCGCCGCCGCTACGGCCAATGAGCTGGTGACCGGCCACGATGAGCAGCAGGGTCGCGAAGTAGGCGGGGAACGTTCGGGTCCAGCGCCGCCACAGGAAGCTCCCGAGGTGCAGGTGCGGGTGGCTTTCCAGGTCGCGCAGCAGGATCCGCGCGATGAGATAGCCGCTGAGGACGAAGAACAGGTCCACGCCCACGCGCCCGGACGTGATCAGGTTGCGCATGAACTCGCCGGAGACCGGCAGCAGGTTCGGGCTCGCCACCATGAAGTGGTGGACGACGACGCTCAGGATGGCGAAGGCCCGCAGGGTGTCGAGCGCGGGGACGTGACGGGGCTCCGGCATGCGGAGCGAAATGTCGTGGAAACGCAACGAGCAAGTCAATCGCAGCGGCGAACGAGCGCCGGCGACACTGGACATCCGGGCGGCGGATGCTCTTATCTGTGACAGCACCCATCCGTCGTCCGACCACCCGCCGCTACCGCCAGCCGAGGAATCCATGTCCGAGCATCCGACCGAAGCGCCGCCGGCTGAGCGCGAAGACTTCATCCGCGAGATCGTCAAGGCCGACCTGGCGTCGGGCGCGGCGCAGGCGATCGTCACGCGCTTTCCGCCGGAGCCAAACGGCTACCTCCACATCGGTCACGCCAAGTCGATCTGCCTGAACTTCGGGATCGCGCTCCAGTTCGGCGGGATCTGCAACCTGCGGATGGACGACACCAATCCGGCCAAGGAGGACGTCGAGTACGAGGACTCGATCACGGCCGACGTCCAGTGGCTGATCGCGGGGTGGGCGGACTCGTGCCTGGGGTTCAAGCCCGCGGGAGCGGTGCGCGCCACGACGTCCACGACGGGCGCGAGGACTTCCATCTGCCGGCGGTCACCGCCGCGAACGCCGAGGGGCGAAGGCTCGAGGCGTTCCGCGCGTCGGACTACTTCGAGGCCCTGCACGCCTACGCGATCCGGCTGATCGAGCGCGACCAGGCCTACGTGTGCGACCACACCGCCGAGGAAGTCGATCGCATGCGCGGCGCGCCCGGGCGTCCCGGCCAGGAGAGCCGGTACCGCGATCGCCCGCGCGAGGAGAGCCTCGACCTGTTCCGCCGTATGACGGCGGGCGAGTTCCCGGAAGGCGCGCGCACGCTGCGCGCGCGGATCGACATGAACTCCCCCAACGTGTGGCTGCGCGACCCGGTGCTCTACCGCATCCGGCACGTCGCCCACCACAACACCGGCGACCGCTGGTGCGTCTACCCGCTATACGACTTCGCCCACGGGCTCTCGGACTACATCGAGGGCGTGACGCACAGCATCTGCACGCTCGAGTTCGTACCGCACCGTCCGCTCTACGACTGGCTGCTCGAGGCGCTCGACCTGCCGCGACGGTTGCCGCACCAGTACGAGTTCGCCCGCCTCGACATGACCCACACCCTGATGAGCAAGCGCAAGCTGCTGCGCCTCGTCCAGGAGGGACGTGTGAGCGGCTGGGACGATCCGCGCATGCCGACGATCAGCGGCATGCGCCGGCGCGGTTATCCCGCCGCCGCGCTGCGCGACTTCGCCGACCGCATCGGCGTCGCGCGCCGCGAGAACCGGGTCGAGCTGGCGCTGCTCGAGCACTGCGTGCGCGAGGACCTGAACCGTAGCGCCTCGCGGCGCATGGCGGTGCTGCGACCGCTCAAGGTGGTGCTCGAGAACTTCCCGGCCGGCGAGGTCGAGCACTTCGAGCTCCCGAACAACCCGGAGGATCCCGCCGCGGGACGCGCCGCGTCCCCTTGTCGCGCGAGCTGTGGATCGAGCAGGAGGACTTCCGCGACCCGCCGCCGCCCAAGTTCTTCCGGCTGAGCCCCGGCGTGGAGGTGCGGCTGCGCGGCGCCTACCTGATCCGCTGCACCGGGGTGACGCGGGACCCGGCCACCGGCGAGCCGGTGGAGGTGCGGGCGACGTTCGATCCCGCCACCCGGAGCGGCAACGCGCCCGACGGTCGTAAGGTCAAGGCCACCATCCACTGGGTCTCGGCCGCCCACGCGATCGAGGCCGAGGTCCGGCTCTACGACCCGCTGTTCACGCGCGAGGATCCCGAGGACGTGCCCGAGGGCGAGGACTTCACCGCAGGGATCAACCCCGCGTCGCTCGAGGTGCTGCGCGGTTGCAAGCTCGAGCCGTTGCTCGCCGAGGCGTCACCCGGCGAGCCGGTCCAGTTCGAGCGCGTCGGCTACTTCGTTCTCGACGGCGGCGATTCGCGTTCGGGCTCTCTCGTCTTCAACCGCACCGTCACCTGAAGGACGCCTGGGCGCGGATCGAGAAGCGACAGGGGCGAAGTAACCGCGAGACGGTCCTCGAGGTCGTCCTCGCGCCCTGAGTGGAGCGACGTGGCGACGGCCCCTTGGCGGAGCTTGGCCCCAGGGTTTAGTATCGAAGCCGACGATTCCTCTCCCGCCCACGGCTCGCCCCGGACGAGCCCAACGACGATCCGGGGCTAGATCCCGGCACGTTGAGAACGCCGGATGATCATAGCGACCGAGCCCAGTGGCACCACTCCCGGCATCCAGACGTGCTCGACGACGCCGAGCCACACCCGCGTGGGGTCGCCATGACCGCGAAACCGTGGGGAGCGGGGCGATGAAACGCGGAGAAGCGGAAGAGCGGCGCCTCCGCTCCGCGGCGCTCGAAAACGCTCGCAGCATCTTCGAGCGGCGACGGGTCGAGGAGGACCTGCTCCTCGCCAAGCAGAAACTGGAGAACCAGTCGGCGGAGCTCGCCCATTCACTCGCCCGGCTGCGGGCCACGCTCGAGTCCACCACCGACGCGATCGTCGTCACCGACAACGACGGTTGCGTCACCGACTACAACCGGCCGTTCGTGTTGATGTGGCAGATCCCCGAGAACGAGCTGGCCAGCCGCGAATACACCCGCGTCGTCGAGCTGAACAGCCGCTGGTTCGCCAACCCGGAAGCCTACCGGGCCCAGATCGCGGCGATCGAGGAGTCCTCTCCGACCGAGACGTTCGACCTGCTCGAGCTCTCGGACGGCCGGACGGTCGAGCAGGTCAGCCGCCCCCAGTTCATCGACGGACACAGCGTCGGCCGGGTGTGGAGCTTCCGGGACATCAGCGGGCGCCGGCGCGGCGAGCGGGAGCACGCCTACCTGGCGGCGATCGTCACCTCGTCGAACGACGCGATCGTCAGCAAGACGCTCGACGGCATCATCACCAGCTGGAACGCCGGCGCCGGAGCGGATGTTCGGCTTCAGCGCGGCCGAGGCGGTCGGTCAGTCGATCTCGATCATCATTCCGCCCGATCGGCTCGACGAGGAGCGGGAAGTGCTGAGCGGCTGCGCCGCGGCGAGCGGATCGAGAATTACGAGACCATCCGCCGCACGCAGCGACGGACGAATGATCCACGCTCGCTCACGATCTCACCGGTCAAGGACGAGAGTGGCCGGATCATCGGCGCCTCGAAGATCGCCCGCGACATCACCGAGCGCCAGAACCTGCTCGACGCGGAGCGCGCGGCCGCACCCGCGCGGAAGAGGCGAGCCGGCTCAGGGACGAGTTCCTGGCGACGGTCTCCCACGAGCTGCGCACGCCGCTCAACGCCATTCTGGGATGGGCGCACCTGCTGCGCGATGGCAACCTCGACGCGGAGAGACCCGTCACGCGATCGAGGTGGTCGAACGCAACGCCGCGCACGCAGGCCCAGGTGATCGAGGACATCCTCGACGTGTCGCGCATCATCACCGGCAAGCTGCGGCTCGACGTCCGCATGCTGATGCCGATGACGGTGGTCGAGTCGGCGCTCGAATCGGTCCGACCCACCGCGGAGGCCAAGGGCGTTCACCTGCACAGCGTCCTCGATCCCAATGCCGGACCGATCACCGGCGATCTCGAGCCGGCTGCAGCAGGTGTACTGGAACCTGCTGTCGAACGCCATCAAGTTCACGCCCCGTGGTGGTCGGGTCGAGGTGCGTCTCGAGCGCATCAGACTCGCACATCGAGATCTCGGTCAGCGACACGGGCGAGCGGCATCAGCCACGACTTCCTGCCCTACGTGTTCGACCGCTTCCGCCAGGCCGACGCGTCCTCGTCGCGGACCACGGCGGGCTCGGGCTCGGCCTCGCGATCGTGCGTCATCTCGTCGAGCTGCACGGCGGTCCGTGACCGCCCAGCAGCCTCGGCAACGGGGCACGGGGCCACCTTCACGGTGCGCCTGCCGCTGCGCCCGCTTCGCTCCGCGGACGCGAAGGAGATGAGCGTCCATCCGCGCGTCGACGCTCACGCCATGCCGGACCTGAGCGGTGCACCGCGGCTCCGGGACGTGCGCGTCCTGGTCGTCGACGACGAGCCCGACGCCCGCGAGTTGCTCCGGATAGTGCTCGAAGAATGCGGCGCCGAGGTTCGTGATGCCGGATCCGTCCGCCAGGCACTCGAGCTGGTGCGGCAATGGAGCCCGAACGTGATCGTCTCCGACATCGGCATGCCCGGCGAGGACGGCTACGACCTGATTCGCCAGGTGAGGGAGTGGAGTCGGCCCGGCACGCGCATCCCCGCGGTGGCGCTCACCGCCTACGCGCGCTCGAGGATCGCATGCGCGCGCTCCGGGCCGGCTACCAGGTCCACCTGTCCAAGCCGATCGAGCCGATGGAGTTCGTGCTCGTGGTCGCCGGCGCGATCCAGCCGATGTCGAAGTCGCGCTGACGTCGGGGTCCGACCGACCGCGCGCGTCGTGCGGCCGGACCCGATTCAATCGAGCTTCACGCTTCGCAGCGCGTAGGGCAGGTTCCCGATCAGGACGCGATAGAAGTAGACGCCCGGTCGCGCCGGCTCGCCGTGATCCGATCGTCCGGACCAGCGGAACGCGTGCGCTCCGGGACCGAGGCGGCCGCTCCACAGCAGGGCGACCTCGCGCCCGCCGAGGTCGTGGACCGCGACGTCGACGCGGCCTGCGCTCGGCAGCCGAGCTCGAAGGTCGCGGTGCGACCGGGATTGGGATAGACGCGCATCCGCACGTCGTTGTCGGCGACGTGCCATCCTCGCGACGCCGGCGCGCCGGTCAGGAACCGCTCGAGCACGTTGCGGGTGACCTGCTGGGCCGCGAAGCTCTCCGGCGTGCCCTGCTGGAGCGCGCCCGAGTAGTCGTCGAGACCCCAGGACCAGCGGATGCTGCCGGTCGAGAACACCGTGGCGCCGCTCGGCGCGTCGTAGACCGTCATGTCCGAGTAACCGCGGAACACCTCGATGCCGGCCGAGTCGACCACGAACGGCGAGTGCGCGACCCGCACGAGCGAGCCCGGCGCGCGGTCGAAGACCCGGTCGGCCTCGTTGCCGAGGAGTCCGACCAGACGATCGCCGGTTGCGACCCCGGCGCCGCGGAACACCCAGCTCGTCGCGTCGTCGACGACGATGTCGTTGGGGTGGAGACCGCTGTCGATGAAACGCGTGTCGTACATCTGGCCGATCAGCGCGTTCTCCGGATCCAGGACCGGCGGATCGCGGAACCGGGTCGTCACCCGGCGGTCGTTGGCGGTGTCGTCGTCGAGCGCGAACGGATCCTGCCGCCGCGCGAGGTTCTTGTAGCAGACCATCACGCGGTTGGCCGTGCCGCCGCGGTTCGGCTCGAGCCGAACCTGCCAGTAGCAGATGTTGGCGCCGAAGAAGCCGAGGCTCACCCCGTGATCCCGCGCCGCCTCGACGTTCCGACGCATCTCCCACGACCAGTACTCGTCGTGTCCCACCGACAGGAAGGCACGGATGGTTGAGCAGAATAGATCCCTGCGTGTGCGTGTCGAGGTTGGTGCAGTAGGTGACGTCATAGCCTTCTCGCTCGAGCCACCGGATCATGTGGATCTCCCAGTTCAGGATCTGCCCGCCGCCGCTCGACTGGTGAGTACGGGCGATCGAGCGAGACCTTGACCGCGGCCACGCAGTCGGTGCTCCGGTTGGCGTAGAGCGACTTTCCGCCCCAGCAGTTGTAGGCCTGGGGCGGTCAGCACGGCGGACTGGAACAGCGAACGCGGCGTGGCTCGTCGTGTCCTTCACCACGAAGGGAATCTGCGCCTGGCTGCCGCTCGTGCTCGCGGTGAGCTGCGCGACGTACTGTCCGCTCTCACCCAGGTGCGCGGGATGGTGATCGCGTAAGAGTTGGTCCAGGTGCGCTGCACCATCCCCGTCGAGTCGGGGGCGGGAATGGTCTGACGCATCCCGGGGCGCGTGACTGCCGTGGTCATCTCGCGGTCGCCCGCGCCGCCGTACCAGCCGAGCCGGAAGATGCGGATCGTGTAGCTCGGTTCGACGGTGTGGATGTAGAACGCGATGGTGGCGCCGAGGTTGACGCTGGTCGTCGAGGCGTAGCCCTCGATCTCAGGACCGGAGTCGATCGTGCCGCCGCAGTCCTGGTCGGGGCAACGCGTGTCGGCCACCGGACGGGACAGGATCCAGGCGGTGGTGCCCACCCTCAGGTTCTCGTCCTGGACCGAGTTGGCGTCGCACCGGCGCGCGAGGAGACCCGGCGCGCACAGGATCAGCGCGATGCCGGCGGCGACGGCGCAGCGACGCCGCGACGGCGACTCCAGCGGAGCCCTCGAGGATGCGTTTCGACTGCCATGGCGCGGTGGTTCTCCGGGAGCACGCCGACCGTGTAGCCACATAGTCATCGGCAACTTCGGGCCGATCCACGCGAGCCTCGAGCCATGCCACGGTGCGCGTTGCGGAGTGCGGTGACGGCCGCCGATACTACGGCCATGCCCCACGACACCGTCCGCGATCACCGGCGTGCTCGGATTCGTCGCGTCGCACCTGCTGCCCCACCTCGAGCGCCGCGGTGCTCGCGTCATCGGGATCGTGCGTCCCGGTCGCGACGCGTCCCGACTCGAGCGCCTGGGGGTCGAGATCCGGACCGGTGACCTCGATCGGCCCGGCAGCCTGAACGGCGTGTTCGACGGCGCCGGAACCGTGATCCATCTCTCCGGGATGTCGCAGGTTCCCGGCATGATGCCCGCGGTCGAGCGCGGCGGGTGTCGCGCGGTGTGTTCAGCTCAGCTCGGCGGGCGTCCATACGCGCCTCCGACAGCGTCGCCGCCGCGGCGAAGCGGGCGGGGAGGACGCCGTCGGGCTCGCTCGCCTTCACGATCCTCCGGCCCAGCATGATCTACGGCACCATCGCGGACCGGAACATGGTGCGACTGCTGAAGTGGATCCGCACCTGCCCGGTGCTCGCGATCCCGGGAGGGAGGACCACGCTCCAGCAGCCGGTGCACGTCGACGATCTGGTCGCCGCGATCCTCGCGGCACTCGATCGCCCGGCGGCGCGTCGCGAGTACGACGTCCGGGGTCCCGAAGCGTTGCCGCTGCGCGGGTGATCCGGCTGGCGGGTGCCGCGGTCGGCCAGCGCGCTCGCGTGATCGGGATCCCGGTCGCGCCGGCCTACGCGACGGCGCGATGGCTCCGCCGGCTGGGTCTGCCGAGCCCGGTTCGGCCCGAGCAAATTCTGCGGCTCAACGGAGTCAAGGCCGTGGACATCGCACCGGCGCGGCGGGATCTCGGGTTCGATCCACGCTCCTTCGCGGTCGGGATCGAGTCGAGGCCAGGCAGCTGCTCGAGTCGGACGGCGCGGGGCCGAACGGGGGTAAATGACCCCCGCCGCCCGCCGAAACCCCCAGCATTCCCACCGCGCTCGAAGCGCCGGGCAGAATGCAACGCGGAGTCGCGGAATGCCTGAAGAGCCGGCGATAAATCGTTCGTGGGCCGGCGCTTGACGCGGTTCGCGCACCACTCTAGAATTTCAGGAGAAATCATTGGACCGGGGGTCGTCACCTTGCCCGACAAAGGCAGACCTAAGTCTTCCCGACAGGAGCCGAAGATCTGAACCAGGCACCATTGCTCCAGAACACCTACAGATCGGTTCGGGCACGATCTTGCGTCTGGCGCGTATAGCGTAGGAATTACACCCAAACAACAATCTTCCGATGCCCCCGGGTTCGGCTCCGTGCAGAGCGCCGAGTCGGACCGCATCCCACGTGATCCCCTGGTCCCTCGACTTCCGGGTGACCCTGATTGCCAGGATTGACCGCATGGGTTTGAAGAAAACGCCGCGGTATCTTCTGCTCACGGTGGGCTACGCCGCCTTGATCCAGGCGTCCTATCTGGCGGCATTGTTCCTGCGTTTCGAGGGCGACATTCCCGCGCGCTTCTGGCGCGGTTACCTCGACATCGCTCCCGTAGTTCACGCTGATGTCGCTGGTCGGCTTCTTCCTCGCCGGCCTCTATCACGGGCTCTGGCGCTACGCCAGCACCGTGACGCTGTTCCAGGTCGTCGAAGGGCGTGACGCTGTCGGCGATCGCGCTCGCCGCGATCATGTTCTTCACGCCGGTTCCGCTGTTCCCGCGCAGCGTGATCGTCATGGTGTGGCTGTGGCAGCTCGTGCTGCTCGGCGGCGTCGCGCTTCGCGTGGCGGTTGTCCCGCGAGCGCGTGCTCGGGCCGACGCCGCGGCGCGCGCGTGCGCACGCGTGGTGGTGGGCGCCGACCACGCCGGCGTCCACCTGATCCAGGAGATGCGGCGCTCGCGCGGGCGCCGAGCGCGCTGACCCCGATCGGCTTCATCGACGACGACGCGCGCCTCTCGGGCCACCTGCGTCGAGGGCATCCAGGTGCTCGGCACGATCGCCGACCTGCCGCGCATGCTCCACGAGAAGCGCGGCGGAGATGGTCGTGATCTCGGATCCCGACATGCCGGCCCGGGTGGTGCGCGAGATCGCGAGCTTCTGCAACGAGGCGAACGTCCGGGTCAAGACGCTGCCCGGCCTCGTCGGATCTCCAGCACGGGCCGCACCGCGCTGTCCCAGATGCGCGACATGCGGATCGAGGATCTGCTCGGCCGCCAGCCGGTCCAGCCTCGACCTGAACGAGGTGGCGGCGTTCCTGCGCGGCGAGCGCGTGCTGGTGACCGGCGCCGGCGGCTCGATCCGGCTCCGAGCTGGCGCGCCAGATCGCCGGACTTCGGCCCAGCCGAGCTGGTGCTGCTCGATCACGCCGAGAACGGCCTCTACTTCGTGCACAACGAGCTGGTCTGCGCAGCATCCCGGCTGCGCGATCGCACGCGGTGGTCGCGCGACATCAAGGACGCGCGCGGGGATCGAACATGCGTGTTCGCGCGCTTCCAGCCCAACGTGGTGTTCCACGCCGCGGCCCACAAGCACGTGCCGCTGCTCGAGGTCAACCCGCGCGAGGCGGTGCTCAACAACATCGATCGGCACCCGCAACCTGGTCGACGCCGCCGACCGCCACGGCGTCGAGCAAGTTCGTGCTGATCTCGACCGACAAGGCGGTCAATCCGACGAGCGTGATGGGCGCCTCGAAGCGGGTGTGCGAGATGCTGCTGCAGAGCCGCTCGCAGCGCAGCCGCACGCGCTTCGTCGCGGTGCGATTCGGCAACGTGCTCGGCAGCGACGGCTCGGTGATCCCGCTGTTCCAGCGCCAGATCCGCGCGCGGCGGGCCGATCACGGTCACGCATCCCGAGGCGCGCCGCTACTTCATGACCATCCCCGAGGCGGTGCGGCTCGTGCTCCAGGCCGGCGCGATGGGCAAGGGCGGCGAGGTGCTCGCTGCTCGACATGGGCGAGCAGGTGCGGATCGTCGATCTCGCCCGGCAGCTGATCCGGATGTCGGGCCTGCGCGAGGGCGAGGACATCGAGATCATGTTCACCGGACTGCGGCCCGGCGAGAAGCTCTACGAGGAGCTGCATTCCGACTCGAGCGGACTCGCATCACCCGTCACGAGCGAATTCTGGCGTGGGAGCTCGACGCGCGCGACGAGGAGAGCCTGCTCTCGGAGGTGCGGGAGCTCGAAGTGCTCGGGCACGAGGGCGACGCGTCCGCGATCAAGCGCCAGCTGCGGCGCCTGGTTCCCGAGGTACGCCGAGCCGCGGCACGACGTCGGTCGAGCCGTCCCCGCGACACCGGTGGTCGAGCTGCCGGCCGCGTGTCCGCCGTCAGCGATCTGGCGGCGTCTCACCTGGACGGATCGCTTGCGCGAGGGTGCCGAGAGCGCGGTCGCGATGGGACCGCTCGCGCTCTCCACCCCGATCTGGTTCGCGATGTGGCTCGAGGCCGGAATACTCAGGAGCGGCGGCCTCCTGGTCCACGAGATCCGTCTCGGTCGCACCCGCCGCCACTACCAGCGCCGCTACGTCGGCACGAAGATCGCGATCGACCGCCGGGCATCGAGCGGCGCGGGCAGGATCTGCTCGGCAGCGCCGATCCGTTGCGCGCGCTTCCGCACCACCGGCGGTCCCGCTCAGCGCGCTGGGTCGGGACGTCGACGCGCTCGGCACGCTTCCCTTCCTGCTCAACGTGGTACGCTGCGAGATGGCGCTGGTGGGACCCAGGCCCGAGACGGAGGAGTTGGTGCTGCGCTGGAAAGCAATCCTCCCGGATTACGACCGGCGCTTCAGCGTCCTGCCCGGCGTCACGGGCCTCGCGCAGATCTCCGGGCTCCCGGACGCGCGAGCCGGAGAACATCGCGCGTCGCGGACAGTACGACATCTACTACGCGGAAAACCGATCCTTGCTGCTCGACGATCCGAACCCTGGCTCGCACCTGGACGGTGTTGTGGTTCCCGAAACGTCCGGAGCTGAACGTGTCAGGGTCGGGTCGCCAGCGATGCGGCGAGCGTCTCGGCGGTGGTCAAAGGAGTGACTCGATGATCCAGCGGACGAGGAAACGCGCCTGTTCGCGCTCCTCAGTGGTGGTCGCCATCGGCGTGCCTCTCCGCCGCAGCCGCCGCAGACTGCGCCGCCAACGGAACCGACGCCTCAGAATACGTCATCGGGCCGGACGACGTGCTGCAGATCTCCGTGTGGCTCCATCCCGAGCTCGAGCGCACGGTGACCGTGAACACCGCGGCACCGTGGTCTTCCCGCCGGTGGGCGAGATCAAGGCAACGGGCTCGACAGCGAAGGAGTTCGGCAACCGGATCAGCGATCGGCTCTCCACCATATCTGCGCCAGACCACCACGGTCACCGTCGACGATCACGCAGTTCATGAGCCGCAGCATCACGGTGTCCGGCGCCGTCGCGCGACCGGACGCTACGGCTTCGAGACTGTCCGGAGCATTGTCGACGTGCTCAGCCAGGCCGGCGGCGCCTGCCGACCGCCGAGCTCGGACGCGTCCAGGTGCTGCGGCGCGATGGCACCAACCTGAGCAGCACGCTGACCGCCGACCTCACGCTCGCGATCCAGACCGGATCGGTCGAGGGCCTGCCGGTGCTGAGACCCGGTGACGTCGTGGTGGTCCCGGGCGTTTCGAGTGGAAACGCTTCGACGACGCGACGCTGTCGGGGTGGTGGGCGAGGTCAACCGGCCGGAGTGTCTACACCGTCGGACAGGGACTCGATCTGTGGTACGTGATCGCGCGCCAGGCCGGTGGACCGACCGGGCAGGGCAACCTCGAGCAGATCCGGGTGCTGAGCCGGGAGAAGGACGGGCGACCAGTCCGGTCAACCTGCTCGAAACGCTGGATCACGGCAGCCGGTCGCCGTACGTCGTCAAGCCCGGCGACATCGTCTCACCTCGAGGCCCGCAACCGGGGTCTGGGAGTCCTTCCTGGTGTTCCTGGGCGTGACGCGCGACGTGCTCACCGTCATCGCGCTGGTCGACGCCCTCAACCACAGCACCCTCTTTCACTGATCGCGCAATGGCGGACACCGAGCATCAGCCCGTCGATTTGCAGCAGATCTTCCGCGTCCTCCTGCGGCGGAAGATGCTGCTCGTGCTGCCCTGGGCGCTGGCGCTGCACCGGCGGGATTGTGCGCGGCGTTCTGCTGCAGCCCGATCTACTTCAGCACCGTGACCCTCCAGCTCGAGCGGCCGCAGCGCGCTGTCAGCGGCGCGCTGGGCGGCATGGTGGGCGGCGGCAATCCCGAGCAGCAGGCCGACGTCATGCGCGAGCAGGTGCAGAGCAGCGTCTTCCTCGCGCAGCGTGCTCAACTCGACCGGGATCAAGAACGATCCGGCGACGCGCGTGATGGCGGTCGAGATCGTCGAAGAAGTACCGCAACCTGTCGAGCGAGCGACGAGAGGATCGACGCGCTTGCTCGTCGATTACCTGCGCGGCGCGGTCACGATCCGCCGCGGGCGCGGCAACATCTTCATCGTCACGGTCGCCGATTATCAGCCGGGAGCGCGCAGCGCCGCCGCCGCGCGTGGCGAACCAGTTCGTGATCTCGTCGAAAGGCGGCGCAGATCGAGGCGGTGCGCGCCACCCAGGAGTTCAGCATCGAGCAGCAGGCAGATCGCCAAGAAGCAAGCTGGAGGAGAGCGAGGCCGCGCCTCGAGGCGGCGCGGCGCTCGGTGATCACGAGCTCGATGACCGGATCGGCGCGTCACCGAAACCAACCTGGGCCGCGCGCGCGCTGCTCGACCAGGCCGACCTCGACGTCGAGGAGCAGCGCAACCGCGTCGAGCAGCTGCGCACGCAGCTCGCCGGCGTGGTGCAGGAGAACGACGCCGACCAGCTCTCGAGCGCGGAGACCGCGGACCCTCATGTCCCAGCTCATCGCGGGCCTCGAGCGCCAGCTCGCCTCCTCGCAGCTCGTGTCCGACGCGCGGCGGCGGCGCGCGTCGGCTCCGACCGGCGATCGCGCGAGCGGCGTCCGACCTCGAGCTCAAGTTCGCCCAGAACGCCGCGATCGCCTTCCCCAACCTGCCGGCCGAGACCCGCGACCTGCTCGTGCGCTACCGGCTGGCGCAGGCGGACTTCGCAGGCCAAGACCGGACGCCGCGCATATCTCGCCGGCCAGGTCGGCGGCTATCAGCAGCGTCAGGTGATGGCGCCCGACCGCGACATGCGAGCTGCAGCGTCTGACGCAGGAGGTCGAGAACAACCGGGCGTTCTACAATCGCCTTCCTCCAGCAGTCGGCGGCGGCGCGGATCGCCGAGGCGTTCGAGAACGCCAAGGTCAGCGGACGCTTCGTCGTCGCTCGAGCCGGCCACGCTGCCGCGCTCTCCCGGCAAGCCCAACCGCCCGATGCTGATCCTGCTCGTCGCTCGTCGTCGGCGGCGTGATCGGCATCGGCTCGGTGCTGATCACCGAGCAGCACGACCAGTCCGTGACGCAACGCGGACGAGGTCGAGAGCCTGCTCGGGTTGCCGGTGCTCGGCGCGGTGCCGCGGGTCGAGGAGCTCGAGCGTTCGCGCCGGCGCCGCGCAGTCCAGCGCCCGGTGTCCCGGGCATCGCCGGGCCGCGCGACGCGCGGGCTGCTGCACCGGCTCAAGGCCGAGAGCCCGCTCGGGCTCGAGTTCCGCCGCATCTACCTCAGCTCGCCAAGTCGCGCGCGGCGCCCGCTGCCGAAGCACTCTGCTGATCACGAGCTCGACTCGCGGCGAGGGCAAGATCCACGACCACCGGCGTGCCTCGCGATCACGCTCGCCGCGCGAGCTGCAGCGAGAAGCTGCCTGCTCGTCGACTTCGACCTGCGCAGCCCGGCGCTCCACCGGTGCGCTCGGCCTGCCGAGGCAGCAGCTGGGGGCTGGCGCAGATGCTCCATCAGCGCAAGTTCGACGAGCGCTTCGATCCGCGTCGACCGTGCTGCCGAACCTCGACTTCCTGCCCGGCCGGCGCAGCGAGCGTCCGGCCTCCGAGCTGGTCGATTCCGAGACCGTCGAGTGGTTCCTGCAAGAAGCGACTCAAGCGCTACCCGCTCGTGGTCGTCGATTCGGCGCCCAATCTGGCGGTTCCGGATCCGCTGATCATCGGACGGGCGGTCGAGGGGTCCTCTACGTCCTCAAGGCCGGCACCACGGTGCGGAAGGCGGCCGGAATTCGGGGTCAGGCGTGCAGCGCGAGGCCCGCGATAACGTCATAGGAGTCTTGCTCAACGACGCGGGGAAATCCTGCCCACTACTACGGCTATCACGACGCCTACGGCTACACCACCGAGGTGGCGGGAGGGAGTCCAGCTAATCTTCGGCTCGTCACCGCGCCGGATCCTCGTGGTCCGGCCGGTGTGTCTCCCGCTTCGATTCTTCTGCTGACCCGACCTCCGTCGTCGCGCCCGCCGGAGCCGCGATGACCGGGTGAACGCCGACCCGCTCGAGACCGGAGCCTCGCTCCGGCGCCGCATGGCCGCGGTCGCGAGCGACGGGCCGAATGAGCCGGCTCGCTCGAAGCTCCGGACGGAAGGATCCGACTTGCGCAGCATTCGCGTCGCTTCGAAACGTGGTCACGAACTACCTGAGGTTCTTCCTCGGTGGGGTCCTCGGGTTCGTTCTCACGCCGCTGATGGTGCATCTCCTCGGCGACGGGAACTACGGGCTGTGGGTGACGGTGTTCTCACTCACCGGGTACTTCGGCCTGTTCGACCAGGGCATCCGACCCTCGCTGGTCCGCTACGTGTCGCGCGACCACGCCCGCGCCGACCACGAGGGGCTCTCGCGCACCGTGAGCAGCGCGCTCGCGCTCTACTCGCGGTCGGCGTCGTCACGCTGATCGCCACCGCGGTGGTCGCGTTCCAGTTCACCCACTGGTTCAAGGTGGATGCATCGCCAGGTCGGCGATCGCCCGCGAGGGTCGTGCTGCTCGCCGGACTTTCGGTGGCGCTCGGGTTCCCGTTCGGTGTCTTCGGCGCCACCCTGTCGAGGCTGCAGCGCTACGACATCGCCAACGCGATCCGGATCGTCGTGAGCGTGGTGCGTGCGTTCGCGTTCTACGCGCGTGCTCAAGCTGGGATTCGGCCTGGTCGGCCTGGCCTGGGCGTCGCTGGTCATGAACCTGATCGGTCACGGGCTGGCCGTGGATCTACGCGCGTCGCGTGCTCCCACGGCTCCAGTTCGACTGGCGGTTCATCACCCGCGCGCAGCTCAAGCTGATCGGGTCGTACAGTGGCTTCGCCTTCGTCGGCGCGCTCGCCACCAGCATCGCGTTCCAGACCGACGCGCTCGTGATCACCGCCTTCATCGGCGCCGCCGCGGGTGACGCCGTTCGCGCTCGCCGCCGGCCTGGTCGACAACGCGCGCTCGCTCGTCCACTCCGCACGACCTGGGTCCTGTCCCCGACCGCGAGCGAGCTCGAGACCCGCGGTGAGACGCCAAGCTCCACGAGATGATGATCGTCGGCTCCAAGTACGCCGTGCTGCTGAGCTGGCCCGTGCTCGCGGCGCTCATCATCTTCGGCCACAACCTGATCGTGACCTGGGTCGACACCCGCCACACCGACGCCGTCGCGCTGCTCGTCATCCTCGCGGGTGCCTACGCTGATCTCGCTGCCCCAGTCGGCGACGTCCTCGGCTGCTGTACGGGATCAGCCGCCATCGCGGTGTGGTGAGCGCTCTCGCTGCTCAACTCGCTGCTCGAACCTGGGGTTGTCCCTGCGGTGGGTCAAATCCTACGGTCTCGCCGGGAGTGGCGATGGGGACGGCGGTGCCCCTGGGCCTGATCAGCGGGGTGGCGACCATGGTGTACGGTTGCCGCGCGCTCGAGCTCCCGATCGGCCGATACCTGTGGGAAGGTATGATCTCACCCGGGCCTGACGAGCCTCGCCTTCGTGGTTCCGGCGGTGATCGCACAGGCGGTGTTCCGGCCGGTCGGCTGGGTGCCGCTGGGCGTCACGGTCGGGGATGCTGGCTCCTGTTCGCGGCCTGCGCGTGGCGATTCGGGCTGGCGGCACACGAACGTGAGCGGTGGGGTCGCATGGTGTCTGGGCTCTTGGGGTCCCGGAACCCCGACCGGACTCCGGAGGTGGCGGCATGAGAGTCAGCGTGGTGATCGTGGTCTACAACGGTGCGTGGTGCATCGAGCGCGCGCTCGACAGCGTCATGCGCGCCAGACGCGACCGCCGGACGAGGTCCTGGTCTGCGACGACGGCTCGACCGACGGGACGCCCGATCTGGTCGAGCATCGTTACGGCGATCCCATCCGGGTCCTGCGGCTGCCCCATCGCAACGCCTCCGCCACTCGCCGCGTTGGTCTCGACCAGGCGACCGGCGACTGGCTCGCGTTCATGGACGCCGACGACGCCTGGGCGCCCGAGAAGAACGAGCGCCAGATCGACTTCATCGAGCGGCATCCCGAGCTCAAGCTGGTGATGAGCGACGGGGCGTTCGTCTCCGCCGGGGCGTGATCCGTGAGTCCTGGCTCTCCGATTACTTCGACCCGGTCCACGAGATCGTCGGCGATCTGGCGCCGCTGCTCGTGTTGCGCTGCTTCGCGCTCGTGAGCTCGGTGATGGTCGAGCGGCAGGCCTACCACGAGGTCGGCGGCGTCGATCCCGGCATCGCGCGCTCACACGACTACGATCTCTGGCTCAAGGTGCTGGCGCGCCATCCGGCGGCGTGATCGCCGAGCGGCTGGTCAACTACTTCTCGAGCCCGGGGCGCTGTCGCGCAACGTCGAGGCGAACAACCGCGACGACCTGGCGATGATGCGCCGCGTCATGGGCGGCGCGATCGGCGATCGTGCCGATCTCAAGGCCACGGCCGCGCTGCGCCGCCGCCGGGCTCGACTACGATCTCGGCCTGCTCTGCCTGCGCACCGGCCGAGTCGCCGACGGGCGCGCGCACCTGCGGCGCACGCTGGGGCGCGGCTCGCTGCAGCGGCGGGCTCACACGCCGCGGCACCACGGTGCCGTCGTGGGCGATCCGGTCGGCCTGATGCCGTTCGTCGTGGCTCAAGGGCGTGGTGTTCCGCTCGCGCGATAGCGATGGGCAATTACTGATCGGGGGCGAGTCCAGGGGATCGGTGTGGCGCACGGGGCTTCACGTCGCCGCGGTCATCCCCGCGCGCAACGGGATGCCGGACGCGTGCTCGACGCTGCCGCGTCCGCGCTCGACCGAACGCTGCCGCCCCGGGAAGTGATCGTGGTCGACGACGATTCGACCGACCACACCGGCGGCGAGGTGGCCCGGCGACTTCGGCCGCTGCGCGTGACGGACTCGTTCGCGGCCGCTTCGGCCAGCGCCGGTGCGGCGCGCAACGCCGGGTGGCGCGCGCCGCCACGAGCCCGTGAGATTGCGCTCCTCGATGCCGACGATCTAGCGGTTCCCGGACAAGCTCGGAAACGGCCGCTCTAAGAAGTCTGAGCGCACCCGGACGCGGTTGGCGGTTCTTCCAGTGATGGGACGTTTCGAGACCCTCGGGGGCGAGTTGCAGCCATCCTGGCTCGGCACTACGCCGAGCAATACGTAA
>ERZ1370068.9309-contig-8096_pt1 | contig 40125 bp, 62 predicted proteins | sample MGYA00561227_ERZ1370068 | MGnify/ENA primary metagenome ERZ1370068 (study PRJEB38410, sample SAMEA6850437) | metagenome | study: Metagenomic assessment of the ecological functions of the soil: analysis of the soil microbiota associated with the... | reverse complement strand
TCGATGCTGACTTGTAATCAATCCGATCCTGGATGTTGGTGCTTCGAGCGCCGTGGAGCTGAACTTGCCGCCTGGTGGCGGCATCGCCGCGCAGGCCTGGCGACTGTGGAAAGTTTTGATCGGATCACCAGCTGCCTCCCCAAAAAGTCGAGGCGACCAGACGCTGGTGGTCTGGTCAGTGCTGGTCAACACCCACTGATGAGCCGCGCAGCGATTGCACTGAACCTGTTGCATTATGATGTCGAGATCAACAGCAATCGCCCGAATCGGACGGCAGGCAGGGTTCGATGACGCACCGGGCGGCGACGGCCACGGATCTGATCTGCGAATGGCAAAGTTGTGGCACAGGACGCATGAAAATGCTTCGTCGAGGTAACGACGCCACATGGCGGCAGCCCTCGCGCGCAGATCCAGGGCTTTGGCGTGGGCATGGGGCGCGCTCCAGCCGCTGGCGCGCTGGCGACGATATGGCTGGGCGTCGATGTTCGTGATCGACAGCCAGAGCTGGTATCGATGTGGCTGCGCACCGGTTGGCCTCGACCGTATCGCCGATGAGGTGCTTCGGTGATCATGGCAGCGGTAAGACAGCAAACCGTTCGGTTTCAGCCTGTTCGGCAATGCCGCTGGATATTTTCCTTTGAGCGGAGGTGTGCGGCGGCAGCGGCTGACGGATGATCATCGATCGACCAGCGCACAGATCTGATCAACGGTTACCTGCCGGAAGGGACAATACTGCCGAGTGGAGTCCAGACAACGCCGATCCAGGCGGTTGAAGCGCGCGGCCAGACCTGATGAACGGTCACGTCCAGCGATGCTGATTCACGCCAGGCACTACGCCGACTGGCGGTAACAGAATGATCCGGCGATGGCGACAGCGACGGCAGATTGAAAACGCGTTCGACTGAGGCTTCGTTCCGGCCTACATCCGTCTGCTGGAACAGCCGGGCGATTACCATTCCGGTGGGCAGTTCTCCAGGATCCTGAAGACATCTTCCGCACGATTCAGCGTCGTGGAGCTGACGATGACAGCTATCTCTCAACTGGCTCTGATTATGGTCTGATAATGGATCGTTCCGTGACGTCGCGCGGGGATCCGCTGGCCGGCTGAGTGATCGTTAACAGCTGGCCGGCGTTCACCCAGTCTGGCGCGGCGAACCGAGCGTCAACGTCATCCAGTCGATCATCTCTCAGATAGTGGTTAGCCGGCAGCCTGAACCAGAAACTGAAGCGATGTACACGGTCGGATGCAAACCGATCATGCCGTCGACGTGTTGCTCAACTGGCATACGGCAACACGTGGTTCTCGGCTAATCACTTCAGCGAAGGTGCCGGGATCTGGTTATTCGCGTGGCGCACGCTTCGGCATGCAGATTATCGACGGAATGCCGGCGTTGCGCGCCGCAACGATGGTGTTGAAACCATCCGGCACCAAATACGCGATATACGATGCGCCATGAGAGCACTGAGGTGCCCGCCAACGGCCTGATCTGCTCACGCCGACGGCAGGCGGCGCGACTGGCTTTTCGTGCCGTGGAGGCGCGGTCGCCGGCGTCGTTTCATAATCCGGCACGACAGTGCTGGTCGTCCAGGCCCCGGTCGATCGTCGGCGAGCAGACTGAATCAAACCAGCAACGCGTCATGCGTCGAGACCGCCTCCGGCGCGCCTGATCAGATGTCAGTCGAACAAACGTTCAGTGCCGCGTCGTCAGGTTGAGTTTCACCGCAAGATGGAGTGGATTGCCGGGTTGAATAGGCACTGGCGAGATCATCATCACAGTCGCGTCATAGATCGCCGGTGCCGAAGACGTATTCACAGCGGTATGTTCGGCCCGTGGCCGACAGCATCTGCGCAGTCGGCACCCCAGGATCGCGAGCGATGCTCTGGCGGACAAGTCACGCTGGCGACGCGGCAACCAAAGTGAATGTTCAGCTTCGCTCCAGATCGGCAGACCCCCATCCGGGGCGCTGGTGTTTCTGGATTCTGATACCGACCAGCGGCAGGTCGTGGTGGAATCATCTCGCGGTTAGCGCGGCAATCCTGACTTTGAGAAGTCGGCGTCGACCAGGCTTCGAAACGTCCTTCCGCAGCAGCTGGGCTTAAAGCAAAAACGAAGCAGATTAACGATCAAAACGCCGTCCATGTCTTGACCTCGGATCTGAAACCGTTCCGTCGCTGACGACTTCACCGGCGGCGACGCGTCGCGTTCAGCGCCCGTGGAATAGCGCTGAAACCGTAGCCCACGTGCCTCGAGAATTTCGCGCGGCATCGATGGAGACGAGTCTCGCGCCAAGCTGCAGGACGACATCCAGATCGGTCGAGCAGCGCCACCGCTCAGCGCGTGCCATTCCGTCAAGCGACGCTACCTCATGTTCTCGCCGCGCTGGTGCTTCGTTTTCAGTGTGTGTCTGCGTAGTAAAAACGAGAGCACGCCATCGACGAACAGCCCGCCATTGTGCGTGACATTTCGGCGGCGCTGGTCAGGCCGTCGATAATTTGCGCCCAGCCGCCGTGATGCTGGATGTCTGTGTAGCGGTTCGATGAGAGAGCCACGCCAGCCGCCATTGCAGGAGCTGTGCAGCGGCACCAGGTCGCTGGTGGCATCCGCGGTTGCCAGCCAGGTGATGCCGCCAGCAATCGCCGAGCGCTGATCCTGCCCAGCGTCGGAGCGCGCGAGGCCAGATCGTCGAGTTGTTGCAGTAAACTTCGCGTTAAAATCGCAGGCGCAGGCAGCTTCACCGTCCGCCGTGGCGATCGCGAAGTTGTCGAATAGGCCGCGCCGCCGTGCAGTGTCGCGGCTGCCGAACATTTCTGGTTTCAGCCACCAGTTTGCCCAAGACGCAACAGTGTCGGCGCTCGCCCATCTCCGACCAGCGGACGGCATCCAGACCGGTATGCCGCGCTCGAGGTCGGCAACGCCAAGATTCGCGAGCACGCCGGTGCGAATGGACGCGCAACGGGCCTGTGGGGAGCAGCCGAGAAGTTGCGCTGGTTCGGTGAACATGGCGGGTGCAGCTGCGCCAACCAGCGTCCTTTTCCGAACGCCGACACGCAGCCGATATCCGGCTTTTGGATCGCGTGGCTTATCGATGGACCAGCGCCGGTATTCGAGTGTAAAGAACACGCTGATTGCGGATGGCGCCGATCGAACCCCGACCCGGGCGCGGGCCGCGCGATATCGCCAGCCGGTCCATCGGGCGATATCAGCTCATCGATCGTCCTCTGAGCTGGCGGCACAGCGCGCCAGCGTTGAATGAACGCGTATCAGTCGGTCTGAAAGCGGTGGCGCTGGCGCGTCGTTTCCAGCACCAGATCGACTGCGCCGTCCGGTGCGATCGAAGTCGATGCGAAGTTCGGAAGCATCTTCGTGCCGACTGGTGACACGTTGATGAGCGCGCTCGTGAACCGCCTCGCACTGTCGTACGTCAAAGCAATGACGTCTCCGGATTGGTAAGGCGAGGCTGCCGCCTCTTCCTTAATATTCGAGCGAACTGAACTGACTGGGGTTGTCCGGCGCCCTGCTGCGGCTCGGGCGTAGCGTCCCGCGGCCTTCTTCGCCGCGATTTGCTTATGCGCGTCGGCGGGATCATTGTCGTTGGGGATAGTCACGCGTTGGATTTCGAGCTCTGACTGGTCAGCGCGTGTCGTGTTTCATGTCGCCTCGCGGAAACGAAGCGGTCGATCTCGCTTCAGCTCGAGCCAGCACCAGCGTCCGGCATCAGCTGCTGGAAGCGGGCGGTCCTGCACGCCGGCGACATCTCGGTGCGTCTCGAAACACTGGGCCAGCCGGCGCATCGCCGCCTCCTGACGCTTGCCAGCGAAGCTAGACGAGAAATTTTGTCACTTCTGCCGAGCGCGCGGCCTCTTTGGCGATTGGGGAAGCGCGACGCCGGAGCCTCGCCAGCTTGGGCCCGGCCCGCAGCGCACTTTTCTGAGCTGCCGTAGGTATGAGATGCAAGCGACGGCAGGTGCGGGTATCAGAACCGAAGACGTCCGCCAGCCGTTGCATCGCGCCAAAGTCATGCACGGCGGCAAGTTATCTCAGTGAGAGCTGGTCGGGCAGTTTGCCGTGACGTCATGCCGAACAGATAGGTGGTCGTACCGCCGGATCCCGGCGCGCAGAAAGATCCGCAGATCGGGCCAGGTCACGCAGTTCCGGAACACATGCCGGCGGTCTGCTCTGAACAGTTGCCGTGCAGCATTGTTCTCGGTGGTGGCGAAGTCGCTCTGCCAGGCCGCGGCAGATAGCCAGACCGTGATCGGATCGCAATCTTGACCACGGAGACGCCGCCACTTTCAGTGTCACGACCCCGCCATCCCGTGCTTGAGCCGTCCGGCTTCGGATCGCGGCTTCGCAGTTCGGGCAGATCATGGAGCCGGGTGCGCGTGATGGCGAGTACTCGGACGGAGCGTCGATGCTCGCGAGCGATCCTCGCTCTGCGAAGTTTTCCAGCGGCGAGATGTCCCCGCATGGATCGAGCGTGAGATCGATCCTGCTGCGGCGTCGGTCTGCGTTGTGGAAAACGGCCCGACCGTTTCAGCAGGGTGGGTATTGGTGAGACTGCGCGGGGACGTCGGATCGGGCCGAGCGTGCGCCGGACAGAGACGGCGAGCGCACGATAGACCGAACAGGGAGAGCCGCCATGCGTGCCGACCACGCTGCGGTCGGCCGGGCGCGAGAACCGCGTGCTGATCACCGGTCCAGGCAAGTTCGCGCGCGCTGGCTGCGCCCCAGTGTGATCGGGAATTCGAGCCAGTGCCCCGGCGCCGCGTGCGACGTAATGCGAATATGATCAATCCTGATTGAAGTCATCGCCACGAACTCCTGAAACGGCGACGGCCCTGCCTGGATAGACGGGCCCGGTCACCAACGCGCAAACCAGCGGCGGTGCTGCAAAGCTGAGCGAGCAGTGCATACCGGATTTTGGTGCTGAGCACGGCCGGCGATCGGAACTCGGTCACCGCTGGGCCGCATCGGCCGTTAACCTTTCAGCGGCAGGGCTGCGCCGCCAGTTGCTGTTGCAGCGCCGCGGTCCCTGCCAGCAGCGAAACGAGACCGAGACTGGGGGACCATTCGTCGTGCGTTTGACGCGCGCGATCGGGCACGGTCACGCGGCCCGCACGACCTCGGACTGGTGCTGGCGGCGTGAGGGCGATTTGGCCTTCTCTCGTCAGCCACGACCTCAATGTCAGCCCGCATTGAGGCGTGGATCGAGTCGTCGGGCGATGAACGACAACCCGGTCGAGGCCACCATGACCCCGGTCAGATGCCTCACGCTCGACTACCTCACAACGCCGTCCGAATGCCGTTCCTGACGCCGTCGGCGATCTGACCAACCTGCTCCTCGTTGATGATAAGAGGTGGCGACAGGGATCAACGTATCGCCAGCAGCAGCGAACAAAGACCCCGTTTTCGGAAACAATGGTTCGCCACAGCGTTCGCGAGGAGGTTGGATGATCTGAGTTGCTGCGGTGCAGAAGGCAGTCGAGCTCGATCAGCGACGCCCTGGAATAGGTCGTGCGGAAATTCTCAAGCGCCTCTTCCTCGAGAAAACGACGCCGGTTCTTTCTCGGTGGCGTTAGCGCCATTTTCGCGAAAGTTCAGCATAGCGGGATCATTTCCAGCGCTTCGACTCCGAACCGAACTTGCGAAGGGTGTAACCGAGCACTGGCCAAGCTCGCCAGATTGCGATCTTGAAGATGAGCCAACCGATGCCTCTACGCCCCATCCAACATTACGCGTGGGATTACGGGTCCGCACCGAGAGGTCAAACGGTGAGCGGCCGGCAGCGTCCGTGGTAGGATGCGCGCAGCCGAGAACGGATCACGTGATATAAGTCGCCGTGCCTGTGCTCTGGAGGGTGGCTGCTCTGACTCTTCTGTGATTTTTACCGGTCGAATGGGCGGCCTGAATCAACCGCAAAATCCCCTGGCAGAAACGCCGTCCAGAATGTGGGCTGCAAAGATGCCAGCGCTCACCAATCGCCAACGATGCTACCAGCGATTTCGTACCAAAGTTGGTCTGATCGGGGAGTTCAGACGTACAAGTTGAGAATCTGACACGCGCACGGCAGCCAACGTGCCGTGCGTGGCGGGTTGTCCGTGGCTACCTCTCCGCGCGCCGCTGCAGAGCCGGTCCGAGCACCTCGACAGTCGCGGTGGCTCCTGCGACGAGTTCGCTGCGCTCGGTCGTGGTCGAGCGCAATCCGGACCGGCACGCGCTGCGCCAGCCGCACCCAGTTGAAGGTCGGATTGACGTTGGCAAGCAGGGTCGCGCCCGAACTGCGATCGCGATCTTCGATACCGGCCGCGACGCTTTCCACCCTTCCGCGCAACGCGTGGTCGCTGCCCATCAGCCGCACATTGACGGGATCGCCGACATGGATGCGCTGCAGCTTGGTTTCCTCGAAATAGCCCTGGACGTGCAGCGTGTCTGAATCGAGCAGCGCCATCACGCCCTTTCCGGGCGTCAGGTAGGTCCCCGGCCGCAGCTCCATGTTGGTGACGATGCCGGTGACGGAAGCGCGCACTCGCTGCGCTCGAGGTTGAGCTTGGCAAGCGCAAGGTCCGCGACGGCCTGGTCGTGGGCGGCCTGCGCCGAACCCTGGTGGGCAATGACCTGGTCCATCCGCTGCTTGGAGACGACGACACCCGGCGTCAGCGCGCTGTAGCGCTTCAGATCCGGCGTCAGCCTCGTCGAGCATGGCGCGCTTACCCAGCAGTACCGCCTCGGCCTGCTTCAGCGCGATCTCATACCGCGCCGCGATCGATCCGAACAGGACGTCGCCGCGCTGGACCTGCTGGTTGTCCTGACGAGCACGTCGGTGACGAAGCCGGAGACATCAGGAGCGATCGGAACCACGTCGGCGCGAACGTGACCATCACGGGTCCAGGGCGCATCAAAATAGTAATCCCACAGCTTGTAGCCGGCCCAGAGCGCGGCAAGCACCATGACACCGGTCAGCGAGAAGCGGCGCAGCGAATTCAGAAGGGCTTTCATGACACCAACTCCTTGGAGACGAGGTTCGGCAGGGGCGCGACACCATCGCGGGTTTCTCGATCCCGGCGGCGCTTGGCGGCTTCGAAGCCGTGCATGCCGGTCTGCCATTGCAGGCCAACAATTGTCCCCTTCACAGGCTGCAGTAAAAGCAGTGCCGCAAGCCCGGTAACGGGTATCCAGATCAGCAATTGAAGCCAGACGGGAGGCGAATAGGCCATCTCGACGGCAAGAAGTGCCGGCACGACAAGGTGGCCAACGACTAGCGATCACAAGATAGGCCGGAAGGTCGTCTGCGCGTTGCGGCGTGTAATCCTCGCCGCAAACCTCGCAGCTGTCGACCACCTTCAGAAAGCGGCCGAACAGATGGCCTCGACCGCAGTTCGGGCACTTCATCGTGAACCCGCGCCATAAGGCTTTCGGGAGCGAAACAGGGGCGTTCATGAGAAAAACTCCTTGGAAGCGAAGACGAGGCTGGTGACGATGCAGACGTAAACGGCGAAATCGAACAGTGCGGGATGCCAGACATGGCGATAGAGGCCGATCCGCCCCATCACCTTGCTCACCCGCGGGCGAGGACATAGGCAAGCACGCTCCAGAGCAGGAGGCTCGGAACGACCACGCCGAACAAGATCAAGTTCGTATTTCATGCGGCAATTGTCCTGTGTTCGATTTCCTGTGGTTGATAGGCCGGCGATTCCGGGAAAGGCCGGAGCGAATGCCGGCGAGGCCCATCAGCACCTGATCGCGGGCTTCGCCCGACGGTTCCTGCAACGTGAGATGCGATCGTGTTGTCGAGCTGTCCCACCAGACCATCGGGAAGCGGGCCGACCGTGTCGATTCCTGCAAATCGAGGCAAGACGAGCGAGAGAACGCTTCGATTGCCGCTCTTGCGCGGCGTGACAGGCCAGAGCTCGCTCTGCCTCGACGTCGAGAATATTCAGAGCCGTCCGAAGCTGGCGAAGATTGGCGGCGTCGCTCCTTCGCCTCGGCGGGAACCACGGTGATCCGCGCGGCAAGCAGGGCGAGGCGATGCTGCATGAGACTGGCAAGCGCGAGGCGATCCTGGTCCGACCTGCGTTCGGCGACCGCGGCGAGCGTTGTCCAATTGCTGCGAAGCAATCGGCCTGCGATCCAGTCGGCCCCGAGCAGACGAACGATGCCGCAGATGACGCCGGTGAGCGCGACGCCCAGCATCAGCGCTACGCTGGAGTTGGCATAGGACGAGAAATCGGCCGAGTACGTCTCGGTCAGCGCCAGTTGCACCGAGATGTAGATGGCGAAGCATGAAGCCGACGCGCGCGGTCGCGGGCCGCGCAGACATCCAGCCGAACAGCAGGAAGGTCGGCATGAGTGCGGCAATCAGCATCTCAAGGGTCGTGATCCGCGGCAGCACGCCAAACAGGTAGATCCCATGGATGGCGATGACGATGAGGAATAGCCCGTAGAAGCTGCGGAATGTCGGAAGCGGATCGTCCACGCCGGCGAGCAATGCTGCCGACGACCGCGGCGAACAGCGGAGCGATTACGCCGTCGGGCCAGCCGGTTGCGATCGAGAACGCGCAGCAGGCCAGAACGGAAGCGCCACGGACGCGGCCGACAGAAGCGCGAGACCCGTGGTCCCGGTGCGGGACGGCGAAAGTCAACGTGTCAGGCATGAAGGCGAGCTGAAGCAGATCCGGATTGCGATCCTCGGCGATCGCCTCGCGCAGAAGCTGGCAGTCCTGCATGATATCGACGAGGTTGCGCAGCCGGACAACGAGGCCGGCGACCGTGATATCGATCCAGCCGGCAGCCGCATCCAGCGCCGGCCGGACTTGATCGAGCGCCGCGCGCAGCGCATCGGCTTCCTGTCCGTCGCGGCCGCCCGGCTTCGAGCCACCGCGCTGTCCTTTGGCAGATTTCAGCAACACGCGCCGACGCTTCTTCGTTGGAGTCGAGCGCGAGCTTGCGGTCCTCAATCGAACCGAGCAGCGGAAGCAGCGACAGCATGTGCTGCCGGAGGCGCTGCAAGCCGTGCGCGATATTTGAGGAAGCGGACGGCCTCATAGCCGAGATGCCGCCCGAGCTGGTCGATTTCGGACGCCGCGGCGGCAAGGCGTATGCGCTCGCTGTCGCGCTCCTGATCGCTGCCACGACCGGCGAGGACATCCACGCCAAGCCGGCGCGCACCGGCGAGCCAGGCATCCGCTTGTGCGGTGACCGCAGAAGCGACGCTGCGTGGCAGCACGAGCATCGCAACGACGCTCGCGCAGATGATTCCGAGCGTGATTTCCTGCACGCGGGAGACGACGATGTCGAAAGCCGACTGTGGCATCGAGACGAACCGGAAACCCCAGCAGCGCCACGGTGTAGCCGGCCAGCATGAACACGTAGCTGCGCGGCGTGCCGTCGATCAGCGAGAGATACAGACAAATGCCGACCCACAGCGCGATGCCGAGGCTGAGCAGTTCCGGCGCATTGACGAGGTTCGGGACCAGGATGATCGTCCCCGCCGCGCCGATCAGTGTTCCCAGAATGCGATAGACGGCTTTTGAGTAGGTCGCACCGGTCAGCTGGTTGGAGGTGATGTAGACCGAAGCCATCGCCCAATAGGGACGCGGCATATCCAGCAGGAGCGCGATCGAGAATGCCAGCATTGCCGCTGCAAACGTCCTCAGCGAAAAGACGAGGGCGGCATGTCGATTCGAGGAATGAGGAAGGTTGGGTCATGACGATTGTGGCATCCGCGGATTGTTATTCAGCAGTGAGCGACACTCGGACGTGCAATGCATGGCCCGGCGTCGGCTTGCGAAGCCGCTGCAAAGACGTTCAGGCCGCATTCCTGCATTCCCGAACGCTCTATCCTGCAGTCGACGAGGTTTCGTCGACGTCCAGATGGCGCCGATGCTGCCGTCGGGCTTCAGGACGGATCACGAACACGATGAGGCACAGCACCTTGCCGGCGAACACGGCGAGCGTCAAAAACGTCCTTCATGTCGGCTCCTGATCAGTCGGTTTTGGCTGCGCTCCAGTCATACGAGGTCCGAGCGGTCGCGGCTTTGCTCGGATTGCCGATGCTTTGTCATTTGTTGCTGTCGGCGTGGCCTGGGCGGTTCTTCCATCGCTGCGAACGCGTCGAGTGGACTGCGCTGCTCGGCCTGGGCGAGGTTCTGGGTTCGGAGCGACGTCCAGCTCGGGCCCAAACTCAGCCGCGAGCGGTATTCCCGAATGCGCAGTGTCGAACACAATCCGTTCCGGCCATTTGTGGTCCGAACGGATGCGCAGATTGACCCTCTCACTGGGAGGAATCGCAGAATGTGAATGAGCCGCGGGACCTGGAAGCCACCAATCGGCGGCAAACAGCGCCACGAGAAGGACACTTCCTACCCAGACAAAGTACTGACGTATCGGCATAGCAAGCAGACCTTTGCGGCCGAGCCACGGCCCTTGAGCGCCACGGTCTCATCGCCCCTACAAAGCGAAGATAGTGGCCTCACGGGCCACGGGCTTTGCATCGCCTGCTGCTGGTCTTGTCATTTGTTGCTGGCGACGCCGGCCAAGGGGCGCCAGCAACGTGCAGGTTCAGGCCAAAATCGGAAGAGATTGCCTGACATCGGTCGGCGAAAATTCGGTTCGTCGGGATCCAGCCGTTTGACGATATCGGCCGGGTGCGTGACCTGTCGCCTGCCTGAAGGCTCGTGTGAAATTGGCCTGGCCGGAAAAGCCCAGTGAAAGCGCAATATCGACCAGCGGCCGATCACCGCGTGTCAGAAGCGCTTTCGCGCGCTCAATGACGCCCTGGCGCTGACGTAGCGATGCGGCGGTTGCCCGACAGCCTGGCTGAAGGACCGCGAGAAATGGTATCGGCCTCAGGCACGCAATCGACGCCATGCGATCGATGCTGAGATCGCCTTCGAGGTTTGCTTCGATGTAGTCCAGCACACGAAGAAGCCGGCGCCGATCGAGCCCTTTGGTGCGTGCGACGAGGAAAAGCTGAGTGCGTGACGCGCTGATATGCTTTTGAAGCAACCTCGCCGCCAGATCTGGATGCGAGGGCTCCGACGAGCGAGACCGCCGGCGGAAGTTTCAGTCTTTAGCCCGAGACGACTGCACATCCGATCTCGGCCAGCAACGGATCTTCGAGAGCGGTTTCGTACCTTAGCGCGCTCACTGCGGATACATCGGTGTCGGCATCGAAATTGCCCGACGAGAAGTGGCTGAGCGGAAGATACATATGCAGGAATTCCGGCAACTCTTGAGCGAAATCGACCGAACCATCCTGCAAACCGGGAGGAGAGAGCCAAACCGCGCCCTGCCTAGCGATTATCTGACTTTCGATGCCTGGCGCCTCGCCGCGTGACAATCGCTTCTGTTGCTACGGACAGCGATGCAGATCCTGATATCGGATTGTGGGGTCCCTCCACGGATCACTCCTCTTCTAGCAGTGCACAATTCGGCTGACAGGCCGCTCCAGCCCTGATCCAGCTGAAGATAGCAGCAGTTTCCCTGGACAAACATGTGCCTCCCAAACGCCGCGGTGAGGCCACGGCTCATAGCGGCCTGCGGCGGCCGGTTGTTCTGGTTGCATCTCCACGACACGCCCCATCAAGATGAAAGATTCACACGAGATAGCCGGAAACTCCGTCCCACAATAATTTCAGCGCCGTCACGACCAGCAATCCGTAGCAGACCCGATAAATCTGCCGTTGGTCCAAACTTCCGTGAAGCCGCCAACCAGCCCACACACCAGCGGGAATGGCGAGCACGCAAAGCGCCATCAATGTCCAGACGTCGCCTGTCGGCTTCACCAGCAGGAGCCAGGGCACCGCCTTGGTCGCGTTGCCGACGGTGAAGAACAGACTGGTCGTTCCCGCGTAGACGTCCTTGCTAAGGCCGAGGGGCAGCAGATACATCGCAAGCGGCGGTCCGCCCGGAGTGCGCCACCATCGTGGTGACTCCCGAGGCGAGACCGGCGGTGATCGCCTTCGGCGTCGAACGCGGACGGATCGTCACCTCCGCGCCTGCAACAAGCCATAGCGCGACAAAGATCAGGGTGATCGCCGCCATCGCGATCGCGATGGCGCGGTGGTCCAGGAAACGGAAAAGCAGATAGCCGAACCCGATGCCGGTCACGAGCCCCGGCAACAGCGGCAGAAGGTCCGGCTTCGACCACGTCGAGGGCTTCCAGTAGAGCAGGGCGAACAGATCCATCGCGATAAACAATGGCGCGAGAAGGCCGCCGGCGGTGACCGGGTCCATCACGATCGACAACAGCGGAATGCCGACAATTGAGAATCCGCCACCAAAGCGCGCCCCTTCGACGAAGCAGATCAGGAACACGCCGGCAAAGGTGACCAGGATCGTGGCGACCGTCAGCTCCATGGCGCCGCCTCCATCGTTGGCGCGCTGGCGCGCGCGTGGAGCTCGTCGCGGCCGGGTAATGTCATCATCCCTGCGTCCGCTTGGCTGGAAAGCGTAATGAGACCCTGGACAGCCGCCTCAATCTGGAGTCGGTTCAGGCCGATGTCCTGCAGCGCGCGGTCGTCGCAGACCGTGAGGGCATGCAATGGCGGTCCGACGGCCAAGATAGCCCGCGGTCCCCTCGCAAGCGGCGCTGAGCAGCCGAAAAATACGCCGGGCCCCTTGGTGACAACAGGCAGGACGATCGTTGCGAGTATGGCAGGCATATCCAGTCTCCAATGCTCCGAGGCTAGTCTTCAATCGCTCCGAGGAGAGGCGGTGGTCTCAGTGCAGGCCGAGTACACGTTCCTGTACGAGAGAAATGCGCCGCTAAACCTCGGCTCTCAATACAATAGCGCTTACGTAGCCTTAATGCCCGATACTTGCTCGGTGCAAAACATTGCACCGAGTACAATCGTGGCGATAGGCTTCGGTGTGTCTTGTCATCGAATTCTCCTCTTCGGTTTTGACAGGCGTCTCGCGCCTTCACCCAAGAAGATCGATTGGAGGGCCGGCTCTAAAAGAGGCCTTATGTGGAAAGGGTCCTTCCGAGCAACGGAAGGTGGGTGATCCGGACCCCGGGCTCGCCGCCAAGCGGTGCCGGTCTTCCGAAATTTGGGGTCAATATGGCAAAATCGAAAAGCATTCTTCCAAATTGTGGAAGGGAATTCGATGGATCGCCTGGAAGCGATGTCGACCTTTCTGACCGTGGTCGAGCAGGGCAGCTTGTCCGCGGCGGCGCGGCGATTGAAAACGCCGCTCACAACAGTCAGCCGCAACGTATCCGAGCTTGAGTCTCATCTGCGGACGAAGCTCTTCAACCGATCGAGCCGGCAGCTGGTGCTAACGGATACAGGCGCTTCCTACGTTGCGGCCTGCAAGCGCATTCTCACTGATGTGACCGAAGCGGAGCGTACAGCGTCCGGTGAGTACACCGCACCGACAGGCGAGCTGGCTGTGACGACTCCGTTGGGCCTTGGGCGTGTCATTCTCATGCCGATCATCGCGGACTTCCTCAAGACCTATCCGGATATCAACGTTAGGATGATCCCCACCGATCAAAAGTTGAGCCTGGCTCAGGAGCAAATCGACGTCGCGGTGCGCATCGGCGAGTTGCCGGATTCGAGCTTGGTTGCGTTACGGCTCGGCAGGACGCGCCGAGTAGCGTGCGCCAGTCCCACCTATCTGGCGGCTCGTGGAACGCCGCGCACGCCGGAAGATTTGGTCGGACATGATTGCATCAGCTATCCCGGCTTCTCGCCACCCGATGCCTGGACATTCGTCAGAGGCAAGGCGACCATAGCGGCGCCGGTGCATACGCGGCTCATCGTCGGCAGCGCTGAAGCGGCTTGTGCCGCAGCCCGCGCCGGAATCGGAATTTCCATCGCCTTTGCTTATCAGCTCCAGGCTGCTTCCGGAGGAAGGCGCATTGACAACCGTGCTGGATGAATTCCAGCCGCCGTCACTGCCGGTGAATCTCGTGTATGCCGCCAACCGGTTTCTGCCGATCAAAGTACGCGCTTTCCTGGACTTTGCCGCGCCGCGGCTGAAGCGAGTCTTCGCGGAGTAGGCAGGCATCGGCGCGACACTGCGAGACCTCGTCTGAGAGATGCGGTCCCTTTAGGCTCAAAAGCGGACCGCGTCTGCACGCAATCTCGCCTCGGGTTTGCTCGTGCGCGCTACTTCAGCCTGACTGAGATGGTCAGCCCTCGGTCCTGGCTTTCCAAAATTTGGAAGGATGTCTTCCGATTTCCCCGCCTGTTGACCCGGACTCTTCGCCCCATCTGCCAGCCAGGACCTGCCGGAACACGGCATTACAGTTGGAGGCGAATATGGGTGAAGTTATCCAATTTATCCCGAAGGCCGAGCGCGAACGACTCCGCCTGATACGAGAAGCCCGCGCGATGTACGACGGCGTTTTCCCGCCGTCCGATTCCGTCAACGAGCAGCGCGACAACGCGCCAATAGTTCATTCGGTCAACGGAACCTGGATTCATCAGGGCGGCGAAGTGTTTGTCGTGATCAACAACGTGGCCGTGCTCGATGGCCTCTGCACCTTTCGGAACTGATGGAGAAATCGCTATGTCAATCCGCAACATGCTTTTCGCCGCTGCATTCGGTATCGCCTCTCTGGCGGCCGCCCGTGCTGATGGTCTGCGCCCGATGGAGGGCAAGAGCATCGACCTCGGTGAGATATCGGGGATCGCTTACTACACTGTCGAGCGTGATGGGTTTCACGTCGTCGCCACTCTTGCGCAGGGCGAGGCAGGAACGCCGATCCGTGTCGTATCTGTTCTTGCACCTGGCCAGCGCGTGGTTCTCTCAACACCGCAACAAGCGGGTGCGATCGAGATCAGCCGGAAAGGCGACAGCGTACTCGTTCGCAAGGCGAACGCGGCCACGAACTGAACTTCGACTCGAACCAGTGCAGTCGTTAAGCGGAATGGAACAAGGAAACTACACATGTCCACCATCCACCTTCATCGGACGACCACTGCGACGCCCGAGCAGTACGTCGCCGGACTCACCGATTTCGGGCCTGGCCGCTCGAAGCTCTTTGGCAACAGCGCCGACGCGTACCTCAAGGTGCATCACCGGGACGGCTCGCAGGCCGATGTCACGGAAGGCTCGGGCGGCATCTGGGAGCGCCTGCATTACGACTGGTCCGATCCCAACCGCGTCGTCCTCACGACGACCGACTCCAACGTGTGGGGTGGCGCGTCGGGCCACATCTACACCTTCACGCGTCAGCCCAACGGCACGACCGACATTGACGTGGTTGTCATACGCGACGGCAAGAACCTGAAGGGGCGGCTGCTCGGCTTCGTGCTCGGGACCATCGGCAGGCGGGTTTTGGAAAAGGCGTTTGAAAACTCCGTCAAGGCCATCGAAGCCCGGAACAACAAGGCTGAACGCCTGGACGCAGGTCATTCCAGCCTCGCAGCCTGAGCAGTAGCGGGCGAAACCAGCCGGAAATGGCCGTCACCAACGTCAAAGCCTGAGGAGGTAGACATGACCATGGTTCAAGTGAGCAGCGAGGCTGCAGCCAGCACCCGCGCCGGAGCAACTGTATCTTGACGATCTTCATGTCGGACAACGCTTTACCAGCGGGACGCACAGGCTTGACGAAGCGCAGATCAAGGCATTCGCGTCGTCAATTCGATCCGCAGCCCTTTCACACGGACGAGCATGCCGCTGAGCGCACGTTCTTCAAGGGTTTGGCGGCGAGCGGTTGGCACACCGCCGCGATCACGATGCGTCTGAATGTCGAGAGTGGTCCGCCACTCGCCGGCGGCTTCGTCGGCGCCGGGGAGAGTTGAGCTGGCCGGCACCGACCCGTCCCGGAGACGTACTCCATGTTGAGAGCGAAGTCGTTGAAGTCACGCCGTCGCGCTCGCGACCCGATCGCGGCACGATAGTTCTTCTCAGCCGGACGATAAACCAGCGCGGCGACGTCGTTCTGATTCAGAAGGCCAAGCTTGTTGTTCCGCGCAAAGTTGCGGCGTGAGGCATGCTCGGCCTGCAAAAACGAACATCTGGCCAAATTAGAAACGTCGCTTATCTGACGACAGCGGTCTCCGCGGATCCCGGGCCGAACAACGTTGAGGCCAACTCTGTAGGAGCGTGTCTTGGAAATCCAACATAGATCAATCGGCTGCTGCGAGCCAATATGGATTGGAGCGACTACGGTTTCGAGGGGTATGGCTGTCAGTCTTCTGGCGGATGACCGAGGCTTGGTCCGGCCTGTCGGCCCAACTGTGCACCACTGTTCGCAAGGGGTGATCCCATGGAGGACCCCACAATCCGACATCAGGATTTGCGTCGATATCCGCGGCAATGAATCGCTGGTCACGCGGCGGGCCCCGGGCGTCGAAAGCCGGATAATCGCAAAGGCGAGGTACAGTTTCAGCTCTCTCCTCCTGGTTTGCAGGGAAGGTTCCGATTGATATCGCCGAAGATATGAGCGAGGAATTCTGCGCATATCTATCTTCCACTCAGCCACTTCTCGCCGAGCAATTTCGATATCAACATCGACCAGGCCGCAGTCGGCGCGCTAAGCTACGAAAGGGCCTTCGAAGATCCGCTTCTGGCCGAGATCGGATTTGCAATCGCATCGGAGCTGCAGACTGAAACCTCCGCCGGCGGTCTGCCTCGTTGGAGCCCTCGCATCCAGTCTGGCGGCGAGGTTGGTTCAAAAGTATGTCAGCGGATCATCCGCTCAATCCTTTTCCTCGCCACACAGTTCAGGGCTCGATCGGCGCAGACTCTACGCGCGTGCTGGACTACATAGAGGCGAACCTGGAAGGCGATCTTAGCATAGAGCGCATGGCAGCGATTGCGTGCCTGAGCCGATACCATTTTTGCACGAGCCTTCCGTCAGGCAGTCGGACAACCTCCTCATCGCTACGTCAGCGCCAAGCGCCTCGAGCGCGCGAAAGCCTTATTGATGCACGGCGATCGGCCATTGGTGGACATAGCGCTGGCGCTCAGCTTCTTCCAGCCAGGCCAATTTCACGAGCATTCACGCAAGCGACGGGTCAGGCGCCCGGTCAGTTTCGTCAGGGGCTTCGGATCGCGACAACCAGGATCGTCACCGACTGATGCAAGACGAGCCCTTCCTGTTTTGGCCCTGAATCTGAAAGTCGCGACCCTCCCGCCAGGGCTTCTGAAAAAGATCGTTGGCGGGCACGGCACAGACGCTCGAGTTTTGCATTTCCAGTCAAATCTGCGCGAGCATTTGAGCGGGCAACCGGCCAGACACCCGATCAATATCGTCGCAAACGAATCAGCAGCAATAAATGACACGGTCCGGGAACCCGCGCGAAGCGGTGACCCGAGCTATTTCGAACGCGCCCGGTCTATGCCGACTAGATCGCGTCACGCGTTCGGCAACTTCGGGCCCTGTGCGTCGCCGCTTCGATCCCGCCGTACCCTGCATCGCCTCCAGAGTCTCGAGTATGCGCCGGCCAATTGTCCCCGCATTTGCATCTGCAGCCTCGATCGCCAGCAACAAATGACAAAACGAGAGCACGCGATGCAAAGCCGTCGGCCGGTCGCTTCACTATGTTCGATGCGATTGAACGAGACGCCTGCCGCAGTCGCAGGCCCGCAACGAAATGGAGATCGAAATGGCCACCGCTACTGCACTCAAGCCTTCCGGTACCGAAACAGCTTCCGCCGCCGAACAGCGACTTTTATCAAATCGAGGAGACGTTGAGCGCCGATGAACTGAGCGATCCTCAAGAAGGTGCGCGATTTCATGGAGACCAAGGTCGCGCCCGTCATCAACAAATACTGGGTCGAAGATGCGCTTCCCGTTCGAGCTGATCCCGCCCCTGAAGGAGCTCAACATCGCCGGCCTCGGCATCGGACGGCTACGGCTACAAACGTGCCAGCGACAAGCTGGCATGCTGATGCATGGAGATGTCTCGCGATCGACCCGTCATTCGCGACTTTCTTTGGCGTCCACATCGGTCTTGCCATGGGCTCGATCGCCCTGTTGGGCTCCGAGGAGCAGAAGCAGAAGTGGCTGCCGCCGATGGCTCGCCTGGAGAAGATCGGCTGCTTCGGCCTGACCGAGCCGCTGGTGGGCTCGGGCACGGGCGGCGGCCTACTGACGACGGCGAAGCGCGAAGGCGACACGCTGGATCCTCAACGGCCAGAAGAAGCTGGATCGGCAACGCGCCGTGGTGCGACGTTTCGATCATCTGGGCCCGCGACGTCGCCGACAACCAGGTCAAGGGGCTTCATCGTCGAGAACAAGACCACGCCCGGCTTCAGCGTCGAGAAGATCCAGAACAAGATCGCGCTCAAGATGGTCCAGAACGGCTAGATCACGCTGAAGGACTGCCGGGTACCCGGAAGCGAACCGCCTCGCAGGCCGATACCTCGTTCCGCGACACCGCGCGGGTGCTGCGCATGACGCGGTATCGTCGTCGGCTGGGATGGCGACGGGATGTCAGATGGGCGCCTACGAGCACGCGCTCAAGTACGCGCAGGAGCGCCTGCAGTTCGGCAAGCCGATCGGCTCGTTCCAGCTCGTCCAGGACCTTCTCGCCAGGATGCTCGCCAACGTCACGGCGTGCCAGTGCATGGTGGCCCGCACGGCGCAGCTGCAGGCCGAAGGCAAGCTCGGCGACCATCACGCCGCGCTCGCCAAGGCGTTCACCACCGCGCGGATGCGCGAGACGGTCGCCTGGGCTCGGGAGATGCTTCGGCGGCAACGGCATCGTCCTCGACTACGACGTCGCGCGCTTCTTCGCGCGATGCCGGAGGCGCTCTATTCCTACGAGGGCACGTTCCAGATGCAGAACCTGATCGTCGGCAAGGCCGCCACCGGGTTCAGCGCCTTCGTGTGAGGTCGACCGGCGAGCCGCGCCCTGCTCCGCTGCCGGCTCGCCCCAGTTCAGACAGGAGCAATTCGACTATGTCATCGGCAACAGCAACAGTTCGCAGTCGCCGTCGACTGCCCCACGGTCTCGTCAACGGCAGCGTTGACGCTTGCGAACGTCCTCTATGAGAAGAGGGGCGCGATCGCCTATGTGACGGTCAACCGGCCCGAAGGTCCTCAACGCCCTGAACGCGCGCGACATGGCAGGACCTGCGGACCGCCTTCGAGGATGCGCAGAATGATGCCGCCGTGCGTGGCGTCATCCTGACCGGAGCGCGGGCGACAAGGCCTTCATCGCCGGCGCTGACATCGGCGACCTCGCGCAGTGCGAGCCGCAATCGACGCCGAACGGTCCAGCCGCTCACGGACAGGAGGTGCTCGATCTCATCGGAGAACTCTCGGCAAGCCGGTGGTCGCCGGCAATCAACGGCTTTGCGCTGGGCGGCGGCTGCGAGACGGCGATGGCCTGCACCATCCGCATCGCCGTGGAGCACGCGAAGTTCGGCCAGCCGGAGGTGAAGCTCGGATTGCTTCCCGGCGGCGGCGGCACGCCAGCGGCTGCCGCGGCTGGTCGGCAAGGGCCGCGCGCTTCAGCTCATTCTGTCGGGTGGAATGATCAGCGCGCAGGAGGCCTACCGCATCGGGCTCGTCAACGAAGTCGTCCCGGCCGCCGATCTGATCTCGCGTGCGGAAGCGATCTTGAATGAGATCGCCGCCAACGCGCCGCTCGCCGTCAGATATGCGCTCGACGCCGTCAACAAAGGAATGGAGACGAGCCAGAGCGAGGGCTTCGCCCTCGAAGCCTCCTACTTCGGACTGTGCGCCGGAACGGAGGACAAGAAGGAGGGCACCTCGGCATTCCTCAGAAGCGCCCGGCACAATTTCACGGTCGCTGACCCGGTCGGTCGGTCAGCGCGAGAGTCACACATCAACCAAGGAGCCACCAATGCGCAAACGAAAACATTTTTCTCAGGACTGAAGGTGCGTGGATCTGTCGAGCTTCATCGCGGGTCCCAGCGCCGCCGTGATCCTGTCCGACTTCGGCGCCGACGTCATCAAGGTCGAGCCGCCGCAGCGGCGACCCGTGGCGACATGGGCACCAGATACCGACCGCAGCCGCGAGCCGAGGGACGCCTATCAGTGGCATCTCGCCAACCGCAACAAGCGCGGCATCACGCTCGATCTGAAATCGCCGAGCGCACAGCAGGTCTGTCTCGAAGCTCGTCAACTGGGCCGACGTGTTCGATCGTCAACACGCCGCATCCATGCGCGCAAGAAGCTGAAGCTCGAATATGACGACGTCGCGGCAGTGGAACCCGCGCCTGATCTATGCCGGACCTCACGGGCTTCGGCGAGAAGGGCCGGATGCCAATCTGCCGGGCTTCGACATCACGTCGTACTGGGCACGCAGCGGCCTGCTGTCGATGACGCGCGACGCCGGCGCGCCGCCGACCTGGCCGGTGGGCGGCAGCGGCGACAATGCCACCGCCGTCGGGCCTCTATTCGGCGATCGTCACCGCGCTCTATCGCCGCGAGCGCACCGGCAAGGGATCGCACGTCACGACGTCGCTGCTCGCCGAGGGCGTGTGGTCCGCGAGCGTTTCCATCCAGGCGGCTCTGCGCCGGCGCCAAGTTTCCTCCGACTGCACGATCGCACGAATCCCGCCAATGCGGCGATGAACGTGTATCGTGCCGCCGACGGCACCTGGTTCGTTCTCATCGTCACGCCGGACAAGCTTGCGGCCGTGGCGAACGCAATCGGCCGCACGGATCTGCTGACCGATCCGCGCTTTTCCGATCCGGCGCAAGCTGATCGCGAACATGCCGCAGCTGACGGCGATCTTTGACGAGGTCTTCGGCGCGCAGGCCATGGCGCACTGGCATTCGGTGTTTAGCCGGCGTGAACGTCACGTTTGGCGACGTTCGCGGACCGCAGGAGGTGATCGACGATCCGCAGCTGACGGCCAACGACATCGTCGTTCCCGCTCGATGGTGCCGGCGGCAAGCTGACCTCGACGATCAGCAGTCCGATCCAGGTGCACGGCGTCGCGAAGGTGCCGGCCCGGCGCGCGCCCGGCCTCGGCGAGCATACCGAGGAATTCTCCGGCGAGCTTGGCTTCGATGCCAGGAGCATCGAGAGCCTGCGCGAAAGCGGCGCTATTCCGAAAGCAGGAAACACGCAGGCGCGTGAGGCCGCGCCGATACGACCGAATAAGGAAGCACATCGATGAGCGACATCATCACCGAGCGTTCCAACGGCATCCTGCGGGTCGAATTGAATCGCCCCGAGAGGAAGAATGCCCTGACCTGCAGCATGTACATGCGCGCTTGGCCGATATTCTTCAGCGAGGCCGACCGATGACGGAGCTGGTCGTGTCGTGCTGTGGCATGCCGCCGGCAGACACTGTTCTGCGCCGGTAACGACATCGGCGATTTTCTCAAAGCCCAGGAGCCGGGCGAAACCCCCGCAGGCCCGCCTGATGGAGATGCGTTCATCAGGTTCGAGAAGCCGATCGTCGCGGCCGTGCAAGGCGCTGCGATCGGAGGCGGCACCACGATGCTGACGCACTGCGATTTCGTCTACGCGGCAGAGAGCGCGAAGTTCAAGCTGCCGTTCATCGATCTGGGCACTCGGTGCGGAGTTTGGTTCGAGCTATTCGATGCCGGCGCGTATCGGCCATCTCCGGGCGGCGGAAATGTTCCTGCTGGCGTGAGCCCTTCGGTGCCGCGGCGCGGGCAGCCGGAATCCTCGGCCTGTGACCCGCGTGGTACCCGACGGCGAGTCTGCTCGCGACAGCGACGGAAATCGCGAAGAAGCTCGCCGCCAAACCCGGCGGCGCCTTGCGGGCAAGCAAGCGGCTGCTCAAGCAGGCGTTTCGATCGGCCAGCCCAGAGGCGGCTGTCGAAGGCCGAAGAGCCGGGAGTTCAGCGGGCGGCTGCAGCTCCGCGGAGGCCAAGGAAGCCCTTCACGGCGTTCCTGCGAGAAGCGTCCGCCCAATTTCGCACACCCGGCGCAGCCCCGGTTGCGGCCGAATAGGTCCGCCGCCGGTCGATGGCGCAGTGACACGAAAGGACAGACCATGACCGTTACTCGAGGCCACAAGAACAAAGGCGTCATCGGGCGCCACCCGCTCCGGCCGGCTATTTCTCGCTCGACCTGAGCGGGAGGCCGCGTCACTCTCGATGGATCCGGACGGCTCCGAACCGCAAGATCATCGCGACCGACTGCCGCCATCCCGACGGCGTCGTCGTCGACGTCGACGGCGGGTCACGTCTACTGGACCAACATGGGCGTTCCGCAGCCTGAACGACGGCTCGATCGAACGCGCCGACCTCGACGGACAGCAATCGCAGAGATCATCGTTGCACCCGGCGGCACGTTCACGCCGAAGCAGCTCCATCTCGATAAGGCGAACGGCAAGCTCTACTGGTCCGATCGCGAAGGGATGCGCGTGATGCGCTCCGAACCTCGACGGCTCGCAGATCGAAACCCTGGTCCAGACCGGAGGCGGCGAAGCTGACCGCCGCGACCAGACGAAATGGTGCGTTGGAATCGCCGTCGATCCCGAGCGCGGAAGCAGATCTACTGGACGCAGAAGGGCGCCGGACAACGCCGGAGTCGGGCGCATCCTGCGCGCCGAACATCGACATCCCGAAGGGCGAGACGGCGGCCAATCGCAGCGACGTCGAGGTGCTGTTCGACGGCCTTCCCGAGCCGATCGATCTCGAACTCGATCTCGAACACCGCATCCTCTACTGGACCGACCGCGGCGATCCGCCGCGCGGCAACACGGTGAATCGCGCGCCGATCGACGCGAAGCCCGGACAGAGCGCGCCGCAGATCGTGGTCTCGGATCTGATGGAAGGCATCGGCATCGCGCTCGATGTTCCGGGCAACCGCATGTTCGTAACCGATCTCGCCGGCTCGCTCTACGTCGCCAAGCTCGATGGGACGGACAAGCGGATGCTGCTCGGCGCCCAGGGCAATCTCACCGGCATCGCCTACGTCGAAATCCTAACACAACCATCGGAGAAAAGACATGACCGACACCAGGACCATTCGCCAAATCGCGATCATCGGCACCGGCGTCATCGGCGCCAGCTGGGCCGCGCTGTTTCTCGCCAAGGGACTGCAGGTCGTCGCGACGGACCTCGCGCCGAACGCAGAGACAGCGCTGCGGAAGTTCGTCGAAGCCGCCTGGCCGGCGCTCGAGCGGTTGGGCCTGTCGCCCAGGCGCATCGCAGTCGAACCTGACGTTCACTGCCGACCTCGCCGACAGCCGCTGGCGGGCGCCGACCTCGTCCAGGAGAACGGGCCGGAGCGGCTCGACTTCAAGCAGAAGCTCTATCGGCAGCTCGACGAGCTGTTGCCGCCCGACGTGATCATCGCGTCGAGCTCGTCCGGGCTCACGATGAGCGAAATCCAGTCGGGCTGCAGCATCGCATCCGGAGCGCTGCGTCATCGGCCATCCGTTCAATCCGCCGCACTTGATCCCGCTGGTCGAGGTCGTCGGCGGACAAAGACCTCAGAAGAGACGATCCAGCGCGCAGTCGCAGTTCTATACGTCGATCGGCAAGAAGCGCGATCCGCCTCAACAAGGAAATGCCGGGCCACGTCGCCAACCGCCTGCAGGCGCCGTGACGCGCGAGGTCTATTACCTCGTTGCCGAGGATGTGCTGAGCGCCGCCGACGTCGACGACGGCGCTGTCCTGGGGACCGGGATTGCGCTGGGGCATCATGGGCAGCATGATGCTCAATCACCTCGGCGGCGGCGCGGGCGGTATCGAGCACTTCTTCCAGCAGTTCGCCGGCCCGATGACGGCCTTCGTGGAAGGCCCTCGGATCGCCGGTGCTGACACCCGGAACTGCAGAAGAAGCTCATCGACGGCGTCCACGCCGAGGTCGGATCGCGCACCATCGAGGAGCTCGAAGCCGAAAGGGACGAGCTTCTGCTCGGCCTCCGAACTACGCGCCAAGCGTCCGAGAAGGTCTCTCATTCCACGAGGTCGACACTGGGTAACGAGTGCTTCAGCGACCCGCAAGATCGCAACGACCTATTCGGTGCTTCGCCGTTTTGATGACAACAACCAGAGCACCTAGAGGAAAATAGGCTCGAGGCGGCGTCGCATAAAGCGAGTGCACACATGCCAGGCATCCATCACGTGACGGCAATCGCTGGTGATCCAGTCGATCGAACTTTATACACGACGCGACCTCGCGTTGCGGCTTATCAAGAAGACGGGTCAACTTTGACCAGACCCGTCAGCCTATCATTTCTACTTTGGTGATGAGACCGGCGACTCTGGTAGCATCCTGACCTTCTTTGCCTGGCCGAACGCGACCGGAAGGCCAGCGTGTGTCTGGCGAAACCAGCCAGACCGCTTTCCGGTACCGCTGCGCTCAATCGGCTACTGGACTGAGCGCTTCATCGAGAAGGAATTTCCTTTCAGGCCCCGGACAAGCGCTTCGGGCGAGACCGATCTTGCCGTTCGCGGATCAGGACGGGATGGCGCTCGCGCTCGTGGGCATCGCCGATGCAGAGAATGAGCCGGGCTTCGACAACCACGATATTCCTTCGGAGCATCGCGATTGCGGCTTCCACGGCGTAACGCTGCTTCTTGGGAGCGCCGGAAAGACGGCAGCGATCCTGACCGATGTTCGACTTCCGAGAGGTCGCCCGTGAGATCGGCATCGTTTCGTTGCGGCAGGCGCGTGAAGGGCAGCGTGGTCGATATCCGCGAAGCCGTGGAGTTCAGCGAGGCCAGCAGGGGCGTGGTTCAGCATCACGTTTTCGTGTTGCTGACGACAAAAACAACAGCAATACGAAAAAGCTGGATCTGCGTGATGAAGAGCACCCCGATCTGAACGAAGATCGCAACCATTTCGTTCAATCTACTTCCAGCTGCGGCTCATCGATCGCACCGACATCCCCGTCTGCGTCGATTGTCGGTCGAGGCCCCGGCCAATCCTCCGGAAGCTGCCGAATTTTCTGAGCCGCGTCGCAAGGATTGAGGTAGGTGCGTCTACCCTCTTGAGCGCGCGATGGTGACGACGGTAGAAGAGAACGCGACACGTCTGAGAACGGCCGCTTCTCTGCGCAAAGCGAAGGTTCGGCTGGGCAACCGCTTCGGAGGAACGGAAGGGATCTTTGAGCACCGTATAACCGTTGAGACCCAGCGTTACCTGTGTTGGCGTAGCAGCGGTCGGAATTGGTGGATCGATCTAAAGTGAAATCCACGACAGTTTATAGGATATCGACATGCACAAATGAATTCATAGCGGTTTCAGGGAGACAGCCCTCTCGACTGTGAACCGCGAGAGAGGTTATTCGAGAGGCTGAAGCATTGATCCGCACTTGGGCTGCACATCCATTGATACATGCTGGGTCCGCCGGACCAGATCCCGTTTCCAAGGCGTCCACCCAACAACACAGAAATATACAGTGAGGCAGTTATATGTCAGCTGGAAACTGAGAACATATGATCAGTCTATTTGTTTGATTTTTAAAGGAGTCTCTTGCACCGAAGACGTTGAGAACCCCGTGCTGGACATGCTGTGGTTGCAGTACTCACTTCCGCCATCGAGCACGCGTGGCCGCGACAACACCAAAATTTCACAGACCGACTTTCTCGAAAGGCGTTTCCTTTAATCAACTTGGGAAGTCGCGACCGATCGCGGAAGGCGATTAGCGTCGGCGGTGTTGAAGGGGCGGCACACACCGGCCCCGCTTTCGCTTGACTTTTATGAGATCATCGCCCCGGAATGACTGGCGGATGAAGTTCACCGTGGCTGCATGGCCACCACATCCAAATCAGACGCAATAGTCTCGTAATTATTGCCCTCGCGCCGTGAAGTGCGCGCGGCATCAACGCGACGGGAGTTGCGCCGGCTGTAGACGAGGCCTTCTTCCGATGAACTGGCTTCCGAAGTGCATCCTCGAATTCATTGAGCAAAGAGCTGACGTCACGAAATCAACCATGCTCTGCGAACGGCTGCCTGGCGCCGGACGAGATATAGCGGCGTAAACAAAACATGGTGGATATGGAAGCCAACATGATCAGACCCGCGCTCCTCATCGCCAGCATCACCATTATTGATCGCGAGGGATCAGTGCCCACCAGACATGACGAGGCTAAACCGAACCTTCTGAATGATAGATTCAGCTAGCGTTCCTGCACTGATCTTTGCGCCGTGCGCAGGCGCACGATGAAATTAACATTCCATGACCTCGAGCAGACACTGATCGCCACCACCTCTTTCTTCGTTGCCGGTTTCTGGAAGCCAGCATCAAATATTCCTTACGGCGTCGCTTTTACTCATGAGAAAGAGTCGATACGCTTGTGGGCGAACCATTACAGCGCCGTCAGTACCATCGCTTTCTGCTTGCGTGCGTTTCGCCGCCCTTGGCCCGGAGCTTTTATCCCGAACGCCTGCTACGCGTCATTACGCCGCGCTGTCTAACGTTAAGGTGGTGAAGATTTGTCACCCGCAAGGTTTGCGCTCATTTGTGATCTGGGCGGCGTGGCGATCGCTGACCGCAAAGCTTCCGCTGGCCGCCAGATTTACGAAAGCGAAGTATCGGCTTTTAACATCCTCTTTCGCCCGCATCTTGCAATGTTCGGGCACTGGGCGGGTATGCAACAACGAGTTCGATCTCATCTTCGCCTTGGCGATAGGCATCGGTGTTCTTCGAACCGCATCGAAGACGGGCTGCGAAACGGATCGCCAGCGGCTTGCCGTGATGCAGTTGTCATCGCGCTACCGCGTGTTCTAATCGATCGGCAGGAGACGGTCTCTACATGTTGAGCCCGAGTTCGCATCGATCGGCGCGAAGGTGCTTAAATGTTTTGAGCGATGCGAGATCGTGGTAACGATACCGCATGATGACCGCAGCTTATTAGCTGGTTGCCGGTTATTGGCGCGGTCGGTGGTGGATCGAGTTCAAAACGGACGAACTGGTCGCGACCGGAAAGGCCACTCCCAGCCGAGGTCGCGGCGCTACCGACGTAATGGACGCGGAACCTGAAGACCGCGTCGACTGCGGCAGGCCAGCACGTCGTTTTTGGTGTGTACAGCCCCGACCATCGCGCTGAAAACACTGAAAACGACTGGCTGGGCCGTTGATGGCGGATCTGCGAATCTTGCTTACGCGTATGTCGCGTTCCGATGGCTGTCATCTTTCCGCGAGTAAGAATTTATTATTGAAAGATTGACGCCGGCGCGCTTGCCATTTCGCCGGATGATCGCCGCGATGTGGGGGCATTCAGGCCAGCGCATAGCGAATATTCAAACCTGTCGAAACTATCAGCGTCAGCAGCCGCGCACTGAAATGGAAAAGCTCGGCTGGGAACGCAGGACGTCATGCGACGAATGATTCATAATGCTCAGCTTCAAATCCAAATGCCGTGCAGGAGGTTGGTCAGTCGAAAGCGCCAGTTCGACGTTGCAAGCTGCGGCGGGCGCTTTTGTCACTGAACCCTTGCGCTGACATACAGGCGGGCATCGGCCCGTTTCTCGGCGTGTTTGATGGCGTACGGATGGGCGAGCATCGGTGATCAAATATTGGGGAATGTATCCAGTGCAGGCGCTCGACGGCATCGCCGGCGCGGCTGCGTGCATCGCGAACCCCACTTCGGCGGCGCGCATTCTGAATGGTCGGGCGGTCATCGCCGGATGCTGTGGTGCCGCCATGACCGTTCGAAGGTGTGAGCTGCGCTGAGGCCCGGTGATTGGCGGATGGCTGGGTACAGGACCTGATATCCCTGTAGCCTTATGATCCTCTGATGCTTGCCGTATCGGCCAACTGTAATCTTGGTTTTGTTCGCCTCCGTGCTCAGACCAGCATGCGCAAGCGAACGGGTCCAGACAGCGCCGGGCAGTTCCAGTCCCGGCGTCTCTAACCGGTGCAAACCGGCTAATGGCCCGGATCCCCGCCGTCGCCAAGCCCTGGCCACGCTTGGGGCGATCACTCGTCCGGCCCCGGATACCGGAATAGCGCCTGGGCCCTGGTCGGCACGGTCGAAGCTGGTCGCAGTCCTGGCTTTTTCCTTGGCGCAACGCAGCTGCCGCAGCGGCAAAGGGGATCGATGAATTCATCTCTTTCTGATCGGCATGATGCTGCCGTACGAGCTCTATCCGCGCGGCAGGAAGGTCTTGTTCGACTGGCTGGCGGCGCTTGCTGTAACGCCGCCGTGCAGATGGTTCCAGCCGGTCGACTTATTTCTGATCATCTGTTCTGCTCGGTACGATCGTCACGGCGTTCCTACCGAATGACGCGACAGCCGTAGGTGCTGACGCCTGCCGGTATATGCCGCAGATCGAGCCGCCCGTCGGCCGACGCCGCCGCACCTTTCATATGTGCGTTCGCCAATGCCGGGCGAGCTTAGCTGTGCTGCCAGCTCTGACCGGCGAACTTGGTGGATCTTCGCGCGCCCATATGCCGCCGCTCGCACAGTGGCTCTATCAATTCACCGTTGCCGTCAGGATTGCCTCTGATCCCCTGCTCACCTATCTCCTCCTGCGGTTCCACCCAGCGGCGCCGTCGATGGACCGGGAAGATCGCGCGAGCCCCAACCGGAGCCAGCTTTCCGCTGGCGGGAAATGCGTGCCGGTGGCCGGCATTGCTTCCTACTTCGCTCGGGGACTTTTGGCGTGACTCGGCGCCGACCGGCAAGCTCAATGGCCGGACATCTCATGCTTCGTTAGGATCAGCGACCGTCGTCGTGCTGATCACCAGTCGGCGGCCCCGCTGCCTGTGCTGCGTGGATGATCTCATGGGGAGAAGTTGCCGCCTCGTCGCCGGGCTGTTCATACTGGATCGCGTCTGTCGAGCAGACCCGATGAGCTGGAACTCTCGGTCACGCAAGATGCTTCATAACGTGGCGGCATCCTTGCCCGGATGCTTCTTCGGCGGGCATTTCCGCTCTCGTTTCAAACTGCTGAATGAACTTTCCGATCATTGCACCGCCGCCACCGTCAGCCGGGCGTTGATGTCCCCTGCAAGTGACAAGCGTAAGATTGATAGGTGTCGACCTCATCTCAACCTCTGGCATTAGGTTCCGGTCGCCACAATCCAGGGTTAATGGCCCGAGGCGCGAAGGCGAAGCTGTGACATATAGTTCCAAAACTGGTATTATCGCTATGCCCAGCATTGGTGGTCGCCCTGCTGGCAATCACGGCGGTGTCATAGTCAACGAATGTCGGCCTGGCACTTTCTGAGACATGCCATCTCTACTTTGAAACACGGTCTGAGGCGTGATCAGCGACGCTGGCAAGCATTGGGGCGGCGCCCGTGTCCGCGCTTGAGCTGTTATTTTCATTGCGCGCCCGCGCTGTTCAGCCCACGACGTTGGCTTTTTCGCAGCCGCGATGGCGAGGCAAGGCCTGCGAGCAGCACCGCCAAAATGCCGGTCAGGGAATATGCCGTCAAATGTCCCTGCGCCACCGATGGAAGCGATCGGCGCGCCAAGGCTGCCGATCTTGTCCAGATTGAGAATATCGGCGCCGATTAGTCGTTCCCGTGGATCCGGCCGATAGTGGCCAGCGGCGCTTTATATTCGCGGCGGGAGTGACCAGCGTGATTGCCGTAATGAACAAGACCGGCACAAAGATCTGGCATGGCACGCCGACACAGCCACGGGGTCGCCGCAACGAATAATGACGGCAATGGCGCGGTTAGCGACGCTGCCCGGAGCCAGAGCTGGAGGCGAAGCACGAGTAGTCGTACCAGCCGACGGTCGCAAACGCTTGAGCGAGAATCGCAATTTGTCGGATTCAATACTTGGCACGAGGCTGCATAAATCCGATCAGGTGAGATAGGCAACTGGTCGTCGATATGGTGCTGGTCTGGGCTGGGTGATCATCACGTGGAGCGGACGATGCCATGCGCGACTATTGCATCGGGCCTGACATGTTGCCTGGGTGAACGCGAAGAGCGTTGATTTGATGGCGGCGCGGACGGCTCCAGCGCGGACGGCGGCACAGCACCAGCCGTTGCTGGCTTCTGCAGCCGCCAGCATCGCGTCTGACGGGATTATGACGCTGGCCAAGGTGCGCGAGATGGTGCCGCTAAGATCAGAAGAGCGGACCGGCTGAGCGGATCGACGACGACACCTCGCTCCCTGCCAAGGCAAGCATTCGCCCGGCACACCACCAATATTGTGGTCATCGCAAGGCATTAATTGCCAGGTGGCGGTGTCGCTGTTTCAGTTGCCAATCACGCCGCCAGCTCCTCCGGTGGTTTACGTCATTATCGCTGAAGTCGCGGATGAAGACCGCGCGGCGGAAGAAGGTGAAGGCGCCAGCGCAGATCGTCTGGCGAGACTAAACCAGATCGCGCTGGTTAAACCGGGCCGGGCCCGCGAGCGGTTCGCCATGATATCAGTGCCGATACTGCGCTCGATGGTATAACATCGCGCGCATTGCAGGCTGACGAATTAAGGAATTTACGTGGTCGGCATCGTGCCGACCATCTTGATGTGGGCCCCCGGCAGCGGCTCACGGCGGCGATGGCCGAGCTGAAATTGAACGACATGGCCGCCGCGACCAGCCCGAATCCGGTTCCGCGGCCGCAAAAGCGGCACTTCTGGTTCCACCGAAGGCACGCCATGCGCGTGTGACGTGGCGGGAAGGCTCGGCCGACCAGCTATCCTCGCGTCGCGCGTGTGCGAAGTCCAGGCGTCGGGCACAACAAACTGATCCCCGAGTGAAGCTGTCGCCTGAGTGGCTGTTGATCGAATGGCCGGAGGGCGAGGCAGAGCCAACCAAATACTGGCTCTCCACGCTGCCGGAGAACGTCAGCTTCGCGCAGCTCGTCGATCTGGCCAAGCTGCGCTGGCGATCGAGCGCGACTATCAGGAGCTCAAGCAGGAGGTCGGGCTCGGTCACTATCGAAGGGCGCGGCTGGCGTGGCTTCCATCATCACGCCACGCTGTGCATCGCGGCCTACGGCTTCCTGATCTCCGAACAGGAGACGATCCTCCCTCAGGACCTCGTTCCGCCGCGCCAGTCCAGGTCCCTCCCTTACCCGACAATTATCGACCCAGAGGATCTGCCCTTGCGGCCTGAACGCCACGTCCTGAACTCGACATCGGCCCACAGGCGCGGTTGGCTGGGCCTTCAGCAACACACTGCGAGTTCTTTGTTGTACGCTGCCAGCATCGGCAATGCAGAAAAATCATGACGCGCAAAGAACATGGACATCAATGTCGCGGAATCACCGCACCGCCGACATTCACAGCCAAAATGTGTGCTGGGCGAAACCACGAATGGCACCACATAGCGCATGCCGGCGAAGTCGACGATTTGCCCCGGATCTGACCGGCGGACCGGGCAGCACGGTGATCGGAAGATTGAAGCTAGCTTCCGATCAATGAGCCGAATAGGAGAAGGATGCGACCCCGGACCTACCCGAGCCGCATATAGGCATATCCAAGGATACGGAGTTGGATCAGGATGACCAGCGCCAATGCCAAAAAACCAGGATCTGAAAAATCCCGGACGTCAGCGGCAAATAGTGAAACCTGGGGATCATCCATGAGATCGACGGCTTGGTTTGGTTCGGACAGAGGCGGCGCTAGGTGGCCGCTACAACGTCACGCCAAGCCAGCACGGGGGCAAGTTGGGTGACCGGCAATGACGCTGTAGGGCCATTGCTTAGGTAGGATCGCCGCGCGTTCTGTCGCCTCACAATGTTTTGCATTGAGGATTGATCGCGGAAACACTCCGGGGCGACGTGCACTAACGCGCACCATTCTCGCGGCCGTCATTCAAAACCGCTGCCGGTTTTCGACCGCGTTTGTGCCGGTCGCGGTTGATCATCTAATCCGCGCCATAAATGAGAACGCGTCTAAAATCCTCTCGACTCTGTGGATCTACTACCCACGCTCCAATTGAAACCATTTTGCTGCCGGACGCGGTTTGGTAAATCAACTGGCTTCGCTGGAGCGGCGTACGTCACGCGGTGGCAAGGAAACGATCGACCATAGCCCGGGCGCTCGTGACGGCGTGGCGAACGTGGTGGCCGCGTCGCGCACTGCGCCGTCAATCGGCATACGGTCAAGGTGACGGAGCTGAGGCTTAGCTGCACTGGCGATCTTTCTCGATTGCACACCGCTTCATTGACCTTCGCCACTCGGGTGTAAGCGTCGACCGACGTGAGCTACAAAGATACCAGCGCTAAACAGGGCTAGAAATGCCGCGACTGCTTCAATCGACTTGACGTTCCTTAAGGTCAGTGGCAACGCTCCAGCCCAGAAGCATCAACATCCCCGGCAGATCGAATTTATCATCTTGTCGATCTTCGCGTCTTCAGGGTCGAATAGCGGGCTTGGTGTCAAGCATGGGGCGGCCCACGCCATCTGAGGAAAGCGCTGTGCCCGACGAGTTGGTGCCGGGCGCGGCAGCGGTGGTGCCGAAGGCGCCGCCCATCATGGACATGCGAGATGATCCCATGCCATGCGCTCCTCCCATGCCGCCGCGGGCAAACGCCGCGGTGGTTGAAAGCGCCAACGCAAAGGGCGATGCAAAGAACGGAAAGCTTTTTTCATGTCGAGACTCTCGTTGGCGCCGGCCGGCGAGCGGCTCTGAAGGGATTTCGATTGCGCCGACCCTCGACACCGCCGCGGAAGTGATCATCCTCGCGTTGCCGCTATCCTGCAGATCGTTGCCTGGGCGCAAGTTGTTGAGGATACCAGCCGTACCCACGACTGCGACGATTACAGTTACAATCACGGGTATTAAGTCACCGCGTCGGTTTTTGTTTGAGCGTGGACGTTCATGTTCTGCGCAATTCGTTGCTCGATGTGCGTGAAGCTTGATGTAGGTTCGCAATCCGCCGACACCATTAAATTGAATTTTAATCCGTGCGTTTTGAGGGGCACACGAGCCCGGCATCAAAGGTATTTGACTAATCGTGAAGTCGTTTCAGCTTGGGGAGGTGGCCGCGCGTGCGCACATATCCGGCGTGATATCGATGATACCTGAGCAAATACGATGCGAGCGGTTCTGGCCGCAGGCCGCTTTTGATCACTTTGGGCTGCTTCAGCCAACGCCAGGCGCCGGTGCATCGCTTCCAATCCGCGTGGTCGTCACTGCCCGGTCCAACGTGTTACTGCCTCCTACGCCCCGCGATACCGGCGGTCCTGGGAGCGAACCTGACGGCTTAGTATCCCGACGCGTGGCCGCTGCAGCTAGCGGCGAGAGCCCCCTCTGGCTTAGGGCCGGATAGTCGCCGATCCTGCCCTATATGCTGACTATTCGCCCGGGCGCTCACAGATATGGCGCTGTCGCGGATGCTGACGTGCCAAGGCGCAGCGGCTATGTAACGCCTCGGCATCTCGCAAAGTAGAGGAGTAACAAAAGCAGTGCCCTGATGTTTTGATCTGAACGCCGGGCGGCCACCGTGAAAGGGAAAATGCAATAAATCGTCGATGAGCTTGGCGCAGATGACCTCGTATTTTTCCTGGTACCGTTTGCACGGGGAGCCGTGGCCGGCCGCGAAACCAAAACTCGGCTTCCAGGATTCCTTTTGAGGTGGTTCCCAAAACGCAGGTCCCGGTGGATGGCCGCTCGTGGCATGGCGAAACGGTCGCGCCAGGAATTCGCCAAGTGCCAGCCGGCGGCCGGAAAGGCGACGCTTCGGTCGGCACCTCGGAACCATCGCCCAAGAATCAGAGCCTCCTCGCTGTGTGGGCACTCTTCGCCCATATGGCTTCGAAGTTGAGCGACGAGTTCGCACGCTCGCTTGCCGTCGTTGGCGATGTTGTTGAGCGCCTGCTCAACTTCTTCCAGATTCAGCGGTTGAGCGCGCAGCCAGTTTAACCCGGCCTGTGCATTGGTGACCATCGCCGTGATCGCATCGATCATCGCGTGGGCTTGCGCATTGCAGGTACAGCGCTGGATCTACCGAGATCTGCGATGGCACTTGATCGGTGGCGTCGCGCACCCCTTCCTCCAGCCGTAAAACGTGTTGATCCGATGGCATGACAAATCTCCTCAAAGCGTAGCCGGGGACGCTGTGGCCTTTGCAGGCAGACTGGGAATGCAGTTATCTCCCGCGCGGATGCATGGTCGTCGTCATCGGGTGCTCCAAGTTGCGGCGTTGAAGGGTGGGCAGAGCTTGCTCACGATGTCGCCGTTGCTTTGCCTGCAATCGCTTCCAATGCGGCGGCCATAGCGTTGATTGTCATGTTCTCCGCACCCTCCACGCCGTGGCGGCGCGCAAGAAATGCAGGATCGTTGTACGACAGCCACGCGGTGCCCGACGCGTCCTGCCAAACCAAGGCTTTGAGTGGTAGGTCGATGCCGACCGTCTGAATAGACTGCATCAGCGGCGTGCCGGCCTTTGCATTGCCGAAGACCAGGAGTTCTGTTGGCCGCAGCGAGAGCCCGACGGTCGTCGCGCCCGGCGGCACTGGTCAATATGGGCAAAGACGGTCATTCCCCTGGCCCTGACCTCGGCTTCGAACCGGTTCATCGTTTCCTCCGGTCCGTAGCGGCTTTCGATCGTAATCAATCCATCTGCAGTCATCGCTTGCGTCTCATGGCATTTGCGATGAACTGACTCTACCCTCACTGGGACGTATTCCGCCTTGAGCGAGTTCTGAAAAATCCTGAAAAGCGTTCCCCGACGCCCGCAAATTCTTGCGCGAAACCGTCCAAAATGGCGCGTAAATGCCGGAAGGGAACACCGATGCCAGGTCAGGACCGACAGCCCGTCTACAAGTTCGGCGCTTGGGAAATCGATCTCGCGCGCCGCGAGATGCGGCTGAACGGCATTCAGGCTGAGGTTGGAAGCCGGGCGTTCGAAATCATCGAGACGCTGGTCCAGTCGGCCGGGGAACTCGTCGACAAGTATGATTTGATGAACCGTGTGTGGCCCGGGGCAGTGGTTGAGGAAAATACCCTGCAGGCTCAAATCTCCGCGATACGCAAGGCGTTGGGTCCCGATCGGGGTCTATTGAAGACCATCGCGGGTCGTGGCTATCTCGATTGCTGGGAGACTGGGTCATTGAGCAGGAGGATTTTGCCGCGGCCGGCATGCCGACTTCTGAACCCACTCGAAGCTATGTCACAAATATTACGGCCCAAACCAGCGAATTGATCGGCAGAAAGTCTGCCGAGGCACAACTATTGGAGCTGCTTTCGACCTATCGAATGGTCACCATGACCGGGCCCGGCGGCATCGGGAAGACCGTACTCGCGCAGGCAGTCGCGCGCAGTCTGCTCGCGACTTTCGGAGGTGACGGCTTGCTGGTCGAACTGGCCCCGCTGTCGGATCCTGCTCTGGTGCCACTTGCGGTTGTGACTGTTCTCGACCTTAGACAGAGCGGCGACGGGATTTCCTTCGAAGCCATTGGGCGGGAAATCGGAGCAAGAAAACTCCTGCTCGTGCTGGACAATTGCGAGCATCTCATTGAAGGGGCTGCGAGGTTGGCGGACACGCTCGTGCGATTCTGTCCAAATACAACGATTCTGGCGACCAGCCGCGAGGTGCTTCGAATCGATGGCGAGTATGTCTATCGCGTTCCCTCGCTTGATGTTCCGGGACAGGGCGGAGATGGAGATCACGATATCCTCGCACGCAGCGCAGTGCAGCCCTGATTGCCAGGACAAAAGCATTGAACGCCGACTTCTTGCCACGCGGGAAGACCTTCAATTGGTCGCTGCGATTTCGCGTCAGCTCGATGGCATCCCGCTGGCCATCGAATTCGCGGCTGCTCGCGTCGCAACGATCGGGTTGCAACAGGTCGCGGCGCGCCTGCACGATCGCTTCAACCTGCTGACCCGCGGCCTCCGGACGGCATTGCCGCGGCACCAGACCTTGCTTGCGACCCTCGATTGGAGCTACGAACTGCTGTCTGAAACAGAGGCGCGGGTGCTGCGCCACCTGGCGGTGTTCAACGGCGATTTTTCGCTCGATGCCGCTGCCGCAGTGATAGGAAATTTCGACGCCGTCTCGGTCGCCGATGATCTTGCAGGCCTGGTGGTCAAGTCGCTCGTCGTCGCCGATTTTCAAGCCCGGGACGACCACTATCGCCTGCTGGACACGACACGCGCCTACGCCCTCCAAAGCTGCGCAGCGCGGAGAGGCACCGGCAAGCCGCACGTCGCCATGCGGAATACTTCCGGGAAGCCCTCATTCAGGCTGAGGCAGAGAGCAATTCCTTGCCGCAAGCCGATTGGCAGAAGCGCTATGGCCGATACACTCGGCAATAGTCCGTGCCGGCCTCGAATGGGCATTCTCCGGCGACGGCGACGCGCAGATCGGCGCGGCGTTGACTGCCGCTGCAGTGCCGCTTTGGGTCCACCTGTCGCTATTCGGCGAATGTCGCGAGCGCACGGAGCTGGCGCTTGCGCAGCTGGACGATGGCGCAATGGGTTCAACACGCTTGCGCATGCAGCTTCGCGGCCCTTGGCTGGTCGCTGACGTATGGCCAAGGTCGTGCGCGGGGAGCGGGCCCGGCACTCACAACCACCCTCGAATTGGCGGACCGGCTCGATGACAAGGACTATCGCCTGCGCGCCCTCTGGGGCCTGTGCGTCGACCAGTTCAACAATGGCGAATTTCTCAAAGCACTCGAGTTCGCTCAACGTTTCACCAAGGCAGCGGAGGCTCTGACGATCCGACCGACTTGATGCTGGCCGATCGCCTTCTTGCCGTGTCGCTGCACTTTCTCGGCGACCAAAATGGCGCACGTCGTCACATCGACCAGGTGAACGCGTCCCTCGATCTCCTGGTCGAGAAGCTCAAGATTTTTCCGCTCGATCTGCGGATCTCGACGCACTATTTCCGTGCCCGCATCCTCTGGCTGCAAGGTCTCTTCGATCAGTCGCTGCGTCTTGTCGAGGACAACGTCGAGGAAGGGCGCGCGAACGGTCACGCCTTGACCTTCTGCAGCGTGCTGGGCCAGAGCGCGTGCCCAATCACTTTTCTGGCCGGTGATTTCGATGCGGCGGAGCGCTACGGCGACGTGCTGTTCAAGCACGCTGAGCGTCACGCGATACGCCTTTGGCGGCTTTGGGCGGGCTGTTTCAAGGGCATGATCATGGCCAAACGCGGCGACATCGAGCCTGGACTGGCGCTCTTGCGGAGTGAAATAGATCGCGCGGGCGACGCCAGGTTCTTGCCTCGCTTTCTGCTTCCGCTGGGGGAACTCGCGGCTTGCCTCGGCGAAGCAAGTGAGATCGAAAAAGGGCTTACGGCGGTCGACGAGACCTTTGGGGCGCTGCGAAGCCAAGCAGGAACAGTGGTACGTCCCGGAGCTGCTGCGCATTAAGGGCGAATTGATGCTGAAGGACACGCAACATCGATCAGCCTCGTCGGCGGAAAAATGCTTCTCCGAAGCTTTGAGGTTGGCAAAGCACCAGGGCGCCCTGTTCTGGGAGTTGAGGAGCGCGGTAAGTCTCGCGCGGCTCTGGATCGGGCAGGACCGGAAGTCCGACGCAAGCCAAATCCTCGCTCCAGTATGCGGCGCATTTGCGAAGGGCCTTCAGATTGCCGACGTTCGCGAGGCAAGAGCGCTGCTTGGTGAGCTGGCCGGTGGCAAGGGGTGAGACGTCAATCCACTCGCCACTTGAAGATGGCCAGCTCGCTTGCTTCCATAGTTTCGGCCCGCGCACCTGGATCGCTCGCATGATGAGAAAGAGTTCGTCGCTTATTCTGAATGGGCGTTCGGAACATACCTGCGACCGCGTTAAATTCAATCGAATTTCCATGATTATAAGCACGCCGCCAGCTCTTGCATCAGCCGCCCGCTCGTTGACAGCACGTCCAGTCCGGCCAGACTGCGGAATTTCCTCTGCACGGGCGCGTGCGCGTCCGTCTGAACAGCGCACGCCATAGATATCACGTGTTCTGGGACCGACTTAAAGCGCCGCATGGCGCCGCCATCGGCAACTTCTCGATAAAGGCTCAGCGGATATAACAGATCTGGGCGGCCAGCTTGTCACGATCCCGGTTTCGACGTCGGCGACCGTATCGCCGTCGTCCCGTCAGGAGCCGATACCCCGCAAAAGGGATCAGCTTGGAGATGTCCCAGATTGGCTCGGCGTAATCCAGACGGCGAACTTTCACATATGTTGGTACTGTGGCTGCCGCAGCAGCGTCGGTGATGTCGGGAAATGGTCTTCCTGTCGCTTAGTACGACCATTGCGCTCACACGACTCTGCCAGGCTTACGCGTGGTCGGAATGCCGCCGCAGCGCTGTTGACATTTGGCAGTGACGAATGCCGTTCGGCCCTGCTTATGTTGTCCTCGATCTCCGCCGTCGGCTGCGTTGTAGCCGCGCAGCCGTCCGTGCCGCTGCGGCGGTGTCCGCTGGTTGGGCGGACGCCATCCATCCGCTGCGCAAATCACCGCATCAACCACCGGTAATCGCCAGGGAGTATTCCTGCCACGCGCCTTCTCGGTGCGCTGCCTGCGGAAGACGGTCAGTCATCTTGTTGATTATAACCATCATGCGCTGATGGTCTGTGCCCCGGCTATACAAGCAGAAGACGGTCACAATATTCCACCGCTAATTCAAGTTTTGAACGAAGCGAGCTGATTCTGATGTCCGCTAATGGATGAACCGGTTGGAGCCACCCTGCCAGCACGAATAGTTTCCGTCCACTACGACAGAGAAAGCCTCCCGCAGGTTGCGGAGGCCTTTGCGTGGTTAGAACGCCGTTCATCGCTGCCCAGTTAGCTTAGCGATCCGCTTCTGGATCATGCGCAGATAGTAGCGCAATTCTGAAACATTCCTGGTCTGGTTGGTGATAGCGACCAGCTGCATAACACCGACCGTGCCGCAGTGGCGATGATCGCGGAGTTCCCATGCTCATCCCACCGCGCAAGCGGGCGCGAACGTACCTCGGAGTGGTCAAATTTACCTGCTGAAGCGTTATTATCAGGATCTCATAGCGGTCTCTTTGCTGACTAGATAGGGGAGATTAAATTGAAACCATTACCATTAAATCTCTTTCGCGAGTGGGGCCACCGAGCTGTTCCCATTTAACGAAGAGGTTCTGATTGCTTCCATGGCGGTTCGATTTCGCCGATCTCTTCGGCTTCCTTTGCAGTTCCGCCAAGAGCGCATGGCAGTGAATCCGGGATTACGAAGACGCCCCCACAGCTGCCGCGCGCTTCCCGACATGCTGGCCCGTCTCGTCGCGTGCCTGTCGTGACCATTGCTGATCCGTGCGCATCGGCGACAGGGGGTAGGAAGCTGAACTCGCGTTGGCAAGCGACGCCTCTCAAGAGCCGTAACAAAAGCAAGGACTCGGCCGTAAGAATGGAGTTGAGGCCATTCGCTGGCGCTCATAGGACTGATGGCTACCGGCGGGCCATGAGCGGATTGGTGGAAGGACATCCGCAATGACCAGCCTTCACTTACGAATGTTCAACGTCAGAGAACGTCACGATCATAATCGTACTTCGACGAATGCGCAGCGGCGGCGAGGGATGTGGCCTCGATCATTGATCGAGCGGCGAGAGTTTCGGCCGCGCGACCTTGATGGACTGGCGGCGAACTGGGAGCCGGGGATGCACCAGAATGGAAACTTCAGATGGGCAAAGAATCGGTTTGTTTATGCCTGATCCGTGGTTATTATTGAAATTGTTCGGAGGTCTGGTAATATCCAGGTGACTCTTCCACGATTTCACCAGCTAAGGCTGCCACGATTGGCATCTTGTTCGTCGGTCGCGAAGGGGCGCACCGCCCCGGCGCGAAGATGGACGCCGTTTCCGCACGACGCTTGGTTCCCGCGACGAGGCGGCGGCGTGGCGCCACCAGAACACATCGGATCGAAGAGCCGATTGCTTGCAGCACAGAAGACAATTCTCAGCGGTGCTGGGGCGAGGCGGGCTGAGCTGCCGCTGGCAAATTAGCCCAGGCAGTCACGAATCGCTGAAACGGTCGTCACCCAGTTATCGTGTTCCGAAGACTGTGCAGCTATTCCGAAACCGGTAAAGGTTAACTTTTTCGCCGATGTGCCCATCTTCATGGTGGTTGGATGTCGCTGCTTTTGCCGTCGACAGCCTGCGCGACGGCCGAGTCGGCGGCGCATTCCCGGGTGCGGGGCAACCGCTGGAAGAGTATCCATCTGTCCTGGATCCGCCAGGATCCACGCCGCTGGCGGATCACAGCTGATCGAACGGCTGGGCCATGGGCCGAAGCGAGATTGCTGCCGCTGGGACCGACCTGTCGAGAATATCGGCGAGTGCGGCGCTTCGTTGTCATGGTCGCGCAAAGCGGCTTGATGGCTATACTTTCAGAACAGCAATGGAGCCACAATACGGAACCGAACGAATGAGG
>ERZ1370068.8112-contig-6991_pt1 | contig 40133 bp, 52 predicted proteins | sample MGYA00561227_ERZ1370068 | MGnify/ENA primary metagenome ERZ1370068 (study PRJEB38410, sample SAMEA6850437) | metagenome | study: Metagenomic assessment of the ecological functions of the soil: analysis of the soil microbiota associated with the... | reverse complement strand
CTACGTATTGCTTTCGCAGCCCAGACCTTGAGGAAATAGACGCGCCAATAATCCGTCAAGCTGTTCGGATTCGCACGCCCCGCGACCGCAAGAGCTGCGGAGTTGACGCGCGAATCGAGCTCACCACGCCGTTGAAGCACGGCGAGGAACAATGCCGACGAGATTGGCATCGATCACCGGTGCCTGTGTGCGCTTCCAAAGACCGAAAAGAAACAATCAGCCCCGCGCGCCAGCCAGATAGGACCAGAATTGCGATGATCCCCAGCGATCGTCGCGTGCAGGCCGAGGCACCGCCCACCAAGACCGATGACCACTCCGGCACCGTGCGTTTCCGCTGCGCCGATCCGGTGCCGAGGCTGATATAACTCATGGCGACCGCAGCAACAGGGTAAGAACGACACCGCCTGCGCCCGTAGAGAGCGCCGCGCGCAATCGGCGTGCGGTTCGCTTCCAGCGTGGCGTAGGTTAGCCGTCAGCGGTTAGTACATGATGAAGAACGCGGGCGAAGCAGAGTCCCCCTAATCAGTCCAATAACACCCCACCACCCTCCACGCATAATCAGGAAGCGCAAGATGCCGAGTTGGGTCGTCGTCCGGGCAGCATGGGTGCAAACGCCATCAGAGAAAGAAAGACCTTCAAGAAAGCGCTCCTTCAGACAATCATCCAATCTCCGCCTCTCTTGCAACTGGCTTGTGCGATTTTCCGATGCGGGGCCCCCGTGGAGCAGTGTGACGCCTGAAGAGGAGTCGGCGATGTCCTTCCAGTCCCCCTGAGGTCAGCGCGAGTCATCAACTTTTTTCAATCGTTGTTCCGTGCAGACCCTCACGAGCTATGAATCTCTCGCGGAATATTCAACAAATGCGTTGAACGCGCCAAGCCCGCATGCTGCAAGGCGATGGTTGGCCGCTGGCGCACGCGCGGCAAAGCCGGCGCGCTGCAGTGGCGACGCGCGCCAGGTCCGCGGCACAGAGAATAAAGGCTGGCGAGTTCTCGCGTAACGGACCGCCGCGTCCAGACTTGTCCAACAAACAGGTTCAACGCGTAGTGCCTGATCAACCAGTGCGCGCGCTGCTGCGCCCAGCAGAGATCAAGTGGCCATCGTCTGGTTTCTTGTGCCCGCCTGCTTCCATCCTAAATGAGTACGACGCACTGAAGGTGGGTGGCGCTGAGGGCACGGAGGAACGTAATGAGGGCTGGCTTCGTCCAAAGTGGTTACGTCCCCGCCGCTGTTCAGTTAAAGAAGACATGTGCGCGTATCCCAGCGAAGCGCCGCCGCCGCCCAACGGCAAGCAAAGTGGACAGGCGCTTCCAGTGGCCGCTAAGATCGGCGCTTCCCGGCGCCCAGGTGCGTCGGGCCGGCGACCACGGGTTGCCGGCAGTGAGACGCGCCGGTGCCACTTCCGAAGACAATCCAGGCGGGCGGCGGGCGCACGGCAGCGTCCACCGTTTCCTTCACTGGCTCGAGATGGCCCCGTCCGTTCAGCCAGGCATGTGCCGGCTGCAGCGACCGTGTCTCACCTGCGTGGAGCAGTCGCCAGACATGGCCCGGGTGATGCCGCACCGCGCGTGAGCTCGATTACGCACGTCCGCTACCCGCGCTGGGCAGTCCAGAAGAATCAGCACGAACCGTATCGTGCCGCGGTGGGCCCGCACGCGGGCGGCCCGCGCTCACGATAACCTTTCACCACTGCGGCGCGGTCAGCGCCTGCGGGAATGCGCCCCGCGCGGCCCGGGGGAGGCCGCAAAGTGGCTGTGCGCCTTCCACGCAGATTGTAAAGCGTGTCGTCACCCGCCGCGGACGTCAGCAACGCCCGTGCCACGCCCCCTCTGCGTCTCTGCCTCAGTGAATGCTGCGCTGGCTCGGAACTGGGGTGCGCTTCCGCAACGGCAAAATCCTGACGCCGCATCTGAGCTTGAGTCCCATGCTCAACACCCATCACCATGAAATCCGCACTAAGTCAGTTTATTCTGCGATCACATCCAAAAACTCCGTCACGGAATCCGCCTTGGTCCAGAGCCCGACCCACCCGCCCGTGAAGGTCTTGTCGTCGTGGTCGAGGAGGAGTGAGTCGTCCAGGTACGCCTGGATCTTCGGTCCTTTGGCAACGACGCGGATGCGGTGCCACTCGCCCAGTTTGGGCTCCGTGACTCTCGCCGACGCGATCGTGCTTCGCTTGCCGTTCACGATCGTGTAGAGGCGGAAGTTGTTCTCGAGGGCATTGGCTCGAACCAGCAGGTAGTTTCTTCCGTCCTTGGCCCGGACAATGACCCCTCCGCTCGCGTCTTCCTTGCCGGAGATCGGCCGGAAGCGGACGGTGGCGTCGACGTCGTCGAACTTCTGATCCTCGAGGATCGCGACCGCCCAGGGTTGAGTCTCAGCGACCTGGGCGAGCACCTGGCGCCCGCCCGAGGAGCGGCGCGTCCACTGGCCCGCGACGAACTTCCATTTCGGATTCTCCTTGCCGAGGTCGTCCTTCATGCTGGCCCTCTCCGGTGACGTGATCGCGAGCCGTTGGACATCGGCAGCCGCGCCGATCTCGTAGGCAGCTCGCTGCCAGGAGCAAAACCATTGAGAGAACCGTCTTCATGGGTCCTCCTTCCTTTGGCGGAGCTGGTTTCAGCCCGATCATGACGCGAGATCAGCCGCGCGTCCCTGAAGAGTGTCTGACAGTCCTGTCAGGATCAGCGGCTTCGGGGCGAGGCGCTCACTCCGCACCGAGGGCACCGCCGACTCGGAATTTGAGGCTAGTTACTTCCGGCGAGAGATCCAGAACAGAAGACAGGCAACACGATCCGAAAGAGACTTCCCGCGCCCTCCTCGCTCTCGACCTCGATGCGCCCCCGTTCACTCCGACGGCCCATCGCGCAGTCGCCAGGCCCAGCCCCGTCCCACCCGCTTCGCGCGAGCGCCCATCGTCGACACGGTAAAAGCGCTCGAAGATTCGCCCGTGATGCACCGCCGAAATCCCCGGCCCTGTATCCCGGATCTCAATGGCCGCCTCGCCGGACGGCATCTCCCTCACCCCCACGCGAATGGCCCCGTTGCTGGGTGTGTATTTGATCGCGTTATCGAGCACGTTGATCAGCCCCTGCCTCAGGATCGCGGGATCGCACCTGGCCGAGACCTCCGCCGCGGCGTCAATGGTCACGCGCTGCTCCTTTTCCTCCGCGAGGACTTTGAGATGCTCCACGACACTCACGGCCAGCTCACTGAGGCTCACGACTTCAAGCGCCGGCCGGATTCGGCCAGATTCGCCCCGCGTCAGCGTGAGGAGGCTCTCCACGAGGCGCGTGAGGCGGTCGACCTCTTCGAGCATGCTCCCGATGACCTCGCGGTAGCCATGCGCGCTCAGGGACCGCTGAAGCGCCACCTCGCCTACGCTGCGAATCGCGGTGAGCGGCGTGCGAAGCTCGTGCGAGGCGTCCGCCGTGAACCGGCGCAGCTGCTCGAACGCCTCCTCCAGGCGAGACAGCGTGCCATTGAACACGCTGGCGAGCTGACCGAACTCGTCTCGAGGGTTCTCGACGGGAAGCCGTTCGGTCAGTGACTCCGCCGAGATCTTGCGCGCCGTGTTCGCCATGGCACCGACGGGGGCGAGCACCCGACCCGCGAGGAAGTAGCCCCCGCCGATCGCCAGGCCGATGGCGCAGGGAACGCCCATCGCCAGGATGACGCCGAGAGTCCAGAGGCTCTGCTGCAGGGCCGTCTCGTCCCGAGCCGCGGTGATGCGATGGGAGGCGTCTGCAAGCGTTCCAAGGCGATACGGCGGCGCGCCGCCCGGCGGCCAGCCAGGCGTTTGGTAGAGCACCGTGCCACCCTCGACCACTTGGAAGCGTGTGATGCCCATACGGTGAGCGAGCTCGCCCAGATCCCCGGTCTCCTCGTGGTAGACCTTCTCGATCGTCGCGAGGTCGTCGCTGATCTGCCGGTCCAGCGCGCTGTACAGGCGCGCCCTCACGAACAGGAGGACACCCGCGGAAAAGACACAGATGACGAGCGCCAGCACGCCCGCGTGCCACAGGGTGAGGCGTGCGCGTACGCTGGGGGCCAAGAACCTCATCCACGTTCAGTGCGCAGGGCAAACCCAACGCCGCGAACCGTGTGGAGCAACTTGGTCTCGAAGGGATCGTCGATCTTCCGGCGCAGCCGGGCGACCGTCACGTCGATCACGTTGTCGAGCGGGGTGGCGCGCGCGGTGACGCGCGCCAGACGTCGCGCGCGAGCATTTCTCTCGACACGACGTGACCGACATGGCGGAGCAGATACTCGAGCATCTCGAATTCCTTCGCCGTGAGTCGAGAGAATGCCCGGCCCGCACCACGTGGCGCGTCACGAGGTCCATCGTCAGGTCGCCCTGCTGCAGTTTCAGGATCTGATCTGGCCGGCCGCGGCGCAAAGCGCCCGGATTCGCGCCAGCAGCTCAGGGAACGCAAACGGTTTGACGAGATAGTCGTCGGCGCCATCGTCGAGCCCGCGCACCCGATCGTCCACGGTGTCCTTGGCGGTCAAGATCAGGACGGGCGTCGGGAGCCCACGCTTGCGGAGCGTGGTGAGGACCTCGAGCCCGTCGCGCCGCGGCAACATGAGATCGAGCACCACGAGATCGAACGACTCGTGGTTCACGAGGAAAAAGCCTTCTTCGCCCGTGTACGCGACTCGGACGTCATAGTGCTCCGCCTCGAGCCCCTTCACGAACGGCCTTCGCGACCTTCTTTTCGTCTTCGACAATCAGGACACGCACGGCACACAGGAGTATAGCGGCCCCCTCAGGCCCCGCACCTGACATGGAATGTCAGGGAACTCTTCAGTGGCGTCGGCGGGATGCGACGTCATGATCTGGGAGCAGCCGTGGTCACGACGAAGGAGGCACAGATCATGAGACGCACCATCACGGGGACATTGATCGTCTACGCCGTATTCGCCTCCATTCCATTCCCCTCGCTCGCCCAGCCGGGCTCCGTCAGCGAACGGGAGGCCCTGGCTCGCGAACTGAGCACTGCCTGGCTACCCCTCGAAAGTGGAATGACCGTGAGCCGGAGTGAAGGCACACCGATCTCGGCCAAGTATGAGATCGACGACGGCACCTTTCAGCTCTCCGTATACACAATGAGGGGCGAGAGATTCTCGGAGGTCATCGTGGACTACAACGTCGGGACGATCCTGAAGGTCGACCCAATCACGGACGGCGGGGATCTGGCCGCGGCCAAGAATCAAAGAGAGATCATGGCGAGGGCGACCCGCACGCTCGAGGCAGCCGCCGGGGACGTGGTAGGCAGAAATCCTGGGTACCGGGCCGTCAGCGCGATGCCCAGCCTAAAGGAGGGCCGTCCGGTCGTGGAGGTCATCCTGGTCAACGGCGATGCCTGGAGGATCGCGTTCGGAAGCCTCGACTAACGATCATCAGAAACGGGATGCGTCGACTCGCATCACGGCGCGGGCGTCGTCCACTGCCGGGCGGACTAAAGCGTGATGGCCAGGCCGTCGTGGGCGCATTCCTCCGGGACGGCGTCCGCGTGGGCGAGCATCTCGCGGCTCATGTGGGTCAGCACGATGCGCTTGGCGCCGAAGTGTTCGCGGTGGGCGACGATGTCGGGGTAGTTGAGGTGCCACTTCACCGGCTTGGCGAAGAAATAGCACTCCGCGACGAGGAGATCGGCGCCGCGACTGACCTCCCCGAGTGCCTCCGTCCACTCGCCGTCGCCCGTATAGGCGACGATCTTGTCCCCCACCTCGACGCGCAGCGCCGAGGGATGCGTCTCCCGCGTGTGATGGGCATCGACAGGCGTCACGCCCAAGTCGAGCAGCGTCGTGCCGCCGACCGGGCTTCATCTCGATCCAGTGCAGCGGGAACTTCGGCGCCATCACGCCGGAGCCGGGGAAGAGCGCCTCGCGGAGGTCGTCCATAGCGTCGCTGGAGGTCGCGCGGCCCGGCGACGGTGAGCGGCCGCGTCCGCCGCGAGGCCAGCATCGCGTCCATGAGGAGGAACGGCACGCCGCCGCAGTGGTCGCCATGCAGGTGCGTCAGCAGGATCGCGTCGAGCGAGTTGGGCTCGATGCCCTGCTGGGCCAGGGCGATGAGCGACGAGGTGCCGAAGTCGATGGCGAAACCGCGACGCGGGGCCGTCGACCACGATACAGGTCTGGAAGCGACCTCCACTGCCGAAGGAATCGCCCGAGCCGGCAAAGCGGACGGTGACGGTCATGGTGTCCCCTCGGACCGGGAGCATAGCACCGGTGCGGCTTGGCTAAAGTGACCCGAGCTACCCGTCCACGAACACGGCCGCGCGGTGCGTCCCGGGCAGGAAGACGTAGAGCCGGTGTCGGCGGCCATCCAGCGCCGTCGTGTGCGCCCCCGGCTCCGTCGGCACCGTCTCGAGCCGCCGCATGGCACGCACGTCGATGACGTCGATCACCCCAGGATCCCCCACGGCGACGTACAGGCGACCGAGGGCAGGGTCGAGGAAGATCACGTCCGGCGCCCCGGAAAGCCCCACCATCCCGAGCACGCGACCCGTCGCTGCGTCCAGCGCCACCAGCTGCCCCTCGTCACACGCGCAGAACAGCCGCCCGCTGTCGACGTCGAGCTCGAGCCCATGCGCCCCGGTGGCGGGCACCTCGTAGGTGTCGGCGATCCGGCTCGCGGCATCCCCAGCCACGACAATGATCTGTGACGGCGCGGCGATGTTGACGAAGAAGCGATCGAGCCCTCGATCGTAGATCGCCCACCGCGTGCGGCCCGGGACGGCAATCGCGCTGCGCAGCCGCCTGGCGTCGACATCGACCACGGAGAGCGTGAAGGAGCCCGGCACCGCCGGATCTCCCACGTTGGCCGCCAGCAACGTTCCACGACGCGAATCGAAGGCGAGCCCGTTGGGGTGGACCCCCACGCCCACTTTGACAATTTTGTCCTCGGCCTCGGGCTGGAAGAGGCCGACGGTGTCCTCCCCGCGGTTCGACGTGAAGGCCAGGTCGCGGGCCCCGTCCACGAGGACCCCGGCGACACCCGGCAATCCGCCGATGGAGTGCGTGAAGACCCCACGCGCGCAGTCGATCACGTCCACCGCATCGTTCGCCGTGTGGGCCACGTGAGAGCCGGCGCGTGCGCTCGTGAATGCGCCGCGTGGTCGAAGCCGCCCTGCGCCGCGTGAGCGGGGAGATCGATATGGCCGGTCAGCCGGAGCGCCACGTCTAGACCGTGGCCTTGCGCTGGCAGAACGCGTAGAGGGCATCGTACATCGGGAACTCCCACTCGAGCTTCTGGTGATCGTCGGCCGTGAGGATCGCGAACCCGCGGGCGATCGCCTCGAGCCCCTCGCCTTCCGGCATCTTGTACGCGGACGTCTCCGGGCTCGTGTCGGCGTGGTTGACGATCTTGCCGACCATGTCGAGCGCCGGATCCTTGCCCCAGAGCCCGAACGCCCGCATGAGCGTGACGAACGAGCAGATCTCGCCCTCGGGGACGTGCTGGTGAGTGTACTCGGCCCCTTGGGCGTCGTAGGAGCGCGCCTTGAGCACCTCGGCGCGTCTCCAGCACCTTGTCCGCCGGCACATAGAGGAACTGCGCCTCCTTGTCGATGAACCGCTTGATCAACCAGGGGCAGGCCACCCGGTCCACGTTGCCGCCTGCGCGCGTCACCCAGAGCATGTCGTCCTCCCTCACTGTTTGGCTACGGTGTTGCCGTCACTTGGTCCCGCGGATGACCACGTCATCGAAAGCCGTGATCGAATCCGCCTTCGTCCACAGGCCAATCCGACCGGATTTGAAGCGCGCGTCGCGATGGTCGAGATAGAGCGCGCCGTTGAGCCACGCCTGCATGTGATCGCCCACCGCCACGACGCGGAGGCTGTGCCACTGGCCGAGCGCTGGCGGCTTGACGCTGGCGCTGGCGAGCTGCCTCCGCCCCCGGTCATAGGCATACAGCCGGAAGTTGTCCTCGAGCGCGTTGGCGCGGACGACGTAGTAGCGGCCATCCGCAAACCGAAAGATGATGCCGCCGGAGGCATCCTCGCGGCCCGAGATCGGCTTGAACTTCACCGACACGTCGACGTCGGTGTAGGGCCCGGGGGCGCCACGATCACGTCGAACGGATTTCGCGTCGCGCGCTGCACGAGCACCTTCTTGCCGCTTGGCGCGCCCGGCATCTCTTCAACCGTCCACTGGCCACCGATGAGGGTCCAGCCGTCCACACCAGTCGCCCTCGAAGTCGAAGGCCGTCGTGACCGCATCTCCGGCCAATTCGAGGGGCGTGGCGGCGTGCGCCGGAACGGACGCCGGTCGCGTGAGACCGAGGCCGGCGATCGCCGTCACCGTCGCCTTGAACAACACTCGTCGTGACATCCTTCCACCTCCTTCGGCTTGGTCGATATGCATCAGGTCACCTCGTGCCATGCGCAACCCGCGGTTTCAGCGCGCGGGGTAATGTCGGTGCGTCCCAACAGGAGCGTGAGGGCCATGGCAAGCAGAAATGTAACGTCTAGTAGATGTAGTGTCAAGTGTTACTTTCGAGGAGCTGCGCGCCCGCCTCCTGCACGTCGACCAGATCGAGCCGCTCACCGACGAGCAGCTCCGGCGGCTCGGGCATCAAGCGCGAGATGGATCGGATCGGGGCCACCGACTGAGACACTATCGTGTACCCCGGCTTCTTGGACTCGGCCCGGCGGCGCGAGTTAGGCTGTAGCGGTCGATCTCCGGCAAATGGGGGCATTGAGGCGGTGACGGAAAGCGCGAGCAAGCGCATCGCGCTCCCGCTGGGCTATGGCGGCTGGCTTGTGTACGTCGACGCCCCCGCGTACCGACTGCTCGTGCGCCTCTACGTCGACAAGCACTTCCTGAAGGAGACGCTCCGCGAATGGGGGATCCTGGCGCCCGTCCTGTTCATGGTGTTGCAGGCGCTCCAGGTGATCATCTCGCCGATCCCCGGGGAGGCCACGGGCTTCCTCGGCGGCTATCTTTTCGGCGAGTGGCTCGGGCTCTTGTACTCGAGAGGGCACCTCGGCCTCAGGAGCCGGCGTCCAACCAGCATCACGACCCCTGTTTCGGCGGTGGGGGCGCCGGCGCCTGCGCCACCGCGGTTCCGCAACGCGGACAATGCGTCCACCCCGCATCGAGTACGGTGTTGCACGCGGCACAGGTGGAGGGCTTCGAACCGGTGGCACCCGCCGGTCTTGGCGAGGATGATGTGCTGTCTTCTTCCGTCCCCCTGCGATGCCCTTCTTGAACTCCGTCAGAGAAGACCCGAGCGATTTAGCAAGACCCGGGAGCTTGCTACCGCCAAACATCACCAGGACGATGACGAGAATGAGCAACAGCTCTTGGTAACCGAGGCCAAACATGTTTTCGCCCTCCTGCGGGGCACCTTACGGGTCGCAACGACGAGCTGTCAAGGCGGCGGCGCGGAGTTGATAGCCCAGCACAACCGCAGGGGCGGCTTGGCATCAACGGTCGATCTGTTGGACAGCGCTGGCATTACCCGCCGGGGTGAGGTGGCAGTGGTCATAGAATAGGGGCTGCCCTCGCGACGCGCGCAACGCCGGCAGTAAGTCGCTTAGTTGATAAGTTCCCGTGCGTCGTCTGGTTGACAGGGCCGGCCCATCCGGCGATAGATTCTCCATGACGGCCGACGGGCGATCGCGGACCCCCAGGGCGCTGGCCTGCTGGGGCATCGGCATGTTGCTCATCGGGATGCTGCTCGCCGAGCCTGTGCAGGCCCAGATCCTCGAGATCGACGCGTTGCTCGCGCTGAAGCGTCTCGCGGCGGCCACGACGCGCGCCGGTCCTGACATACCAGGAGTACGCTAGCCAGATCCCTGCGACAAAGCGGGCGGTCGAGCGCTTTCTTCAATCTCCCGGCGGGGCGGCAAGCGCCATTCCCATGGCATTGGCCATGGCGTACTACGAACTGGCCGCCGCAACCTGGCGGGTCTCGAACGAACGATCTACCGTCGGTTACATTTGGCTCGGTCAGCAGCTCGAACAGGACCACGGCGCCTGCCCGCAGATCTCGGGGTTGATAGAGACGGCGACGGCCAGCGTGGGCCGGCTCGATCCCCGGCGAGCTTCAGCGCGGCGCGAAGAGATCGGGAAGGAGGCCACGAGGGCATGGCCTCCCGTGTCTTGGGCCTGCGCTGCCACTCAGCTAGCCGAGGCCGAACGGTTGATAGGAGAACAGAAGTAGCGACAGACCAGCAGACGAACTACGATCACGCATTCGTGAACTTATCCCACGCCGTCGCGATGAGCAGGACCGCGAGCGCAACCAGCACCGCGTCGACGATCGGCGACGCGCTCGCAATTACCGCGCGCACCACCGTCACCACGACCGTCACGAATATCACCTTTCTGCTCATCGTGACCTCCTGCTCGGGCTCCGCCCGGATACTGCGGTCCTTATCACAGCCTCAGCCCGCCCCACCGGCGAGCAGCAGGCTGATCAGGAGCATCGAGAGGACGATCCCCGCGACCGCGGCGTACTGGCGATCGCCCTCTCCGAAAAAAGCCGGAATCGCCGCGGCCACGCTCACCACGGGCGTGATCAGCAGCAGTACCAGCCCGAGGGCGATCACGGCGAGCGGGTCGACGGGCCGGGCCCTCAGGCCACGGAGCACCTCGAGCACCGAGACGAAGACCTCCGGGGATGGTCCGCGCGTCCCGGTCGGATCAGCCGGTGGACCTCGAGCACAGGCCGCTCGAATCCTCCGTGGCCTGCGAACAGGATCAAGCCGAGCACCACCAGCAGCCCGCCCAGGAGCCCGCCCCAGAGGAGGATCTGGGCAATCACCCACTCGACGCCCGGCGTCCACGTCCCGCCTCTGAGTGCCGACTCGTCGCGCATCACAACAGGTGAATGCCCAGGCCGCGGAGCACCATCGACAGGGCCAGATAGATCACGACCGGCAGGAACGCCCTTCTCACCGTGGTATTCCGCATCCTCGCCATCACCGCCGTGCCGAGGTACGCACCCACGAGGACCCCGATGACGACGGGAGCGACGATGAGCGGATGGATATCGCCCCGCGTGAAGTAGATCCCGGCGCTCGCCGCCGCCGTGATCCCGATCATGAAATTGCTCGTGGCCGTGGAGACCTTCATGGGCAGCCGCATGAAGGTGTCCATGGCGAGGACCTTGAAGCGCCGCTCCCGATGCCGAGCAGGCCGGAAAGGACACCCGCGCCGTACATGGCGGCGAAGCCGCGCCCGACGTGCGTGGCGCGATACTTCACCTCCTCGCCCAGGCGGCGATCGTAATACACGCCCTCCAGACCGAAGCGCATGGCCAGCCAGTCGTCGGGCACCTCGCGAGGTAACTCGACATTGATCTGCTGAATCGTGGCGACCACCGAGTAGCTGAGCGCGAGCCCGAGAATGAGCTCCAGCCATCGCACCGGCACCACGTTCATCAGCAGGGCGCCGGTGAGCGCCCCCGAGATGGTCGCCATCACCAGGAAAAACCCGATCCGCACATTGCTCAACCCCGTTCTGAGGTACGCGGCGGCCGCCCCGCTCGAGGTCGCGATCACCGAGATGATGCTGGCGCCCATCGCGTAGTGCAGATCGACCCCGAAGAAGATGGTGAGGATCGGGACGAGCAGGATTCCCCCGCCAAGCCCGAGCACGGCGCCGACGGTCCCCGCCCCCACCGAAGTGAGCAGGACCGCAACGAAGAAGGTCGTCATTGGCACTGGTGGGCCCCATTCACCGGCCTGCAGGACGGAGGCTCCAGGCGAACGCGATCTGTGCCAGGAGGTCGAAGGCCGCCGCCTGGTCCGCGACCCAACACGATGCCGCGCTCTCGGTGGCGGGCGGTCCCACGTGTACCGCATATCCGTGCTCCCGAAGCGCCCGGTAGGCGTCCTCGTCCGTGTGATCATGGCCGAGGTAGACGACGGCTGGCTGACCGCGGCCTTCGTGCGCCCACTGCTCCAGGATCCAGAGCGCGCTGGCGCCCTTCCGCCACTCCACGTCCGGGAAGAGGTCGACCGTTGACTCGGACGGCCACACCCTGAACTCGGCCGCGGATGTCCGCCTCAACGCCTCCGCGTGGGTGACGACCACAGCAACAGCCGAGGGGTCGGCTCGTCGAACATGCACCCTCACACCCAGCTCCTTGATCTCCACCTCCACACCGGGGAGAGACACAAGGCATTGAGACAGCTCTTGGGCCAGGAGGGGCAGCATCTGCCTCAATCGCGCGGCGATCGGATGGCAAAAGGTCATCCCGGCCCCGCGGATCCGAAGTCCTCGGTAACCGGCGTAGATGAGGCCCGGCACGTTGACGTGCGCCTCGAGGTCGCACACATCTTGCCCGGAGTTGATGACCACGCCCGTGGCAGGCGTCGATACCAGGGCCACGAGAGCGCCACGGACCAACAGGGGCAACCCCGCGCCGCGCCCATTCGTCGCGCCAAGGCAGAGCATGCGCTCGAAGTCAGCGAAGACCAGGAGCCCGTCGCGCGAGCGGGCGCCCTGCACGATCTCCCGGGCCAGCTCCCTCGGGTCGGCTGGCGCCCGGCCGCCCGGATAGCCTGATTGTTCGGGATTCACGCGACGATGTCCGATCGTCATGAGCTACCCATACTCGGCCCAGCGGCGCCCTGCCCCGTGGGCTGCCGGGCCGAGCGCGGCTCGCAACATGGCCAGCAGTCGGGCCATCCGAAACGGCTTGTCGATGTAGTACGTCGCGCCGCGCTTCAGCGCCTCGGCTTCGACCTCCGTCCCTCCGAACGCGGTGACGACAATCACCGGAAGGCCCGGATGCCGTTGCCTGATGTAGGAGAGGAGATCGAGCCCGTTCACCCCGGCCATTTCCTTGTCCAGGACGATGGCATCCGGCGCCCCCGCTCGAGCAACGGCACCAGCAGATCGCCCGAGTCCTCGCGGACGTCGAAGCCGTCCCGTTCGAGCGCGTCGCGCAGAAGGGCGCGCATCTCGGCGTCGTCATCCACGATCATCACGCTCGGCCGATGACCCGGGTCCGGGCTCTCGGGGCTCTTATCCGCCATACGGCCCATCAGGAGTGCAACGAGCGGACCACCGGGCCCACGGACGCAGGGCGCGCGGCATGTCTCGGGAAATGCGCTGCTTTCGGCGGGCTCCGTCGCGGCGTTGGGCCGCGCTGCTTCGGGGCGCGCGACAATCTGTCGCCGGCGACGACAGCCTGTCATTGCCAGGAAGCGTGGCCACGCGGGGAGAGCGATGGCCACCGAGAGGCGTGTTGATGCCGTTGCGAGCCGGCGCGCGGCCTCTCAGAGCTCCTTGAATCTGCGCTGGAGCGTGCGCACCGAGACGCCGAGAATCTTCGCGGCCGCCACCTTGTCGCCTCGCACGTCGTCGAGCACGCGCCGGACATACTCCCCTCGAGCGTGGCCAATGTCGGCCGGAGCGGGGCGCTGGCCGCGTCCAGCGTGAACTCGGTGCCGAGGTCGTCCCGCGTGATCTTCGACGCATGCGCCAGCACGACCGCGCGCTCCACCACGTTCTCGAGCTCCCGAACATTCCCCGGCCAGGTATGACGCTGCATCCACTGCACGGCCGTGTCGTCGAACCGCTCGACGGCTTTCCGAGCCGCGCCGCGGTCTCCCGGAGAAAGTGCTCGGCAATCAGCATGATGTCCTCCGGCCGCTCGCGGAGTGACGGCAGCCGGATGGGGATCACCGCCAGCCGATAGTAGAGGTCCTCGCGGAACCGGCCGTCCCGGACCATGGCCGGCAGGTCCTTGTTGGTGGCCGCCACGATCCGAAGGTCCAGTTGCACGGAGGCCGTCCCGCCCAGCGGGCGGACGACACGATCCTGGAGCACGCGCAGCAGCTTGGCCTGCGTGGCGAGCGGCATGTCACCGACTTCATCCAGGAACAGGGTTCCCCGCTGGCCGCGGCAAAGAGTCCGTCGCGCCGGCGATCGGCGCCCGTGAACGCGCCTTTCTCGTGGCCGAAGAGCTCGGACTCGAGCAGGCTCTCTGGCACCGCCGCGCAGTTCACCGCCAGGAACCGCCCACCGCGGCGGGGCTCGCCCAGTGGATCGCCTGCGCGACCAGTTCCTTGCCGGTGCCGCTTTCCCCAGCAAGAGCACGGAGGCGTCGCTCTCGGCCACCGCGCGGATCTGGCTCACGGTCTCCTGCATGACCCTCGAGCGCCCCAGGATTCGGTCCAGTCCCTGCTGCCGCTCGATCTCCGCGCGCAGCCGCTCGTTCTCGCGATGCAAACGATGGTCGTCGAAGGCTCGCCGCACGGCCACGGTGACCTCGGCCAGCTTGAAGGGCTTCGTCAGGTAGTCATAGGCACCCTGACGCATGGCCTCGATCGCGGTTTCCAGCGTGCCGAACGCGGTCATCAGGATGACGCGCGGCGTGGGCCGGCACCGGCCGGCGGCCGCGAGCACCTCGAGCCCGCCGACCTGATCCATGACTAGATCCGTGACGACCACGTCGAATTCCTGGGATGCGAGCGCTTGCAATGCCGCCCGACCGCCGGTCGCGGCCACGACGGCCATGTCTTCGCGCTCGAGATGGCGCACCAGCATGGCGGTCATGTCCGGATCGTCGTCGACGATCAGGACGCGCCGCTCGGTCACGCCAGCGCCTCGTGCTCCGGGAGCCAGACCGTGAAGGCAGCCCCTGTCCGGGGCGGCTCCGCGCGACGATGGTGCCGCCGTGATCGCGGATGATGTCGCGGCTGATGGCCAGGCCCAGCCCCGTCCCCTGCCCGACGGGCTTGGTCGTGTAGAAGGGCTCGAAGACCTGACCGAGGGCGTCGGGGAAATGCCTGCGCCCGTGTCGGTCACCTCAACCGAGACCCCGGCGCGCCCATCATTCGGGCCTGACCACGCACTGATCGTGATCTGCCCGTCGTCGGGGGTGGCTTCGACCGCGTTCATCAGGAGATTGATGAAGACCTGTTGAAGGCGGCCAGGATCTCCGGCCACATCGGGCAAGGTCTCGGGGATGCTCGTCGTCATGGCAATGCCGCGCTTGCGCACCACGTGCTCCAACAACGGGAGCAGGCGGCCGATCAGCAGCCCGACGGGTACGCGCTGAATCTCCAGCTTTCCGAGCCACACCGCATCGAGCAGGGACCGGACGATGTTCGACACCCGATCGATCTGTTGGATGATCCGTTCGAGATCCTCGCGGCCGGGATGCTCTGGCGGAAGCGACGCCAAGACCATCTCGGCGCGCCCGGAGATGATGTTCAGCGGCGTGCCGACCTCATGCGCGATGCCCGAGGCGAGCTTCCCGGCCACGGCCAGGGTCTCCGAGCGGCGCAACTGCTGCTCCAGGTCCAAGGCGTGCTCGCCCTCCGCCACCACGCGCTGACGCGCCTCGTCGAGGCGCTCCGTCATGCGGTTGAAGGCCTCCGCCAATTCGCCGAGCTCGTCGTGGCGCTTCACCGGCAGCGGCGGCCCGCGGCGACCCTCGCCGAGCGCGCGGATCGATTGGGCCAACTGCGCCAAGGGACGAAGCACCTGACGCTGCAAAACCACGGCGATCAACAGGGCCAGCACGACCGTCAATGCCCCGACCCGCAGCAACACGTCGCGCATGGCCCGGCGATCCGTCGTCCCGCCGTCCGAGGCGGCAAAGACGATCTCCAGAGCGACCCGCATGGGTATTGAGCGACTCCGGTCCACCTGAGCGGAATACTGGACCGGCAGGACGTACACCCACCACGCGCGATTGCGCCCCTGCCGCTCGACCACCGTTCCGGTCCCCGTGTCGATCACCCCTGCCACGGCGTCCAGGCTCAGGGGCAGGTCCACCATTCTCTCGTTCGAGGCGGCAAGCACGTGGCCATCCCGGTCGAAGAGCCGAATCCGATCGATTCCCCGCTGTCCGACCGTCAAATCGTCGAGGAGCCCCGTGAGCTCGGCGTGCGGCCGATCGCGCAGGGCCAGAGCGTTCTCGACCGCGATCTGGATCGTTCGCGCCATGCCGGCGGCACGCGCCTGCTCGTCGGCCACCCGTGCGCGCGCTTCCTGCTGCACACGGAGCACACTGTAGACACCGCTCACGAGCAGGAGCGGCAACATGAGGAGCAAGACGAGGCGAAGTCGAAGCCTCATGGATACAGGCCAATGATAGCCTCCGGGTGCAAGGCGAGCAATCGAGGCGCGGAACGCGGAGGCAGCGTACCGGTCGTCTCGCCGACAACTTGTCGCGGGCCGCGACAACCTGTCGTGACCCAGATAAACCCGAGGTCCTCCTCTGGGTGGCCCTCGCGTTCGGCCTCTGGCTCGCGCTGTCGTGGCTCATCCGGCGGCTCCGGCTGCCCACGCCGGTCCTCGTCACAGCGACATTGAGCTGGATCGTCGCGTGGCTATTCATCCTTGAGATTCCGAGCCTAGCGCGGCGCGCTGTGCCGCGGCGCGTGACTCACGCGATGCCACCGGGGCTCGCTCAGTGTCCGCGTGATCCAGCTGAAGGCGGCCCCGAGTACGCCGCCGTACACGACGTGGCCCGCAAGCAGCGGCAACGCCACCTGCCGTACCGCGGCGCGCGCGTTCTCGGTGAACGGCAATCCCCCGACGAGGGCCGGGACTAGGATCGCGCAGGCGATTACCCACCAACCGATCCCATAGACTCCGCCCCAGAACGCCCCTGTACGCTCGCCGAGGGCCGGTCACCGAAGAGATACCCGAAGATGCCCCCGATCACGGCACCGTACAGGATGTACGCGAGCCAGCCGATCCAGGGATCCGACGGATGGATAGCTTCCCCACGTAGCCGATCATCGAGACGGCGCGCCCGTCTGGAGCGTGTACGGGCAAACGCGCATCACCGCGTCGAGCACCAGTCCGCCGAGGCCACCGCTCAACACTCCCACTCTGATCATCCTGTTCATGGCTACACCTCCCACTCGCTCAGCGTAGACAGAAGGCATGAGAAGGGGATGAGAACAAAGTTAGAAAGTGAGTGCCGGCCCAAGGGCACCGTACCCCTCGATCGTCTCCGTGAGCCGCGACAGGTTCTCGAGGCGGAGGCAGGCCGCGGGAGCCGAAGGTGCGGGCGACGATGACCCTCCGACTATCACGCCGACGATCAGAGCGGCGCGGCGCCAGTGCGAGCCGGTCGTTCTCATGCCCGGGGATTCCGCGCTCCCGGAGCACCGACGCGCGCCACGCCGCGATAGAGGTAGGCTCCGACACGTGGGCCGGCGCTGTAACTCCGCTCCAGCTCCGCGAGCTCGAACCCGCCGGCGGCAATCAGCGCTTCGATCGGTCGATTCAGATGACATCCTCCGGCGACCCGGCGCCACACGGGCGTCAAGCGATCTTGCCAGCGGACAACGCGTGGATCCGGCGAGCGCCCGTGTTCGACGAAGATCAATCGGCCGTCCCTGCGCAGAACTCGCCGGATCTCGTGGAGCGCTCGCCCGACATCGGCGATCGTACAGAGCGTCCACGTCGTGACCACGGTATCCACGGATTCATCGGCCAGCGGGATGGCCTCCGCGGAAGCCGCCACAAACTCCACTGGACACGGCGCGCGCTGGGCCCGCCGCGCGGCCATCCGCCGCAGTTCTTCAGAAGGCTCGAGGGCATAGAGCCTCGAGACGCCCGGCGCGTAGTGCGCGAAGTTCAGGCCCGAGCCCGCGCCGATCTCGAGCACGTCGCCCGCCGCCAACGGCACCCATCGCGCGCGCTCGGCACCAGCCGCCTTGTTGCGCATGGCGAGGTCCGTAAGGACGGGCAGAATGTGTCTGCTGTAGAAGCCCACGGATCTTAGCGCTTGTCGGGCGTGTAGTACTGACAGGGACACCCGTACGCGCAGTTGCAGTTCAGGAAGTGCGGTCCCTGGATGCTCCACGTGTCATCGGGCATGGCGTCCTCCTTGAAGCGTGTTCCCATTCGGACAGGGTCGACTACCGGCCGGCAACGTTCCCGCTGACATCCGCGCCTCGCTGCCGGCCAGCCCGGGATGCCGGTTCCTTCAGCAGCGGCTGGATCAACAAGCGATACAGGCCCAGGACCGCGTGGGCCGCGAATCCCTCGATCGCCGATCGCCATCGCGTCGTGTCCCGCTTGCGGCTGCCTCCGATAGGTGCCAAAGAGCCGATCCCACCACGAGAAGCGTAAATCCGAAGTTGCTGTTCGTCTCCGATCGGATCGGCGGAATGATGGACCCGGTGCATGTCTGGCGTGACGAGCACCGCGCGGAGCAGCCCATCGACGGTGGCGGGCAGCCGCAGGTTGGCGTGGCTGAAGAGCGAGCCGGCATTGAGCAGGACCTCGAACAGGACGACCGCCACCACCGGTGGCCCGAGAACCACGACCACCGCCGCCTTGAACCCCACGGAGAGCAGCATCTCGACCGGGTGGAAGCGCAACCCGGTGGTCACATCGAGCTCCGGGTCCGTGTGGTGCACCCGGTGCAGTCGCCAGAGCAGCGGCACGGCATGGAACAGCCGGTGTTGGAGGTAGAGCGCGAGATCCAGCAGGACCACCGATAAAACGACATCCAACCAGGTCGGCAGAGACACTACGGCGCCGAGAAGGCCCCAGCCACGCGCATGGGCGAGCGCCGCAACTCCCACGGCGGTGATCACCGGAGGCACGGTGCGGAGCAGGATCGTGTCGACCGCGACCAACCCCAGGTTGCCGCCCCACCGCCGACGGAGCGCGATGGCGTGACGTCGGCGGGGCGCCAGCCGCTCGGCGAACACCAGCAGCGTGAAACTCGCGAGGAAGGCCGAGAGCCTGATCAGTGCCTCGGGACTCGTGGACTCCACGGCGAGCCTCCATGACGGAAGACCTGCGACCAACACCGAGCCCCTGCTGGTCTTCGCCCACGGTAGCCGGAGGCTTGCATAGGCGCCAATACAGTGTTCTTATCCTGGCGATAAGGCTCGACTTATGGATCCGACGATGCGCCAACTCGAGGTGTTCCTGGCGGTGGCGAAGGCCGGGAGCTTCCGACGCGCGGCCGACGGCCTGCACCTGAGCCAGCCCGCGCTCTCCCAGCACGTGGGCGAGCTGGAGCGGGGGCTCGGCGCTCGATTCTTCGACCGACGCGGGCGGACGGTCACGCTTACCGAGGCGGGACGGATCCTCGAGGATCACGCGCTGCGCCTGTTCGCGACGCTCGCGGGGGCGCGCGAGGCGATCGCCGAGCTGGACGGCGTCGGGCGAGGCACGCTGGTCGTCGGCGCCAGCACCACGCCGGGGATCTATCTCATGCCCGCGCTCATGGGCGAGTTCGAGCGCGCCTATCCCGGCATCTCGGTCGACCTGCGCATCGCCAACTCTCGCGTCATCGAGGAGCAGATTCGCGCGAACGAGCTGGACCTCGGGGTGGTCGGCGCAGCACGGGCTCCGTGCGGGCGAGAAATGCCTTGCGGCCACCCTACTCGACGAGCTCGTGTTGATCGTGCCGCCCGACCCATCCCTGGGCCGGACGACGCCGAGCTTGATCCGTCGCGCCTGGCGCAGGAGCGCCTGTTGATGCGAGAGGAAGGCTCGGCCACGCGCCATGTCACGGAGCGAGCGCTTCAGCGCGCGAGCCTCGGAATCGGCCGGACGCTCGAGCTCGGTCACACGGAAGCGATCAAGCAGGCCGTGATGGCCGGGCTCGGCGTGGCCTTCGTGTCGATCTATGCCGGCGCGCGGCGAACTGGCGACCGGACGGCTGAAGCGTGTACGCCTTCGGGGACTGCGGATTCAGCGCCACTTCCACGTGATCCACAACGAGGCCCGAACTCTGACGGCTCGCGCGCGAGCCTTCATCGACGCCCTCGAGCGCTGTCGGCAGGCGCGCCATCGATGGCCAACGAGCGCTCGGCGGAGGCCGTCCCTCCGGCGTGCACGAGTGAACCGGCCCGCTGAATTGACAACACTCGACCGAAGGGGAGGCTCTTATGGCGGCGACGGTGCAGGCAGCTGTACGGGAATTGTTGGAGCAGACGATCGCGACGATGGACGCGCTCCTCGAGGCGTCTGACCGCGAGTTGGCCATGCCCTCGTCACACACGTGCGCGCAGGGCAAGGACGTCTGGACGCTGATCACGAATGACATCGACCACGAGAAGATTCACACGGGCCAGGTGCTCGAGGCGCGCTACGAATCGCGAATTACCGCCTCGCCGATGGAGCGGTTGATCGCGGAGTGGCTGGCGGAGCGCGCCCGGTTCATCGGCTCGCTGGTCGGGCTCACCGACGAGCAGTTCAACGAGGAGACCGCGCCGGGCCAGTGGACCTATCGGGCGGTCGCCAAGCACGTGCTTCGCCTTGAACAAGACTCGCTGAAGACCATCGCCGCAGACCAGGCGGCGCGCGGCTAAGCGAGCCGCCGAAAAGCGCATTGACATCTCACGGCGCGCCACCAGCTCTCGCGGAGGCCGCCGAGCCCAGACGGGGCGCTCAGGATATGTCGCGGGCCGCGCGGGCGCCGCCGACAGGAATCCGTAGCCGGCGCGCAGCGACCCGACGAAGCGTGCCCGAGACCTTCGAGCGTCCGGCCAGGCGCGGCACGTGCGACACCGGCACCTCCGCGATCCGCGCGCCGAGCGCGGCCGCCTTGACGACCATCTCCACCGGCCAGCCGAACGCCCGGTCGCGCATGTCGAGCCGGCGCAGCAGGTCCACGCGGATCGCGCGCAGCGGGCCGAAGTCCGTGATCCCGAGGCGCCACCGCCAGGCCACGTAGCGGGCGACCAACCGGGTCCCCGTGGTCGCGTGCATCGGATGGCGGCCGTGCAGCGCGCGCGCGCCCAGCACGAGGTCCGCGCGGCCGGCGGCGACGGGCGCGAGCACCAGCGGGATCTCCTCCGGCCGCTGGCTGCCGTCGGCGTCGAGGAACACGGCGACATCGGCGTCCGTCGGCAGCGCGGTGACGCCGGCGAAGCAGGCCGCGCCGTAGCCGCGCCTGGGCTCGCTCACCACCCGCGCGCCCGCGTCGCGCGCGCGGGCGGCTGTTTCGTCCGTGGATGCGTTGTCGACCACGATGACCTCGGCGACCGCGTCACGGGCGCGCGGCGGACGAGATCGCCCACGACGGCCGCCTCGTTCAGCGCCGGCATGATCACGACGGTCTTCACGCCGTCTCCACGCCGGCGCGATGGGTCGACCGCCCCCAGCGCAGCCGCGCGACGGCCGCCGCGGCCAGCGGCGCCAGCCTCGACGAGCCTGGCCCAGAGCGGGATGCCCCAGGGCTCGGAGGAAGAAGCTGTACGAGAACACGACGGCGCCGGTGAACGCGATCCACGGCACGGAGGGCGACACGGCGAGGAAGAGCACGAGCCACACGGCGTACCACGGGAAGACGTTCGGTGCGAGCACGACGAAGCCGGCCACCAGGGGCACCGCGCGCTCGGCGAGGCGCCCCGGACGCGCGCGCCACGCGGCCAGCGCCACCCAGACGGCGGTCGCTGCGACCGCAAGCGACGGGTCGTTCACGACCGATCGCACGAGCCCGGGGTTGAAGTACTCCTCGGCCACGTAGCGGCCGATCGGGACGACGGGCCAGCGGCCGAGCCCTCCCGTCGCCAGGGTGCCGAGGACGAGCACGCCGGCGAAGGACAGCGCGACCGAGGCACGGCGCGGCCGGGCAGGAGCAGGAACAACACCGCGGGATAGAGCTTCACCAGCGTGCCGAGGGCCAGGAAGGCCGCGGCGATACCGTCGCGGCCGCGCGCCGACGCCAGGGCGGCCAGCGCCACGGTGGCCACCACCAGCGCGTCCAGATGCGCGCTCCCCAGATCTCGACCAAGACCAGCGGGTTCCAGGCGTAGATCGCGAGGCGGCCCGAGCGGCGCGCCCAGGGTCGCGAGGAGCAGCGCGAGCGCGACGAGCGCGACGCGACTCGGCGCCGCCGAGCGCCACCTTCATGGCGAGCACGCTGTCCGGCGCCAGGCGGTACACGGCGCGGAAGAAGGCCTGCGCCACGGGCGGATACACCGTCTGCCAGGTCGGGTGGTTGAGGTTCGGATGGATGGCGCAGTCGCGGAGCGCAGCCACCTCGGGGCGACGGGGGATAGGGCGTACGGATCGATCCCCACCGCCGAGACGCGCGCGTCCCAGACATAGCGGTAGGCGTCCGTCGAGAGCGACGGCGCCACGGGCAGCCACACCAGGCGCGCGAGGAGCGCGATCGGCAGGACGACGGCGAGGGCGAGGCGGCCGCCGGAGCCGCGCCGCCGCCGCCGCGCCCACCGCGTAGGCCAGGAACGACAGTGCGAAGAGCGTCAGGAACGCGCGCGGCGCCTGCACGAGGTCCGGCACCCGGGCGAGCCGCCAGGACACCGCCACGACGCCGAGGCCCGCGGCCGCCGACGCCAGCGCCCCACGCTGGGGATGCGCGCCGACCACCCGCACCATGTCGCCAACCATCAGGGGTCCACGGTAGGCTCGCACGCGGGAGGCGCAGATCGTGAATCCGACGACGTCCGTCCAGGACCACTACGACCGCGTGCTGGCGGAGCACTACACGCCGCATGTTCGGCGACTTCGACGCCAAGGTCGCCGAGCAACAGGCGCTGCTTCGAACGCCTCGGGCATCGCCGGCCACGCCGGGCGCCCTGGCCGTGGATCTCGGCTGCGGCTCCGGGCTTCCAGTCCGTCGCGCTGGCGCGACTCGGCTTCCAGCGTGCTCGCGGTCGACCAGAGTCAGCGGCTGCTGGCGGAGCTGAGGAGCCGGACGCGCGGCCTGCCGGTCGAGGCCCTCGCCGCCGACCTCCGGGACGTCGCGACGCTGGCGCCGACCGGCGTCGAGCTGTCGCGGTCTGCATGGGTGACACGCTCTCGCACCTCGAGCGCGATGGCCGATGTCGACGCGCCTGTTCGAGGGCGTCGCGGCGCGACTCCGCTGCCGGCGGACGGCTGGTGCTCACGTTCCGCGACTCTGAGCGGCGAGCTGCGCGACCTGGATCGCGCAATCCCGTCTACGCCCTGACGACCTCATCGCGACGTGCTTCCTCGAGTACGAGCCGGCCACCGTGACGGTGCACGATCCTGATCTGGGTGCGGCGGACCGGACGGCTGGAGCTTCCGCAAGGGCGCCTACCGTAAGCTGCAGGCTGGCGGCCGTCGACGTCGCGACCTGCGCCCGAGCGTCAGCGGGGTTCGCCGGTCGAGCGGCATCAGGCACCCGGCGGGCATGATGGCGCTGGTGGGCGTGCGGGCCGGCCACCCCCATCGTAGCCGCAGCGGCCGCGTCAGCGACGACACGGTCGGATGGCCGCCGCTGCCGGGCATCGCCTCCGGCGGGGCGAAGACGGCGAGGTAGCCGTCGGCCGGCGCCAGCAAGGTGAAGTCGATCTGCCGGTAGCCAAGGGCGCCCAGCTCGCAGCGGAGCAGCGCCGGGGGCGTGCCGTGGTCCCGCGTGGGCTTGTCGTTGTCGATGATCGCGACGCGAGCGCCTGGCGCCAGCGCAGCTTGCAGGCGATACAGGAATTCGTAGGGGTGCTCGATCTCGTGATACATGTGCGCGAGGATCGCGAGGTCCACGGATCGCTCGGGCAATCGCGGGTCGGCGGGCGTGCCGTGCACGAGGGTCACGCCGGCGATCCTCCTCGCGGGCGAGCCGCGCCGCGAGGCCGTCGAGGTAGTGCCGCTCGACATCCTGCGCGTAGATCGTTGCGCCGGGGCCCAGACGCCGGGCCAGCCGCACCGTGTAGTAGCCGTCACCGGCGCCCACGTCGGCGACGCGCAGGCCCGGTCCCACGCCGAGCCGGTTCATCACCCGCTCGGCCTCGCCGTGCCGGTCGCGGGTGGCCTCGTCCGAGTAGGCCGGCGTGATGATCGGCGCCACCGGGCGATCGACGCGGTGGGAACGGCGAGGTCCCGGCGCCTTGCGCGCCGACCCCGGCGGACGCCGCGAGCCACGTCGCGGCGACGACGATGCCCGATCCGGACGGCGCGGCCCGCTCCGGCGACGCGCGTCAGCGACGCGATCACCCACACCTGCCGTCCCGGCGCCGTGCGGCCAGCAGCACCGCGATGACCGTCATGCCGTCCACGATCTCGCCGTCCAGCACCATCCTCAACACCGTGTCGAACGGGAAGGGTCGGACGTCAATGAACTCCGTCTCGTCGGGCGCCGTCTCGGCGCGCGTCAGGTCCTCGGCGAGGAACAGATGGGCCGTCTCGTCGACGACGCTCTTGCTCGTGTGGTAGGTGCTCACGCGCACGAGCCGCCCGGCGCGGTAGCCGCTCTCCTCGGCGAGCTCGCGCTGCGCCGCTGCTTCCAGCGTCTCCCCGCGTGGACGCCGCCCGTCGGCATCTCCCACGTCGCGCGTCCCGCGACGTACCGGTACTGGCGGACGAGCAGCACCGTGTCGGGGTCGAGGAACGGCAGCAGGCCCACGCACTGGCCGCACGACACCACGCCGTAGATCGTCGTGCGTCCGTCGGGAAGCGCCACGAAGTCCTCCCGCACGGCGATCCACTTGTTGGCGTACACGGGCCTCGACGAGATGGTGCGCCACGGCGTATCGCTCTGCCGGGGCCGGCGCCAGCTCTCGAGCAGGCGCGTCGGTCTCGGGAGCCGCCCCGGCGACGCCGTCGGCGGGCAGCGCCGCCCGCAACCGCTCGAGGTCGTCGGGCGTGTCGACGTCGAACCACACCGGCAAGCGCTCCACGCGCAGGCCAGCCCCGGCGGCGCGTCGCAGGGTGACCTCGAGCACCTGCGGCGTGCTCCACGGCACGCCGTCGAACAGCTCGCGATGCGCGGCGCGCACGCCGATGAGGTAGTAGCCGCCGTCCTCCGTCGGGCCGAGGACGACGTCCGGCCCAGGTCCGGCCAGGGAGTCGACGGCCTGCTGGAGGAAGTCCCGCGGGAGGGTGGGCGTGTCGCTGTCGACGGCGACGGCGCCGGCGTGCCCCGCGGCGAGCAGCGCCTCCAGGGTCGCGTGCAACCGCGCGCCGAGGTCCGGGCCCTGCTGCGGTACGAGCGCGAAGCCCGGCGCGAGCGCGGCGAACTCCGCGCGGGCGTCCGCCGGCGTGTACGCCAGCGTCGGCTGCGCGTTGGCGAGCGCGCCCACGGCGGCGATCTTGTCGAGGAGGAAGCAGCGGTAGAGGACCGCGGCGTCAGCGGGGAGCAAGGGAGGACACAGACGTGTCTTCACCTCGCCCGGCCGCGGCGCCTTGGCCATGATGGCGACGGCGACGGTGCCGATCAAATGCTCCAGAGCAGTCCGCACCCACGGCACGGGTCCGGCGGCGCGTCGCTCTCGAACTCGGCGCGGAACCGCTGGTAGCGCTCCCCGTTCCAGATCGCCGCGAAGGGCTCCCGGTCCGCGTTGCCGAGGATCAGCGCGGCGTAGTCCCGCGCCACCCACGGCGAGATGCAGCACGGCAACACGTTGCCGTTCGCGGTGACGTAGGCGAGCGTCCACGGGCGCTGGCAGCCGGCCCAGGGACGGCCGCCGTCCGCGGCGCCCTGCAGGCTGGCCAGCGGCGTGGTGAGGCCCGACGCGCGCATGGCGACGCCACGCGCCGAGGCGAGCGTCTCCGCCTCCTCGAGCAGCGCCTGCTCGCGCGCCCGCAGGCGGCCGTGCAGCGCGTTGTCCCGCGTGGCAAGCCCGAGGCCGTTGAACACCAGCCGCTGCACGTAGACCTCGCCCACGCCAAGCTCGGCGGCCAGCGCCACGAACGCGGGCAGCTCCTCGACGTTCGCGCGCGAGGCGGTGAACCACAGCGACACCTGCGGCATCGCGCGCGCCCGCTCGCGCTCCAGTGCGATCAGCGCGGCGACGTTGGCCGTCACGCGCTCGAACCGGTCGACGCCGCGGATCAGGCGATAGGTCTCGCGCGTGGCGGCGTCCATCGAGACCCGGTACTCGTCGAGCCCGCATTCGATCAGCCGCGCCGCCCGGGCCGGCGTGAGGCCGATGGCGTCGGAGTTGAACAGCACCGTGGCGACGCGCGTCTTCAGGTACGCCACGATGTCGAAGAGCTGCGGGTTCAGGAGCGGTTCGCCGATGCCGTGGAGCACGACGCGGTCAAGCGCCGGGAACTGCTCGACGATCCGGTGCACGCGCTCGAGCGTCAGGTCCGCGGGGGCTCCAGCGTCTCGAAGGTCCGGATGCACGTGCGGCACTTCGAGTCGCACCGGTTGGTGGTCTCCAGGTATAGCGAGCGAGGCAGGGCATTCACCACCGTGGGCCGGGACGGGAGGATGCCACGATCAGAGCGCCGACACGACGGTGGTGCAGGCGCTGCCGACCTTCGGCAGGTCCTGGCGGCCCGCGAGCTCCCAGTCGAGTGTGACGCGGTCGCCGCGCGCGAACGGGCAGAACGGATCCGGCGCGTCGAGGCGCCCAGTCAGGGCGCGCCGTCCGGCGCAGCCGCCGCGGCACGGGCAGTCCGCGCACGCGTCCGGCGCGCGGCGCGCGTCCGCGAACTCCCCTGGCCTCGACGATGTCCGCACCGGCGCGCTCCAGGTCGTCGATCCTCAGCCGGCTCTCGGGCCAGTACGTGCAGGGCAGGACGCGACCGTCGGGGCGATGCGCACCGTGGAGCGTCCGCACCCCGGCCCCGAAAGTCCCGCAGCCCGAGCACGCCGGCCAGCACCGGCTCGGTCGTGGCCACGAGGCGCGTGGCCGCAGCGAGGCCGCGGAAGCCGTCCCACAGCTGCTCGTAGGCCAGCGTGAAGCGGTCGGTCCTCGACGGCTGATAGACGTTGACCCGGAGGTTCGCGCCGAAGCTGGCGGCCACGCGGGCGAGATCGGGCAGCCGCGCGTAATTGATGCTCATCATCACCGCGGTGACGGTTACCGGCACGCCTCAGCCCGAGCGCACCGCTCGAGCGCGGCGCGGACGGTGTGCCAGTTTCCCGGCCCCGGAACGCGTCGTGCTCCCGCTCGGTCGGGAAGTCCAGCGACAGCTCGACGCTGTGGAAGCGCTTGAGCCGCTCGTCGTCGAGGGCCTGCACGCTCAGGCCGTTGGACGTGATGCTGGTCTTGATCCCCGCGCCGCGACGTCGTCGAGGATCTCGCGGTACTCGACGTGCAGCCCATTCTCGCCGACGCCGAGGTTGATCGAGCTGGCCGTCACCGCGTCGCACACGCGGCGCACGTCGGCGCGCGTGAGGCGGTCCAGGGCCATGTCCGGGCGATAGCAGTGCGGGCATCGGAGGTTGCACTCGTTGGTGAGCCCGATGCCGACCGAGAAGACGCTCGCCACCCTTGCCTCCCTCCCACCGCCCGGCGATAGCATCCCGCCCCGGCCGCTGGTGTCACGGGGATCGTAAACTATCGGCACACCGGGTGGCGAGGGGAATTGCTCGCGCGCCGCGGCGAACCGTCACCTCCCGCGAACCTTCCTACTGTCTCGCGGTGTCTGACTTATTGACACACGCGGACACCAGGGAGGTGCGACGATGAGCCCGATGACCGTAGAACGCGAGCTCGGGACTTCCGGCAGCCCTCGGCCCGCCGCGGACGAGACCGTGGCGCCCCGGCCGGCCGGCTGGCTCCGCGCGGTCGCCCCGCTCTGGCCGCTCGGCCTGGCGCGGCTGCTCTACGGCTACCTGTGGTGGCAGCAGTCGGCCTGGAAGGTGCCGTCGGACGACTTCGGGCGGAAGTCGGGCGGGGACTCTGGTTCTGGGTGCAGCAGGAAATCCAGCATCCGACCGTCACCGCGTACCGAGACTTCCTCGTCAACGTCATGATCCCGAACTGGACGTTCTTCGGCTGGATGACGCTCGTCACCGAGACGTTCATCGGGGTCACCCTGATGCTCGGGCTGTTCACGCGGCTCGGGTCGCTGGTCGCGATCGGCATGGCGGCGAACATCACCGTCGGCATCCTGAGCGTGCCGCACGAGTGGGGCTGGACGTACGTGATGCTGATCGCGTGGCCCGCCGTCTTCCTGCTGACCGACGCCGGCCGGAGCTTCGGCCTGGACGCCTTCGTGGCGCCACCCCTGGAGCGATCGGCCGCTCGCGGCAGCCGCGTGGCGCGGCTGGTCCGCTGGCTGGTGTAGCGAGGCAGGCCCGGCTCCCCGCCGGGCACACGGCCCCGCCGCGCGCCACGGCCTCGAGGTGTTTCTGCGGTGCCATCGCTTCATACGCTTCCCCTGTCGTGGCCGTCGCCGGCGTCAGTCTCACCTGGCGTCCGCACCGCCACGCCGCCGCCAGCAGCAGTGCCGCGCCAAGATGAAATGGGGCGGACAGATCGCGCCGCTACTCACGTGCTCCGATCCTGCGCTTATCTCTCCCGACCGCGTTCGCGCCACTCTCCGCACGCAGCAGGAAGCTGCCCTCGGTGACCACCCGCTCGCCCGGCTTCACGCCCTCCGAGCACTTGCGAGATCCCCGACGGCGGGGCCCGAGACGGACGGCGCGCTCGACGAACCGGGTGCTCGTCGTCGGAGGCGGGCACGAACGACGGCGCGCTCGCCCGAGCATCTGGATCCGCGCTCTTCTGGACCAGCGTCCGCCGCTCGCCCGCGCCGGTCTGAAAGCTGACGGAGACGTACATGCCGAGGCGGAGATCGCCCTTCCGATTCGGCACCTCGACCCGCACCTTCGCCGTGCGCGGTGGCGGGGTCGGCGCGTGGGTCGATGTAGGTCACCCGCCCGCGAAGTGCGCGTCCCGCGGCGCGGCTGGCACGGTCACGGTCGCCTCCGGAGCCCACGCGGACGCTCCCGAAGTCCTTCTCGTAGAGATCCCCGATGATCCACACCAGTGCTGAGATCCGGTGACGACGAAGAGGTCTTGACCGGCGGCGACCACCTGTCCAGGGTTTACGTGCCGAGCCGTAATGGAGCCCCTCCGATGGCGCGCTCACCGTCACTTCCGAGACGACGTGCGGACGTCCTGAAGCGCGCGCCGGCCTGCTCGGACGTGAGGCCCCAGCAGGGCAGCCGCTGGCGCGGCGGCTCACCTCCGTCTCGTGGGCGTGTGCGTGCCGTGATCTCTCTCCAGCTCCTGCCGGCTCGCCGCCCTGATGGCCGCGAGCTTCTCGGTGCGCGTCGAGCTTCTGGATGGTCTGCCACCAGCATGGCCTGCATGGAGGGTACTTCATCTGCGCATCCGCAGGCTCGCTGCTGAAGATGACGGCGAGGACCTCTGCCCGCGTCCACCGCCTGTCCCAGCTCGACCCCGACGCGGCGCACGATGCCGCCGACGAGTGCATTGACCTTCGTGTCGCGGTAGGCGTTGGATGTGACCGTGCCCAGGACGATCATCGCGCCTACCGATGCCTCGCTGCGCACCACCGCCGTCTTGATCCCGGCACGCTCCACTGCTTCGGGCGTGAGCGAAACCTCGACCGGGTCATCGTCTTTGGTGGCCGCTCCCGCCTCCGGGCGCTGGCCCGCGGGCATGCCCGGCATCGCGTGGCAGTGCCTCGCTGGGCGCCGCCGCTGCTGGTGTCCGAGCCACCGCGCGCTCACCGGCCGCGGCCGCGCTGGCTCCACACGACGCCGCCCGCGACGCCGAGCAGGAGGAGGCCGACGCCCAGCAGTCCTCGAAGCGCCCAGCCTCTGAGCCAGCGCCGCCGTCGTCCTTCCACGCCTCGGCGATGGCTCGTCTTCGCGCTCGTTAGGGTCCATCGGTTCCCCGCTCAACGCTCTCGGCCTTCGCCAACAGCCCGGTCCGCGTCCACCGCCGCGTCGTACACCTGCTGTCCGGGACTCCGTTACCCCATCTCCACATCGATGAACCGGCGCTGCTCGACAGATGACGTCGAGCAGCGTCGCTGCGTCCGAGCTGATACGTCTGCCGCACCACGTCGAGGTTCCGCTGAGCTGCGTCTCGAACGCCTCGCTCGTAGACCGCCAGCGAACGCTCCGCATGGCACCATGCTGCGCGAAGGCGGCCTCGACTTCCTGGCGCACCATCAGGGTCGCCCGCGTCCACGCGCCGCTCGGCGGCTTTGGCTGTCCCGCGATGGCCGCCGCGATGTTCCTGATTCTGGTTCCGCACCGGCAGCGTGATGCTGACCCCGCCCCCGAAGTAGTGAAAGACGTCCTGGATCGGGCGCGTCGCACCACTCGACGTGAGTCCATTGAGCGGAAACCCGAAGTCCTGGCGCTGGTAGCCGACGTTGATGCTGGCGTCCCACCGGCCCTCGGCCCGCTCCTTCCGCACCTGGGCCGTCGCATCGCCGCCTCGCCGCGCGCGGCGTCGAGTCGCGCGCCCGGCCAGCGCCTCGCCAAGCGCCCGGCCCGGTCGAGCGCAAGCGGGCTGACAGCTCACCGCGCAACGTCAGCGGCGGCGTCCGGCGGCATGCCGGCCAGCGACTCGGGCTGCACGGTGATCACCTCGACGCGACCTGCGAGCAGCCGCTGGCTCTCGCGTCCAGGCGGGTCTCGACCTCGACCTCGAGCAGGCTCGCCTCGAGCGGCGGCACGGCGCCGCGGCGCGCGTTCTCCGATCAGAGCAGACGCCTCGCGATTGACGCGCAACAGGTCATCCGTAACGCCGAGATTGCGCTGCGCGGCCGTAGCAGCTCGCGCCGGCCGCTCATCCGCACCTGGCGCGGAGCATCGCTCCACGCTCCACACGAGCGCGCGCTTGATCTCCACCTCCCGCTCCGCAACCCCGACGCGGCCCTCTTTCCCGCCCGTTCAGGTCGAGCGGCACCGTCACCCCACTGTCAGGTTATTGTCGGAGCTCAGCGCCTTCTGACCGCCAGGTCGAGCAGGTGTGGGCCGCAGGCCGGCCCTGCCGGGGTCGGCCCTCGGCCGCCTCCACGTCGAGACGCTTCTGCCCGCACGTCAGGGTTGTCGGCGAGCGCCCGCGTCACGAGCTCGTCGACCGTGACCTCGTCCATCGCGGTGAGCGCCGCCGCGTCACGCGGACATCGCCGGGACCACCACGCAGCCCTCAGGATCGGCCCCACCGCCCGGGTGCACGGCGCCCTCGTCAGCGCACCGACACAGAAAACTTCGTCGAGCCCTTGCCAGGCAGGTCCGTCCCAGCTCACCGTCACCTGCCGCGCGCCCGAGTCCGGAAACTCGATCGTGCCCAGGTAGCGGCCGGGGTCTTGTCGGGCGAGACGCTCGCGCCCGCGATCATCGGCGCCATACCCGACATGACCATGCTCGTGCTGAGCATCACCTTTCCCGCGTCGACCGGCGTGCGCGTCTTTCGCCGACGTGAACTCGAGGGCAAAGGCGTTCTTGCCCGCCACCCCACTGTCCCCGACTCGCTCTTGAGCGCAATCACCACATCCTTAGCTTTCTGCGTCTGGATCACCTTCTCTACGCTCACGCCGGGCTCGCCAGCCCGCCGCCCAGGAGCGCACTTGCTAGCACAACCGCCGCAATCAACCGATGAATTCGCATCGCGTTGTTCCTCCCGTGAGTTGTTCGTACCACTCGCTCACCGCTCTTCGACCGGGCCCAAGGCCGGTCCCGCCTGCTCACGAGGCGACGCCACGGCCGCCTCGCGCTCCGCCCGGCGGAGGTCCCGCTCGCAGCCAGTAGAAGGATGACCGGCGTACGCGATCAAGACCGGGACCAGCGAAGCTCTACCGGCTTCGCCGAGCACACGGGCGTGGCGTGAGGGCTTCACCATGAGGCCTCGGCGCCCGATCGTGAGGGCTCCACGCGATCGGCAACAGGCTCGACCACCACTGGCCGACACCAAGTCACTGTCACCGCTGGGCGGCGCCGCACCAGCGCACCGCCTACTCTTTGACGGCCTCGAGCAATGGCCGGGTCTACGGGCCGCCGCCGGAAGCCAGTCAGCGCACGCAGGGTCACACCGCCTCCTCCAGGTTGAGTATTTTTGACACACGCCCACCGCGGTCCCCACCGCCACGTGTGCACCGAAGAGCCACGCGATCGAGCCCACTACCGGGCGGCGACCGAGAAGGGTTGCCAGCCTGAAGGGCGTACTGGGAGATCGATGCCCCCGGCCGGACCGAACGGCGACGAGCGAGCAAGCACCCCAGATGGCGCGGCGTTGAGGAAGGACCCGTCAGGTGAGCATGGAAGCGCCATGTAGATCCGCCACCAGCACCACTGCGGCGCGGACTGATCGGCGCTGGCTGTGGCTCGCTGCCTGGTTCATCAGTACTGTCCGGCCTCCAATCGATCTACGAGCCAACTAATCGGCATGCTGGCCACGCTCGACCGGCCACGACCTTCACGCGCGCCGTCGACTGACGCTGCCTACACGTCGCGCTCTCTCGCACGTTCAGGAGCACCTTGGTCACCGCGAGAGCCGTTGCTCGCTCGGAGATCATCGCCGGAGCCGGACACGGGACCGGATGTCCGCGACTGGGCCAGCCGGGACCTGCGTAACTGTTCGGGCCTACAGCGACTGAGCACACCGTGCCGAGCGATCGCCGCGCGTCAGCTGCGGGTACTCCGCGGCGCGTACCGCACGCGCACCGGGAAACCGCTGCCGGCCCTCGATCGTGAGACATCAGGCTACAGCTTCCCGACCGCGCGGCTCGATGACGTCCTGGATGGCGCCCACCGTGATCCCGCTAGCGGGCGGCCGCCTCTGCGGGTTCTTACGCCGGATGTCGAGGTCAGGGGCGCCCCGCTGACTTCCTGCCTCCAGGATAGACGTCCACCGCCCCGGGGACGCTCTTTCGGGAGCACCTCGGCGACCGCGTGCGCGCGTTCCTCCAGGACCTTGCAGGATCGATCAGCCGAACACCTTCACGCCCGCCTCGGGCGGAATGCCCGTGGTGAGCATGTTGATGCTGGTTGATGATCGGCTGCGTCCAGATATTCGACACGCTGGGCGCATCGCCGTCGCCTGGTCCAGCTCCTGGCGATGAGCTTCTCTCAGCGTCAATCCCGGCCGCCACTGCGCCTCGGGCACCAGGTTCCGATGATGGAGTCTCCGGTCATGCGTTCAGCGGCGCAGGATCAGTCTGAAGTTATGCTGCCACCGCGAGATCTTCCACCGCTGGCGACCAGACCACGATATCGCCAGGAGCATGGCCTGGCGGATCTTCACGTACCACCGCCCAACGTGATCGCGGAAAGCGCCTACGCGGCGGAAGTCGCGGATGATCGGTGATCGGCATGACAATATCAAGGTCGCCATCCGTTCGAGCGCGGCGGCGCGATTTTCGCACTTGCCAAATGCGCGGCAACGGCCACGACCGGCTCCCCGCCGTCAACATGGCGACCACTGGTGGATCCGGTGGCGGGCGCCCAGCCGAAACTTCAAGCCGATGCCACACGGTGAGCGACGCGCACGGTTAAGTTTAAATATCTCAACGGATCCCATTTGATCAGGGCGTGCACCTTACCAACTCAGCGTCACCAGCCAGGATCAATCCGCTTCCACAGCGCGAACACATCTTCCGGGTGAGGCGAGAATGATTGTGGAGAGCTGCCTTCCCTGGCCAGTTAGAGACAGGCGCCAGGATCGAAGCCAGAACTAGTGATGGCTCATGGAAGTGGCGCCACAGGCCGATTGGCCTCGAAAACTCTGACCACGTCACTGCCATGGTGCGGAAGGTCCCCGCCGTGCCGCCGCGCTCGGCGAGAAGCGAGAAACGACGATGCTGTTCACCCACGACTGGCTGCATCCGCACCAGGGCGCATGATGGCGACCAGCGTCCACACGAAGCGGCTGCCGATCGCTGAGTGATCTGGACCAGCGCGCGAACCGGGCAGCGGCGGACGCCGGGGATCAGGATCGTGACGGGCAATCAGGATCAAACGGACGGAGCAGGAAGATGCGTTCTGCCCACGAGCGTGACCGATCGCCTCAACATCTCAGTCCAGCGCGCGCGCGCCGAGCGCGTATTGCACGGCGCGCTGATCAGCGTCTGACCGGTCTGCGGGCCAGACGATCCACGTGCCGGGCGGCGGAAGCCCTGATCGACACCCGGATTTCCTATTCACGCGCAGTTGTGGCCACGCATCAAACAGAGTTGCTCCGCCAGCCATGCGCGCCTGATACCGCGCGCCCCACCCGACATTACCGATCACGACCACACTTCATCGGGGCGCTCCACGAGAAACGCGTCGCCGGCACGATAACGCCATCCGCCACCTGATGGACGAGATCGCGCCCGGTGCATCGCCGGAAGTGACAGATCTCCACTCAGGTCTTTGGCCGCTCGAAGCGGTTAAGCTACCTGATGGTGTTCCACGTCCCGCGCTCAGCGGCATTGCGCGCCACTGTTCTTGATGCCGCATCACCGTCTACCGTGGACAATGGCGGATCTTTACCGAAAGTTGCGCCGGATTCACGTCGATCTGTTTTTGCGGGACGGGTACCGCCGACTTTTGCTTTCGCCACTCAGCCACGCCGGGGCGCGGGTTGAAGCTGACCACGGATGCCAGTCAGGATCGAAGCACCGATTAACGCAAAAGTGCTTCTGCCTCAGCCATGCCTACGAAGTATACCCGCCCAGCGCAAGGGGCCGAAGGTCAAACTTTTCCACACCAGGCCGGAAGCAACTTTGCCGAAGATTCGACCGCTCGAGCACCCGCGAACCAGGGCCGAAATGAGAGGGATCACCAGGTCCTCGAAGATCACATTGATCATCAGCCAAAGGGGCGAGAGCGGACAGCCAGGCAGCCACCCCGGGAGGCTGGAGGCTGACAGTCAGGGGAGTGGGCGGCCCTGATCTCTTTCAGCCTCCTGGGGCCGGCAAACTAGATCAAGTGTTGAAGACAGTGAGCCACAGTTGTCCAGGATTCCACAGGGAGTCAACGTCGATCTGGCACGCGTGGTGAGAGGAGGGCCACAAATCAAGCCCCGGCGCCAGACCAAAAAGAGAAGGCGGCGTGGCAAACCACGCCCCGTTTCCGTTTAATCGATCGAGTTCGATCACGACCCGCTGATACCACGTTCCTCGGTTCAGGTGCCAGCATCAGTACCGCTGAATGCCACAGTCTTGATCCGGTGTTTGAAGTCAGAACTCTGACTGGCACAATGAGCACGCCAGGCCGCATCGTCTGACCGGTTCCCCACATCTGCTGCGATACCTCCCCTCCCCGCCGACACCGCCGCCGCAAGGCGGGAGGCCCGAGCAAGGACACGGACTCCAGCGGCGGACTACATCAGTCGACACCGGTTCACAGCGGACTACAGCGGGGGCGGCGACTTCAGGAAGAGCTAGAAGTGTGGCGGAACTATTCTGGGGAGCACTAAACTGCAGGCACGGCAAGAAAGCTAATCAGCCTGCAGGACCGATGAGGGGGTGCAGGAACGAACGCGATCGATGAGGAGGCTACTGCGCAGGGAGGCACCGTCGCAGAAGGCTTATCGCTTGGAAACTCAATTTAGAAGGCCATGCCAATCGGCCCCAAGGAGTCCACAGCACAGCATCAGAACGACCACAAGTGAGCGCTCACAGGATGCATGAGTGGCAGTCAGTATCCGGCCGCGCGCTCTTGTGCACTGCTCAAAGCCTCGGCCTAAGCTGACCGCCACACCACCATTCCCAGCTACTGGCTTCAGTGTTCACTAACGACCGCTCTGGCCTGATCTACTTTTTCATTCTGGATTCGCACCGCGTTTGCTGGCCCTTTCTCTCCGGCCGCTGCCAGATTTCCACGCCTGCCCGCCAGATCGGGGATTCACGCACAGGGCTTCCGACACCCAAGGATCATGCGACCACCTGATCGTTCTACGCGGTACTTCAGGCGAAGGCCAGTCTGGGTCGCCCCGGGCCGGTCAGGCCGCCAGTTTTATCACCACTATCTTCCACGAGGAAGGACTAGTCTCAGTCACTGGCTTTATATCAGTCACCGATCCATGGCAGGCCAAACTCAGTCCCCCTTTCTGAGCTGGGGTCCACAGATCTCAAATGGGCAGCGCTTTCGCCTCCTCCTGCCAGGCCACAGCTGCCTCAGGAGGTCGGCTGGGGCGACGGACCTCCTGTGCAGAATTCACCATCCACCTGGACAGACACCTCTCATCCCGGGCGCCCGCCCTCAGCGCACTTAGATGTCCCGAGCCTTGAGCCAGGCAGATCTGAAGCGCTCGGCATCTACCATACCATGATGAAGCCGGTGGTCCACCTCTACGGCGAGGCCATGATGGGCGCCAGCGCGCGCGTCGGCGCATCGCTCTGCCACCTGGCGTGGACGACGGTCGCGCCCCTCATCCGAGCAAGCGAACACCCACACCCACCAGCACTGCGACCACCGGCTTCGACGCATCAGGACCGCCGCGCACCAGCCACCGATCACCGCGTTCTTGAGCCGCAGTGCCCCTGATGTCAGCGGCAAGGGACTGCGGTCGCCACATGATCCGACGACCCCCGCCACAATATGATTAAATGCTGCTCCTGGGAGGCCAAGCGTGGGCGGATGTCAAGCGGCCCCCCGAGCACTCCACATCTGCGGCGCGCGGCGCATCCGCGGCTCGGTGTCGGGGGCCACTCCGGCTCGGACGCATCCAGCTGGGACTGAGGCGCCACCGGCACCTCACGCTGACCGCCAACCTGAAACTGTACGCGCTACCGGGCTATCCAGGATCTGGGCGGGCGCCACGACCGCCTTCTACTGCGGCACAGCTGGCGCGCGAGGCACAGCCCTGTTCACCACGCCTGGCAGCTGGGCTGCCGCCTGACTCAGCTTCCCGACCAGGCTGGTTCAGGTGTTGGTTTGCCAGCTGCCGTCGAGACCACGATGCCGCAGCGATGACCCTCGCTTCCACCACCCGAGCCCGACTCACCACGGCGTTCGCGCCGCTTTCCATGGGCGCGGTGTTTCGTCGCGTTATCTCGTCAGGAAGGCGCCCAGACCACTGGCAACGCTACCGGTTCTCCGAAGTGAACCGCGACCGGTTGACCGGGCCAGATCAGGTCAACGCAGGACGTTCCACTCGACCGCGCCGGTGAGCCCAGCGGTGGCGTCTTCGCCAATGCGGACCACCTCATGATCATCTTCGACTGACGACTTCCGGGCGGAAGCGGAAGAAACCCCAGGCCGGGCCAGAGCAGATAAGCGGCGCACCATATGATCTCACTCCTTTCCTTCGATGTACCAGACACGGCGCTGGGCGGCCATTCTCAGCGCGACCACACGAGCCTCGTAAGTCGCTGGAGCGCGCCGAAGCTGGCGAGAGGTCCACGCTTTTCCACGTTTCAAACTCAGTGGCTGTGGGCTGGAGCCTGGGGCCACGGGCGGCGCGGGGGCGACAATCTGCCTGGATCTCCAGCAAGCGTCAGGTCGACGTCTGACTCTGCCTCAGCGAAGGCGGGATGTCAAACGACATCAGCCAGTGTTGCGGACGGGTCCAAGCGTGCTGACAATCCGCGCGCTGTGCGAGCCTTACCTTGCTGCGGCTGATTCCGCTCGGCAGCAACCTCTTTTGAATATGCCACGCTGATCAACGCACACCCACCTAAACCGCACCCACAAGGCAAGATTCAAAGTTAAGGCGAGGTCAAATTGAGCAACACCAGATACCCCGGCGCGGAAGGTCGATTGGAACACTCGAGTGCCGCCGCACGCGCGTCTTTCAATTACCGCCGAGGCCAGCCCTATCAATAAGACCTATCTCAAAGAAGCGATCATGGGATGTCGCTGCGCTGGGCGCCTCGCCGAGGCTCGGCTGCCGTATTGACTACGTCGTCGTTCTCATGTTGTCCGATACGCGCTGTCGCTGACTTCCAGCATGGATTCACGATGCGCCAATTCCATCGCGACCGTCATTAATCAGGCCTGCGATGCCTCTAGCCGATACGCACACGTTCCTCGCCCTGGGCCGCGTTCTTCAGCTTCCGTCGCGGCGAGGTGGCTTCAAGTGTCAGCGCTGGCTGCGACTGTGGGAAGAAGGTGTGCATCAGTCCAGCGTCATCGACCAAGCGGATCGCGATCTCTTTGCGGGTTATTGATCAGGAGCCCATCTGAACCTCCTGCACCATTACTGGGGATACGAGCTCTTCCGCCTCGCTCGGTAGCTTCGCCGGCGCCCGCCGTGATCAGGGCTGGGCTCAGGTCGGGTGATTTAGTCGTGGGGACTCTGTGAAGATCAGGATCTTTGCTGGTTACCAGCCACGTGATCGGCTTGCTCGTCGGCCCAGCGCTGGTCTGGCGGAGATCCTCTGGATGTGCGACGCCGCCACGCCCCGCGACGAATCCGACGGCTCTTCCGGCGTCTCAACTCGATATCTGCACCGCCTACAACTGACTGCAGGACGAACGAGCTGAAGACGATGGGGTATCATCGATTATTTTACTGTTCACGAGCTGGGTATCTTGGCCGGGTTTTGCGTGCCGGTTTGGGTGATCCTCGCGGCGCACACCGCGATGCGCTGGGCACGCTGGCGGGTGTGTGGGGATCGATGAAGACCATGGGCGTGGATCACAGCTCGCCCGGTCGGCGGTTTTCTGCGGAGACGGCGGAAGCGCGATCACCCTGATCGGTACGGCCATCGCTGGCATCCCCGTCAGCACCACGCTGTTTGATCACGGGCGCGAGTCAGCGAGCTGTGGGCTCAATTAACGCCTCGCCGTCCGCTGGGGCGTTGCGGCCGGATCGTGGGGCTGGGATCTTCCACGATCCCGACGCGGCAGCGCCACGCTCTCGTGCTGGCTGCTCACTCGCCTCGTCGTCCGGTGAGGCGTCCCGCGCGAGCTCGTGCGCGCCTTCACCAAGCAGGCCCAGTCGACGCCTGGGAAGAAAGCGCTGTTCGGTGATGGCGATGGCGCGCTGGGCGAGCCGTCGGCTATCGGCCGCCAGCCCAGCAGCGCGACCAAGCGGCACCGCGCCATGCCATGATCCTGTCCAGGTTGGTTCGTCTCGATCACCGTGATGCCGGCGGGAAGAAGATGGCGTGCGTCGCCGATAATATTCGGCGCGGTCGAGCTTTGACGCGGCGTGGCGATCGTGTCTGCGGATGCAATAGTCAGGCGGGTAGTCGCTGGCCACGGCCTTTCGCGCCGCGGTCTGACGAGCCACCGGCAGCCGGTCGGGCCGGTGGGGACCTCCTGCCAGAACCGGGCGTGCAGTCTCCACGCTCGTCCGGCGTGGCCAATAAATCGGGCAACTTTGATGTCTCCCGTCAGACACCGTTCGCGCCGCCGCTGGCGCTCCAACTCCACTGCGTGACCTCGCCGTTTTCCGCCCCCGAGGTGACTCAGATCGACGATGGCCGCCTCGCGATCCACTGGTCGATCGGCATCGCGGCCTGTCCGGGCCGAAGGCCGGCAGGAGGGTGACGGCGCGTCCGATGCGATATTACCGCGTGGCAACTGATGGTCCACGACGGGTGCTCTGGGGCGGATCGCCGTTGGCGATAGGTCGCCACGCTCGAGCTGCTCATCAGAAAGTGCGGACGGATCAAACTGAGATCGATGATCGCCGGCAAACCAGGCGTCGCCCCATAAAGCTGTCGACTTTATTCCCGCACCAGCTGCTTCGAGCGTCTCGTAAGGCTGCGCGCCGACCGACGCCGTAGCGGCCGGCGACGAAGGTCGGCACCCCGCGTGATCCCGGACTGGCGCGCGAGGCTCCAGTCCTCGTCCACCGCGCCTGAACGTGCGCTTCTCCAGCACCTCGCGGGCCGTCGCGCCAGGCAGGCCCGCACGCTCTGGCGATCTCGAGGAGCGACCTCGGGGGCTGCGAGATGTCGCGCGTCGACGAAGTAGGCGCGGAACAGCGCGTCGTGGATGGCCGTCGCTGCCCGGCTGCGTGTCCGCCCACTTGCCCAGCTCCTGGGCCAGGCGGCTGTTGTAGGTCATGTGCGCTCGCCGTAGGGAGAGGCCTCGGCGCTCATGCGCGCCTTCATCTGCGCGTGCATGGCCCGACGCTGTCCACGTTGCGCCCTGCGAACAGATCGGCGAGCGCGCCGGCCTCCGCCGGGGTCTCTGGGTGCAGTGGGAAACGCACCCACTCGACCTTCACGCCGTGCTCGGCCCGAGCCTCTCTAATACGCACGGTACTGGGAATCTTGCACCCAGGTCAGACGTGAGTCGGAAAAAATCTGCATCGTCCCCGGGGCTGAGCCATACGGCACCCTCTATCGGTTGGTCCCAGGTGATGCCGAACGGGGCTCATTGGCACGCCGCCGCAGGGGCGGCCCGTCCGGTATGACCGAAAGCATCGACTCTCGGATAAGCGCGTCACTCGCTGCCATCCCGCGAGATCGCTGCCAAAGCGCCACTGTGGATGCGTTCCCTCGTTGTCGCGGCGGGCTCGAACTCGCGCCAACCATGAGCCGCCACGACTGATCACGCAACCTCGGCGCACGCGCTGTCCATAACGCTCGCGGGCTGCACGAGCATCCCGGAGACGCACCGGGTCCATGACAATACGTGAC